>Ga0307409_100000728_pt1 | contig 14749 bp, 10 predicted proteins | sample 322Ometagenome_2_FD_203888 | JGI IMG/M metagenome (GOLD analysis project Ga0307409, IMG submission 203888) | Maize rhizosphere microbial communities from greenhouse at UC Davis, California, United States - 322HYB-O-2 | ecosystem: Host-associated > Plants > Roots > Rhizosphere > Soil | place... | reverse complement strand
GCGCAGGGTGCCGCCGAGCGGCGTGGGGGCCTTGCCCTGCTTCTGCGCCCAGAAGCGGTCGTACGCCAGGTTCCGCACCACGCCGTTCTCGATCCACGGCGTGCGCGTGACGGGGAGCCCCTCGCCGGTGAACGTGTTGGCGAAGGCCTCGGGGTCGAGCGGGTCCGAGGTGAGCGAGACGCGCTCGTCGACCACCTTCAGGCCGACCTTGTTGCCGCCCCCGGGCTTGGTGAAGAAGGACCGCCCCTCGTCCGCGTTGCGCGCGTTGAGCGCGAAGGCGATGAGCTGCACGAGATTCCCGACCGCGGTGGGCTCGAGGATCACCGTGTAGCGTCCGGGCTCGACGGCGACGGGGTTCACGGAGCGCTGCGCCTTGTCGATGGCGCGCGCGCCGAGCGCCCGCGGCGCGAGCCGGGCGAAGTCGTGGTGCGCGGCGCCGGCCCAGCCGGAGCCGGAACCGTCGGCCGTGCGCACCGTGGTGGTCATCGACGAGCCGGTCTGCCGCCCGTAGGCGAACAGCCCCTTGCTGTTGGCGACGGCCACGGAGCCGGCGTCGGCCTGGATGTAGCCGGTGGCGCTCAGGCCCGCCGCGCGGGCGGCCTCCGTCACCTCCCGCACGGCGGCCGCGCGCGCCGCCGGGTCGAGCGCCGCCGTGCTCTCGCCCCACCCCCGCCCCTCCTGGTACTGCTGCGGCTCCAGCTCGGGCATCGCCTCGGGGTCCTCCGGGGCGAGCCGCGCCAGGCGCTCGGAGTTCTGGACGGCGGCGCGGAGCCCCTCGTCGTCGATGCGGTTGGTGGTGACGCTCGCGCTCCGCTTGCCGAAGCCGCTGAGTACCGTGACGGAGACGTTGTAGTTGTCGCCGGCGGTGGAGATCTGGTTCACGGCGAAGCGGGTATTTCCGCGCACGCCGCTGTTGATCGACACGCGGGCCTGCTCGGCGGTGCTGAAGGAGAGCGCGCGCTTGGCGAGCGCCTCCGCCTCGGCGCGCGAGAGGTAGCGGGCCGCTGAGTAGAGGGAGCGTGGGCCGTCGCCGCTCATGCCTTCCGCCCCGTGTTGATGACGTTGATCTGCCTGTGCCGCGTCGGAACGCAGCCGTGGCTGACGGCGTTCGACTGGCTCGGCTGCCCCTTCCCGTCGTTGAAGGCGCCGCCCAGCATGTAGCTGCCCTTGCCCCCCAGCATGTCCATGGCGTTCCAGAACTCCGGGGTGCGCATCTGGTAGGCGACGTCCTTGAGCATCCCGGTGATCTTGCCGCCGCGGATCTCGTAGAAGAGCTGGCCGCCGAACTGCGCGTTGTAGCGCTGCTGGTCGATGGAGAACGACCCCTCGCCGACGATGGCGATGCCGCGGTCGGTGGCGGCGATCAGCTCGTCCCACCCCTGCTCCGTCTCGCCCGGCAGCAGCGAGACGTTGGGCATGCGCTGGAACTGAACGTCCGCCCACGACTGCGCGTACGAGTTGCCGTGCGAGCGGGTCTCGCGCCCCTGCTGCTTGTACCACCAGTCGAGGTGGGGCGCCTGCTCGCGCGTCGTCTGGTAGTCGTTCACGACGCCGTTCTTGACGATGAGGTAGGTGTCCGGCTGGACGCCCTCGTCGTCCCACCCGCAGGCGGCGAGCGACCCTTCCTGCGAGCGGTCGCCCTGCACGTTCATGAACTCCGGGCCGTAGCGGAACTTGCCGAGGAACTTCTCGGGCGGCGCGACGAAGCTGGTGCCGGCGTAGTTGGCCTCGTAGCCGAGGGCGCGGTCGAGCTCCGTCGGGTGCGCGATGGCCTCGTGGATGGTCAGCCAGAGGTGCGTGGGGTGCAGCACGAGGTCGTACTTCCCCACCTCCACCGGCTTGGCCTTGAGCTTCTGCACGGCCTCCTCGGCCCACCGCGGCGCGTTCTCGACGAGCCGGGCGCCGACGACGTGCTCGTAGCCGCGCCCCATCGGCTGGACGTCGGTGGACTGCCGGCTCTGGAAGTCGGAGAAGTCCGGCGCCACCGCGGTGACCGTCATCGTCGGCTGCGACCGGTAGATGGTCTGCGTGGTGAACGTCCCGTCGGTGGAGGCGAAGGTCTTCTCCTCGCGGAGGAAGAACATCCCCGAGTTCACGAAGCGGGCGCCCTGCACCTTCAGGGCGGCGGCGTTCGCCGCGAGCAGCAGCGCGACCTTGTCCTCGATCGAGACGTCGAAGGGGTCGAGCTTGGCGGGGCTGCGCCAGCGGCCGTCGGGGGTGGGCGACACCGGCGCGAGCGTCACCGGGCGCACGAGCGCCGAGCGGTTCGCCTTCGCCTGCTCCGCCGCCTGCCGCGCGACGCGGGCCACCTCGTCGCGCGTGAGCTCGCGGCTGGCCGCGAAGCCCCACGCGCCGCCCACGAGGGCGCGCACGCCGAAGCCCATCGTCTCGTTGTCGCTCAGCGCCTGCACGCGCTGCTCGCGCGTGAAGATGGACTGGTTACGGTTGCGGCTGATGCGCACGTCGGCGTACTCGGCGCCGGCGGACCTGGCGGCGTCGATGGCGAGAAGCGCGAGTTCTTTGAAGGAGGCGTCGCCGCTCGGTGGGGTCGCCGAAGGCGACGCGGAGGGCGAAGGGGTGGGAGGAGTATCGGTGGGCCGAGCCGGGGTGCAGGCTGCGAGACCCAACGCCGCAGTGGCAGCGCCTGTCGTCTTCAGAAACTCTCGTCGCGATCGATCCACGCAGTATCCTCGAGACGGCACGTTGGTAGAATTCGCGCGAATATAGGAATTGCAAAAATCGCGCGCAATACTTAGAGCGAAGAGAAGTTGCACGCGACGAGCGGCGATCCGTCGCCGATCGCGCGCGAGTGGGGGCGCGAGCCGCCGCGCGAATCGATGCGCGGCCAGCCGGCGCGCGAGTGCCGGCGGCGCGAGGCGCGCCGCCAGCGCTGCTTCCGCAAGCGCTCCGAGCTATTGTTAGAGAGCAGCGCGCGGCCGCGCGCCGCACGAAAATCTCAGAGGGAGCTTTGCGCATGGTGACGCTGACGATCGACGGGCACGCCGTCTCCGTCGAGGAGGGCGCGACGATCCTGGACGCGGCCCGCCAGCTGGAGATCGACGTGCCGACGCTGTGTTGGTACCCCAAGCTCTCCATCGTCGGGAACTGCCGCATCTGCCTGGTGAGCGTGGAGGGGACGGAGAAGCTCGTGCCGTCCTGCGCCACGCCGGCCGCCGAGGGGATGCGCGTGACGACGGAGAGCGCGGCGGCCGTGCGGAACCGGCAGGGGGTGCTGCGCCTGCTGCTCGAGCGCTACCCGGCGGAGGAGATCCCGGAGGGTGGGGCGCGCAACGAGTTCGAGCGCTACGTGCGGCGCTACGACGTGCCCGCGCGGCGCGCGTCGGGGATGCCGCTCCGCACCGGCGACGAGCGGGAGGGCGACCCGATCATCCGCCACGACATGAGCACCTGCATCCTGTGCACCCGCTGCGTGCGGGCCTGCGAGGACATCCAGGTGGTGGGCGTGCTCGAGGTCGCGCACCGCGGCGACCACGCCGAGATCGTGGTGGGCGCCGACGGGAACCCGGAGCACGCCGGCTGCACCTGGTGCGGCGAGTGCGTGCGCGTCTGCCCCACGGGCGCGATCCACGACATCCTCCCGATGGCGAAGCTCGCCGCCTGGGGCGCCGCGCGCGGCGACGACGGCGCGTCGTGGACCGCGGTGCCCGGCGCGGGCGCCGGTGCGGTGGCGCCGGCGCGCACCTCGCGCGAGCTGCCGACGCTCGACCGCACCGTCCGCAGCGTGTGCCCGTACTGCGGCGTCGGGTGCCAGATCGACCTGGAGGTGCGCGACGAGGCGGTGGTGCACGTGCGCAGCCCGTGGATCGAGGAGGACACGCCGAACCAGGGCTCGACGTGCGTGAAGGGGCGCTTCGGGACCGACTTCGTCCTTCACCGCGACCGGCTCACCGCGCCGCTCATCCGCCGCGGCTGGAAGAAGCACGGCGGGCGGTGGGTGTTCGACGCGACGCAGGACGGCGCCGAGCGCTGGCCGCGGCGCGGCGGGCCGTGGCCGGCGATCATGGGCGAGGGGCGCACCAAGAAGAAGGGGCCGAAGACGAACCCGCTGCGCACCCTTCCGACGGGCGAGAGCCCGCTCGGCGACCCGCGCGACCGCGTGGCCACGCCGGCGGCGTGGTACGAGCCCTTCCGCGAGGCGACGTGGGAGGAGGCGCTGGAGCTGACGGCGCAGGAGCTCGTGCGGCTGCGCGACGAGCGCGGCCCGAAGAGCCTGGCGGTGTTCCAGAGCGCGAAGTGCGCGAACGAGGAGAACTACGTCCTCCAGCGGCTGTTCCGGGCCGCGCTCGGGACGAACAACGTGGACCACTGCACCCGCCTCTGCCACTCGTCGAGCGTGAGCGCCATGCAGCGCTCGATGAACACGAGCGCCGCCTCGGGCACGATGGCCGAGGTGGAGAAGGTGGCCGACGTGATCTTCCTCCTCGGCGCCAACACCACGGAGAGCCACCCGGTGTTCGGCGCCGCCATCAAGCGCGCGCTCAAGCGGGGCGCGACCCTGATCGTCGCCGACCCGCGACGCATCGAGCTGGCGGCGCGGGCGCACGTGCACCTGCAGATGCTGCCGGGCACCGACGTCGCGCTGCTCAACGGGATGCTGCACCACATCCTCGCCGAGGGGCTGGAGGACCGCGAGTTCATCGCCGCGCGGACGCACGACTTCGACCTGGTGCGGGCGGCGGTGGCGCCGTACACGCCCGAGCGGGCGAGCACCATCACGGGCGTGCCGGCCGCGCTCATCCGGCGCGCGGCTGAGGCGTACGCCCGCGGCCCGAACTCGTCGACCCTCTGGGCGATGGGGCTCACGCAGCACCAGACGGGCACCGACATCGTGGCCGCGCTGCTCAACCTGCTGCTCGCCTGCGGGATGATCGGCCGGCCGGGCGCGGCGATGATGCCGATCCGCGGCCAGAACAACGTGCAGGGGGCGAGCGACGTCGGGGCGATCCCGATGTTCTACACGGACTACCAGCCGGTGAACGATCCGGCGATCCGCGCCGTGTTCGCCGAGGCCTGGGGGGTGCCCGAGGAGCGGCTCTCGCTCGAGCCGGGGCTCAAGGTGACGCAGATCGTGGGCGCCGAGAGCCCGGTGCGCGGGATGTACATCATGGGCGAGAACCCGATCATCTCCGACCCGGACGTGGCGCACGCCGAGCACTGGTTCCGCGACCTCCAGTTCCTCGCCGTGCAGGACCTCTTCCTCACGGAGACCGCGCGCTACGCGGACGTGGTGCTGCCGGGCGCGAGCTTCGCGGAGAAGGACGGGACGTACGTGAACACCGAGCGGCGGGTGCAGCTCGCCAAGAAGGCGATGGACCCGCCGGGCAACGCGCGCGGGGACCTCGACATCGTCCTCGACCTCTCGCGGCGGGTGGGGCTGCCCACGCCGTTCGCGAACGCGGCCGAGGTCATGGACGAGATCGCGCGCGTCACGCCGAGCTGGCGGGGCGTGTCCCACGCGCGGCTCGACGGCACCGGGGGGCTCCTGTACCCGGTGCTCGACGCCGGGCACCCGGGGACGCAGTTCCTCTTCGGCGACGCGTTCCCGACGACCGACGGGCGGGCGCGGCTGGTGCCCGTGGAGTTCCTGCCCCCGGCGGAGATGCCGGACGACGAGTACCCGTTCATCCTCAACACCGGGCGGCAGATGTACCACTGGCACACCGGGACGATGACGCGGCGCTCGACGGCGCTCGACGCGCGCGAGAGCTCGCCGACGGTGGAGCTCTCGCCCGAGGACGCGCGCGAGCTCGGCGTCGTGGACGGCGAGGAGGTGCTGGTGGCGTCGCGGCGCGGAGAGATCCGGATCGCGGTGCGGCTCTCGCCGCGCGTGGCGCGCCGGCAGGTGTTCATCCCCATGCACTACCGCGAGGCGGCCGCCAACCTCCTCACCAATCCGGCGCTCGACCCCTACGCGGGGATCCCGGAGTTCAAGGTATGCGCCGTACGGGTCCGCTCGGCGCGCGCGGCGGCGGAAGCCGCGTACGGCGCCGACGAGCGGTCGTACGACGCGCCGCCCGCGCTCGCCGGCGACTGAGGCGGCCATGGATCTCGGCTTGGGAGCACGGGTGGCCCTCGTGACCGGGGCGTCGAGCGGGCTGGGGCTGGCGATCGCGCGCGAGCTCGCGGCGGAGGGGGCGAGCGTGGCGATGGTCGCTCGGCGGCGCGACGCGCTCGAGCGCGCGGCCGCGGAGGTGACGATGCACTCGCGGACGCGCGTGCTCCCCGTGGCGGGGGACGTGCGCGACGCGGGCGACGTCGCCCGCGTCGTGGCGGCGACCGAGGAGGCGCTCGGCCCCGTGGACGTGCTCGTGGCGAACGCCGGCGGCCCGCCGTCGACGACGTTCGCGACGACCACGGACGCGCAGTACCTGGACGCGCTCGAGCTCAACCTGCTGAGCGGCGTTCGCCTCGCGCACGCCTGCGTACCGGGAATGCGCGCGCGGCGGTGGGGGCGGGTGATCTTCGTGAGCTCGATGGCGGCGAAGAGCCCGCTGCCGGGGCTCCTGCTCTCGAACACGGCGCGCGCCGGCCTCCTCGGCTTCGCGAAGACGCTGGCGAGCGAGTGCGCCGCGGACGGCGTGCTCGTGAACAGCGTGCTGCCGGGGCACTTCGACACGCCGCGGGCGAAGGAGCTGGCGACGATGCGCGCGGCCCGCGAGGGGCGCCCGGTGGAGCAGCTCATGGCGGAGCGGGCGCGGTCGATCCCGGCGGGGCGCGTGGGGGACGCGCGCGAGTTCGCGGCGGTCGTCGCCTTCCTCGCCTCGGAGCGCGCGAGCTTCGTGACGGGCGTGGCGCTGCAGGTGGATGGGGGACAGGTCAGCAGCCTGCTCTGACGGCTGCGCGCCGCGAACGCACCGCGACAGGGACCCGTAGCGGACGGCGCCCCGCCCTTCCCACCGGAGGCGCGGGGCGCCGCGCACATGCGGCGGGCGCCACGGGCGCCGACGTCCCTTCCCACCCGCGAGCCTGGGTGCGAGCTTACGGGCCGCGCCGCAAAGGCGTTGTGGGCCGTCGGGGAATCGTGCCATCCGGGAGTGAACGCGCGTGAGAGCGCTGGTGAAGCAGACCGCTGGACCGGGCTTCCAGCTGAAGGAGGTCCCCGAGCCGACGATACGGGACGACGAGGTGCTGATCCGCGTGCGCCGCGCGGGCGTGTGCGGCACCGACGTCCACATCTATGAATGGGACGACTGGGCGAAGGGGCGGTGCAAGCCGCCCTTCGTCGTGGGGCACGAGTTCGCCGGCGACGTGGTACGGGTGGGCTCGCTCGTCGAGAACGTCAGAGAGGGAGACCGGGTCACCGCGGAGGGGCACATCGTGGACGGCATGTGCCTGCTCTGCCGGACCGGCAACGCGCACGTCTGCCCGCACACGCGGATCATCGGCGTGGACCGCGACGGCTGCTTCGCGGACTACATCGCGATGCCGGCCACCAACGTCTGGCACCTGGACGACAACATCTCGTACGAGGTTGGCGGCATCCACGACCCGATGGGGAACGCCTTCCACACGGCGCTCACGGCGGACATTCCCGGCGCCACCGTTCTGATCACCGGCTGCGGTCCGATCGGCATCTTCGCGGTGGGGATCTGCCGGGCGGCCGGCGCGTCGCGCGTCATCGCCTCGGACGTGAACCCGCGGCGGCTGGAGCTGGCGCGGACGATGGGCGCCCACGACGTGGTGCACCCGCGCGAGGCCGAGGCCGTCGTGCAGCGGGAGACCGGCGGCTACGGCGTGGACGTGGTGCTCGAGATGAGCGGCGTGCCGAGCGCGATCCACCAGGCGTTCGCGCTCGTCCGGGTGGGCGGGCAGGTGCAGATGCTCGGCATTCCCGCCAAGCCGATGGAGGTCAACTTCGCGAGCGAGGTGATCTTCAAGGGGATCACGATCTACGGCGTCGTCGGGCGGCGGATGTACGACACCTGGCACCAGATGACCCGCTTCCTCCGGAGCGGCGAGTTCGACCCGACGCCGGTGATCACCCACCGCTTCCCGCTCGAGGGTGCGGAGGAGGCGATGGAGGTGATCAAGAGCGGCGAGGCGGGCAAGGTGGTCTTCGAGATCGCCTGAGCGCGCGGCGAGACGGCCCACGAGCAGAGCACCTTTCATGCAGACCCAGCACGACGACCACGACGACATCATCAGCGCGGCCGAGCGCGGCGACCACGACGAGGTGGCGGCGCTGCTCTCCATCGACAACCGGCTGACGCGCGCGACCAGCGGGGACGGGTGGACGCCGCTGCACCTGGCGGCGCACTTCGGCCACGCCCTGGTGGTGGAGACGCTGATCGCGAACAACGCGGACGTGCACGCGCGCTCGCAGAACGGCATGCGCAACCAGCCGCTGCACGCCGCGGCCGCCGGCCGGCAGCTGGCGACGAGCCGCCTGCTGCTCGACGCCGGCGCGGACGTGAACGCCACGCAGACGGGGGGCTTCACCCCGCTCCACTCGGCCGCGCAGAACGGACAGCGCGACCTCGTGGCGCTGCTCCTCGACCGGGGCGCGGAGGTGAACGCCCGGGGCGACGACGGGCGGAGCGCGCTCGCGCTCGCCGAGGCGGCGGGGCAGGCCGAGGTCGCCGCGCTCCTGCGGGCGCGCGGCGCGACCTAACTCACCACGAGGACAGCGTGACGATCAACGCGGCATTCACGAGCGACCTGCAGGGGACGCTCGACCAGCTCAAGCGCGACAACGTCTACAAGCGGCTGAACTACCTCGCCTCGCCGCAGAGCGCGCGGGTGCAGATGGAGGGGCGCGGCGAGGTGCTCATCCTCTCGTCGAACAACTACCTCGGGCTGTGCGACGAGCCGGCGGTGGTCGAGGCGGGGATCGAGGGGCTGCGCCGCTACGGCGCCGGCACGGGGAGCGTGCGCTTCATCTGCGGGACGTTCACCGTGCACCGGGAGCTGGAGGAGGCGATCGCCCGCTTCGTGGGCACCGAGGCGTCGATGTCCTACGTCTCGGCCTGGAACGCCAACGAGGGACTCACGGCGACCGTGGTGCAGGAGGGGGACTTCGTCGTCTCCGACGCGCTCAACCACGCCTCGATCATCGACTCCATCCGCCTGGCCAAGGCGATCACGAAGTGCACGACGGCGGTCTACAAGCACGGCGACCTGGACGACCTCCGCGGCAAGCTGGTCGCGAACAAGGGCGCCCGCCGGCGGATGATCTGGACCGACGGCGTGTTCTCCATGGAGGGCTCGATCGCCCGGCTGCCGGACATCCTCCAGCTCGCGCGCGACCACGACGCCGTCGTCGTCATGGACGACTCCCACGCCACCGGCGTGCTGGGCGAGACGGGGCGCGGCACGGCGGAGCACTTCGGCGTGCTCGGCGAGGTGGACGTGATCACCTCGACGCTCGGCAAGGCGCTCGGCGGCGCCGCCGGCGGGTTCGTGGCGGGGAGCGCCGCGCTCTGCGACATGCTCACGCAGCGCTCGCGGCCGCAGCTCTTCTCCAACGCCCTCCCGCCCACGGTGGCGGCGAGCGCGCTGGCGGCGATCGAGTTCATCGAGCGGCACCCGGAGCGGGTGCGCACCCTGCGCGAGAACTCGATCTACTTCCGCGAGCAGATCCTGGAGGCGGGGTTCAAGCCGCTGCCGGGCGAGACGCCGATCATCCCGATCATCATCGGCGAGACGAGCGACGCGATCCGGATGAGCGACCTGCTGCTCGACGAGGGCGTGTTCGTCACCGGGTTCGGCTTCCCCGTGGTTCCGCAGGGGCAGGCGCGCGTGCGCTGCCAGATCAGCGCCGCGCACACGCGCGACGACCTGGACTTCGCCGTGCGGGCGTTCAGGAAGGTGGGGGGGAAGCTCGGAGTGATCTGAGCGCCGGAGGAGCGTAGACGAGAGGGAGAAGGGAAGAGGTAGCTGCCCTGGAGGCAGTCACCTCTTCCCTCTTCCCTCGTCCCTCGCCGTTCACCGCTCCCTGCACCGCACCCCGATCACCAGCCGCCGCCAGCTCTCGACGTCGTCGGTGCCGACCTTCTCGACGACGGCCTGGCAGCGGCCGCCGCCGAGCATCCAGGGGGCGAGCCAGGCGGCGATCTGGAGGGGGACGTGGCCGATGACGTCGCCGCCCGGGGCGTGCACCCACACGGCAGGAATGTCGGTGCCCGGCGGGTCGGGGACGAGGATGAGATGGTCGCCTTCCTTCAGGCGGTGGACCACCTCGGTGCGGTGGCCGAAGACCGTTCCCTGCACAGCGGTCCGAAAGTGGTCCGCGTACGAGGGGAGAGCCGACATCTGCGGAGCCTCGTCACGGCGCGTCATGGCGCCTCCTTCGGGGACGGGATAGCTTCGCGGCCACGATGATCCATTCTTCTCGCGCCTCCCTGGATCCATGACCCATCGTCCGTTCAGCGCGGCGCTGCTCGCCGCGACCGCCCTCTCCGTCCCCGCCGGCGCACAGTCGGCGGCGCCGCCGTCCCCGACCGCGGCGGTCGGGATCACCGTCGGCGCCGACCGCACGCTCGCCGACTGGGGGCAGATCACCGGCTACTTCGCCAAACTGGCGGCCGCGTCGCCCGCTGTAAAGCTCGACACGCTCGGCCCCACCACGGACGGGCGCCCGTTCATCGTCGCGGCGATCTCGACGCCCGCGAACGTGCGGCGGCTGGAGGAGATCCGCGCGAACCAGGCCCGGCTGGCCGACCCGCGCCGCCTGTCGGCCGCCGAGGAGACGGCGCTCGCGCGCACCCAGCCGGCGGTCGTTCTCATCTCGTGCAACATTCACGCGACGGAGATCGCCTCGTCGCAGATGGCGATGGAGCTGGCGCACCGCCTGGCGACCAACGACACGCTGCAGGGCTACCTGCAGAACGTGGTCGTCCTGCTGATCCCCTCGATGAACCCGGACGGGCAGCAGATGGTGACCGACTGGTACCGGCGGGGGCTCGGGACGAAGTGGGAGGGGGGCCCGATCCCCTGGCTCTACCACCCCTACGTGGGGCACGACAACAACCGCGACTGGTACATGGTGACGCAGAAGGAGACGCGGCTCGTCACCGACCTGCTGTACCGGCGCTGGTTCCCCGAGGTGTTCTACGACGTGCACCAGCAGGGGTCCGAGGGGATGCGGCTCACGGTGCCGCCGCTGGTGGACCCCGTCAACCCGAACGTGGACCCGCTGATCGTGCGCGGGATCAGCCAGATCGGGGCGCAGATGAGCTGGGCGCTGGAGAGCCGCGGCAAGAGCGGCGTGGGCGACGGCGTGACGTACGACCTGTGGTGGCATGGCGGCGCGCGCTCGACGCCGACGCGGCACAACATGATCGGGCTGCTCACGGAGGCGGCGAGCGCCCGCATCGCGACGCCGATGACGGTGCCCGCGGAGAGCCTGAAGGGGCACTCGCGCGGCCTGCCGAAGTACGAGCGGCGGGTGAACTTCCCGAACCCGTGGCCGGGGGGGACGTGGCGGCTGCGGGACATCATGGATTACGAGCTCATCGCCGCCGAGGCGCTCGTGAAGCTGGCGGCGAGCCAGCGCGAGGAGTACGTGCGCAACTTCGTACGGCTCGGACGGCGGCAGATCGAGCTCGGACGGACGCAGGCGCCCTACGGCTACGAGATCCCGAAGCAGCAGCGCGACCCCGCGGCCGTCGCCCGCCTGGTGGAGGTGCTGCGCGTGGGGGGCGTGGAGGTGCACGACGACGGCGCGCGCTACGTGGTGCGGCTGGACCAGCCCTACCGCGCGCACGCCAAGGACCTGCTCGAGGTGCAGCGCTTCCCGAAGATGGAGCAGTGGCCGGGCGGGCCGGTGGAGCGCCCGTACGACGTGGCCGGCTGGACGCTGCCGCTGCAGCTCGGCGTGACGGTGCGCGAGATCGCGGCGCCGCTGCCGGCGACGACCGGTCGCCTGCTCGCGGCCGGCGAGCCGGTCACCGCGCCGGCGCAGTCGTGCGAGCGTGGCGGGAGGGGGGGGTTCGCGAACACGGCGTGCTACGCGCGCGTCTTCGCGGCCCGTCGCGGCGCGCGACTCCCCCGGGTGGCGCTGTACAAGCCGTGGACGGCGAGCATGGACGAGGGGTGGACGCGCTGGCTGTTCGACCAGTTCGGCGTCCCGTACACGAACGTCACCGACTCGACCATCAAGAGCGGCGCGCTCCGCGGCCGCTACGACGTGCTGCTGATCGCCGACATGAGCCTGCGCGAGGCGAAGAACGGGATGTCGGCGAGCGCGGTGCCGCCGGAGTACGCGGGCGGGCTGGGCGACGCGGGGCTCGCCGCGATCCGCACCTTCGTGGAGGGGGGCGGCACGCTCGTGACGCTCGACCGCTCGAGCGAGGTGGCGGTGACGGCGCTCGGCCTGCCGGTGAAGCGCGTGACCGTGCCGCCGCGGCAGGACGACTACTACGATGACGACTTCGCCGCCGGCGCGGACAGCACCGTGCGCGCGGCCAGGCGGCAGGTGCCGCTCTACGCGCCGGGGTCGATCTTCCGCGTGCTCGTGGACCGCACGCACCCGGTCGCCGGCGGGATGGCCGACACCGCGGCGGTGTACTTCACCAACTCGAACTCGTTCGACGTGCCGAGCGGCTCGCCGGCGCGGGTGATCGCGCGCTACCCCGCGCGCGCGGACGACATCCTGCTGAGCGGCTACCTGCAGGGCGGCGAGGCGATCGCCGGCAGGGCGGCGGCGGTCGAGGTGCCGGCGGGCAAGGGGCGGGTGATCATGTTCGGCTTCCGGCCGCAGTACCGGGGCCAGAGCTACGGGACCTTCAAGATGCTCTTCAACGCGCTGTTGACGGCGCGCTGAGCGCGGCGGGCCGCGCGCCGCTCCGGACGCGCGCGGCCCGTCCCCGCCCTCACTCCGGCGCCACCACCCGGTCGAGCGCCTGCTCCATCACGCGGAGCATGTTCCCGCCGAGGATCTTCCGGACGTCGCCCTCCGAGTAGCCGCGGTCGAGCAGCGCTTGGGCGATGCGCGGCAACATGGTCACGTCCTCCATCCCCTCGGGCAGCGCGCTCACGCCGTCGAAGTCGCTCCCGAGGCCGACGTGGTCGACGCCGGCCACCTTGGCCACGTGGTCGATGTGGTCGATGAGGACGGACAGCGGCGTGGTGGGAAGCGGCTCCTGCTTCGCGTTGAAGGCGCGCAGGACGTTGGGGTCGATGAAGCGCGAGAAGAAGTTGACGTTCACCACGCCGCCGTTGCGCTTGACGGCCAGGAGCTGCGCGTCGCTGAGGTTGCGGGGGTGGTCGTTGAGCGCCCGGGCGCTCGAGTGCGACGCGATCACCGGCAGGCGCGACGCGGCGACGGCGTCGAAGAAGGTGGGCTCCGAGACGTGCGAGAGGTCCACGAGCATGCCGATGCGGTTCATCTCGCGCACGACCTCACGCCCGAAGTCGGTGAGCCCGCCGGTGCGCGTGCCGTCGAGGCCGATGCTCGACCCGGCCCAGTCGTTCCCGTTGTTCCAGGTGAGCGTCAGGTAGCGCACGCCGCGGCGGTGCAGCGCGCGCAGGTTGTCGAGCGAGTTCTCGATCGCGTGGCCGCCCTCGACGCCGACGAGGATGGCGACCTTCCCCTCCCGCTTCGCGCGGCGCACGTCGGCGGCCGTGGTGGCGAAGAGCAGCCGCTCCGGGTGCCGGCCGACGAAGGCGTGCACCGAGTCGCTCAGCCGCATGGCGCGCTCGAAGGAGCTGTCGGGCGCGGTGCGGGCGAAGGGCGCGTCCACGAACGCCGACATGAACTCCGCCGTGAGCCCGCTCTGCACGAGGCGCGGGAGGTCGGTGTGCCCGGTCTGCGGTCCGAAGCCGGGCTCGTGGCGCACGTCCGGGTCGTAGCCGTCGTCCACCACCTTCGACGGCATGTCGTTGTGCGTGTCGATCACGTACGCGTCGCGGTAGACGCGCATGGCGCGCTCGGACACGCCGGCGGGGCGCGGGCTGGTCATGGGGGAGTCGCTGGCGCGGCGCGCTCCGGTCGCGCAGGCGGCGAGGGTGAGGGCCGCCAGCAGGGGGGCGGCGCGCAGTGCGGTCATGGCGAGAAGGAGCGTTGAAAGAAGGTGCGCGGCGTGGCCGAGACGTGGGCGCTGCCGCGCAGGAAGTAGCGCAGGGGCCAGTCCGCCGCGCGCGAGATGCCGATGCGCGGTGAGACGAGCACGTCGTCGTCCGCGACCGGCTCGCCGGCGCGCAGGACGATCGGGGGGCGGTCGAGCGCGGTGCCGCTCATCGCGCCCGTGATGCCGAGCGCGAGACAGAGCTTGCCGGGTCCGTTGGTGAGGTCCACGTCGCGGCGCACGCGCGGCCGGCGGCGGCGCATGAGCGCGACCCCGTCGATCGGCTCGACGGCGCGCACCAGCACCGCCGCGCCGACGCCCTCCGGCCGCGTGACGGCGTTGAAGCACCAGTACATGCCGTAGATCAGGTAGACGTACGCGATGCCCGGCGGCCCGTGCAGGTGCCGGGTGCGCTCGGTGAGGCCGACCACCGCGTGACAGGCGGGGTCGTGCGCGCCCAGGTACGCCTCGGTCTCGACGATCCGGCCGCTCGCGACGCCGTCCTCACCGTGGCACTCGAGCACGGCACCGAGCAGGTCGCGGGCGACCTGCTCGGTGTCTCGCTCGTAGAACGACGCGGGGAAGGTGCCCCGGCGCGAGCGCCGCGCGAGAGCTCCCCGCGCGGCGCTCGGCCCGCTCACTCGGCGCTGCCGCGCGCCGCCGTCTTGCGGGCGCGCGGACGGCGCGGGCGCTTGGGCGCCTCGCCACTCGCCGCGTCGGCG
>Ga0307409_100000727_pt1 | contig 14750 bp, 14 predicted proteins | sample 322Ometagenome_2_FD_203888 | JGI IMG/M metagenome (GOLD analysis project Ga0307409, IMG submission 203888) | Maize rhizosphere microbial communities from greenhouse at UC Davis, California, United States - 322HYB-O-2 | ecosystem: Host-associated > Plants > Roots > Rhizosphere > Soil | place... | reverse complement strand
CATTGCAGAGGAGACGCGCCAGCGCGTCAAGGACGCGATCCGGCAGCTCGGGTACCGCCCCAACGCGATGGCCCAGACCTTGGTCAGCGGCACCTCAAAGTTCATCGGGCTCGTCGCAGACGGCGTAGCCACCACCCCGTTCGCGGGTCAGATCATCCACGGAGCGCAGGACGAAGCCTGGAAACACGGGTACGCGCTGCTGATCGCGAACACCGAGGGTAACCGCGACCTGGAAAAGGACGCGATCGCCATGATGCTGGAGTACAAGGTGCGCGGCATCCTGTACTCCACATGGTTTCACCGCCCCACCGTTATCCCGAAAACACTGCGCGAGGCGGACTTCGTCCTGGTCAACTGCTTTTCCCCGGAGCCCGGAGCGGCCCGTGCTGTGGTCCCCGATGAAGAGCAGGGCGGGCGGTCCGCGACGGACATCCTGCTCCGCGGCGGCCACCGGCGCATCGCCTTCATCAATGCCACCACTCCCGCTCCCGCCAGGGACGGACGGCTCCAGGGTTACAAGGGTGCGCTGGAGGCTGCCGGAATTCCGTTCGACCCGGAGTTGGTGCTGGAAGCTTATCCGGATCAGGAGGGCGGATACGGCGCTACCGAAGGGTTGCTCCAGCGCAACGTCACCGCTGTGTTCTGCTACAACGACCGGATGGCCATGGGACTTTACGACGGCCTGCGGGAAAACGGGCTCTCCATTCCGGACGACATGGCCGTTGTGGGTTTCGACAACCAGGAAGTGATCGCGGCCCACCTCCGGCCACCGCTGTCCACAGTGTCCCTGCCACATTACGAACTCGGAGCGGCGGGAGTCCGCATGCTGCTGGGCCTGGACGAGGCCTCCAGCGACGCCGCGGTGAAGATCATGTGCCCCGCCGTTGAACGGGCGTCCGTGGCGGTGCGCACGCCGGCTTAGGTTGCTGGGGCCCATGGGGGAATTACGACGGCGGCACCCGGTTGGGTGCCGCCGTCGCCTCGCGTCGGGTCTTGTCGCGAGGTCTCACGGTGCTGCTTCGCCGGGTGGCCGCGACGCGTGGCGGAGGCCCTGACGCGGTAGCCGATATGGCTGCCGTCGTTGAGGAGGAAATCATTGAGCCATTGATACGGGCGGCGGCTATGTTCGGATGGCGGGACGTTGGCTAGGGCTTGGAGGAGCTACCCCGTGATCAGGGAGATGTAGCTTTTCATGGCCCTGAGACAGGTTCATTCCCACGGCGACTCCGGCATTCCCGCTGAATCAGATGCTGTCCAGAGCGAATCCCTTGGGCGGATATTCGTGCGTCGGCCTTTGGACTCGCTGGAGATGCGGGACCAGCTTCCAGGTGGCGGGGCTCCCGCCTACCGAGGGCATGACGCTTCCCTCTGAGAGGAAGTGGGCAGCTGTCTCATCGTTGAGCGGCGTCCACCATCCGCTTGCCGGGCAATGCTCACCCGTCCGGGAAAACAGAAACCGGTCGCCCTGCAGGAGGGCGGGGTTATGTAACTGTATGCGCTTCTTCATGCTCATTCCTTTGTGCGGCGCTGTCTGAAGTGGCGCCCGCCAAAACGGGACCTCCCTGCCGGAAACTGAGGTGAATCTCCGGAAAACAGGATTTTACATTCGGATTGTTGACAATAGTACACCGGGCTCCTAGGTTTTATGTAACACACATCACACGATGTGGTCATCCTGGCTAGCCCCGGCAGGTCCGGGCGAAGGAGTACATATGACGGGCAACATTTCACGTCGGAACGTCCTGCGAGGCGCTGGAGTCGCCGTCCTTGGCGCCACCGTAGCCGGCTGGGCCACAGGCTGTTCCAGCGTCGCCGTTGGCGGCCCCGCGTCGGGTGCCGCCAGCAATCTGCTGGAGACAGCAAAGTCCCAGGGCTTCCTCCGGGTGGGCATTGCCAACGAACCGCCCTACACGCAGGTCAGCGCTGACGGGAAGGTGACTGGTTGCGAACCCGACGTGCTTCGAGCTGTCTGCAAACGGCTCGGCATCGACGAGGTCCAGGGCATCATCACCCCGTATGAATCCATGATTCCCGGCCTCAACGCCAACCGCTGGGATGTCATTGCGGCGGGCCTTTTTATGAAGGAATCCCGCTGCGGGCAGGTCCTGTACTCGGAACCGGTCATCGTTTCCACGGAGTCCTACGCCACGCCTAAGGGAAACCCGAAAGGCATTAGGTCCGTGGCCGACATCCTGGCCGACAAGTCGCTGCGGATCGCGGTGCTGCCGGGCGGTTTCGAGGAAGGCGTCCTGAAATCGGCCAATGTACCGGCTCCGCAGCAGATCAAGATCAATGACGGACGCAGCGGCCTCGAGGCACTCAAGGCCAACCGGGCGGACGCTTTCATGCTTCCCACCCTCTCGCTGCAGGCGCTGGCGAAGGACGATGCGAGCTTTGACATCAGCGAGCCCCTGAAGGATGCACCGCGCACGGGTTCCGGTGCGGCGTTCCGTAAGTCAGACACTGCCTTCCACGAGGCCTACAACAAGGAACTTGCCGCCTTCAAGAAGACACCTGAATTCGCTGAAATTCTCACTAAATGGGGGTTTGATCCTTCTGTGGTGGAGGGCGTAACCGCCGAGGAGCTATGCAAGACCGCGGGCTGATCCTGCCGGCGCGGAAGGAGGGCAGAATATGTCCGCAGTAATCGACTATGCACCCCTCCTTTGGCAGGGACTGCTGACCACCATCCTGGTGGCGGTGCTCAGCGGTGCCCTCTGCCTGGTAGTCGCCTTCGCCGCGGGACTGGCGCGACTGTCCAGCCACCGGCTCATCAGCTGGCCGGCGGGCATCTTCATCGAGGTCTTCCGCGGCACGTCACTGCTGGTGCAGATGTTCTGGCTGTTCTTCGCACTGCCGTTCTTCGGCGTCCAGCTCCACCCGCTGACCGCCGCCGTCCTGGCGCTCGGCCTGAACGAGGGCGCGTACGCCGCGGAAGTGGTGCGCGGTGCCATCGCCAGCCGGGCCAAGGGCCAGACCGAAGCCTGCATTGCGCTCGGAATGGAACCGGCACTGCGCCTGCGCAGGATCATCATCCCGCAGTCCATTCCGGCCATGCTGCCCCCGTTCGGCAACGTCATGGTGGACCTGCTGAAGAACACCTCCCTCGTTTCACTGGTCACCGTGGCGGATCTGACCTTCCGGGCCCAGATGATCCGCAGCACCACAGGGCAGACGACGGCGATATTCCTCACCATCCTGGTGGCGTACTTTGCCCTCTCCTACCTGCTGACCCTGCTGACCGGCTGGCTCGAACGCCGCTTCGCCCTTGACCGGAAGGCGCTCGCCGCCCAGCGCAAGGAAAACCGTCTCATGAAGGTAGGTGCAGCATGATCTGGGACAACAATTTTGCCGTGTCAGTTTTCCCGCTGCTCCTGGAAGGCCTCTGGGTCACAATCCAGATCACCCTTCTGGGCACCCTGCTCGCGGCAGTGCTCGGGCTGTTCTTCGCCGTGCTGAGGCGGCTCGCCATCCCGGTCCTGTCACCGGTGGTGTCCTTCTTCGTCGTGTTTGTCCGCGGCACCCCGCTGCTGGTCCAGGCCTACTGTGCCTTCTTCGTGCTGCCGGCCTACGGCGTCAGCTTTGACGCCTTCACCACCGGCGTGGTGGTGATCGGCGTCAACTACAGCGCGTACATGGCCGAGGTTTACCGCAGCGGGATCCAGGGGGTCCCCAAGGGCCAATGGGAGGCGGCAACGGCGCTGAGCCTGCCGGGCGTCCGCACCTGGGGCAGGATCATCCTTCCGCAGGCAGTGCGCACCGTGGTGCCCATGCTCGGCAACTATCTCATCCAGATGTTCAAGGATTCGGCAGTCCTATCCGCCATCACCGTGGTGGAACTGATGGCCACGGCACAGGCCATCGGCAGCTCGAACTTCCGTTATCTGGAACCCCTCACCATGGCCGCCTTGCTGTTCCTGGCCATCAGCTACCCGGCCTCACGGCTCGTCAACAGATTGGAGCGGCGCTATGCGCCCCAGCACTGAACCCCAGCCACTGTCCGCGGACGTGGCCCTCGCCCCGGACCCGATCATCAGGTTTCAGAATGTCAGTAAGAACTGGGGGGCCAACCAGGTCCTGAAGTCACTCAACTTCGAGGTGGCACCGGGCGAGAAGGTGTCCATCATCGGCCCCTCCGGTTCCGGCAAGACCACTATCCTGCGCATCCTGATGACGCTGGAGACGCCCACGGAAGGCCTCGTGACGGTCGACGGCGACACTCTGTGGGATGTCACCGCCGGGCAGAAGGTCCGGGAGACAAAGCAACTGCGGGAAACGCGCCGCAAGATCGGCATGGTGTTCCAACAGTTCAACCTCTTCCCGCACATGACCGCCATGGAGAACATCATCGAGGCGCCGATCCATGTGCTGGGCATGGGCAAGGCCGAGGCAAAGGAGCGTGCCGCCGACCTGCTCAACCTGGTGGGCCTCGGAAAGCACATGAACCACACACCGCCCCAGATGTCCGGCGGCCAGCAGCAGCGGGTGGCGATCGCCCGGGCGCTGGCCATGCGCCCCAAGGTGCTGCTCTTCGATGAGCCCACGTCGGCCCTGGACCCGGAACTGATCGGCGAGGTGCTGAACGTGATCCGGAACCTGGCGCACACCACGGACATGACGATGTTGATGGTGACGCACGAGATGCGGTTCGCCGAGGAGATTTCGGACCGGGTGGTGATGTTCGATAACGGCGCCGCCGTGGAGAGCGGACCGCCGGCCCAGATTTTCAAGGACCCGCAGCAGGAACGGACCCGGACCTTCCTCCGGGCCGTCCTGCAGCACTGATCCTCAGCACTGATCCTGCGGCACTGATCGGCCGCTAGACCTCCACAATCAGCGAAATTTCAACGGGCGCCTGCCCGGGCAGCTCCGCAACACCCACGGCTGCCCGGGCATGGCGCCCCTTGTCGCCGAAGGCCCTCTCCAGGATCAGGGAGGCGCCGTTGATAACAGCCGGCTGGTCCGCGAACCCTTCGGCGGAGGCAACGTAACCGGTCAGGCTGACCACGGAGACGATCCTGTCCAGCGAACCCAGGTGCTGGCGCAGCGCCGACAGGCAGTTAAGTACGGCTGTGGCGCTGGCCTGCTGGCCCTCTTCGACGGTGAGCTCGCGCCCGAGCTTGCCGCTGACGGTGAGGACGCCGTCGCGCGTGGGCGTCTGGCCGGACGTGAAAACCAGGTTCCCCACCTGCCGGACCGGCACGTAATTGGCCACCGGAACCGGGGGAGAGGGCAGCTCGAGCTCGACAGCGCGGATCGGGTTTTCCTGGATGTTCATGGTGCTCCTTCGAAGGGGATGGGGTCATAACGGACACTAGGCAAGCCAGCAAATGTTGTCAACAATCTACTATTTGAGGAGAAATATGCGGACTAGTGAAGTGGTGTTGGCCGGCCCGGCGGCGCAGACCGGAATTGGCGTGGTGTGCCCGTTCGACATGGCACTGGACCGGGAGCTGTGGCGCTGGATGCCACAGGACGTGTCCCTGTTCTTTACGCGTACACCGTTCATCGATGAACCCGTCAGCCTGGAGATGGCAGAGGACGTCAGCGACGACGGCGATATCCGCACTGCCGCAAAGAACCTGAGCGTTGTGCGCCCCAGCGTCATGGCCTACGCCTGCACTTCAGGCAGCTTCGTCAACGGGGTTGGAGGCGCACGCCACATTTCGAAGATCATGGAGGCCGCAAGCGACGCGCAGGGCGTCAGCACCTCCGAAGCGCTGCTCGAGGCACTGGATCATCTGGGCGCCTCCAGTGTGGTGGTGGTGACGCCTTACGTGGCCGAACTGACCCTTCGGCTAGGTGACTTCCTGGAGGAAGCTGGCCACTCTGTGGTGGCCCAGGCCGGCCTTGGGCTCGAAGGGGGCATCTGGGAGGTTCCGTACCGGACCACGTGCGAGCTGATCCGCGGGGCCGATGTGCCGGAGGCGGATGTCATTTTCATCAGCTGCACCAATCTGCCCACCTACGACATCATCGCGCCCCTCGAACGGGAGCTTGGCAAGCCCGTGCTGTCGGCCAACCAGGTCACGGCCTGGGCGGCGCTACAGCGCGTTGGCAAGGCCGCGGTGGGCCCCGGCCAGCGGCTCCTCTCCTAGCAAGCAAGAAGGCGCCCCGGCCGCCGGCAGTATCCGTTACTGCCTGCTCGCCGGGACGCCTTCCCGCTGTGCTCCGCGGGTTAGACCCTTACGGCTACATCCGCCGTGTGCTTGAAGAGATAGCCCAGGGCGTCGCACGGGCGCAGGGCTCCGGCAAGACGAAGGCCCTGCCACACGGTCACCTGGTTCGCCGTCAGAACCGGCTTGCCCAAGGCCGCCTCAAGTTCGTTGATCCAGCGGGCGCTGTGCAGGGCGGTGTCCGGGATCAGGACGGCCTGCGCCTCGGGGCTGTCGTTGCTCCGGGCCAGCTCAAGGACGCCCTCCCGGTCCAGTTCGCCGGCGAGGGCTGCCGTGGGAATGTCGTGGCTGACCAGCTGCGTCACTTCTATTCCGCCGCGGCTGAGCAGCTCCACGAAGTGCCGGGAAACGTCCTCCGGATAGGTGGCGGCCACGGCCACCCTGCCCAGGCCCAATGCCCGCACGGCATCCACGAATGCCAGTGAGGTGGAGGATACGGGAACTTCAAGCGACTCCTGGACCTCCAAGGCCTGCTGCCGCGCCCCCTCCCAGCCGAACACGAAGCTGCCGGACGTGCAGGCCCACATCACGGCGTCGGGCGTGGCGGCGCGCAGGGCTTCGGCGCCTTCGAGGAGCCGCTCGCTCCTGCCAAGGTCCAGCAGGGCCTGCACTTCATGGGCATCCACGCCCACGGAAGTATGGACCAGGGGAAGACTGACGCCCTCACCCAGCAATTCCTCCATGTAGGGGTAATCGTCCTCGGCTCCGTAGCCCGGGTAAAGCATGCCAATGGTGACGCCCATGAATTCTCCTCTGAATGGACCGGGGACCTCCCCCGGATTGTGCACAATCGTACAAAGCGCGCAAGGTAAAAGATAGGGAAGTAGGATTGTTGACAATCGTGACACGGGCCACATAGCCTGACGGAAGTGTTATCGGGATCACAGATTGTTGAGACTACGTACTTTTCGAACGCACAAGGAGCTGCAAAGAGTGATTGATTCACTGGAATGGGCCACTGCCACGGAACTTCTCACCGCTTATCGTTCCGGCGAGGTTTCGCCGGTGGAGGCCACGCGTGCGGCCCTGGATTCGATCGACCGGCACGATGCGGACATCAACGCCTTCTGCCTGGTGGAGGAGGAGTCCGCCCTGGCGGCGGCGCGCGAATCGGAGGCGCGCTGGCTCCGAAATGAGCCGCGCGGCCAGGCCGACGGCGTTCCCGCCTCGATCAAGGACCTGATGCTGACCAAAGGATGGCCCACGCTGCGCGGCTCCCGGCTGACCTCATCTAATGGCGATTGGAGCGAGGATGCCCCCGCCGTCGCGAGGCTGCGCGAGAACGGAGCCGTCCTGATCGGCAAGGTCACCAGCCCCGAATTCGGCTGGAAGGGCGTGACGGACAGTCCCCGGTGCGGCATCACCCGCAATCCCTGGGACACTTCACGCACCTCCGGCGGATCCAGCGGCGGCAGCGCTGCCGCGGTCGCCCAAGGCATGGGCCCCTGGTCCGTAGGGACAGACGGCGGCGGCTCCATCCGCATCCCCGCCGGCTTTACCGGCGTCGTCGGTTTCAAACCCACCTACGGAACGGTGCCGCTATACCCTGCCAGCCCCTTCGGGACGCTCGCACATGCCGGCCCCATCACGCGCACCGTGGAGGATGCGGCGCTGATGATGGACATCCTTTCGCAGCCCGACGCCCGGGACTGGTCCGCCGGCCCCGCGCCCATACGGTCCTTCCTCGAAGGAATTGGTGAAGGGCTGCGCGGCCGGAGGATCGCCTTCAGCCCCAATCTCGGCTACGGCAGCAATGATCCGGATGTGGAGGCCGCCGTGCGGGCGGCGGTCCAGGTCCTGAGGGAGCTTGGCGCCGACGTTGAGGAAATCGACCTCGGCTGGACGGACCCCGTGGACGCCTACCATGTGCTGTGGTTCAGCGGGGCGGCCAAAGTGGTGGAAGGCTACGGCCCCGGTGCCATCGACCACATCGATCCGCTGCTGGCCGCTGCGCTGCAGCGGCACGCAGGCTTCAGTGCCGGTGATTTCCTGGACGCCACCGCGGTCCGGATGAAGCTGGGACGGGAAATGGGCCAGCTCCATGAGCGCTACGACCTCGTGGTCACGCCCACCCTGCCCATTCCCGCGTTCGAAGCCGGGTGCGATGTTCCTGCCGGATCCGGCTCGGCGGACTGGACCTCCTGGACGCCCTACACCTATCCGTTCAACCTGACCCAGCAGCCGGCCATCAGCGTCCCCTGCGGGTTCACCGCGGAAGGGCTGCCCGTCGGGCTGCAGTTGGTTGGCCCCCGGCACAGCGATGCGCGCGTGCTTTCGGCCGCTGCCGCCTACCAGAACGCGACGGGCTGGCACCACAGCCGCCCGCGCAGCACCTCACAGCTCTCCACCCCAACCCGGAAGTAAAGGAAAGAATATGGCCCGGTACATCAACATCACCCTCGAAAAGCGCGGCGTGACCTGTAAGGCCCTCCTTCACGATGAGGCCGCACCCCGCACCAGCAACGCCGTCTGGGATGCCCTCCCGCTCAGCGGCCAGGTGTTCCACGGAAAATACGCCCGCAACGAGATCTACAACCTGGTGCCCGCTTTCGCTTCGGCCGAACCCGGCGCGGAGAACACCACCGTGACCCCCATCCCGGGCGACGTCTGCTATTTCACGTTCACGTCGAATGACCTCAAAACGCCCTCCCACGGCTACGAGCAGGATTCAGGGACGGACTCCGTGCAGACAATCGTTGACCTGGCTGTCTTCTACGGCCGCAACAACCTGTTGCTCAACGGAGACACCGGATGGGTGCCCGGCAACGTGTTCGCCACCATTGTGGAGGGCCTGGACGAGATGGCGGCAGCCTGCCAGGACATCTGGATGGGCGGCGCGCGGGACGAAACCCTAACGTATTCGCGGGCAGTGGAAACCAAGCCCTGAAGGTCACGCCCGGGCCTGGCAGCAGGCATGGCCCGCCGAGGATTCGTGGTTTCTCCAACCGCCGGACCTTAATCCTGTAGGATTGTAGACAGTTTCTAGTCCAGTCTGATCCCTCCGGGCGGACACAAGAACGGGTCTGACTGCGTGCCCGCTGGCCCGCAGCCGGACCCCCGAGCGGAAGAGTGGTAACCGATGCAAAGATTTGAGCCCGTGGTGCGCGAATCCACGCCATCAATTATCGCCGGGAAATTACGCACGGCGATAGGCCTGGGCCAGATTCCGCCGGGAGCCCAGCTCGGCGAGGCGGAGCTGGCCAAGGAACTCGGCGTAAGCCGCGGGCCGCTCCGCGAAGCCATGCAGCGGCTCACCCAGGAGGGCCTCCTCATCAGCATCCGCAACCGCGGCTTGTTTGTCATCACGATGACCGACGTAGAGGTGCGGGACATGTATGTGGCGCGGACCGCCGTCGAGCGTGCTGCGTCCGAGCTCATCCTGCAGAAGGGGGCTCAGGACGTGGCGGCCCGGCTGCTGAACGTCGTAAAGGCCATGAAGAAGGCGGCGGACAAGGGGGACCTGGACGCCATGTCCGAGGCCGACATGGAGTACCACGCCACGCTCGTGGCGGCTGCGGGAAGCACCCGGCTCACCCGGATGCACAACACCCTGCTGACCGAGACCCGGATGTGCCTGACGGCGCTGGAGAAGAAATACCCGGACCCGCACACCCGCGTTGCCGAGCACCACGCCATCGCCGATGCGTTGGCTGCCGGCAACGAGGAACTGGTGGGCAAGCTCCTGATCAGCCACATGGACGACGCCCTGGAGCGGCTCACCGGCGCCAGCAGCGAAGCCCACGTGGCATCGGCGTAGGCCTGGGCGGCCAACGTTTAGACAAGGCAATAAGGAAAGGCTGGCTGCAACTGCAGCCAGCCTTTCCTTATTGCAGCGGAAGCCTGTTAGCCGTTCCCGTGCCGCAAGCACATGAGGGCGTACGCGCGGGCGGCCGCGACGATCTCGGCGATGCTGACGGACTCGTTCACCTGGTGGGCCTGGTCGTTCAGGCCGCCTGGGCCCATGACGATGGCGGGCACGCCGAGGTCGCGGGCCACGAAGCCGCCGTCGCAGGCCGCTGTCCAACCGCTGATGGCGCTGTCCACGCCGGCGTCCGCCAGCGCGGACACGGAGTTTGCCACGAGCGGATGGGACTCCGGCGTGCGGAACCCGGGCATTTCCATGCTCACCGAAGCCCCCACGGAGATGCCGTCCGAATCAATGCCGGCCTCGCTGATCCGTGCCATGAGCTTGTCCAGGATCTGCTGCGCGTCGTCATCGGGCATGAGCCGCCGGTCCAGGGACACCGTGCATTCTGCCGCCACCATGGAGGTTCCGGTGCCGCCGCTGATGAGCCCGATGTTCCAGCTTCCGGCGCCGAGCAGCGGGTCCTGCCCGGCCTGCAGCCGGGCGTGGTCTTCGCGGACCAGGTCCAGGATCTTCGCCGCGGCATCGATGGCGTTCCGGCCGTCCGCCGGGCGGCCGGAGTGCGCCGACTTGCCCGTGACCTTCAACTCGATGTAGCTGTCCCCGCGGCAGCCGATCACGGTCTCAAGGTCTGTGGGCTCGGCCACGACGCACGCCGAGTAGGAGAAGGCGGGGTCGGCGAGGGCGGCGGCGGTGTACGCACGGATGCCGATGCCCAGGTCCTCCTCGTCCACGGTGCAGGCCAGCGCAGCGTTGAACGGCAGCTGCGCGCCTGCGTCCTTGAGCGCCTTCAGGGCAATGACGACGGCGGCGAGGCCGCCTTTCATGTCCGTGGACCCGCGGCCGAAAAGCCGGCCGTCCCGGACATAGGGTTCGAACGGCGGCCGCTCCCAGCCGGTCCCGGCGGGAACGACGTCCGAATGGCCCAGGAACAGGATGCCGGGCTGGACGGCGGCGGGCTGGCTGGCCCCCGGCACGACGCCGCCCGGCAGGACGGCCGTGAAGTTCGGCCGTCCCGGGGCCACCGTTTCCGTTGACACCTCCAGACCCGCAGCCAGGCAGAATTCCTTCAGGACCTGCACCGTGGCTTCCTCCGTGCCGCCGGGATTCTCGCCGCCGGCGGCCACGAGGGCAGTGGTGAGTGGCACGAGTTCGGCCTCGCTGATCAGGCCGAAGACTTTCTGCTCAATGGCCGGTTGTTCCAGAACCCGCTGTTCCATGGCCTGGTTTCCAAAAGCAGCGCTCAAGCGTTGTCGCCGCCCTTCACTGCCGCGAGCTCGAGGTCGATTGCCCGGCGCAGGCGGATGATGCCTTCCTCGGCCCGTTCGGGAGTGGTGGACGCGAAGCAGAGCCGCAGCGCGTCGTCGAACTTTCCGCTGGCGGACAGCGCCGGCCCGGGGATGAAGGCGACGCCTTCGGCGAGTGCTGTCTCGAAGAGCTTCCGCGTGGAGATCCGCGCGTCCTCGCCCTGGAGCGTGAGCCAGAGGAAGAAGCCGCCTTCGGGATCGGTGGTGGTGACGCGGTCGCCGAGGTGGCGGCGCAGGCTGTCCTGCATCGCGTCCTTGCGGCGCTTGTACTCCGTGCGCAGGCCTGCGAGGTGGTTGTCCAGGCCGCCGCGGCGGATGAACTCGGCCACGATGTGCTGGGCGGGAACGTTGGTGCAGGTGTCCATGGCCTGCTTGGCATTGATGACCAGCTGGCGCAGCGCGGGGTCCGTATCCACCCAGCCCACGCGCAGGCCCGGGGCCAGGATCTTGGAGAAAGTGCGGACGGAGAACAACAGCGGATCCCCGGGGCTCAGGGCCTGCAGGGACGGCAGGTCGTCGCCCTGGAAGCGGAGCAGGCCGTAGGGGTCGTCGTCGATGATCACGGAGTTCCACTCGTGCGCCAGTTCCAGCAGCTGGTGGCGGCGCGGCAGCGACAGCGTGGTGCCGGACGGGTTCTGGAAGTTCGGGATGGTGTAGATGGCCTTGGGCGTGCGGCCCGCGGCGGCAACCAGTTCGGGCAGGGCCTCCACGATGAGGCCGTTCTCGTCGGTGGGTGCCTCGAGGAGTTCGGCGCCGTAGCTCAGGGCGGTGGCGCTGCCGTTGGTGTAGGTGGGGCTTTCCACGATGACCAGGTCGCCGGGGTTGATGAAGATCTTGCAGGCCAGGTCCAGTCCCTGCATGCCGCCGGCGGTGATGGTGACGCGTTCCTCGGCGGTGGGGTCCGATGTTCCGGCAAGGTACTCGACGAGGGCCTTAAGCAGTACTGGCTCGCCCTCGGTGGCGCCGTAAGTCATGGAGCTGTGGTCGATGACCTGATCCGCGATGTCCCGGAATTCGGCCAACGGCACGGCCTCGTCCGCGGGGGAGCCCATGGCGAAGCGGACAATGTCGTGCGTCTGCGCTGCCAGCAGTGACGTGCTGGAGTCAATGACCGAGCCGACGAGGTCGGCTGCGCGGTCGGCCAAAGGCAGGGCGGTGCGGGATCGGGTGGCAATGTGGTCAACAGTCATGGCCTAGCCGCCTTTCTGGATGAGTTCGCGGGGGAAGCTGGTGAATGTCTCGACGCCGTCGGCGGTGACGCGGATCGATTCGGAGAGTTCGTAGCCGTAGTTGTCCATCCACATGCCGCCGATCACGTGGAAGGTCATGTTCTCCGCGAGGACGGATTCTTCCTCGGAGCGGATGGAGATGGTGCGCTCGCCCCAGTCGGGCGGGTAGCCGACGCCGATCGAGTAACCGATGCGGGAGGGCTTTTCCAGGCCGTATTTGGCCAGCGTCCAGTTCCACGCGCGGGCGAGTTCGCGGACGGGGACGCCCGGCTGCACCTCGGTCAGCACGGCGTTGAGGCCGTCGGCGACGGCGTCAGCCAGCTTCGCGAGACGCTCCGGCTTCTTCCCCAGGGTCAGGGTGCGGGCCAGCGGAGTGTGGTACCGCTGGTGGGCGCCGGCCAGTTCGATGACGACGGCCTGGCCTGCCTCGAAGCGGTCCTCGCTCCAGGTCAGGTGCGGGGTGTCCGCGGCCTCGCCCGTAGGCAGCATCGGCACGATGGCGGGGTAGTCCCCGCCGATGCCGTTGGCGCCCTTGATCTGCGCCTGGCTGATGGCCGCCGCGGCATCGCACTGGCGGACGCCGACGTCGATCGTTTCGACGGCGGCCTCCATGGCCGCCATGCAGACCTGCGCCGCGCCGCGCATCAGCTGGATCTCGGCGGGGGACTTGATGGAGCGGACCCAGTTGACCAGCTCGAAGCTGTCCACCAGCGTCCATTCCGGGATGGCGTTGACCAGCGAGCGGTAAGCCTTGGGGGAGAAGAAGTGCGAGTCCATTTCCAGGCCCACGCAGCCCTTGGCCGCCGGAGCAATGAGGTAGCGCTCGCGCAGGGCGAAGGCCACCCAGTCGAAGGGATGCACGTGCGGGCGGTGGACGTACTGCTCGGGGTATCCCACGATGCAGTCCTCAGGCAGCCAGGTGGTGCGGAAGGCGCCGCCGGCGTCCATGGCCCGGGTGAAGAGCAACATGGGACCGTCCGCGGGAACGAAGACCAGCTGCGGGGTGTAGAAGGACCAGGCGTTGTAGCCGGTCAGGTAGTAGATGTTGGCCGGGTCGGTGACCAGCAAGGCCGAAAGGCCCTGTTTTGCCATGCGCACGCGGACACCGGCGAGCCGGGCGTCGTACTCCTCTTGGCTGAACAGCAAAAGACACCTCCGAGATGATTGGTAGATTGTTTACAATCTAGACCATGTGGTGCGGCTCACACAAACCGCGGGCTTTGTAGTTTTTGGGGTGTCAGCTGCTGCTGACGTAGCCGCGGTCCTTATCCACCACGTTGGCCAGGTTCCCGCCCGCCGTCCAGCGCTCAAGGTTGTCCAGGAACTGACTCGCCAGCGCGTCGCGCCAGCCGACGACATCGCCGCACATGTGGGCTGACATGTGGACGTTGTCCATGGCCCAGAAGGGGTGGGATGCCGGGACGGGCTCTTCGCTGAACACGTCCAGCGAGGCAGCCGCAATCCGGCCTTTGCGGAGGGCTTCAATAAGGGCTGGCTCGTCCACTAGTGCGCCGCGGCCAACGTTGACGAGGTGCGCGGAGGGTTTCATGGCTGCGAGGGCGCGGGCGTCCACCATGTTGCGGGTCTGTTCGGTGAGCGGGGCGATCAGCACCACGTGGTCCGCCCAGCCGGCGTGCTCGGCCAGGTCCGCGCTCGGATGGACCGTGCCGAAGTCAGGGTCGTCCTCGCGGGCCGTGCGTCCCACGCCGCGGACCTCCAGTCCCACGGCGCGCAGGAGGCGGGCGGTGGCGCGGCCGATTCCTCCGGTACCCACCACCAGGGCGCGCGAGCCGGCGGTGCGGGTGAGTTCGCGGTGCTGCCAGACGGCTCGCTGCTGGAGGCTCTTGCTCAGGTGCAGTTGCTTGTCGTGGGCCAGGATGGAGGCCAGGACGAACTCCGCGATGGGCTGATCGAAAGTCCCATGGGCATTGGTCACCACCACCTCGGAGGAACGCAGTTCGTCGAACATCATGGCATCCACGCCGGCGGCGGCCACGTGCACCCATTTTAGCGAATCCGCGTGCGGCCACGCGTCCCGCAGTGCGGAGGAAAAGAAGTCCCAAAGGAACAGTACGTCGGCTCCCCGCGAGGCTTCCGCGAGGCCGGCGGCGTCGGTCACGGTGACGTCGGCCCGGGCTTCGATCTCGTCGAGGTTGTAGGGGCGGGGCTGCCC
>Ga0307409_100000726_pt1 | contig 14751 bp, 18 predicted proteins | sample 322Ometagenome_2_FD_203888 | JGI IMG/M metagenome (GOLD analysis project Ga0307409, IMG submission 203888) | Maize rhizosphere microbial communities from greenhouse at UC Davis, California, United States - 322HYB-O-2 | ecosystem: Host-associated > Plants > Roots > Rhizosphere > Soil | place... | reverse complement strand
GGCCTCTTCCTGAACATATCGAGCATGCGGTCGGTCACCAAGAAGCCGCCGACGACGTTGATCGTGCCGAACGCGATCGCGATCACGAGGATGAGCTCGTCGAGCGTTCCCGTCGCCGGGCCGATCACCAGCAGGCCGCCCAGCACGACGATGCCGTGAATGGCGTTCGTCGCCGACATGAGCGGCGTGTGCAGCGTGTTCGGGATCTTCGAGATCACCTCGAAGCCCACGAAGGCCGCCAGCAGCAGGATCGTCAGCTCAGTCAGCAGATCCACTGACCAAGGCTCCCTTCACGATCTCGTCCTCGGGGTCGATCTTGAGGTTTCCGTCTTCGCTGATCAGCTCGAGCAACGACTGGATGTTGCGCGCATAGAGCTGCGATGCGTGATCGGGCATCGTCGACGGCAGGTTGAGCGGCGCCGCGATCGTCACGTCCTCGCGGACGATCGTCTCGCCGGCCTCGCTCAGCTCGCAGTTGCCGCCCGCCTCGCCCGCGAGGTCGATGACCACCGAGCCCGGCTTCATGTTCTTCACGGCCTGGGCATTCAGGAGCAGCGGCGCCGGCTTGCCGGGGATCAGCGCGGTCGTGATTGCCGCGTCGAAGCCGCCTGCGGCCTCGGCGAGCGCGTCCTGCTGGCGCTTCTGCTGCTCCTCGCCGAGCGCCTTCGCGTAACCGCCCTCGCCCTCGGCGTCCGCCTCGAGCTCGAGCTCGAGGAACTTCGCGCCGAGCGACTCGACCTGCTCCTTGACGGCGGCGCGCACGTCATAACCCGACACCTGGGCGCCGAGCCGGCGCGCGGTCGCGATCGCCTGCAGGCCGGCCACGCCGGCGCCGAGCACCAGCACCTTCGCGGGCTTCACGGTCCCGGCCGCGGTGGTGAGCATCGGGAAGAAGCGGGTGAGGCTTTCGGCGGCGATCAGCGCCGCGCGGTAGCCCGCGACGGTCGCCTGCGACGAGAGCGCGTCCATCGACTGCGCACGCGTGATCCGCGGCACGGATTCGAGCGCGAACGCCTTCACGCCGGCGGAGTCGAGCGCCTGGACGGTCTCCGGCGAGGTGAGCGGGGCCAGGAAGCCGATGTAGACCGCACCGCGCGAGAGCCGCCCGATCTCCTCCTGGCTCGGCGGCGCGACCTTCACGACCACGTCGCCGCTCCAGACCTCGTCCGCGGACACGATGCTGGCCCCTAGCTCCTCGAACAGGGAGTCCGGGAGGAGTGCGCCCTCGCCGGCGCCGCGCTCGATCGCCACCTCGATCCCGCGCGGCTTCAGCCGCGCGACGACCTCCGGCACGATCGCCACCCTCCGTTCGCCTGCGGCTGTTTCCTTCGGGACGCTGACCTTCAAGGCCGGGGCAGGGTATAGATCGGGCATGGAGGTAGACGTCCAGGGGCGCCGGCTCAAGCTCTCCAACCTGGAAAAGGTCATGTACCCGGCCGTGGGGTTCACGAAGGGGCACGTGATCGACTACTACACGCGGATCGCGCCGGTGATGCTCGGGCACCTGGAGGACCGGGCGCTGACCCGGATCCGCTACCCGAACGGCGTCGACGAGAAGTTCTTCTTCGAGAAGAACTGCCCCGACCACCGGCCGGAGTGGGTCGAGGTGGCCCGGATCCTGACGCGTGGCACGGGGCGCTGGGGAGGCGAGGGCCGCGGTCCGCGCGAGATCGACTTCTGCCTGGCCAACGACCTCCCGACCCTGATCTGGCTGGCGAACCTGGCGGCCCTCGAGCTGCACACGTCGCTCGGAACGGCAACGGCCTACGACCACCCGACGATGGTGGCGTTCGACCTCGATCCCGGGCCGCCCGCGACGATCGTCGAGTGCTGCCGCGTCGCGCTCCTCCTGCGCGACATGTTCGATCGCCTCGGGCTGAGCTGCTTCCCCAAGACCTCCGGTTCGAAGGGGATGCAGGTGTACCTGCCGTTGAACACGCCCGCGACCTACGACGAGACCACGCCATTCGCACGCGCGGTCGCCGAGCTGCTCGAGCAGGAGCACCGGGACCTCGTCGTCTCGCAGCAGAGCAAGGAGCTGCGCAAAGGCAAGGTCCTGGTCGACTGGAGCCAGAACGTCGACTTCAAGACGACCATATGCGTGTACTCGCTACGCGCGCGCGAGCGGCCGACGGTCTCGACACCGATCACGTGGGACGAGGTCGAGGGCGCCAAGAAGCCGGAGGACCTCCGCTTCGAGTCTGCGGACGTCCTCGAGCGCGTTGAGCGTCACGGCGACCTCTTCGGGCCGGTTCTCGAGCTCGAGCAACGTTTGCCCGCCGGTCTCGGCGGTTAATTCCGAGTGACGATGCCGACGGACGCCCCTGCACGTGAGAGCGTGAACGGCTCAGGCGCCGAGCCGCCCACGGAGCCCTACGACTACATGGCGCTGAACGCCGTGTTCGGCGCATTGCTCGCGAGCGTGGTCGTCGCCGCGCGCGAACGGACGCGCAATAGCGAGCCTCTCACGTCGCGCGACCTCGCCGTCACCGGCGCCGCCACTTTTGCGCTGTCAAAGGTGATCGCGCGCGAGCGGATCGGCACGTGGGTGCGCGACCCGTTCGTCGAGGAGGAGGACGGCGGAAAGCCGCGCGGGCGCGGCCTCCGTCACGCGGTCGGCGAGCTCCTCACCTGCACGCGCTGCGTCGGCGCGTGGAGCGCGCTGGGCCTGGTCGGGCTGCGCCTGACCTCCCCGGCGACCGGCCGCGTGGTCAACGACGTGCTCGCCGTGTCGGCAATGAACGACTGGCTCCAGGCGTCGTTCAAGCTGCTGTGCGCGAAGGCCGACACGTCGCCGCCCCGTGGCTGAACTCGGCTACGCACTGTCGTCCGAGGAACACGGCCCGCCACAGCTCGTGGCGAACGCCGCCAAGGCGGAGGCCGCGGGCTTCGACTTCCTGATGATCTCGGACCACTTCCACCCGTGGACCGACCGGCAGGGGAACTCGCCCTTCGTATGGAGCGTGATCGGCGGAATCGCGCAGGTCACCGAGCGCGCATGGCTGGGGACGGGCGTCACGTGCCCGACGATCCGCATCCACCCGGCGATCATCGCGCAGGCCGCGGCGACGAGCGCGGCGCTGATGCCGGGCCGCTTCCGGCTCGGCGTCGGCACGGGTGAGAACCTGAACGAGCACATCCTCGGCGACCCCTGGCCGGAGACCGACGTGCGCCGCGAGATGCTCGAAGAGGCGATTGAGGTGATGCGGCGCTTGTGGCAGGGCGGGATGCAGAGCTGGCGCGGCCGCTACTACACCGTGGAGCAGGCGCGCATCTACTCGCTTCCCGACGAACCGCCCGAGGTATTCGTCGCCGCGAGCGGCGAGAAGTCGATCGAGCTCGCCGGCAAGGTCGGCGACGGCTACATCGGCCTCGCGCCCGAGGGCGAGCACATCGACAAGTTCAAGCAGGCGGGCGGCGACGGCAAGCCCATGGTCGGCCAGATCGAGGTCTGCTGGGCAGACTCGGAGGAGAAGGCGGTCGACACCGTGTACGAATGGTGGCCACAAACCGCGCTCGGCGGCGAGTTGACCTACGAGCTCAAGCTTCCCGCTCACTTCGAGCAGGCGTGCGATCAGGTCACGAAGGACGACATCGCCGACTCGCCGCTCCCGCTCGGGCCCGACCCCGATAAGCACGTCGAGGGCATCAAGGAGTTCCTCGACGCGGGCTACACGCACGTGTACGTACACCAGCTCGGCCCCGACCAGGACGGCTTCCTCTCGTTCTACGAGAACGAGGTCCTGCCGAAGCTGCGGTAGTGCCGCACGCGATCCTCGACGTCGACGGCACCCTCGTCGACACGAACTACCACCACGCAATCGCCTGGTACCAGGCGTTCCGCCAGCACGGCAAGGTCCTGCCAATCTGGCGAATCCATCGCCACATCGGGATGGGGGGCGACCAGCTCGTCGCCGCCCTGACGGACGAGGACTGGGACAGCGAGCACGGCGATGACGTCCGCACCGCGGAGAAGGCCCTATACCTCGCGCTGATCGAGGAGGTCGAGCCGCTCGAGGGCGCGCGTCTGCTGATCGAGGACCTGAAGGATCGCGGGCACGCCGTCGTGCTGGCGAGCTCGGCCAAGCAGGACGAGGTCGATCACTACCTCGACCTGCTCGACGCGCGCGAGCTGGCAGATGGCTGGACGACCTCAGCCGACGTCGAGGCGACGAAGCCCGAGCCCGACCTCGTCAAGGCCGCGATCGAGAAGGCGGGTGGGGGCGACGCCGTGATGGTGGGCGACACCACCTGGGACGTCGAGGCGGCAAAGCGCGCCGGTGTCCCGGCGATCACGGTGCTCACGGGCGGCTTCAGCGAGGCGGAGCTGCGCGAGGCGGGCGCCGGCTGGACCTTCGAGTCGATCCAAGCGCTGCGCGAGCGGCTCGACGAGACGCCGTTCGCCTAGTCGAGGTCGCTCGCGACGTCGTACACGCGCCGGTTGTTCGAACGCGCCTCGGTGCGCAGCATCTCGAACGCCTCACGGTCGGAGATTCCATGGCGCTCCATGAGAATCCCCTTGGCGCGTTCGATCATCGCGCGGCGGCTGATGGCGTCCTCGAGCTGTCCGACCGCTTGGCCGAGCTCCTTGAGCTCCGCGAAGCGCCGCACGGCGACCTCGAGTGAGCTCCTGACGCTCTCCTCGTCCACCGGCTGCGCGTACGCGATGATGCCGCGCTCGGCTGCGCGTGCGACGAAGTCAGGGTCCTCGGTATCCAACAGCGCGACCACTGGGCAGCCGCCCACCTCGATCAGCTCCTCGATCAGCTCGAGCGCGTGTTCGTCGTCCGCGTGCAGCTTGACCATCGCGACCTGCGGATTGTCTTGGGCGATCGCCTCCGCAGCGTCGGCTGGGGAGGTCGCGCGCGCGACGACCTCGTGGCCGAGCGAGCGCAGGATCGCGGCGACGTCGTCGAGCGCCCGTTTGTTCTCGTCCGCAACGAGCACGCGAAGCCCGCCATCGAGGTTCTCGAGGAGTGACTTCGGGGCCAAGTCAGCCGCCCCTCACGTTGCTAGCCTTGCGGCTACCGCGCCGGCCGAGCCCCCCGCTCGCGCGAGACCGTTCGCGAAACACGGAAGAGGGCTTCGGTTGCTGGTTGAACGTCATGGTTCTGGTACGAGGGACGCCGATTCCCCCGGCGGGCCTGACCCCGAAAAGTACAAGTTCTCCGGCGCCCGGCGCAACGATGAGGAGCGCCGTTTATTCGAGGCGTACCTCAAGGATGGTGACCTGGGCGCGCGCGAACGCCTCGTCACGCGATTCCTGCCCCTCGCGCGCCAGCTCGCGCGGCGCTACGGCTCCGCGGGCGAGCCGATGGACGACCTGATCCAGGTGGCGAGCGTCGGGCTCGTCAAAGCGATCGACCGGTACGAGCTCGAGCGCGGCACGGCGTTCTCGAGCTTCGCGGTGCCGACGATTCTCGGCGAGATCAAGCGCCACTTCCGCGACGCGGGATGGACCGTTCGCGTCCCGCGCGCGATCCAGGAGCGCCGGATAAAGGTCAACCGTGCGATTCCGGCGCTCACGGGGAAGCTCGGCCGCTCGCCGACACCGGGCGAAATCGCGGAGCACATCGAGGCGACGAGCGAGGAGGTCCTGGAGGCGCTGGAGGCGGCGGTCGCCTACGAGCCCGTGTCGCTCGACACGTCACCGGGCTCCGAGGATGACGACGAGACCTGGGCCCAGTCGCTCGGTGCGGAGGACGACGGCTACAAGCTCGTGGAGTACGGGGCCGTACTGGGCCCCGCCATGAGGGCGCTGCCGGAACGCGAGCAGCTGATCCTTCACATGCGCTTCGTTCTGGACATGACCCAATCCGAGATCGCCGACCGGATCGGCATCTCGCAGATGCACGTCTCGCGCCTCATCCGCAAGGCGCTTCAGACGATGCGCGACGAAGCCGTTCCCGACTAAGCCGGCTAGTCGACGAGCGTCTGCTTGTCGCGCTCGGTGAACTCGATCGGGTCCGAGTCGGCCTCCTGACGGAAGCCCTGCATGCGCTGGGCCGCCGTCGACCGGCGGCGGAACTCGGTCGCTCCGAGGATCACGATGAGGATGGCCACGATCGGGATCGCGAAGATGGGCGCTCCGGGCACGAGTGCCGCGCCGAGGAGGAGGCCTACGACCGCTGCGATGACGATGAATGTCACGGCTGGCATCCCCTAACGCCTTCCGAGGCCGTATCCGCCGGACGGGAACCCGGCGAGCAGGACGAGGATCGCGGCGACGATGCCGACGATCGCAGGCAGGCCGAGCGCCACGCACAGGGCGTAGACGAGGGCTGCCACCAGCACTGCAATTACGAGGCCGATCATCTGAGCTCCTCTGCCTTGAGTCGGTACGAAGGTGTTACCCGGTCGCGGCGTGCGCCGAAACTCAGGCCGCGCGGCGCGCGCGTTGCTCGCGGTCCATCCGCTCGAGCTCGCGCCTCAGCTCCTCGCGCAGCTCGGCCACCTCGTCGGCGCCCATCGCCTCCGCGAGCTCCGAGCTGGCGTGTTCCAGTTCCCTCTCGGCCCTGCCGTCGTCGACCTTGCCGCGCACCTCGAGCGCACGCTCCTTGACGTCGCCGGCGAGCGGTTCGAGACGCTGGCGCTCCTCGGGCGCCAGGCCTTCCCAGTGGCGGTAGAGGAGCCGCGCGATACGGACCGCCACGGAGGCTCCGAACGAGTTCGCCATGCACCCCATGGTGGCCATACGAGAGGACGTAACCTCGCCTCGTGCGCGCGATGGTGCTCCGAGCCGCCGGCCGACCGCTCGAGCTGGCCGAGATGCCGGACCCGGTCCCGGGTGAGGGCGAGGTGCTGGTGAAGGTCGCGGCCTGTGGCGTCTGCCGTACGGACCTGCACATCGTGGACGGCGAGCTCACCGAGCCGAAGCTGCCGCTGGTGCCGGGGCACCAGATCGCCGGCAGCGTGGTCGCCGGCGGCGAGCGGTTCGGGGCGGGCGACCGGATCGGGATCCCGTGGCTGGGCAGGACGTGCCAGCACTGCCGCTACTGCCTGTCCGGCCGCGAGAACCTGTGCGATGCGCCGACGTTCACGGGCTATGACCGCGACGGCGGCTACGCGGAGCTGGCGGTCGCCGTGGAGGACTACGCGTTCCCGCTGCCGGCCGGCCTGTCCGACCTCGAGGCGGCGCCGCTCCTATGCGCGGGAATGATCGGCTACCGCGCGCTTCGCATGACCGGCGAGGCCGACCGCCTCGGCCTGTACGGCTTCGGCGCGGCCGCGCACATCATCTGCCAGGTGGCACGCAGCCAGGGCAGGCGCGTCTTCGCGTTCACGCGGGCGGGCGACGAGGATTCACAACGCTTTGCGCGCGAGCTGGGTGCCGAGTGGGCGGGCGATGCGCTCGGGCCGGCCCCCGAGGAGCTCGACGCGGCGATCCTGTTCGCCCCCGTCGGGGAACACGTGCCCGCCGCCCTGCGCGCGACCGCCAAGGGTGCGACCGTCGTGTGCGCGGGCATCCACATGAGCGACATACCGTCGTTCCCCTACGAGCTGCTTTGGGGCGAGCGGTCGGTGCGCAGCGTGGCCAACCTGACCCGCCGTGACGGCGAGGAGTTCCTCGCGCTCGCGCCGACGGTCCCGGTCCGGACGGTAGTGACCGAGTACCCGCTCGAGCGCGCGAACGAGGCGCTCGACGATCTCCGCGGTGGCCGCGTTGAAGGATCCGCGGTAATCGGAGACCGGACGTCGAGTACGACATCAGAACGCGGGCCGGACGCCCGCGGATCTAACCTCTAGGTATGAAGCTCTACATCTGCTGGGGAACGTTCGGCAGTCCGCGCCCGGGAGGGCATCCCTGCAAGAACGCCCACGACGCGCTGAAGGAGGCCGGGCACGACCCGGAGGTCGTCAAGTCGTACGGCCTCGGAGTCCTGCCCGACTTCATGAACCAGACATCAGGGCGCAAGGAAGTCAAGCGCCTCACCGGCAACACCTGGGTGCCGCTGCTCGTGACCGACGACGACCAGGTGGTCCAGGGCTCCAAGGAGATCGAGGCCTGGGCGAGGCAGAACCCGGCTACGCAGCCCGCCTGATCCGCCCGCTGCGGCCGGCGGCCTTGCGCCGCGCCTTTTGCGCCGCCAGGCGCCGCGTCTCCGACTTGCGCATGCGCTCGAGCTCCGACGCGACTATTCGCCACGAGCGCGGGTGCATCCCCATGCCGATGTGGCTCGCGCGGATCTCGAGGTGCTCCGCGTGTGGGTCAAGGCATGCGCGCCAGCGCACGACGCCGTCGCTGCGCGAGTACACCGACACGAAACGGACGCCCTTCGGGAACGGCGCCTGGGCATCGGCCCAGAAGTCCGTGCAGCAGTCGCCCCACAGGCACGAGTGGCGGAACAGCCCCCTCACGCCGACGGTCCCTAGCGCCCCCACGGCATAGACGTGCGCCCGCACGACGGGGTGGATCGCGAGCGGGTCCGTGAGCGGGGAGCCGAGCGTGACGATGCCGGCAACGAGGTCGGGTCGCCGCGTGGCGAGCACGCGCGCGAAGTGGCCGCCGCGGCTCTGGCCGACGATCGCGGCGCGCTGCCCCTGGCGCTCCACAAGAACCTCGACCTTCTCCTCGAGCCGCTGGACCGCCGCCTCCGAGCAGTCGACGTTCATGCGCATGCCCGCACGCTTCGCGTAGTGGTTCGTGCTCCTCAGCCAGCGGGTCATGAGCGCCAACGAGTCGTCGCCGGCGAGGAATCCGGGGATCAAGAGGACCGGCTGGCCACGTCCGTCCTTGACGCCGTCGCCGCGGAAGACCGGGTCGCGCACGAGCGTTGCGAGCTCGAGGCCTACACGGGACTCACGCCAGAGCGGCGGCCGGGAGAGGAGAGAGAGCGCGGTCATCCGTCCGTGCCAAGCACAGTACCCCCTGGACGGGATGTGAAAAGCGCCAAAGATGTTTGGCGGATAGGCATACGGGCCGCACCTTCCGGAAAATAGGATGGCTGGATGCGGGCCGTGACCCTCAGAGACGGCGAGCTGACCGTCGAGGAACACGACGATCCCGAGCCTGGGGCGGGCGAGGTCCTCGTCCGCGTGCGGGCGGCGGGCCTGAACGGGGCCGACATGATGCAGCGGCGCGGCCTATACCCGGCTCCGCCGGGCGCGCCGCAGGACATCCCCGGGCTCGAGCTGGCCGGGGAGGTCGAGGCGCTCGGTCCCGGTGCGTCGCGCTTCGCCGACGGCGACCGGGTGATGGCGGTTGTCGCGGGTGGCGGCCAGGCCGAGCGGGCGATCGTGCACGAGCGCGCGCTGATGGGCGTGCCCGAGGCGCTCGGGTGGCCGCAGGCCGGCGGCTTTTCGGAGGTCTTCACCACGGCGCAGGACGCGCTCTTCACCCAGGCACAGCTGAAGCCGGGCGAGCGGCTGCTCGTGCACGGCGCCGCGGGCGGCGTGGGGACCGCGGCGGTCCAACTGGGACGCGCCACCGGGGCCGATGTGACCGCGACCGTCAGGAACGAGGGGCTGCGGCCGGGCGTGGAGGAGCTCGGGGCCCACGTCGTAGCGCCTGACGGCTTCGAGGAGCAGGGCCAGTTCGACGTCGTGCTCGAGCTCGTGGGCGCGCCGAACCTCGCCGCCAACCTCGGGTCGCTCGCGAGCTGCGGCCGGATCGTCGTGATCGGCGTCGGCGGCGGGGCAAAGGCCGAGCTCAACCTGCTCGCGCTGATGGGCAAGCGCGGCCGGATCATGGCGTCGACCCTGCGTGCGCGGCCGCTCGAGGAGAAGGCGGACGCGATGCGGAAGGTCGAGAAGCACGTACTGCCGCTGGTCGAGGCGGGCACGGTGAAGGTGCCGGTGGCGGAGACGTTCCCCCTCGACGAGGCCGAGGCGGCGTACGAGCGATTCGCGAGCGGGGGGAAGCTGGGGAAAATCGTGCTGATGACATGACGGCACGGCGGGCGCAGCAGAAGCAGGAGAACCGCGACAAGCTCGTGAACGCGGCGCGCAAGGTGTTCGCCGAGAAGGGCCTCGCGTCGGCGACTGCCCGCGACATCGTGCGCGAGACCGACCTCGCGTCCGGCACCTTCTACAACTACTTCGACGACAAGGAGGACGCGTTCCGGGCCGTCTTCGAAGATTGGGCCGAGCAGGCACGGGCCGCGGCGCGAGAGAAGCGGCTCCAGGCGGGGATCGGCCTCGAGCAGCGCATCTACGACTCCTATCGCTCCTACTTCGAGCTGGTGGTCGCCGATCCCGAGATGTTCGAGGTCCTGCGCCGGAATGCCGACGCGATCGCGATGATGGGCTCGGAGGACCTGTTCGCGGAGGCCGTCGGCGAGCTCGTCGAGGACATGCAGCAGTGGGTGGCCGAGGGGCAGCTGCCCGCCGAGATCGAGCCCTGGCTGCCGCACATCGCCCGGTCGCTGGCGGGCGGAGGCTTCCAGATCGCCGCCCACATGGCGGACGAGGGCGCTTCAGACGTGGACGCCACCGCGCGCTTCTGCACCGGGGTCATGCTCCACGGGTTGCGCGGCTTCAGCTAGCGCGCGCGACTCCATCGGCTTGACCCACAGCTCGTCCACCAGGATCACGATCGCGGCGAGAATCGGGACCGAGACGATCAGCCCGACGGCGCCGAACAGCTGTCCCACGACGATCACGCCGATCGCGATCACAGCCGGGTGGAGCTTCACGGTGCGCGCCATCACGACCGGGATCGTGATGTAGCTCTCGAACTGCTGTACGCCGATGTAGATGGCCAGCGTGAGCGCCGCCTTGCCGGGGCTGTCGGCGAGCGCGAACAGGACGGCCGGTAGTCCGGAGGCGAAGGCGCCGTAGTACGGGACGACCGTGAGCAGCGCCGCCAGGACCGCCCACAGGATCGCGAAGTCGAGATCGATCAGCGTGAAGCCGACGTAGAGCAGGACGCCGGTCACGGTCATGTCGACCAGCAGGCCCTGCATCCAGCCGATCCATGAGGTGCGCAGCCGCTCGGCGATCTCGCGCGCTCGCGGGCGGTGCGGCGGGGGCACGAGGCTGATCGCGGCGTCGACGAGTGGCCGCGGGTTCGCGGCCATGAAGTACGCCGTCACGAGTATGAGGGCGAGCGCGCCGAGGACGCCGGCGAGGCCGAGCCCGATCGACGTGATCGGCCCGATGAGCTTCTCCGGGTCGTCGACGAATCCCTGGAGGAAGTCCTGCACCTCGTCGCCGATCTCGCTGCTGTCGGCTCCGGTCAGGTCGTGCACGTCCTCGCCGAGGTCGTCGGTGATGCCCGGCACGTCGTCGACGAACTCCTCGACCTCGTCCACGAACGGCGGGATGAGGAGCGCGAGCAGCGCAGCGAAGAAGCCCAGGGCTCCGACAAGCCCGAGCAGGGCGCCCAGCGGGCGTGGGACCCTCTGCCTTTCGAGCCGCGTGGTGAACGCGCTCAGCGGGATCGCGATCAGCACCGTGATCAGGACGGCGACCACGAGCGTCACGAGCTGCCGGAAGAGCAGCCCGAGCACAAGGAGGCCCGCCGCAAGCAATATCGCCCTGTAGGCGACCGCTGCGCTGTGGCGGGCCTCACTCATGCCATCAGGCTATGCCCGGATCAGGCCGGACTAGAGCAAGCCGGACTCCTGGAGGTACTCCGTCGCCACCTCCTCCGGCGTCTTCTTGTCGAGGTCGACGCGCGCGTTGAGCTCCTGCATCACCTCGGCGGTCAGCCCTTCCTGGACCAGCGTGATCACCTTCTCGAGCTCGTCACCGGCTTGGTCGGCCAGCTCCTTGCGGACGACGAACGTCGAGTTGTACGGCGGGAACATCCCCTGGTCGTCCTCGAGCAGGACGAACCCTTCACGCTGGATCTGCGGATCCGTGGTGAACACGATCGAGAGGTCCGCCTTCCCGCTCGTCAGCACCTCGTGGCGCAGCTCGATCGCGACGGGCACGAACTTCTTGAAATCGAGCCCGTAGACCTGCTCGAGGCCGAGCAGGCAATCCGTGCGCTGGCGGCACTCGGGCGAGCCATACAGCGTCAGATCCTGGTCCTTGCCCTCGAGGTCCGAGATCGTTTCGACCTCGAGCTCGTCGGCCTTCTCCTGCGTCAGCCCGACCTCATTCGAGCTGGTGAACGGCGTCGGCGGGTACGCCACCAGACCCTTCTCCTCGAAGCCCGTCTTGGCATCCTCGTACGCCGTCGCGGGGTCCTTCGGGATCTCGTTCGCCTTCACGCCGAAGAACGAGAGCAGTGCGGTTCCGGTGTACTCGGGATAGCCGTCGATCTCGCCCTGCTCGAGTGCCTTCAGCGCGACCTTCTCGTCACCGAGGTTGAACTCGGTGTCGACGTCGAAGCCCGCGGCCTCGAGACCCTGCGCGTAGATCTCACCGAGCACCTTCTGCTCGGTGAAGTTCTTCGAGCCGACGGTGATCTTCGTGTCGGCGTTCGCATCGTTGCGCTCGATCTGCCCGGCGGTATCGCCGCCTCCTCCGCCGTCGTCGTCGTCGTCGTCGCCGCACGCGCCCAGCGCGAGCGCGGCGAGCAGGACGGCGATGAGGGCGGTTGCGTATCTGAACTGCTTCATTCGGGTCCTCCTTCGTCGTAGTCCCTTCGGTGTCACGGCGCGCTGGACGGCCGCGAGCGACAACTCGGTCGCGACGGCCAGAAAGGCGACGAGGATGGCCGCGCCTAGCCGTCCATCGTCACCGTACGTGCTTACGTTGATGATCGGGTCGCCCAGTGAAAGCACTCCCGCCAGCGGGGCGAGCGTCGCCGTGGCGACCACGTTAACGGCGGACGTGCGGATTCCTCCGAAGATCAGGGGCACGGCAAGGGGCATCTCGACGCGCCGCACGACCTGTGCACCGGTCATCCCCATGCCGCGGGCGGCGTCGACCGTGTCCCGGTCGACCTGCCGGACACCCACATACGCATTCGTGAGGATCGGCGGGACGGCCAGTAGGACGAGCGCGAGCGTCACGTTCGCGAAGCCGACGCCTAGATAGGCGACGAAGAACGCGATCAGTGCGAGGCTCGGGACGGCGCGGCCGACGTTCGATGCGTTGATCGCGAGGAAGCCTCCGCGCCCGATGTGGCCGAGCCAGAGGCCGAGCGGGATCGCGGTTGCGCAGGCGATCGTGGTCGCAACCAGGCTGAGCCACATGTGGTCGACCGCGAGGTCGAGGAACTGCGAGCCGCCGACGCGCACGCCCTCGTTCGACTCGCGCGACTGGAAGATCAGCTCGATCGCATCGCCGAAGTCACTCATGCGCGGCTCCAGGGTGTGACGGCGCGCTGGATCAGCAGGAAGCCGACATCGAGTGCCACCGCGAGGAGGACGCACAGGCCGCCGGCGGTGACGACATTCGACTTGAAGTTGATGTCAGCGAAGATCTGCTCGCCCAGGCCGCCGGCTCCGGCGAAGAACGCGAGCGTGGCCAGTCCCACCGTGCTGGTCGCGGCGACGCGTAGGCCGGCCACGATCTCGGGAACCGCGAGCGGCAGCTCCACCCGCCAGAGCAGCTGTCTGTTCGTCAGGCCCATGCCGCGTCCGGCGTCCTTGGCCTCGTCCGGCACGTTGTCGAGACCCGCGAGCGTGTTGCGGAAGAGGATCAGCAGGGTGTACGCGACGAGGGCGATCAGCGCGGTCGTGGTCCCCCGGCCCGTCACCGGGAGCAGGAGGAAGAACGCCGCCACGCTCGGGACCGTGTAGAGGATCGCGGTCACGTTCACGATCGGTCCGATCAGCCACCGGCGGCGGTAGGCGACGAGCGCGAGCGCGAACGAGATCGCGAAGCCGATCGCAACGGCGACAACGGTCAAATAGACGTGACCCCAGAACGGGTCGACGTAGCGGTCGAAGTTGTCCCAGATCCAGTTGGGGCAGAAGCCGTTGTCGGCCACGCAGCTGTCGTCGCCCGCGCGGTTGTGAATCTGTACCTGGGCGAGGATCACGGCTGGGCGAGGGAGTGGCCGATGATCTCGATCGACAGGACGCCGGCGACCACGCCGCGCTCGTCCACGACCGGCGCGTACTGCGTCTCCTCCTCGAGCATCTCGGACAGGGCGTCGCGGAGCACGTCGTCCAGCTCGATCCGCGGCTCGGCGCGCGAGCCGCTCAGCCAGCGCAGCGGCCTTCCGGCTTCGTCAACGACGAGCGGGTAGTCGAGGTCGTAGTCGCCGTCGGGCGGCTGCTCCCCGTCGCGCACGAGCGGCGCGCGCCAGAGGTCGATGTCGCGCACGCGCTCGAGCGAGAGGCGCTTCAGCCCGCGGTCCGCGCCCACGAAGTCCTCGACGAAGGCGTTCGCCGGGCTGCTCAGGAGCTCGGACGGCGGCGCGTACTGCGCGAGCCGTCCGCCCTTCTGCATCACGGCGATCCGATCGCCCATCTTGATTGCCTCGTCGATGTCGTGGGTCACGAACACGACGGTCTTGCGGATCTCCGCTTGGAGGCGGAGGAACTCGTTCTGGAGGCGCTCGCGATTGATCGGGTCGATCGCTCCGAATGGCTCGTCCATGAGCATCAGCGGCGGGTCGACGGCGAGAGCGCGCGCGACGCCGACGCGCTGGCGCTGCCCGCCGGAGAGCTGAGACGGGTAGCGGTCGCGCGTCTGGGACGGATCGAGCGAGACGAGCTCCAGCAGCTCGTCGACACGCGTGGCGATCCGCCGCTTGTCCCAGCCGAGGAGCCGCGGGACCGTGGCGACGTTGCCGGCGACGGTCATGTGCGGGAAGAGCCCGACCTGCTGGATCGCGTAGCCGATCTCGCGCCGCAGCTCGGCGGGCCTGCGCTCGGTGACGCTGCGGCCGTCGAGCAGGATGTCGCC
>Ga0307409_100000723_pt1 | contig 14768 bp, 13 predicted proteins | sample 322Ometagenome_2_FD_203888 | JGI IMG/M metagenome (GOLD analysis project Ga0307409, IMG submission 203888) | Maize rhizosphere microbial communities from greenhouse at UC Davis, California, United States - 322HYB-O-2 | ecosystem: Host-associated > Plants > Roots > Rhizosphere > Soil | place... | reverse complement strand
GAGAAGCCGACCTGAGCGACGAGCTTGGGCGTGACCCACTGAATATCACCGGCAGGCGAGGGCCCCTCCGAAAAAGGAGTAGCCTCTCGATGTAGCGGAACCAGTCGCCGGTACAGGTGATCGAGGGTTCGCCGGTCGTACCCGGTGCCGACCTTTCCCGCATAGCGCAGCGACTTGCCCTCATAATAGCCAACGAGGAGCGCGCCGAGCCGTTCACGAGACCCCTGTGGCGCGGTATAGCCCCCGATCACAAACTCCTGCTGACGAACGCATTTCAGCTTCAGCCAGTCGGTAGAACGGGCACTCACGTACCGGGAGTCGGCTCGTTTAGCCAGGATACCCTCGGCACCCTGGGCGCACGCCTCCCGCAACATCGCCACCGACCCGGTGGTCCGGTGGGGGGTAAATCGGATAGGGTCGTCGAACCACACCACATCTCGGAGGACCGCCTTGCGATCCACCAGTGGAAGCGCGGTGAGATCCACGCCCTCATAAAAGAGACAATCGAACAGATAGAGGTGAATCGGTACCTGGCTCCGTCGAGCCCGCAGTGGATCTCTGAGCTGCATGCGTTGTTGCAGGCGGGCAAAGCTCGTTACACCTCGCTCGGGATCAAACGCGACGATTTCTCCATCGAGCACCGCGTCGCCGCGGACAGCGGGACCGAGCGCCTCCACCAGCTCCGGGTACGCATCGTTCAAAGGCTTACGATTGCGGGAGTAGATGCGTACAGCGCCGCCAGTGACGTAGATCAGCGCCCGGACGCCATCCAGTTTGGGCTCATAGACCCACTTGCCCTGGGTGGGCAGGGTCTCTGTCAGCGTGGCGAGCATGGGAGGCACCCAGGTCGGCTGAGTCCGGTAGTGCAGCCCGCCCGGGGCGGTTTTGGCCAGGACTCGCAGTGCCTTGGTGGTCATGCGCTCTGCCGTCCGAGCAATGCGTCCAGGTCCTGCTTGGCGGAGAGTATCCCCGCCCAGGGGTCGCCATGCTGCTCCAGGATGTCCGGGACGGTGTGAATCGTGAAATCCGTCGGGTAGATCTCCCCCAGGTGGTCCCAGGCGACCGGCATCGAGATGGTGCCCAGCGGATGCCTTCGGGGACAGAATATGGACGCGAGCGATTTCCCCCGGCTGTTCTGGTTGTAGTCGAAGAAAATCTTTCCGGTCCGCCGGGGGACTGACCATTCCAGGGTGATGTCCTGTGGCCACTCTTGCAGCGCGTGCCGGGCGATGGTCTCGGCAATGCTGCGGGCGGAGTCGTAGTCGAACTTCCTGACGATCGGCAGGTACAGGTGCAGGCCCGTGCGCCCGGACGTCTTGACGAAGATCTGGAGCCCCAAACGGGCCAGCATTTCCCGCAGCCGGAGGCCGAGCTCCCGGGTTCGGGTAAAGGCCTTGCGATGCAGCTCTGGTTCCTCGCCCTTCCCCTCGCGACCGGAGTAAAGGTACGGATCCAGGTCGAAGATCACGAAATCAGGAAAATTCAGGACCGACTTCTCGAGGTTGGCCTCGGACCCGGAGAATTTCCGGCTTCGACCACGGGCGTCAGGTGCCGGATCCACCCGAGAGAACCACGGGTGCAGCTCCAGGCCGCCCATCTGGGCGAGAAAGAGCAGGGTGGGGAGATTGTCGCAGATCAGGTACTTGCCATCGCCTTCGTTGTGGCTGGAATAGATGCTGACCGTGCGGGCAAACTGGGGCGGATTTTCCCAATGTTTCTGGTAGAAGCTCTTGCCGGTGACCCCATCGGGATAGCGCGTGGTGAAGATCGGGCGCCCAGCCAGATGCGGCAGCAGCCAGGGGGAAACGCGCGTGAGATAGCGCAGCAGATCGCGCTTGGTCAGCGGCCGGCTTCGCCCCGAGCCGGGCCACAGGACCTTCTCCAGGTTGGTGACCGGGAGGTCGTACCCGTCGACGCTCAGTATCATCTTGGGTTGGCGGGCCTCGAGCTGTTCGAGCACTCCCCCAACGTCGGTGGCAATCACCGCCGTCATCCAACCTTCCTCGGCCGCCGGGCCGGACGCGAGGCGCGGGTCCGGGCGCGGGCGGGCGGCTTGGGTTTGCCCGCTTCCTTCTTGGCAGCTTCCACGCTCCGCTTGAGCGCATCCGCCAAATCGATTACCCGGGTATCCCGCGGCGCGGGCGCCTTCACCACCTGCTTGCCCTCCAGCTTGGCCTCGATGAGCTCTGCCAACGCTTCTCGATAGTGGTCGTGGTACTCGGTCGGATCGAAAGGCTTTCGGAAGATGTCGATCAGGGTAAAGGCCATCTCCAGCTCGCGGTCGGACACCTTTACCGCGGTCAGATCCATCCCCCGCTCGGCCCTGATCTCATCCGGGTAGTACAGGGTTTCCAGCATGATGCTGCCCTCGTGGGCTCGGAGAGCGCAGAGCTGCTCTTTCTTGCGAATCGTGATGGTGGCGATCGCGGTCAGGTTCCGCTTCTCCAGCGCCTTCAGCAACAAGGCGTAGGGCTTCTCCGCTCGCTCCGCCGGTTCCAGGTAGTAGCTGCGCTCGTAGAAGACCGGATCGATCTCCTTCTCTTCGACAAACGCGCTCAGCTCGATGGTGTGCTTGCTGGGAAGCGGAAGGCGCTCGAAGTCCTCGTCGGTGAGCACCACGTATTGGCCCTTGGCATACTCGTACCCCCGCGCGGTCTCGTTCCAGGGCACATCCACTTCATCGGTGGGACACCAGCGACGCTGCTGAAGCCGGGTGCCGTCTTTCGCATGCAGCAGGTGGAACGAAATGTCTTTGCTCTCGGTCGCACCGAACAGTTTGACTGGTATGCTGACCATCCCAAAACTGATCGAGCCGCTCCAGATCGCCCTGGCCATGCTGGTTTCTCCTGGCGCCCACGGCGGCGCTCGTGTGCGTTATAGCACGCTGAAGCGACCTCCAGACCTGTGAGGAATCGCTGGCGGCGTTTTTCCACACCGGATCGTCGTTATCCACAGGCTTATCAACATAACTTGTTGATAAATAAGGACTTACGACCACGGATTATTCTGCCGTGTGGGAGACGGTTGCTGTGGGATGAGTCACACGCGGGACTAGTGCCGGGCGGGCGGTGTGGCGGGTCCTGCCTCTGCGCCGCTCACGGTAGTGAGAATCCCCTGGAGCCCTTTCCGGCGAGTGGAGTCCACCACGAGGGGCCGAACGCTGTCGGCTATCGGCGCCGCGGCAGTTTCCGCGCTGGAGTTACCTCCAAAGCTCGGAGCAGTCACCCGACCTGGCGCAGTAGTCGGTGGCTGGAGAACCCCTGGGGTCGCCGCCGTGGCGGCAGATGGAAGCACGGGAATCATCCCCGCCGTGTTGGGCGACGTGACCCGTCGCATGGCCGCGTGCACCGCGCCGAGCTGCCGTTGGGCGTCGAGGAGTAAGGGCGCCTTGGCGCGCGAAAACAGCGGAGCGGAAAGCACCCATTGCGCACCGCCAATCAGGAGCGCGCCGATCAGTGCAACCCGGAGCTGGCGTCGTGGCTTGCTGCGACGGCGGTTGCGACTCTCTCCCGCGGGCTTGGAGCGGGCCTTCTTCTTTGGCGGAGGTGGCTCGACCGGCGCCGCCGCAGTCGCCGGCATCATCCGCTGGGGGATTTCGGGCTCAGGCTCCGGCGGCAGCTCCAAGTTGAGCGACGAAAGTGGCCTGGCTTGCGGGCCCGCCACCAGCGCAGCCTGACTCAGCGGGAGCGTGAGCGCGATCTTATAGTGGGGATGAAACTGGATCGGGAGCCACTTGCTGGTGGCGTTGTGCCAGACGCGCGCGCGTGAACTGACGACGCCTCGCTTCAGCGCCACCGCCAGTTCTTCGATCGATCTGAATACGGTTTCCTCACCGGGCGAGAGCTCGATTCGGTACATGCCGGGCCTCATGAGTGCCGACGGTTCGAGCGAAACTGGGAGGTGCTGAGGAGCGAGAAACCACGCAACTTTCACGCTCGCAACCGATGCACTTCCGTTCATGACGTGCTGGCAGCCAGGTTGTTATGCAACCACTGTCTACACCCGGCGCGCCGGGTCCGGCTCACAAGCGCTTGGCGGGTGAAAGCACTCCTGTCAGCATGCTCCTTTCTGCAGCTTGCCTCGACGGCAGAACCGGTGCCTCTTGGGACTGATAAGAATCAGTCAGCGGAAGTCTGGTAACTTGCCAGAGACCTCGCCATGAACCGAGTCTTTCACCGCTCAGATGTAGGCTCCCCATGCTGCTAAAGCTTGCGGTCATTCAGGGTGTTTTCTATCTCGCCACGGGCATCTGGCCGCTGGTTGATATCGCAAGCTTTCAGGTGATCACCGGCCCCAAGACGGATCTCTGGCTGGTCAAGACGGTAGGTGTTCTGGTGACGGTCATTGGTGCGGTGCTACTCGTTGCTGGCCGGCGGCGGCGCATCACCGAGGAAATTGTATTGCTGGCAGCTGGTAGCGCCCTCGGGCTTGCCGGAATCGATCTGGTGTATGCTCTCTCCGGACGGATCTCCGCGGTGTACCTGGCCGATGCCGGGGTGGAGATAGGACTCGCGGCACTCTGGCTGGTGGCCCGCCGGCGAGCCCGGTGACTGGGCCGGCTCTGCCTCCAGCACTCCGGGCCGCGCAGGTGTCCAAGCGCTACGGTCCCGTTCAGGCGCTGGACGAGGTGTCCGTCGATGTCGGTCGCGGCGAATGCGTTGTGCTGGTGGGAGAGAGCGGGTCGGGCAAGACGACCTTGCTTCGCTGCTTCAACCGACTGATCGATCCGGATACCGGCAACATCATGATTGAGAACGCCAATGCGGCGGGTCTGGATCCGATCGCGCTCCGGCGTCGAATAGGGTACGTGCCGCAGGATGGCGGGCTGTTACCGCATTGGCCGGTGCGGCGCAACGTCGAGCTGGTGCCCTGGCTCCGCGGTGTGGCCAATGCGGGTGAGCTGGCAACCAGAGCCCTGGAACTGGTGGGGCTGGAGCCGGCGCGCTTTGCGCAACGCTGGCCGCGAGAGCTTTCGGGAGGCCAACGACAGCGAGTAGCTGTCGCGCGGGCGCTGGCGGCCAAGCCGGACATCGTGCTGCTCGATGAGCCGTTCGGGGCGCTGGATGCCATCACCCGGGTCGAGCTTCAGAGCACCTTTGCCCGGATCCGTCGCGAGCTGGGGGTTACCACCGTGCTGGTGACGCACGACCTGCATGAGGCGTTCGACCTCGGCGATCGTATCGTGGTCCTGCGGCAGGGACGGGTCGAACAAGATGCCAGCGCCAAGGACCTGCGGGCGGACCCCGCGACGGAGTACGTTCGCGAGCTGTTGCTGCGCGCCCGTATCTCGTCGCAGTGAGCGTGTCTGTCTGGCTCGCCCTGCTGCTGCTGGCCGTGCCGGCAACCGCGGCACTCCAGGACCAGACGCCCACTCATGCGCGGGCGGTCCTGGTTGCGTCCAAGCCCTTCGGTGAGTCTTACCTGCTGGCGGAAATGTTTGCCCAGCTGCTGGAGGCACGCGGGTTCAGCGTGAGCCGTCGCCCTGGATTGGGCGCCACGGAAATCGCGTTTCAGGCGCTGCGCAGCGATGCCATTGATGTCTATCCCGAGTACACCGGCACCGGACTTCTTGCCATTCTGGGCCAGCGCCCCAGCGCGGATCCGGCCGACGTGTATCGGCAGGTTGCCCGCGAGTTCCGCCGGCGTTTCGGGCTGCGCTGGCTCCCGCCGCTCGGATTTCAGAATACCTACGCCATTGCCGTGCGGCAGGAAACGGCCCAGCGATACCATCTGGCGACGCTCAGTGACCTGGCCAGGATCTCGGGTAGCCTGCGCGCCGGCCTCACGGCCGACTTCATTGGGCGAGCTGATGGTCTGCCGGGAATTCAAAAGGCCTATGGCATACGGTTTCGGGCGGTGCGGGCACTACTGCCTGCCCTGAAATACCAGGCTTTAGCAGCCGGAGAAGTGGATGTCATCGACGGCTATTCGACTGACGGCTTCATCGCTCGCTACAACCTCGTCATTCTGAAGGACGATCTTCACTTCTTTCCTCCCTACGAAGCGGCGGCCCTGGTGAGCCGGGCATTTCTCCGGGACCTTCCGGGCGGCGTTGCGGCACTGACGGAGCTCAGTGGGCTCCTGACCGAGCAGGACATGCGGCGGCTGAACCGCCGGGTCGAGCTGGACGGCATTCCCGTGGCTCGGGTGGCGGGTGGAGCGCTGCTGGCTCTGGGACTGACGAGTGCCTCCCCGGCAAATGCAGTAGCGACCCGGGACCAGGCCAGAGCCGGACTGTTTCCCTATCTCTGGAGTCAGCGGCTCTCCATTGTGCAGCTGACACTGCGCCACCTGCTCCTGGTGGGCGTGTCGCTGCTCGGGGCGATTGCCTGTGCCCTTCCTCTGGGCTTGATGCTGGAGCGTCGCCGTTCCTCCGCCGAGCCGGTTATCCGCGGAGTCGGGCTGTTGCAGACCCTCCCCAGCATCGCACTCCTCGCATTCATGATTCCTCTGCTGGGCATCGGCGTAGTGCCGGCTGTCGTGGCGCTCTTCCTCTATTCGTTGTACCCGATCCTTAGAAACACCTACACCGGCGTACGGGACGCCGCCCCCGACGCGGTAGGTGCGGCGTGGGCGCTCGGCATGACGCCGCGCCAGATTCTGCGGCACGTCCGCCTGCCGCTGGCTGCCCCCGTGATCATGGCCGGCATTCGCACCGCTGCGATCATCAATGTTGGCACCGCCACCTTGGCCGCTTTCATTGGAGCTGGAGGCCTGGGCGACCTCATCGCGTCCGGACTGGCGCTATCGGATACTCGCATGATTCTTTCCGGGGCATTGCCGGCGGCATTGCTCGCTCTCGTGGTAGACGCCGGACTCGGTCTCTGCGAGCGAGCCGTGAGGCCGGGAGGTTGATCATTCTCGGGAGCGGAGATTGGTGAGAGTCCATCCATTTCTTGCGGTCCGCCCTACGCCGGAGCTGGCCTCCCGGGTGGCGGCTGTGCCCTATGATGTCGTGGATCGGGCCGAGGCCGCCCAGCTGGCCCGGGATAACCCCTACAGCTTCCTGCATGTGGGGCGATCGGACATCGATCTGCCGGAAGACACCGACCCGCACGATCCCCGGGTCTACGCCGGAGCTCGTGAGGCGCTCACCCGCTTTCTCGAACAGGGTATTCTGGTCCGGGACCGGCTGCCCACGATGTATGTGTATCGGCAGATCATGCAGGGGCGGAGCCAGGCCGGCGTGGTGTGCTGCGTTCACATCGATGACTACGAAAGTGACGTGATCCGGAAGCATGAGAAGACCAGGCCGGACAAGGAAGACGACCGGACCAGACACGTGCTCACGCTGAATGCGCACGCCGAGCCGGTATTTCTGGCGTACCGGGGGCAGGAGCAGCTGACCGGGTTGATGGACTCGGTCATGAGCACCACGCCGCTCTACGATTTCTCGGCGGGCGATGGAGTACGCCATACAGTATGGCGGGTGCCGGAGCCAGGAAAGTTCATAGAGGCTTTTGGCCCTGTGCCGCACGCCTACGTCGCCGATGGCCATCACCGTTCGGCCAGCGCCTGGCGGGCAGGCAAGGAGCGAAGGGCCGGGAATCCGGGTCATCGGGGTGACGAGGAGTACAACTGGTTCCTGGCTGTCCTCTTTCCGGCGGAGCAGCTGACCATCCTTCCTTATAATCGAATGGTCCGCGACCTGGGGGGAAAATCGGCCGACGCTGTACTTCGTGAGCTCCAAAACGTGGGCCGGGTATCGCGCACCCAGGACCCCCGGCCGGCACGCCCGGGCCGGTTTTGTGTCTATCTTGCCGGCGGGTGGCATTGCCTGGAGCTCGACGAGAGAACCATCGACCGGTCGGATCCAATCCGGTCGCTCGACGTTTCGCTCCTGCAGGATCGGGTGCTGGGCCCGGTGCTGGGTATCGGTGATCCGCGGACTGATAAGCGGCTGGAATTTGTCGGGGGGATCCGGGGAACCGCGGAGCTTGCGCGCCGGGTTGACAGCGGCGAGATGGCAATCGCGTTCTCACTGTATCCCACGACCATGGACCAGTTGATTGCCGTGTCCGATGCGGGCGCAGTCATGCCGCCCAAGAGCACCTGGTTCGAGCCCAAGCTCCGCAGCGGGCTCTTTGTGCACCAGCTCGATTGAGGTCACTCGCTCGGGAGTCGGCAGTTGAGTGTCGAGAGTCGAGAGTCTAGACTCTAGGCTGACGGCGGACATGGAGATCAGATGAAGGTTCTCATTGCCGACAAGTTCGAGAAGGTCGGCATCGACGGCTTGAAGGAGCTGGGCTGCACCGTCATCTCGGAGCCCGACATCAAGGCCGACGCGCTCCCTGAGCTGATCCGGAAAGTGGATCCCAACATCCTCATCGTGCGCAGCAAGAGGGTGACTGTGGACGCTCTGCGTGCCGGGACCGGGCTCACTCTGGTGATCCGCGCCGGGGCCGGCATCGATACCATCGATGTCGCCGCGGCATCGGACCTCGGAGTCTTTGTATCCAACTGTCCGGGCAAAAATTCCATCGCGGTGGCCGAGTTGGTCATGGGGCTTTTGCTGGCCTGCGATCGTCGCATTCCTGACCAGGTCTCCGATCTGCGCCAGGGGAAGTGGAACAAGGCGGAGTACTCCAAGGCGCGCGGGCTTCACGGACGCACCCTGGGCATCGTCGGGTTGGGACAGATCGGACGGGAGGTTGCCCACCGGGCCCGCGCATTCGGTATGCGGGTGGTTGCCTGGTCCCGCAGTCTGACCCATGAGGAGGCCCAGGCTCTCGATGTGGTATATGCGTTGACGCCTCTGGACGTCGCCCGGCACGCGGACGCCGTTACCATCAACGTGGCGGCCACCGCAGAAACCAAAAACCTGGTCAACGCCGAGTTCTTGGCCGCCATGAAGCCCGGTGCCTATCTCATCAACACCGCGCGCGGGTCGGTAGTGGACGAAGCGGCACTGCAGCAGGCTATCCGGGAGCGGGGTATCCGGGCGGGACTCGATGTGTTCCAGAATGAGCCCGCCAGCGGTGCCGGTGAATTCTCCAGTGCCCTGGCGCAGGCCTCCGGGGTGTATGGCACCCACCATGTGGGTGCCTCGACCGATCAGGCGCAGGTGGCCATTGCGCACGAGGTCATTCGTATTGTCCAGGCCTTCCGATCTACCGGCGAAGTTCCCAACGTGGTGAATCGATTGGCTCGGAGCTCCGCTACTCACGTGCTGACGATCCGGCACCGAAACCGTCCCGGCGTGCTGGCGCATGTCTTTGGAGTGCTTGCCGGCGCGGCCATCAATGTTGAAGAGGTAGAGAACATCATCTATCATGGCGCCCAGGCCACCCTGGCTCGGATTCATCTGGACGGACAGCCTGAATCCACCGAGCTGGCGCGAATCCGGGACGGCAATCCGGACATCATCAGTGCCGAGCTGAGCACGATCAACGGGAAGTCGAGATCATCATGAGCAACCGTATCCATAACTTCAGTGCCGGGCCGGCGGCCCTGCCGGAGCCCGTTCTTCGGAAGGCCCAGGAGGCCATCTGGGATGTAGCCGGCAGCGGCATCGGGATCATGGAGCACAGCCATCGGGGCAAGGTCTTTGAGCGGATCATCGCAGAGGCCGAGGAGGCCTGCCGCAGCCTGGCCGATATTCCGGACAACTACCGGGTGCTGTTTCTCCAGGGTGGCGCCTCACTCCAATTCGCGATGGTGCCGATGAACCTGCTTCCCCCGGGCGGGACAGCAGACTATCTGGTCACGGGAGTGTGGTCGCAGAAGGCCGTGAAGGAGGCCAAGCCGATCGGCAAGGTCCATATCGCCGCAACCAGTGAGGCCACCAACTTCGACCGCATACCCAAGCCGGCCGAAGTCCGATACTCCTCCGCCCCGGCCTACGTGCACTTCACCAGCAACAATACCATCTACGGCACGCAGTGGCGGACCGAGCCCACTCCGCCGAACGGAGCTCCCTTGGTGGCGGATACCTCCAGTGACATGTACAGCCGCCTTCTCGATGTGCGGAAGTACGGTCTGGTATACGCCGGGGCGCAAAAGAACCTCGGCCCTTCCGGTGTTGTGCTGATCATCGTCCGAGACGATCTGGTCGAGGCAGGAGCCAAGGGGCTGCCTACCATGTTGCAGTACCGAACGCATGTGGGGGAGAACTCGATGTACAACACTCCGCCGACGTTCGGGATCTACGTCATGGGGGAGATCTTCAAATGGATTCAGGGGAAGGGCGGCCTGGCCGCAATGGCAGAGCAGAACGAATCGAAGGCGCGCCTGATCTACGACTATCTCGACAACAGCGATTTTTTCAGGGGCACCGCCCAGCGGGACAGCCGCTCACTGATGAACGTCTGTTTTCGGGGGCCAACCGAGGAGCTGGAGGCCAAGTTCATCGGTGAGGCCACAAAGCGCGGCCTCGATGGATTGAAGGGGCACCGGTCCGTAGGGGGAATGCGGGCCAGCATCTACAACGCGTGCCCCCGCAAAGCGGTGGAGGCGTTGGTTGGCTTTATGCAGGAATTCGAGCGGGTCAACCGCTCCTCGAGCACCAAGGCTACGCAGCAAGTGTCCTGATCAGATCCTGATTGGTCTTGCTGCGGCGGAGATCGGTCAGCAGGTCGCTCATGGCGTTGATGGGCGTCATGCCGGCAATGCGCTGGCGCAGTGCGTGCGAGGCCGCCAGCGCCACCGGATCCAGAAGCAACTCCTCGCGTCGGGTGGCGCTCGCCACGAGATCGATAGCAGGGTAGATCCGCCGTTCCGCCAGCTCGCGGCTCAGCACCAGCTCGCTGTTCCCCGTACCCTTGAACTCCTCGAAGATGACCTGATCCATCCGGCTGCCGGTGTCCACCAGGGCGGTGGCAATGATGGTCAGTGAGCCGCCTCCCTGCGCGGGGTCGATCCGGCGGGCGCTGCCGAGAAAGCGCTTGGGCCGCTCCAGTGACTGGGCGTCCAAGCCTCCCGAGAGTGTCCGGCCGCTTCCCTTTTCGACGGTGTTGTAGGCCCGGGCCAGCCGGGTCAACGAGTCGACGATCAACACCACGTCGTCGCCCAGCTCGACCCGCCGCCGGGCGCGTTCCAGAGTGAGCTCGGCCAGGGCAACATGGCGTTGTGCCGGGTTATCGAAGCTGGAGGCGATCACCTCGCCCACGCCGGCAGCTTCCATCTCGAACACCTCTTCCGGACGCTCGTCCACCAAGAGGATGAATAGCTCGGCCGAGGGATAATTGAGGTTCACGCCCTGAGCAATGGACTGGAGGACCATGGTCTTCCCGGCCTTGACTGGTGCCACGATGAGCGCCCGCTGGCCCTTCCCAAGGGGGCAGAGCAGGTCGATAACTCGGTTGGTAAAGTCTGGCTGAGTGCTGGCGGCCCCGTTTGCCTCCAGCCGGAGCAGCTCGTTGGGGTGAACGGCTCCCAGGCGGTTGAACTCGGGACGCTCGCGCAGGATCTCGGGGGACCTGCCTTGAACCGTGGTCACTGTTTCGAGTGAGGGACCCCGGCCCCTGCCGCCCGACCGCGTAGTGCCGGCGATCTCATCACCCGCACGCAGTCCCAGCTGACGGATGAGGCGCTCCCCTACATGGACATCGCCATCTGATGGGAGATAGCTCGCCTCCCGCCGCCGGAGAAACCCACTGCTTTTTCCGGCCAGCTCCAGTACGCCCAGCATCATTGGTTTGCCGCGGCGACGGACTGCTTGATCCGATGGAGAATGGCCGTGAGTCCCTGGGTTCGCGTCATTCCCAGGGTCTCGCTCAATCCCAAACGGTCGAGCAAGTCCAGTGGCAGCTCGGCTACGGCATCCGGACTCTGGCCGTCCAGTGTGCGCGCCAGCAGCGAGATGAAGCCTCGCACCGTGGGAGCCTCCCGGGGAACGTCAGCGTAGATGTGCACGCCTCCGTCATCAACCTCGACCCACAGGTACACCGAGGTCTGACATTCATGGACTCGGTTGTGGCCCAGCTGTTTTTCTGCTTCGTATTTCTGGGGGAGCGGGGGCAGCTTCTTGGAATAATCGAGCAGCGTTTCCAACCGGGTCTGCCGGTCGGCCGCCTTGAAACGGGGAATCAGAGTTTCCAAACTCGGCATGTCGGCTCTTCGCTAGGCTCTCCTATCAAGCTGGCACAGTTACTTCGCTACGGCTATCCCTGTGAGCCCGCTCCTGTTCGAGGAGCTGCCGTTTGCGTTCCGCCCCCCACCGATACCCGCCCGGTTCACCGTGTTCCCGTACGGCCCGGTGGCACGGGATCACCAGAGCCACGTGATTGCCGGCGCAGGCGCGGGCTACCGCACGGGCCGCGGTGGGACGCCCGATCTCCCGGGCAAGGGTCTGATAGGACCGGGTTTCGCCGGGCGGAATCCGCTGCAACGCCTCCCAGACCTGCCACTGAAAGGCGGTGCCGCCCACGTCGAGCGGCAGCATCGCGTCCTCACCCCCAGACAGGCGCTCCAGGATCAAACCGATGTACTGGCTGAGCGCAGTGTCGTTCCGCTCGAGAGCCGCCGCGGGATACTCTCCCTGAAGCTGGTTTTCGAGCTCGGTGGCGTCGTCCCCCAGCATGACTGCGCACAGGCCACGATCGGTGGCGGCCGCCAGCAGCTGGCCGACCGATGTCGGCACCAGGCTATAGGCTATGCGCAGACCTCGGCCGCCTTTTCGGTAGGTACCAGGTGTCATCCCCAGACCGGCACTGGCGTGCTCGTACGCCCGGCTGCCCGACCCATAGCCCGCGTCGTAGGTAGCGCGGCTCACCGTATGGCCCTGCCGCAGCGTGGACTTCATGCGCTCGATCCGCCGCGCACCAACGTATGCCTTGGGGCTCACACCGACCACCCGCTTGAACGTGCGCTGCAGATGGTAGGGGCTCATTCCGACCAGCTGGCCCAGGCGCTCCAGCGTCACGGTTTCACCCGGGTGTTGATCGAGATACTGCCGGGCCACCTGAATCCGGCGGACCGCAGGTTGAACCCGAGCCCGGGGCTGGCACCGCCGGCAGGCGCGATACCCGGCCGCCTCGGCCTGATCGGGAGTCTGGAAGAAGGCCACTCGCGACCTGAGCGGCCGGCGTGAGGGGCACGATGGCCGGCAATAGACTCCGGTGGACGAGACACCATAGACGAACGCGCCATCCTGGGCCGAGTTACGGGCCAGCACGGCTTTCCAGCGTTGCTCATCGGACGCGACCTGCACCAGATCTTCCCCCTTGGCTGTTGGGCTATCCGTCACTGACGTACATGCCGGTCCCAGGACATCATGGTAGCACCCAAACGGCCCCTGCACTACCTGTTTCTTGCGTTCAATATCAGGGTGGAACCTGCTTGCCTGATACTGCGTTACCATTGGTATGGCTGCCGCGCCTGCCTCGCGGAGCACGGAATTCCGGCGTACAATAGGCTCTGATTCCCATACTCAACCAAGCCTGACGGGACGCCAGACTAAATGACGACCATTGCCATCTCCGGCTCGGTGGATCGCCAGGGCCTCGCTCAGCAACTGGAGGAGGCAAGGGCTCGGACCCTCCTGCTTCTCGCACCGCTCTCCGACACCGATCTCAGAGCGCAACACGACTCGCTGATGAGCCCTATTCTTTGGGACTTGGGGCACATCGCGCATTTCGAGGAGCTCTGGCTCACCCGCAATCTGGATGGGCCGGTCGAGTTCGTCGAAATGCCCGGGCTGTACAACCCGTTCGAACATCCGCGGACGGATCGAGGATCGCTTGAGCTGCCCGGACTCACGCATTGCGTTCGGGTGATGGACGATATTCGGCGGCGGGTTCTGGATCGCCTGGCCCGGGCGGACTTCGATTCCACTCGGCTGCTCCGAGGGGGATATGTCTACCGCATGGTGCTCCAGCACGAGTACCAGCACAACGAGACCATTCTCCAGACGCTGCAGCTCAAGCAGGGCGCCCCGTACGCTCCGGCCATACGCTATGACATCCCCCAGCTCGTCCGACGGCTGGAACCCACCAGAGCCGGGGCCATGGCCTATTTCCCCGGCGGGGACGTGGAGATCGGCACCGACGACCGATCCACGGCTTACGATAACGAACGGCCTCGCTACCGACTCTCCCTGGCGCCGTTCTGGATGGACGTCTTTCCAGTCACCAACGGTGAGTTCGCCGACTTCATTGCGGCCGGCGGGTACTCGATAGGAGAGCTCTGGTCCGATGCCGGATGGGCCTGGCTCCAGAAATCGGGGGTCAGCGGGCCGAAGTACTGGGAGCGGGTGGATGGAGCCTGGGTTACCCGCTCGATGGACCGGGTAACTCGGGTGCAGCCGATGCATCCGGTCTGTCACGTCTGCTACTACGAGGCCGAGGCGTTTGCCCGGTTTGCCGGGAAGCGGCTGCCCACGGAAGCGGAGTGGGAGGCAGCCGCGGCCTGGGATCCGGAAACCGCTGGCGCGCGTATCTATCCCTGGGGGGAAGACCCGGCCACCAAAGATCGGGCCAATATCGATCAGCTCAGTTTCGGCACCGCGCCGGTCGGCAGCTACGCTTTGAACTGGTCGCCGATCGGCTGCTATGGCATGATCGGCGACGTCTGGGAGTGGACGTCGAGCGACTTCGGGCCATACCCCGGCTTTGAGAGTTTTCCTTATCCGGAATACTCCGAGGCGTTCTTCGGAAGCGAATACAAGGTTCTGCGGGGTGGCTCCTGGGCGACCCGTCCCGGGGCCATCCGGAACACATTCCGCAATTGGGATTTCCCTATCCGCCGCCAGATCTTCAGCGGCTTTCGGTGCGCCCGTGATGCCTGACAGCGCGAAGACCACGCGGGCCGGTGTATCGGCCGCATATCGG
>Ga0307409_100000719_pt1 | contig 14798 bp, 11 predicted proteins | sample 322Ometagenome_2_FD_203888 | JGI IMG/M metagenome (GOLD analysis project Ga0307409, IMG submission 203888) | Maize rhizosphere microbial communities from greenhouse at UC Davis, California, United States - 322HYB-O-2 | ecosystem: Host-associated > Plants > Roots > Rhizosphere > Soil | place... | reverse complement strand
CGTGCAGACCGCCGGAGGCCTGCGTCTCGGAGTAGCCGAACGGACCGCCGAGCAGGACCACCAGCCCCACGAGGACGACACCGGCGACCGCCGACCACCCCGCCCGGCGCCGCAGGCCGGGAGACACCCCCGCGGCCCAGGCGCCCGGCGCGGACGCGCCGAGGCAGAACAGGCCGAGACACGAGGCCCACTGCCACAGGTGGAGCCCGAGCAGCTGCTGGCTGTCGACGGGGAAGAACAGGCGGAGGCCGAACGTGCCGGCCGCGACAGCCGCGGCATACCTCGCCACAGTGGCGGGCGGGGGCTCGGCGGACGGCCGCCGTGCCGGCCACGGCCAGAAGGCGAGGCCGACCGAGAAGAAGAGGAGGACCAGCACGAACCACAGCGGGCCCGGGTCGAGGAAGGGGTCTCCCTCGAGGAAGGTCTGCCAGAACCCGGCGCGGGAGCCACCGACCCGGTCGACCCAGTAGAAGCAGACGGGCCAGAGCACGACCGCGAACACGGCGACCGGCGCGCCGAAGCGCCACAGCCGGTCGACCACGAAGCGGCGTCGCCCCTTGCGCGCCAGCGACCCCGGCGCCAGCATCCCGCCGATGAAGAAGAAGAGCGGCATGAGGAACAGGGCCGGAGGGACGAAGAGCACGGTGACGACCGCCTCCGCCGCGGGGGAGAGGACGACCTCGCGCACCTCCTCGTAGGGCCAGGAGCCGAACTGCGCGTAGCCCATCACCGCGTGCCCGCTGATCACCGCGACGACGGCCACGGTCTTGAGGCGGTCGAGGAACGCGAGGCGGGCTGGGCTGGGCATCGTGGACTCCGGAGGGCCAGCATCCTGCCGCTCGGGGGCGGCGTCCACACCCGGCGGGGAGGAGGACGCCCGTCCGATCGGCCCTGATCCCATCGGTCGTTCGGGCCAAAAAGGGCCATCCGCACGCAAAGCAGCCATGGACGGCATACCGGGAACTATCGTGCACCGTCGTGCGAGTCCTCTCCCGGCGCCCCCGGCGCACCCTGACGGTCGCCGCAGTCGGAGCCCTGACCGGCGTCGCCGTCCTCACGAGTGGCGGCGCCGACGCCGCCACCACCTCGGTGGTCTGGTCGAAGAGCGTCAGCTACGGCACCGTGGTCAGCATCGACGACGGAGACAGCGTGGTGGTGAAGGTCGACGGCGACAGCAGCACTGTCGCCCCGGTCCACATCCGCAACGCCGGGATCCAGACCATGGAGACCGGCACCTGCCATGCCGCCCAGGCGACGGCGGCCATGACGGGTCTGGCCGGCGGGAAGCGGGTGCGCCTGTCCATCGCCGATCCATCGGCGACCAGCGCCGGCCGCCCGATCCGGTACGTCGACGCCTGGAACGGCTCGGCCTGGGTCGACACGCAGCTCCCGATGCTCAAGGCCGGCCACGCGCTCCCCATGCCGGGATTCGGTGACGCGACACGCTGGAAGGCCTTCGAGGTCGGCGCGCAGCAGGCGGCCAAGACGCGGGTCAACCTGTGGGACACCGACTTCTGCGGCTCCGGGCCCTGGCAGTCGACCCCGCTGAAGGTCTGGATCAACTGGGACGGAAACCTCGACGAGTCGGTGTACCCCAACCAGGAGTGGGTGCGCATCCTCAACACCTCGGCCACGCCGATGTCGCTGAGCGGCTGGTCGATGCGCACGAGCGGGCAGGACTCCTTCTTCTTCCCCTCGGGCGCCGTGGTGCCGGCGGGCTCGACGGCCACCCTGCACGTCGGGAGCGGGACGGCGACGACGACCAGGTTCTACTGGGGCTGGACCAAGCCCAAGTTCGCCAACACCAACGGCTCGACGCGGGGAGGCGGCGCGTACCTCTACGACGCCCAGGGCGACGTCCGAGCGTGGTCGATGTACCCGTGCGTCTACGCCTGCTCGGACCCGCTCGCCGGCAAGGTGAAGATGACCGTCCGCGCCGATGCGCCGGGCACCGACGCGACGAACCTCAACGGCGAGTACGCGACCTTCGCGCCGGCCGGCTCCTACACCGTCGACCTGTCGTACAAGGTGGCCACCGCGTTCGGGCACACCTACGAGTTCCCCAAGGGCTCGTACGTGAAGCCGGGGGAGTTCCTCGTCCTGCGGATCGGCAAGGGCACCAGCACCCGTCTGACGAAGTACTGGGGCAACACGGCACCGGTCCTGGCCAATGCCGGCGGGACCGTGGTGCTGCGCAACCCCGAGAACGTCCGCATCGCCTGCAAGGCGTGGGGCAGCGGCGGCTGCTGACGGGCACGCCGACGGGCCCCGACATGCCAATGGGCCGCGTTCCTCATGGAGGAACGCGGCCCGCCGTCGTCCTGGGGTGAGTGACGGGACTTGAACCCGCGACATCTGCGACCACAACGCAGCGCTCTACCAGCTGAGCTACACCCACCAAGCCACACGACCGGAGTCTCCGCCGGTCGTGGTGTCAGCGGCGACTATGTTACCTGCTCCGAAGGGGTGCTCGTGACCACCCCGCCCCGCGGCACACCGGCGCCTTCCACACCCGGTGCCCGAGGGGCGCGGACGTTGCGCCGGTGCCGGCGTCGGTGCTGACCTCAGTGCTCGATGACGTGCCGCGCAGCGAGCCCGCGGGCGGTGTCGCTGTCGGGTCCGGGCTGCGGCACGAAGACCGCCTCCCGGTAGTAGCGCAGCTCGGCGATCGACTCGCGGATGTCGGCCAGGGCGCGGTGGCCGCCGCTCTTGGCCGGGGCGTTGAAGTAGGCGCGGGGGTACCAACGCCGGGCCAGCTCCTTGATGGAGGAGACGTCGATGATCCGGTAGTGCAGGTGGCTCTCGAGGTCGGGCATGTCGCGGGCGAGGAAGTTGCGGTCGGTGCCGACGGTGTTGCCACCGAGCGGGGCCTTGCGCGCCTCCGGGACCCACTCGCGCACGTAGGCGAGCACCTGGGCCTCCGCGTCCTCGAGGGTGACCCCCTTCTCGAGGTCGTCGAGCAGCCCGGAGGTGGTGTGCATGCCGCGGACGAAGTCGTCCATCTGCTCCAGGGCCTCCGCCGGCGGGGTGATCACGAGGTCGACGCCGTCGCCGAGCTGGTTGAGCTCGAAGTCGGTGACGAGCGCGGCCACCTCGATGAGCGCGTCGCGCTCGAGGGACAGGCCGGTCATCTCGCAGTCGATCCAGACGATCCGGTCGTTGACGGAGCGCTCGGTTGGGTTCTGTGCCACGCGCACACCCTATGGCCCACGGCGGACACGGGCCGCGTGCAGCAGGCTGCACTAGCCTTCCCCGCATGACGTGGGGACCGACGCACCAGCAGCAGGGGTATGCCGGCTGGCCACCCAGCGCGGCCGGCCACCAGCCCGCGCCGGTGCCGGGCAACCCGACCTCCCGACCGATGCTGCGCGGCTGGGTCATCACCGGGGTGGCCCTCGTCGGGTTCGGCCTGGCGGCACTGGCCCTCGCCGCCTACTACGGCATGACCCTGGGGGTGCTGACCACCGTCCTGGCCATCCTGCTGGCCGCGATCCCGCTGGCCATCGTGCTGCCCACCTTCGTGTGGCTCGACCGGTTCGAGGCGGAGCCGACCAAGTACCTCGTGGCGGCCTTCCTGTGGGGCGCGCTCATCGCCGCGCTGCTCGCGGGACTGCTCAACACCAGCGCCCACCTGGTGTTCTCGGCAGCGACCGACCCCGAGCAGGCGCGGCTCACGACAGCGGTGTTCGTGGCCCCGGTCGTCGAGGAGGCGGCCAAGGGACTGTTCGTCCTGCTCATCTGGCGGCTCCGGCGCCGCGAGTTCGACGGCATCACCGACGGCATGGTCTACGCCGGCATCGCCGCCGCCGGCTTCGCGTTCACGGAGAACATCCAGTACCTCGGCCTGGCCTACGTCGAGGGCGGGGAGCAGGCGCTCAGCGGCGTCTTCATCGCCCGCTGCCTCGTCACGCCGTTCGCCCACCCGATCTTCACGGTGATGTTCGGCATCGGCGTCGGCGTCGCTGCGACCAGCCGCAGCACCCTTGTGCGGCTGTGCGCCCCGGCCCTCGGCTTCGCCATCGCCGTTCTGCTGCACGGCATCTGGAACCTCGCGGCCATCAGCGGTGGGCAGGGGCTCGTCGCGGTCTTCCTCCTGGTGGAGATCCCGATCTTCCTGTCCTTCCTCGGCCTCGTGGTCTGGGCGCGGGCCCGGGAGGGCCGCCTCATCGGCCGTTTCCTCATGCCCTACGCCGACACCGGCTGGCTGGCCCCGGCCGAGGTGCACATGCTCTCCCGGATGTCGCTGCGGCGTGGCGCCCGGATGTGGGCGCGGCAGGCCGGCGGACGCCCGGCGCTGCGCTCGATGCAGGCGTTCCAGGACGCCGCCAGCGAGCTGGCCCTGCTGCGGCAGCGGATGTACCACAGCGCTGCGGATGCCCGCGCCCTGGAGACCGAGCGCCGCCTGCTCGACACGATCGTCACGCGGCGCCGCGAGCTCACCGGGATGCCGTACTAGCGTTGCGCGGGTGCGCACCCTCCACCTCGCCCAGTCCCTCGCCGACGAGATCGTCTCCCTGCGCCGCAGGCTGCACCGAGTGCCCGAGCTGGGCAACGAGCTGCCCATCACCCAGAGCCTGGTGCTCGAGGCGCTCGACGGGCTCGACCTCGAGGTGACGGTCGGCAAGGAGGTCTCGTCGGTGGTGGCGGTGCTCCGTGGACGGGCCGAACCGGCTGACGGACGGGAGCGGCAGGTGGTGCTGCTGCGCGGAGACATGGACGGCCTGCCGGTCACCGAGGACCTCGACCTCGACCACCGGTCGACACACGAGGGCCTGATGCACGCCTGTGGCCACGACCTGCACGTGGCCGGGCTGGTCGGCGCGGCCAAGATCCTGCACGCGCTGCGCGACGACCTCGCTGGTGACGTGGTCCTGATGTTCCAGCCGGGGGAGGAGGGCCCGGGCGGTGCCGAGCCCATGATCCGTGAGGGCCTGCTGGAGGCGGCCGGCCGCCGTGTCGACGCCGCCTACGCGATGCACGTCTACTCCGCCGAGTTCCCCCGCGGCGTCTGGTTCGGCCGCCCGGGTCCGCTGATGGCAGCGGCCGACGAGGTGCGCGTCCGGGTCGTCGGTCGGGGTGGCCACGGGTCGGCGCCGTTCCGCACCAAGGACCCGATCCCGGTGGCCTGCGAGATGGTGCTGGCGCTGCAGTCGATGGTCACCCGCACCTTCGACGTGTTCGACCCGGTGGTCGTCACCGTGGGCCGGATCGCCGGCGGCACCAAGGACAACATCATCCCCGACGACGCGGTGTTCGAGGCCACGCTGCGCACCCTGTCGGAGGACCACCGGGTGGCCGTGCGCGACCGGATCGACCGGCTGGTCCGCGGCATCGCCTCCGCGCACGGCCTCGAGGTCGAGGTCGACTTCACGATCGGCTACCCCGTGACGGTCAACGACCCCGACGAGTACGAGTTCGCCCGCGAGACGGTCGTCGACCTGTTCGGGCCCGAGCGGTACGCCACGATGCTCGAGCCGGAGATGGGTTCGGAGGACTTCTCCTTTGTGGCGCAAGAGGTTCCGAGTGCCTACGTCAACCTGAGCGTGTGCCCTTCGGACGACTGGGAGGACGCCCCGGACAACCACTCGCCGCGGGCTGCCTTCGACGACGCGCTGCTCCCCGACGCCGCCGCCCTGCTGGCCGAGCTGGCCCTGCGCCGTCTCAGGCGCTGACGACCCGGACCTGCGCCGGTTCCGGCGCCAGCAGGGCGACCGCGGCGACGTGGCCGGGCTCGCCGAGCTCGACGTCGGCGAGCTGCACCGGCCTGACGAGGGCCTGCTCGCCCTTCCAGGCCACCAGGGTTGCCGCCTCCTGGGGCCCCGACACCACCACCTGCCGGGGGTCGACGGCGAGCCCGTGGCCCGAGGCCTTCAGCACGGCCTCCTTCCGCGCCCACACCCGGGCGCGGGCCAGGCCGAGGTCGTCGGGGGCCACGCGGTCGAGCGCCGGCGCCTCGGACGGGTCGAGGGTCACCGCGTTGAAGCCCTCGAAGTCGCTGTCGTCGACGACCTCGATGTCGACGCCCACCTCACCCGCACGGGAGAGGGCCACGACGGCCAGCCCGCCGGCATACGAGAGGCTGACCGACAGGTCGGGGTGGCCGGCGACCGTGGGCTTGCCGTGGCGGTGGCTGCCGCAGGTGGCGCACGTTCGGTCGAAGACGACGTCGCGCGCAGCGCCGCCGACGCGTTCGGCCACGGCCGTGCGCAGCAGGGCGTGGGCCGTGGTGTAGCGGGCAGGGTTGCCCCGACGGGCTGCGCGCTCGCGTTCCTGCTCGTCGAGAAGGTCGGCGAGGGCCGGATCAGTGCTGACCCGGCGCCACACGACCTCGATGTCCACTGCCACGGGGGCGATCATTGCAGGCTCGGCCACGGGAACGCTCCAGGGACGCCGACGGCGTTTGGTGCCCGCACGCTGCCGGGTGCGGCGGTCGCGAGCCCCTACACTGGGCGCGCCGGCGGGGTGTCCTGCCGTGCCCCCGTAGCTCAGCTGGATAGAGCAAGGGCCTTCTAATCCCGAGGTCGCAGGTTCGAGTCCTGCCGGGGGCACCAGCGCGCGGAACGGGCAGGTGGCCTGGCCACCTGCCCGTTCCGCGTGCTGTCACCGCTGTCAGGTCACGTGCTGGTCACTTGCAGTAGACCTCGACGCGGTAGGTGATGTCGTCGCCGGCGTTCCAGGCCGCGACGTCCACGGAGACGCGGTACTTGCCGCTGCCGTTCTGGTAACGCTCGCCGTTCGGGCCCGTCACGTAGTCGATCGTGCAGCCGCTCTGGTTGCTGACCGTCACGGTGTGGGTGCCCTGCTCGACCGCCTCGACGTGTGCCTCGTGGTAGGCGAGGACGGCCGGGTTGTACTCGGAGTACTTCGTGTTGGAGGCGCCGTTGGTGTCGACCCACCCTGCGGCCATGCCGTCGAGCGGGGTGTCCTGCCCGGGCTTCCAGAACCGCGTGTCCAGCTCGACGACCGCGTTGGCCCTGACCTTGAAGTTGTCGGTCTTGCTGTACCGCGGGACGAAGCAGTTCTTGTTCCCCGGCGCGTTGCAGTTCAGCAGCGAGGTGGGCGAGACCCACACCTTGTAGACCCCACCGTGGTTGGGCGTGTCGTTGTAGGGGAACAGCTGCACGGTGATCCCGGCGTCCTCCGCGTCCGTGCCGGTCGCGTGCGCGCAGCCTCCACCCGGGGCGACGCTCTGGATGACGCCGGAGGCGTCGACGGTGAACTGCCGACAGCTCACGGGATCGGTCGACAGCAGGGTCTTGCCACTCGGGTCGGTCACCTGGAAGGAGTAGGTGCCCGCCGGCAGACCGGCCGCGTCGTCGGGGGCGTTGATGCCCGGGCCGCCGTTGAGGTAGACGTCCTCCTTGGTGTCGTAGTGGTTGAGGTTGACGGGCGCCCCCGTCACGTCGGTGGTGAAGATCGCTCCTGACAGCTGTCCCCCCGGTGCGGCCGACGACATGGGTGCCATGGCCAGCAGAGCGAGGGAGGCCGTTGCCGCGAGCGGTACGAGTCGTCGCTTCATGGTTGCCTCCGAACGGTGTGCTCTGACTCTCGTCACCGTAGGAGCGGAGGAGGACGTGCGGATCACCCTCCGCGCGTAGGGGGACTCGTCCCTCTAGGGGAGCGGAGCCAGCTCGAAGGTCGCCACCTGCTCGTACCTCGGACGGTTGCCCCGTCCCTCGCCGAGGTGCGACGCGATGAGGGCGACCTCGGAGGCGGTCCACGCCGGACCGGCATACCCCTCCAGCACCCGGATCCAGCGGGTGGCCTCCATGGGCCGGCGGAGCCGGGCCACCGTGATGTGCGGGTGGAACCTGCCGCCCTCCGGCGCCGCCCCCGCTGCACTGCACGCGTGCCGTATGCCGGTGGCGAGCGCCCGCAGCCCTCCCTCAACCTCCTCCTCCACACCGGCCCACAGCACCCTGGCCCGGTAGGGGTTGGGGAACGCCCCCGCCCCCGAGATGCTCACGGTCTCTGCGGAGAAGCGGCCGGCCCTGGCAGCCAGCCGTTCGACGAGCGGTTCGACGGTGCGGTCCGGCACCTCTCCCATGAACGACAGCGTGAGGTGCCACTGGTCCGGGTCGGTCCACCGCAGCTCGGGGCCCGCCTCCTGCCGCGGCTCGAGGAAGTCCGCCAGGTCGTCCAACGCGGACTCGGGCGGCACGACGGCCACGAACAGGCGCACGTGCCTATTGTGGAGGCTCCACCGTGGCAGTGGTGGAGCGTGAGAGGGGCAGCAACCCCGGGCGACGAGGCACGACATGACCGCAGTGAACGGGCCCAGCGGCGGGCGGAACGACGCACGCCTGCGCATGGTGCTGGTCCGGCTGGTGGAGTGCTCCGCCCTGGTGCTGCTGCTGAGCGCCGCCCACGAGATGTGGACCGCGTGGCAGAACGCCGGGTTCGACGGCTTCCTCGGCCGCAGTGGTCCGCTCTTCCTCGACCGGGTCTGGTCGGTGGTGCACAACCAGTCCAGGGGACCGGTGGGGGCTGCGCTCGCCGCCGTGCTGCTGGCCGGGTGCCTGTGGGCGGTGAGCCGTCTGCGACCGCTGGCCAACGCCCCGGTGCTGCGGGTCGAGGTCGCGGTGCTGGCGCTGTGCGGCCTGGTGCTCGAAGTGGCGGCCGTCGCCGTCGTGGTCGTCGCCGCGACGGTGCGCTACGGCCCCGACCAGGGGCCGTCGCCGCTCGGCGTCGGCGAGGACAGGCTGTCGGTTCTCCTGCCGGTGGCCGCGTGGCCGCTGGCCTCCGCGCTGCTCTACGTGGCGCTCGGCGGCGCGTGGTGGCTGCTGCGTGCGGAGCCGGTGGAGGACGAGCACGTCGACGAAGCGGCGCAGGTCGGCGACCTGCAGCAGCTCGGAGCAGGGGAGCGGGCCGGGGTGGCGGAGCAGGCCGGTGGTTCTGGCGGGGTCGGGGGCGCGGACGTGCCGGAGCGCCCGACGAGGAGCGGCTACGACGACTACTTCCGGAGGCGCTGAGGGGTCGGCCCACCCCACACGAGATCGGCTCGCAGAACCCTGTGGGTGCATCGGCCTGCCGTGAAAGGGATTTGCCCCAGGTTGGCTAGGCTTGCGGGCGTGAGTGGGTCAGGGGCCGAGGAGAACGTTCTGCTGCATGCCGTGTCGGCACTTCGCACCCAGGTCGCGGACTCCAGCCTGCCGATGGACATCCCCCACACCCAGGCGGCGAAGGCACACCGCGAGGCGCTGCTCCACCAGCTCGACGACTACGTCCTTCCGCGCCTGTCGTCCCTCGACGCACCCCTGCTGGCCGTCATCGGCGGGTCGACGGGCGCCGGCAAGTCCACGCTGGTCAACTCCATCGTCGACGCCGAGGTGAGCCGCTCCGGCATCCTGCGACCGACGACCACGACACCGGTGCTGGTGCACCACCCCAAGGACCAGCGCTGGTTCGTCGACGACCGCATCCTCCCCGGGCTGAGCCGGGTGACCGGGGCCGGTTCCGGTGACGACGGCGCCGGCTCGGTGCGCCTCGTGGCCTCGGGCTCCCTGCCGCCCGGCATGGCCCTGCTCGACGCCCCTGACATCGACTCGGTCGTCTCGGCCAACCGGGCGCTGGCCTCCCAGCTGCTCGCAGCCGCCGACCTCTGGCTCTTCGTCACGACCGCCGCTCGCTACGCCGACGCCGTGCCGTGGGAGCTGCTGCGCGAGGCGTCCGACCGGGGCACGGCGGTGGCCATCGTGCTCGACCGCGTTCCGCCCGAGGCGATGACCGAGATCCGGGCGCACCTCGCCTCGATGCTGCGCGAGCAGGGACTGGCGACCGCACCGATCTTCGGCATCCCCGAGAGCGCGCTCACTCCGGAGGGCCGGCTTCCCGAGGGAGCGGTCACCCGGCTGAAGTCCTGGCTCTCGGCGCTCGCCAGTGACGCCAGGGCCCGGGCCAGCATCGTGAAGCAGACCCTCGGTGGTGCGCTCGACTCGCTCGAGAACCGCACCGGCGAGCTGGTGGTGGCCAGCGAGCAGCAGCAGGAAGCCGCCCGGGCGCTGCGCACTGCCTGCGAGCAGGCCTACGCCGCGGCCCTCGAGGGCGTCGAGCACGGCATGACCGACGGCACCCTCCTGCGTGGCGAGGTGCTCGCCCGCTGGCAGGAGTTCGTCGGCACCGGGGAGTTCTTCAAGCAGGTGGAGTCGGCGGTGTCGCGGATGCGCGACCGGATCACCGCCGCGGTCAAGGGTGCCCCGGCGCCCAGCGGCGACCTCGGAGAGGCGTTGCAGACCGGTGTCGCGGCCCTGGTGTCGGCCCAGGCGCAGTCGGCGGCGACCACGGCGGCCCGGACCTGGCGCTCCCAGCCCGGTGGGGCGCCGCTTCTCGCGGAGCACCCCGAGCTCGCCAAGGCGTCACCGGGCCTGCCCCAGGACATCGAGCGGATGGTGCGCGACTGGCAGGGAGAGGTGCTCGAGCTGGTGCGCTCCGAGGGCCGTGACCGGCGCACGACCGCGCGCATCGCGGCATACGGCGTCAACGGCATCGGCGTCATCCTCATGCTCGTCGCCTTCGCCCACACCGGTGGTCTGGTCGGCGCCGAGGTCGGCATCGCCGGCGGCACGGCGGTGCTCGCCCAGAAGGTGCTCGAGGCCATCTTCGGTGACCAGGCGGTGCGCGACATGGCGGCCAAGGCCCGTGCGCGGCTGCTCGAGCGGGTGGAGCAGCTGTATGCCGCCGAGCGGGCCCGCTTCGAGCGTGCCCTTGCGGGCGTGGAGGTTGACAGCGACCAGGCGGCGCGCCTGGCGGACGCGGCGGCAGCGGTGAAGGCGGTTCGATGAGCCCGGTGATGATGGGCAGCAAGCAGGTCAAGGGGATCACCGCGGAGGAGCTGGCCGGTCGGTCACAGGCGCTCACCGGGGCCCTCGACGAGGGGAACGGCCAGCTCGACGCGGAGCAGCGCGCGGCCGGCCACGAGGTCGTCGAGAAGGTGCGCGCCCGCACGGCGCTGCGCGGCGGGCACACGGTCGTGGCCCTCGCCGGCGCCACGGGGTCGGGCAAGTCGAGCCTGTTCAACCTGCTCGTGGGCGCCGACGTCGCGCCCGTGGGTGCCCGCCGGCCGACGACCTCGCGCCCGACGGCCGCGGTCTGGGGCGGGGAGAGCGCCACCGAGCTGCTCGACTGGCTCTCGGTGGGCCAGCGTCACCACGTCGAGGGTGTCTCGCGCCGTGCCGACGGCGCCGACACCGCAGGCGCTCGCCGCGACGCGGTGCCGGGCAACCTCGACGGCCTGGTGCTGCTCGACCTTCCCGACTTCGACTCGCGCGTGGTCGAGCACCGGCGTGAGGCCGAGCGGATCCTCGCACTCGTCGACGTCTTCGTCTGGGTGACCGACCCGCAGAAGTACGCCGACGCCCGGCTGCACGACGACTACCTGCGGGCGCTGACGACCCACAACACCGTGACGGTCGTGGTGCTCAACCAGACCGACCGGCTCGAGCGCGACCAGGTCAAGCAGGTGCGCGCCGACCTGGTGCGCCTCGCCGAGCTCGACGGCATGCGCGGCCTGCAGGTCCTGACCACCTCGGCCCGCACCGGCGCGGGTCTCGACGACCTGCGGCTGCGCCTGGCGGCAGCCGTGGCCGGTCAGAACTCCGCCCGCCACCGCCTCGCCGCCGACATCCGCGCGGTCTCCGGTCGGCTGCGCTCGGACGTCGCCGACACCGAGCCGGCCCTCGCGAGCTCCGCGGACGACGAGCTCGTCGACGCCTTGTCGCGCGCTGCCGGCATCCCGACCGTCGTCTCCGCCGTCGAGCGCGACTACCGCCAGGAGGCGCTGTCACGCACGGGCTGGCCCTTCACCCGGTGGGTCCGCGCCCTGCGCCCCGACCCGCTGAAGCGCCTCCGGCTGGACAAGGGAGACCCCAAGGACGGCACCACCGCCCTGCCGGGCATCACCGCCGCCGACGTGCGCGGCGCCCTGGGACGCTCGTCGCTGCCCCCGGCCACCCCGGCGGCCCGCGCCGCCGTCGAGCTCGCGACGCGGCGGGTCGGTGACCGTGCCGCTGAAGGGCTTCCGGGACCTTGGGCCGACGCCGTCGCCGACGCCGCGACCCCGCCCGGTCCCGACCTCGGCGACGCCCTCGACCAGGCCGTGATGCGCACGCCGCTGCGCGCCCGCGACCCGCTGTGGTGGACCGTGCTCGGCTGGGTGCAGACCGTGCTGGCGCTGCTGGCAGTGGTCGGCCTCGTCTGGCTGGTGGTGCTCGGGGTGGTCGGCTGGCTGCAGCTCCCGGAGATCGGGACGCCGCGGGTCGGGCCACTGCCCGTGCCCTTCCTCCTCCTCGCCGGCGGCCTGCTCCTGGGGTGGTTGCTCGCGGTGCTCTCGCGCTCGTTCGCCCGCACTGGTGCCCGCAGGCGCGCCGCCCTCATCCGCGACCGGCTTCGCGCCTCGGTCGCCGGTGTGGCCTCCGAGCGGATCGTCGCCCCGGTGCGCGAGGTGCTGCGCCGGCACGCGGCCACCCGCGAGCACCTGGACCGGGCACGCGCCTGAGGGCCGTTCGTCCACAGCGGGCTTCGCGAGGTCCCACCGTCCACACCTGCTCGGGCGGCGGTGCCGTCGCCCCGCCGTCCGCCGCCACGCTGGTCCGGCTCCCGAGGGGGAGCACCAGACCAGAAGAGGTGAGAGCAGTGAACGAGATCTACGTGACCGTGTCCGGCCGCCTGGTGGCAGACCCGGAGGCGCGCAACACCAAGACCGGCGGCGTGCCCTTCGCGGCCTTCCGCGTGGCGTCGACGGCCCGGCGGGTCAACCGCAGCACCGGCGAGTTCGAGGACGCCGGCACCAGCTTCGTCAACGTGACCGCCTTCCGGTCGCTGGGCGCGAACGTCGCGAACTCGCTTCGCAAGGGCGACCCCGTCGTCGTGCACGGCCGGATGAGGGTCAACCAGTGGATGCGGCAGGACGACACCCCGGCGACCACCGTGGAGATCGACGCCTACAGCGTGGGCCACGACCTGTCCTACGGCACGACCGAGTTCACCAAGGTGACCCGGGCACAGGTCGACCGCAGTGACCGGATGTCCGACGAGGCCGTCCAGGCTGCCCACGCCCGCGCCAGTGGCGAGGCGGAGTTCGACGCCGACACCGACGACTACGTGGTGGAGGACGAGGGGGTCTTCGAGCCCCACTCGGAGGCGCTGGCCACCGCCTGACGCGATTCGGGTCATGGGGGCCGGGACGGATAGCCTTGCCCCCATGCCCGAGTTCATCTACGTCATGACCCGCGCCCGCAAGGCGCACAACGAGAAGGTCATCCTCGACGACGTCACGATGTCGTTCTACCCCGGAGCGAAGATCGGCATGGTCGGGCCGAACGGCGCCGGCAAGTCGACGATCCTCAAGATCATGGCCGGGCTGGACCAGCCGTCCAACGGTGAGGCCTGGCTCGCGCCCGGCGCCACCGTGGGCATCCTCCTGCAGGAGCCTCCGCTCAACGAGGAGAAGACCGTCCTCGGCAACGTCGAGGAGGGCCTCGGCGAGATCAAGCAGAAGGTCGACCGGTTCAACGAGATCTCTGCCGAGATGGCCGAGCCGGACGCCGACTTCGACGCGCTGATGGCGGAGATGGGAAAGCTCCAGGAGGAGATCGACCACGCCGACGCGTGGGACCTCGACTCGCAGCTCGAGCAGGCGATGGACGCGCTGCGCTGCCCCCCGCCGGACGCCGACGTCACGGTGCTCTCCGGTGGTGAGCGCCGCCGGGTCGCCCTCTGCAAGCTCCTGCTGAGCAAGCCCGACCTGCTCCTGCTCGACGAGCCCACCAACCACCTCGACGCCGAGTCGGTGCTGTGGCTGGAGCAGCACCTCGCGAGCTACCCCGGCGCTGTCATCGCGGTCACCCACGACCGGTACTTCCTCGACAACGTCGCCCAGTGGATCGCCGAGGTCGACCGCGGCCGGCTGTACCCCTACGAGGGCAACTACTCGACCTACCTGGAGAAGAAGGCCGAGCGCCTCACGGTCCAGGGCAAGAAGGACGCCAAGCTCCAGAAGCGCCTGAAGGACGAGCTGGAGTGGGTCCGTTCCAACGCCAAGGGCCGCCAGGCCAAGTCCAAGGCGCGGCTGGCCCGCTACGAGGAGATGGCTGCGGAGGCCGAGCGCACCAGGAAGCTCGACTTCGAGGAGATCCAGATCCCGCCGGGCCCGCGACTGGGCTCGACGGTCATCGAGGTCAAGGACCTCAAGAAGGGCTTCGGCGACCGCGTCCTCATCGACAACCTGTCGTTCACCCTGCCGCGAAACGGCATCGTCGGCGTCATCGGTCCCAACGGTGTCGGCAAGACGACGCTGTTCAAGACCATCGTGGGCTTCGAGGAGGCCGACTCCGGCAGCGTGAAGATCGGCGAGACCGTCTCGATCTCCTACGTCGACCAGAACCGTGGCGGCATCGACCCCAACAAGAACATCTGGGAGGTCGTCTCCGACGGGCTCGACCACATCAAGGTCGGCCACGTCGAGATCCCGTCGCGGGCGTACGTCTCGCAGTTCGGGTTCAAGGGCCCGGACCAGCAGAAGAAGGCGGGCGTCCTGTCCGGTGGCGAGCGCAACCGCCTCAACCTCGCGCTCACCCTGAAGCAGGGCGGCAACCTGCTGCTCCTCGACGAGCCCACCAACGACCTCGACGTCGAGACCCTCGGCTCCCTCGAGAACGCGCTGCTGGAGTTCCCGGGCTGCGCCGTGGTCATCTCCCACGACCGGTGGTTCCTCGACCGGGTGGCGACGCACATCCTCGCCTACGAGGGCGACGACCAGGACCCGAGCAAGTGGTACTGGTTCGAGGGCAACTTCGAGTCCT
>Ga0307409_100000718_pt1 | contig 14801 bp, 16 predicted proteins | sample 322Ometagenome_2_FD_203888 | JGI IMG/M metagenome (GOLD analysis project Ga0307409, IMG submission 203888) | Maize rhizosphere microbial communities from greenhouse at UC Davis, California, United States - 322HYB-O-2 | ecosystem: Host-associated > Plants > Roots > Rhizosphere > Soil | place... | reverse complement strand
CGCCGGTGTGGACGTCAAGGCCCTGGGGGCCGACTTCTTCGCCTGCTCGCCCTACAAGTTCATGGGCCCGCACTGCGGCGTGGTCGCGGCGAGCCCCGAGCTGCTCGAGACGCTGCAGCCCGAGAAGCTGCTGCCGTCCTCCAACGCCGTGCCCGAGCGGTTCGAGCTCGGCACCCTGCCCTACGAGCTGCTGGCCGGCACCACCGCGGCGGTGGACTTCATCGCCGCCCTGTCACCGTTGGGTACCGCCGGGGACCGCCGCACCCGCGTGCTGAGCGCCATGCAGCAGCTCGAGGAGCACGAGGACCGGCTGCGGGAGCGCATCGAGAAGGCGATCTCGACCCTGCCGGGCGCCGTGCTCTACTCGCGGTCGGCCCGCCGCACCCCCACGCTGCTGGTGCGCTTCGAGGGCCACGACTCCCAGGACGTGCGGGTGGCGCTGGCCGAGCGCAACATCAACGCTCCGGCGGCCTGCTTCTACGCGATCGAGGCCTCCCGCGTGCTGGGGCTCGGCGACGCCGGCGCACTGCGCATCGGACTGGCGCCCTACAACGACGATGCCGACGCCGACCGCCTCGTCGACGCCCTGGCGGACGTCGTCGGCGCCTGAGCGCCCGGCCGGCAGGGGACCTTCGACCCGAGCCCTCCTCCGCCCACCGGTCCCAGTGTGGATGGTGGGACAAGGAGGAACCATGCACGACCAGCCACAGCTCGACACCCCCACCCAGCGGTCGGACCGACGGCCCGGCCTCCGGCGGACCCTCCGGATCGCCCGGGCCGCGGCCATCTCGGTCGGTGGCCCACCCGTGCTGGCGGCGGCGAGTGCCGTGGCGCCGGTGGCAGCGCTGCGCCGGTGGCCGTCCCGCGTCGGCCCACCCGCGGGCCGGAGGGCCGCCTGGGGCCTGACCGGCGCCTTCCTGGCGTTGCCGCTCGTCTACAGCGGGCTCGTGCGGCCGTGGCTGCTCTCGTGGGGCTCGACCGCCTCCGAGCGAGCGGCGTGGTACCCCGGTGACGACCCCGCCGGCCCGACGCCGGGCATCCGCGTCACCCGGGCCGTGACCATCGAGGCGCCTGCCCACGAGGTCTGGCCGTGGGTTGCCCAGATCGGTCAGGAACGCGGTGGCTTCTACACCTACGACTGGCTCGAGAACCTCGCCGGCTGCCGCATCCACAGCGCCGACCGCGTGCACCCCGAGTGGCAGGACGTCCGTCCCGGAACCCCCGTCGGCATGACACCGGACTTCGGCACCGAGGTCGAGGCCGTGGTGCCCGGCCGCGCCCTGGTGCTGAAGAACTGGGGCAGCTACGTCGTCGAGCCCGCGGGCGAGGACCGCAGTCGGCTCATCGCGCGCGGGACCTTCCCGCGCGGGCTCCCCTCGCTGTTCTACATCCTCACCCTGGAGCTGCCGCACGCGGTCATGGAGCGACGCATGTTGCTCGGCATCAAGCAGCGCGCCGAGGCAGCAGGAGCCACCGCCGCAAGCCGGTACCCCCGAGCCGCCTAGGGCACCGAGCTGCAGCGACGCGGCCCGACGTGAACCGCGCCGTCGGGCACGGCATGCGCGAGACTGACGCCATGCCCGCCACCTCGCTCGACCCCGTCCTCATCACCGGCTGCTCGTCCGGCATCGGCAAGGCTGCCGCCGACCTGCTGGTGAAGGCCGGCCACACCGTCTACGCGACGGCCCGCCGGCCCGAGACGCTGACCGCACTCGAGGACGCCGGCGCCCGCGTGATGGCGCTCGACGTCACCTCCGAGGAGTCGATGACGTCCGCGGTGCAGCACATCGAGGCCGAGCACGGGCGCGTCGGCACCCTGGTCAACAACGCCGGCTACGGCGAGTACGGCACCATCGAGGAGGCCGACCTCGACAAGGTGCGCACGATGTTCGAGACCAACGTGTTCGGGCTCGCACGCATGACCCAGCTCGTGCTTCCCGGCATGCGGCGGGCCGGCCGCGGCCGGGTCATCAACATCAGCTCGATGGGCGGCCGCATCACCTTCCCCGTGGGCGGCTACTACCACGCGACCAAGCACGCGGTGGAGGCCATCAGCGACGCCCTCCGCAGTGAGGTACGCGGCTTCGGCATCGACGTCGTCGTCGTGGAGCCCGGCATCACGCGCACCGGGTTCGAGGACAACGTGCACGCCTCGGTGGCGAACAGCGCTGGTGCACAGCCAGATTCGCCGTACGCCGCCCTCGTCGCGCAGAACGCGCAGAGCACCTCGAGCGGCTACTCCAACCGGCTGCTGGCCGTCGGCCCGGACAGCGTGGCCCGCACGATCCTCAAGGCGGTGGAGGCCGAGCACCCCCGCACCCGCTACCTGCTCACCCCGGCAGCCAGGGCGCTGGTGGCGGCCCGCACCCTCGGCGGCGACCGGGTCTGGGACACCATCGTCAAGCAGCAGTTCAAGCACTAGGCCGTCCGTTGGTCACACCGATCACCCCGCTCGAGGCACCGGTCGAACCGGCCGACGCCCTGCGCCGCATCGCCTTCCTGCTCGAGCGCGAGCGCGCCGGCACCTACCGGGTCGAGGCGTTCCGGCGTGCCGTGGGCGTGGTGCGTGCGACCGACGCCGGGGAGCTCGCCACGCGGGTCGAGGCGGGCACGCTCCAGGAGCTCACGGGGATCGGGAAGTCCACCGCAGGCGTCGTCGCGGAGGCGCTCGGTGGCGAGCTCCCGGCATACCTGAAGTCGTTGCAGGCCAACGCTCCTGAGACCCTGGCCGACGGCGGTGACGGCCTGCGGGAGGCCCTGAGGGGTGACTGCCACTCGCACTCGGACTGGTCGGACGGTGGCAGCCCCATCGACGAGATGGTGCTGACGGCGGTCGAGCTCGGTCACGACTACCTCGTGCTGACCGACCACTCCCCACGGCTCAAGGTCGCCAACGGGCTCTCGTCCGAGCGCCTGACCCGCCAGCTCGCTGTCGTCGAGCAGGTGAACGCCTCGCTCGGCGGCCAGTTCCGCCTGCTCAAGGGCATCGAGGTCGACATCCTCGACGACGGCAGCCTCGACCAGACCCCCGACATGCTCGACCGTCTCGACCTGGTCGTCGCCAGCGTGCACTCGAAGCTCAAGATGAACGCCGCGCCCATGACCCGCCGGATGGTCGCGGCCGTGCAGAACCCCCGGGTCAACGTCCTCGGCCACTGCACCGGGCGGCTCGTCACCGGCGGCCGCGGCACCAGACCGCAGTCGGAGTTCGACGCCCGCGCCGTGTTCGAGGCCTGCGCCGACAACGACGTGGCGGTGGAGATCAACAGCCGTCCAGAGCGGCAGGACCCACCCGACGAGCTGATCGCCCTCGCGCTCGAGATCGGCTGCCTGTTCTCGATCGACTCCGACGCCCACGCTCCCGGCCAGCTGGACTTCAAGGCGCTGGGGTGCGAACGCGCCGAGCGGCTCGGTGTGCCGGCCGAGCGCGTCGTCAACACCTGGGAGGCCGACCGGCTCGTGGAGTGGGCCCGAGGAGGGACGGCATGAGCCTGCCTGCGCTCACCGTCGACCCGCACGCGGCGGTCGCGGCCTTCGAGCAGATCCGCAGCCAGCTCGCCGCCCTCATCGACTCCGGCGCCCTGGCCGAGGGCGAGCGGCTGCCGACGGTGCGCGGCCTGGCCGCCGAGCTCGGTGTCGCCGTCAACACCGTGGCCCGGGCCTACCGCGAGATGGAGGCGGAAGGACTCGTCGTGACCGCGAGCCGAGCCGGCACCGTGGTCGCACCGGGCGCCCAACGCGAGGAGGTGGCGCTCGAGCGCTCGGCAGCCGCGTTCGCGGAGCGCGCCGCCCTGTCGAGGTTGAGCGAGAACGAGGCCGTGGAGCTGGTCCGCCAGGCCTTCCGGAGACTGCACGAATGACCCGCCCGTGCCGGTTTTGGAGTATCGCCGTCTGACCCGTATGCTTTCCGAGTCCTCGACGGATCCGAGCCCTGCTCGCTGGCGGCGAGGGTCTGGCGAGAGCCGGTCCCCATCGTCTAGCGGCCTAGGACCCCGCCCTTTCACGGCGGTAGCACGGGTTCGAATCCCGTTGGGGATACGCAACACAACAGGCCTTACACCAAGGCCCCGTAGCGCAGTTGGTTAGCGCGCCGCCCTGTCACGGCGGAGGTCGCGGGTTCGAGTCCCGTCGGGGTCGCTTCGCATGAGAGGCGCCGCTCGAGAGAGCGGCGCCTCTCGCGTTGTGCCCGCGCGCCCGATCGCCCCAGCAGGTCCGATCGCCCCAGCAGGTCCGGGCACCTCAGCAGGTCCGAGTGCCTCAGCGGGGTCTGCGCGTGCATCCCCGAGGACGCCGTGGGTACAGGCAGACATGACCTCACTCCCCAGCCGCTCCTCCCTGCCCGACGTCTCGTCGCCGACCCCCAGCGGCGGTTCGCCGCTCGTCCGGGCCGTGCAGGCCCTCGAGGGCACGGCCGCCCTCGACACCGTGGCGGGCGTGCTGTCGCGGCTCAGCGCCCCCGTGACCCGTCCGCGGGCCGTGCGCGAGCTCCTCCAGGGCCGGGGAGCGGGCCATGCGCTCCACCCGCCGCTCACCGATCTTCCCGTCGGCCTGTGGGCGTCCGCGGTGGTGCTGGACCTCGTCGGGGGCGAGGGCTCGCGGGAGGCTGCCCGCAGGCTGCTCGGGGCCGGTCTGCTCAGCGCGGTGCCCACGGCGGCCACCGGTTTCGCCGAGTGGCACGCCACGAGCAACCCCGAGCGTCGGGTGGGCGCGGTCCACGCGCTGCTCAACACCACGGCCCTCGGGATGCTCGGCGCCTCCTGGGCTGCCCGCACCCGCGGCCGGCACGGCACCGGCGTGGCCACCGCGCTCGCGGGCATGGCCGTCGCCACGGGCTCGGCCTACCTCGGTGGCCACCTCGCGACGGCTCGCAAGGTGGGCACCCGCGACGCCGCGTTCGAGCGCGACGGGGTCGGCCCGGTGCTCTCTCGGCCCGTCCCGACCGCGACGGGCGGTCTGCCCTCGCAGAGCGACGACCCGGTCACCGACTGAGCAAGCCCACCGCACGAGGCAGGGCCCGTATGCCGCGCGCGCACCGGTGCGCGCGCGGCACACGGCTGTCTAGCGGCTCACCTCGATGGCGATCTTGCCGCGGACGTGGCCGCCCTGGCTGACGCGGAACGCCTCTGCCGTCTTCTCCAGAGGGAACACCTGGGCCACGGGCACGGTGAGCAGGCCCCGGTCGGCGAGGTCGGCGAGCGCCAGCAGGTCAGCCGCGTTGGGCCGCACCCACGCGTAGAGCCCGCCCCTCTCGGCGACGGAGCCGTCGGCGATGGAACCGTGACGACCGCCGTCCCTGAGCACTGCCAGGGTGTCGTCGAGCACGTCACCGACGAAGTCGACCACCACGTCGACGCCCTCGGGGGCGAGCGCACGCACGCGCTCGGGCAGGCCCTCGCCATAGGTGACCGGCTCGGCGCCCAGCTCGCGCAGCGCGTCGTGGTTGGCCTCGGAGGCGGTGCCGATGACGCGGGCGCCGGTGGCCTTGGCGATCTGCACGGCGAGGCTGCCGACTCCGCCCGCCGCGGCGTGGACGAGTACCGTCTCACCCTTGGCGAGGCCGAGTCGGCTGAGCAGCTGGTAGGCGGACAGGCCGGCCAGCGGGAGGCCGGCCGCCTGGTCCCAGTCGAGCGCGCGGGGCTTGCGGGCGACCGCGCGCACCGGCACGGTCACCAGCTCGGCGAAGGTGCCGCCCTGCACCCAGTCCTTGCGGGCGTAGGCGATGACCTCGTCCCCGGGCTGGAACTCGGGGGTGTCGAGGCCGACGCCCTCCACCACACCGGACACGTCCCACCCGGGGATCACCGGGAAGACCACGTTCATCAGGCCGTCGAGACCGCCGGCGGCGACCTTCCAGTCCACCGGGTTCACGGCGGCGCTGCGGACCCGGATGAGGACCTCCGCCGGGCCGACCTTGGGCTCGGGGACGTCGGAGAGGGTCAGGTTGTCGGGGTCGCCGTACTGGTCATAGGTGATGGCACGCATTGTCGGTCCAACCCGAGCCGGGAGCCGCGCTATTCCGCCGGGCCGTCGGACGATCGGGGACCTGCCTCGACGGCGGAGTGGGCCCTGCCACCACCGCGAACCGCCGGTTGGGAGCCGGGGCTGGCCGTCCGGTATAGTCACTGCACGCCAGCCTCGGCTGGCAGTTTGTTGTCACGGCCAGGTAGCTCAGTTGGTACGAGCGTCCGACTGAAAATCGGAAGGTCGGCGGTTCGACCCCGCCCCTGGCCACCCACACGGAGCCGCAGGTCGTTCAGGGGACGGCCTGCGGTTCTGTGTTCCCCGGAGGCGACTGCCTGCCGACGCAGGTGCCAACGCGCCGTGCCCGCTTGAACCATTGCCGCGAAGTCCGGCGACTGGGCACGATCCGGGCATGACCACATACCTCATCTCCTTCCCCAGCGACGCGATGGTGCTGACGGAGGAGGAGCTCCCGATCGTCGCCGATGCAGCCCACGCCGTCATCGAGGAGGCCAAGGCGGCCGGCGTCTACGTGTTCGGCGGTGGGATCGATGAAGAGGTGGGTCCGGTGCTGGTCGCCGCCGACGGGACGGTCAGCACCGAGACCTACCCCGGTGTCGACATCAGGGGCGGGTTCACGATCCTCGAGCTGCCCGACCGCCCGGCAGCCGAGGGTTGGGCTCGGAAGATCGCCGCCGCGTGCCGCTGCTCGCAGGAGCTGCGCGAGTTCCAGTACGACCCGCAGAGCTAGGACACCGACCCGGAGCGGAGCACGCCCGGTGCCTGCGCCGGATCGTCATGCCACGATGTGGCGGGTGACCCACCCTGCGCCGGATCCGCTCGGGCTCCTCGCCGTTCGTGACACCTACGACACCGTCGCGGCCGACTACGCGAGGCGACTGCCGGACACCCGGGCGGAGGCTGCGCTCGACCTCGCGATGGTCGATGCGTTCGCCGAAGCCGTGACGTCGGATGACGACCCACGCGTACTCGACGCGGGTTGTGGGACTGGCCGGATGAGCCGGTACCTCGCCGACCGCGGATGTCTCGTCGAGGGGGTCGACCTGTCGTCCGGAATGGTCGCCATGGCCCGACGCGACCAACCCGACCTCGAGTTCGCGGTGGGCTCGCTGACAGACCTGCCGTACCCCCGCGCCCAGTTCGCGGGAGTGCTCCTGTGGTACTCGGTCATCCACACCCCGCCGGCCAGGCAGCGGCCCGTCTTCGACGAGGTCAGCCGGGTCCTCCGCCCGGGAGGCCACGTGCTCGCCGGGTTCCAGTCCGGGACGGGCACCCGCGACCTGTCAGCGGCATACCGCCGGTTCGGTCACGACGTCGAGCTGGAGCGCTACCTCGTCACGGCAGACCATGTCGCCTCCCAGCTGGAGTCCGTCGGCCTGCGAGAGGTGTGCCGGCTCGTGCGACGTGCCCAGGGCAGTGAAAGGGACGACCAGGCCTTCCTGCTCGCCAAGGCGGACTGACACCCGCTCCGTCATCGCGGCGTCAACACGCAGAACTCGTTGCCGTCGGGGTCGGCCATCACCACCCAGCTGACGCTGCCCTGGCCGATGTCGACACGTCTCGCCCCCAAGGAGACGAGGCGGTCGACCTCAGCCTGCTGATCTCCGCCGACAGGTGGTGCGAGGTCGAAGTGCAGCCGGTTCTTCCCCGTCTTCGGCGCCACTGGTGGGCCACCCCAGGCGATCTTCGTCCCGCCGCGGGGCGACTGGATCGCGGTCTCCTGGTCCTGGTCCCAGACCAACGGCCAGCCCAGCGCCTCGCTCCAGAAGTACCCGACCTCCTGTGAGCCGTCGCAGGCCACCTCTGCGAGGAACCCGCAGTCCGCGAGGAAGCTGTTGCCCGGCTCGATCACGCAGAACTCGTTGCCCTCGGGGTCGGCGAGCACCACGTGCGCATCGTCCGGGTCCTGGCCGATGTCGAGAGGCCGGCCGCCGAGCTCCAGCGACCGAGCAACTGTCGACTGCTGGTCGTCCAGGGAGGAGCTCGTCAGATGGAGGTGCATCCGGTTCGGGCCGGCCTTCTGCTCCCGGGTCGGCTGGAACTCGATCCTGAGTCCCGTGTCTTCACTCGGCAGGAGCGACAGGCCGTCGTCGGCGGTCTCCCGGCCCAGCACGCCGGCCCAGAAGCGTGAGAGACCGCGGGGATCGTTCGCGTCCAGGCAGAGAGCGACGAGGTGAGACGTCATCGAGGATCTCCCATCCGTTGACCACGGCCGCTTGCAGCGCACGCCCCTGCGTGTGCCGAGAAGCACGCTAGGCATCCACGGACTGCGGCACAACGCGATCAGCGGCGAGGGCAACACCCGGGAGTGGCCAGCACCCGGGCACAGGCCGCACGGAGCCGCGGGCGCGTCAGCGGACGGCCCGCGGCTCCGCGCGCCCTACCGGCTACTCGGGGTGGATGGCTCGGAGGATGGGTGCGGGCTGGGTCGGTGCCACGCGCCCCACGTCGCGCTCAGGCCATCTCGGGCAGGTGGAGGTGCGCCAGCGCCAGCTCCATCTCGGCGACGTCGTCGACCATGGCACCCATCTCCGGGGCGGCGCCCTCACGGATGCCACGGGCCGCCTCGCGGGTGGCCTCCAGCTGCTGACTGGTCTCGAAGACCACCGTCCCCACGGCCCGTCCGGTGTCGCGGTTGAGCATGAAGCTGGAGCTGCAGAAGCCGTCCATCTCCTGGATCCTCGGCAGGACGGCCATGCGGTAGACGTCGATGGCCCGCTCGGCACTGGTGAAGCCGCTCAGCCAGGTGACCCGGGCACAGGCCCCGTCGGGTGAGGCGTGGTCGCGGTGCACCACGGCGAGCTCCCACATGTCGACGACGCTGGTGGTGGCGCCGAGGGCCTGCTCAGCGCCATCGCGAAGGGGGCGCACCTTCTGCGCTGTGGCGTTCATCGCCGCCTCCGACTCCCAGGCAGTCGTGGCGATGCAGCGACCGGACTCCCTGTCGACCAGCAGCGACATGCCGACACAGCCGTCCATCGCGGTCACGGCCGGGATCACGACGTCCCGGGTGTGGGCGATACCTGCGTCGATCTTGTCGGGGCTTCCCTGAATGGTGGTGGTGCGTGCGTACAAGAGGAGCTCCTCTCATCGGTGCAGCGCCCGGACGGCGCCGCCGTCCCGACCCACGCTTCTCGCCGCTTCGCGCCCGGGCAATAGTCATGTCGGACCCGTCACCCACGGGCGCTCTCGGGGACAGCAAACGTCAGCAAATGGTCAAGAACCATGCCCAGCCCCACCTATCCGGCCTAACCTGCACCCGGCTTGTGGAACAGGCCCCGCGGCTCGGTGAGGAGGGCTAACGGCACATGAGCGGCGTCGACGACTGCCTCGAGCGGCCTGACGGCTGCCTCGACGAGACCGTGCGTGCTGCCGCGCACGGCTGCGGGGACGCGTTCGGACGCCTGTGGACCCACCTGTCGCCGGCGGTCGCCGCCTACTTCCGGGCCCACGCCGTGGACGAGGCCGACGACCTGACCAGCGAGGTGTTCCTGGCCGCCTTCCGCGCGCTGCGGCCGGGGACCGAGAACACCGAGCAGTTCCGGGGCCTGCTGTTCCGGATCGCACACCGTCGCTACGTGGACTGGGTGCGCAGCAGGGTGCGCAAGGGCACCCCGCTGCCCTACGACCCCTTCCTCGACGACCGCGCCACCGAGTCCGCCGAGGACTGCGTCACCGTGCTGCTCGGCAACGAGCGGGCTGTCGCGCTGCTGGACCTGCTCACCCCTGACCAGCGACAGGTCGTCACCCTGCGCGTCCTGGGTGACCTGACGCTGCAGCAGACCGCTGAGGTGCTCGGCCGCGACGTGGGGACGGTCAAGTCCCTGCAGCACCGAGGACTCGCGAGGCTCCGCCGCGCCATCGAACAACAGGAGCAGCCGCAGCAGCACGTCGGGTCGGCAGTCAGCACCTCCGGCGAAGTTTCTCGCGCCAAGCCGTATCCCCCGCACGCGCTCGGGCGATGGAAGGCACGTCATGTCTGAGAACCCCCACGAGCCAAGGCTCCTGTCGGAGCTGGACCGCGACGACTGCGCCGCCGACGCGCTGCGCGACGTGAGCGGCCTGCTCCGCGGCCGGCCGCCGGCTGCCAGTCCCGAGCTGGCGGCCTTCCTGGCCAACCCGGACACGACTGCCACCTCCCTGACCCACGAGCAGCGAAGGAACTCCCTCATGAAGGTGATCCACCTCAAGGCCGCCCGCGTCCGCCGGGCCGCTGCGGCCGCCGGCGCGGCAGTCGCGCTGGCGACCGTCGGCGCCGCCGCCATGGCCGCGACGAGCGACCCCGTCGACACCGCGGTCGTACAGGCCGACCCGAGTGAGACCACGAGCACGACCACCGAGGTGACCGAGACCGAGACCACCGAGCCCACCGAGACGACGAGCACCACCACGGAGCCCACCGAGACGACGAGCACCACCACGGAGGCCACCGAGACGGAGACCGCCGAGCCCACGGAGACCGCCGAGCCTGACGAGACCGAGGCCCCGGAGGCCACCAGCACGGCGAACCCGCGCGCCTACGCCAACCACCACGACGGCAAGGGCGCCGACGACGAGCACGCCGACGTGCGCGGCGGCGGCGAGGTCGACCACCGCGCCGAGCACCAGAAGACTGCCAAGCAGGGCCAGGACGACGCCGAGGAGCAGGAGGACGCGGACGAGCAGGAGCAGTCCGACGACCAGGAGCAGTCCGACGAGCAGGAGTCGGCCGACCACGAGGACGCCGACGAGCAGGACGACGCCGACGCCGGCTCGCGCTCCGGGAGCGACAGCCACAAGGGCCGCCACTGACCGGTTCCCTCCCGGCCCGTCATCGGACGGGCCGGCCCGCCAGCCGACGGCAGTGGGCCCGACCTCCGCGTGAGGTCGGGCCCTCTGCCGTTCAGAGGGCCTGAGTCTCCTCAGGAAGACCGGTCGCGCTCGCCCTCCGACAGCCGCTGCGACACCTGACGCATCACCTTCTGGCTGGCCAGCCTCATCCCCCGCGCCGGGCGAGGGCGCCCGCGCACGCCGTGTGAAGTTGCCAACCCCGGAAGGCGAGGCAAGGCTGGGGAGGCCGTGCACGGCATACGTCTGATCGACCACGAAGGAGCACAGGATGGCAACCACCCGCACCGCGTCAGCCCACTGGGAAGGTTCCCTGATGGAGGGTTCCGGGAAGGTCACGCTCGAGTCCTCCGGTGTCGGCGCCTTCGACGTGACCTGGCCCTCGCGGGCGGAGGAGCCGAACGGGCGCACGAGCCCCGAGGAGCTCATCGCCGCGGCGCACTCGTCGTGCTTCAACATGGCCCTGTCGGGCGCGCTGGCGAAAGCCGGCAACGCGCCTGCCTCGCTGGACACGACCGCCGAGGTGACGTTCCAGCCGGGCACCGGTATCACCGGCATCGTCCTGAAGGTCACCGGCGCCGTGCCCGGCATGACCGCCGACCAGTTCCAGCAGGCTGCCGAGGGCGCCAAGGAGGGCTGCCCGGTGAGCCAGGCGCTCAAGGCCGTGCCGATCTCGCTCGAGGCGCGCCTCGCCGAGTAGGTCGCCTCGCCGAGCAGGTCCCCTCGCCGCACAAGCTCGCCCGAGCAGACCGCACCGCGGGTGTCAGGGGGTCGCTGCCGTCCCTTCCGGGGAGAGCAGCGACTCCCGCACCTGGCGGTGGAGCACCTTGCCGATGAGCGAGCGGGGGAGCTCCTCGACGACCACGACCCGGCGGGGCACCTTGTAGCCGGTGAGGTACTCGCGACTGGCCGCGCGCACCGCCTCGGCGTCCAGGCCGGACCCGGGCTCGAGCACGACCGCCGCCACCACCTCTTCGCCGCCCGACTCCGTGGGCAGGCCCACCACCGCGGCGTCAGCGACGCCGTCGACCGTGCGCAGCGCCGCCTCCACCTCGGAGGGGTAGACGTTGAAGCCGCCGGTGATGATGAGCTCCTTCATCCGGTCGACCACCGTCACGAAGCCGTCGGCGGCCATCTCGACGATGTCGCCGGTCCGCAGCCAGCCGCCCGGCAGGAGCGTGGCCGCCGTCGCCTCGGGCTGGCGCCAGTAGCCGGAGAACACCTGCGGCCCGCGCACCAACAGCTCGCCCCGCTCGCCCGGGGCCCGGTCGACGCTCGGGTCGTCGGGGTCGACGATGCGGATCTCCGTGGAGGGGAACGGCACACCGACCGTGCCCACCCGACGCGCCTCCGAGACCGGGTTGCCCAGGGCGACCGGCGAGGACTCGGTCATCCCGTAGCCCTCGACGAGGAGCCCGCCGCTCTCACGCTCCCAGAGGTCGGCCACCTCGCGCGGCAGGGCCATCGCCCCTGAGATGCCGAAGCGCACCGAGGTCAGGTCGACCCCGCGCTCGCGGGCCGCCGCCGCCAGGTGCTGGTAGATCGGCGGCACGGCCGGCAGGAAGGTGGCCGCTCGCCGCTTCATGGCCTCGAGCACCTGGTCGACGTCGAACCGCGGGAACAACACCAGGGTCGCGCCGATGCTCATGGCGAACGTCAGGCACAGCGTCAGCCCGTAGGCGTGGAACAGCGGCAGGACCGCATAGATGGTCTCCTCGCCGTCGACCAGCCCCGGCACCCACGCCCGCCCCTGGAGGGCGTTGGCTCGCAGGTTGCGGTGGGTGAGGATCGCGCCCTTGGGCGTCCCGGTGGTGCCCCCGGTGTACTGCAGCAGCGCGACGTCGCCGCTCGTCGGACGCGGGTGGGCGGGGTCGAGCGGCGCCGACTGGCCGAGCAGGCGCTCCCAGCGCTCCGCCCCGGGCGCCGGACCGGTCATCGCGGCGCGGGTGGCGCGAGCCTTCGGGACCGGGAGCCGCAGCAGGAGCCGCTTGGCCAGCGGGAGGGCGGTCGTGAGGTCGACCGCCAGCACCGTCTGCAGGGAGGTCTGGGGGGCGATCTGCTGCACCACGGGGACGACCTTGTCCCAGACCACCGCGACCTCGGCGCCGTGGTCTGCGAGCTGGTGCTGCAGCTCTCCCGCCGTGTACAGCGGGTTGTGCTCCACCACGATGGCGCCGAGCCTGAGGACCGCGTAGAAGGCGACGACGTGCTGGGGGCAGTTCGGCAGCACGAGGGCGACGCGGTCCCCCTTCTCCACGCCGAGGCGTCGCAGCGCCTCGGCTGCGCGGACGACCTGGTCCGCCAACGCGGCATACGTCGTGGGCCTGCCGTAGAAGTCGAGCGCCACCTGAGGCCCGAAGCGGGCGGCGGAGTGCTCCAGCATGTCGAACAGCGACTCGTCGGGAACGTCCACGGTCGCCGGCACCCCCGGCGCATAGCTGCTCAGCCACGGCTGCTCCGCCACGACCGACCACCGCCTTCCGGTTGGCTGCGACGACAACGTGCGCTGCTGGGTCCGCGGCACCGCCCGCCGCTTCGACAGTAGCCCGCGGCCGCGTAGGTTGTAACGGCGGGCGTGCTGGTGCCCAGCGCCTCGCCGCTGCCCCGCCGCCCCGCTGCCCCATCACCCCCACCGCCCCGTTGCCCCCTGGCTCAGGAGTCCGTGCATGAGAAGTCGCCTTGCCTCCCTGGTGCTGCGCGCCGCCCGCTGGACCCCGGTCGGCGAGGTGCCACGGACCGGCGTCCTGGTCGGAGCCCCGCACACGTCCAACTGGGACTTCGTGATGATGCTGCTCATCATGTGGCGCGGCGGGGTCACGCCCCGGGTGCTCATCAAGAAGGAGCTCTTCCGGGGCCCGTTGGGGTGGTTGCTGGCCCGACTGGGCGGCATACCGCTCGACCGGGACAACCCTGGCAGCGTCGTGCGCGAGCTGGTGCAGGAGGCCCGCAGCGGCGAGCCGTTCCTGCTGATCCTCGCCGCCGAAGGGACCCGCAAGAAGGGTGACTACTGGAAGTCGGGTTTCTGGCGCCTCGCCCGGGCGGCGAAGCTGCCCATCGCCCTCGCCTTCATCGACGGGCCCTCCCGCACCGCGGGCTTCGGCCCCACCATCACCGCCACCCCCGATGTGGTCGCCGACATGGACAAGATCCGCGAGTTCTACCGCGACAAGCGCGGCATCCACCCCGAGCTGCGCACCGAGCCCCGGCTCCGCGAGGAGCTGCGAGCCGGACCCTGAGCGCCGGCGTCGACCGGGCTCCGCGTCGACCGGGCCCGCGTCAGCCGACCTGCTCGCGCGGCGCCACCAGGGAGAGCCACGGGCTCGAGGCGGTGGCGAGGTAGTTGCCGGCACTGGCGCCGAGGGCGAGGCGGCGCCGCAGCTCACGCATCAGCTCCTCGTTGCTGCTGTCGAGCAGACCGGCGGCCGTGCGCTCGTCCTCGACCGAGAGCCCGCAGGCCTCGGCGGCCCGGAGCACCAGCTCACGGGCCGGGACGTGCAGCGCCCGGGCGAGCGCGTCGATGACCTGCGAGCTCGGCCAGTCGGCCAGCCAGTCCTTGCTCAGGATGGGCATGAGGTCGCTCTCGTCGAGACCGGTGCCCTTCGTCAGGTCGGTCAGCGTCCAGCTGCGCCACTCCATCTCGGCCCGGACGTAGGCCCCGAGTCTGTTCATCGCACTCCCTCTCGTCGTCCGCCGCCCCGATGCCGGCGATGCGCCCCGGTGGCGACCCAGTGGGCCCCGTCAGCCAGTGCACGTACTCGCATTCAACGGAAGCAAACGCAGCCTAGAAACCTTCTTTACTTTCTCTTGACCTGTGGGTGACCGTCCCTTGGAGGACGCTCATCCGTACGGGGGAGCCGGCTCCCCCACCGAACGGGGCCACCGGGCCGGCACCGCCACCGGCTCCGCGGGTCTTACGAGAGGGGATCGGAGGGAGCGTCGCGGGGCGGCGTTGGTTGGGGGTGGGCACCGCCCCGCGACAGCTGTGAAACGCA
>Ga0307409_100000715_pt1 | contig 14814 bp, 15 predicted proteins | sample 322Ometagenome_2_FD_203888 | JGI IMG/M metagenome (GOLD analysis project Ga0307409, IMG submission 203888) | Maize rhizosphere microbial communities from greenhouse at UC Davis, California, United States - 322HYB-O-2 | ecosystem: Host-associated > Plants > Roots > Rhizosphere > Soil | place... | reverse complement strand
AAAAATATGAAAATCGTGCCTAGTAGCACTCATGAGGAGGAATAGTAGATTGCTATGAGAATGATATACCGCAACTCAGTTAGCTAAGCTTATCAATAACGCTTGCAATCTCTTCCTCGATAAACGCTCTTAATGTAGTAGGCCTGATATTTCCAAGACTCCCTACTTTTAGTCCAAATTGCATTGCTGCTTCCTCATTGGGAGCCTCTAAGATACCTATTGCATCATATTTGCCAAATGTCCAAAATGATGTAAATTTACCACCAATCTTTTCTGCCTCACTTTTTGCTGCTTTTGCGCGTTTCATGGTATCCTTGAAGTTTATTATTCCTTGTTCTGTCCACCGCATCAATATTATATATCGCTGTGTCGTTTTCTAACGAAAGAACAGACTATTGGACTTCTATGTTTCTATTGCATGTTCTATGCCATATATATCAAATATTTTCTAACAGGCATGAATGAAATTAGCGCGCGTCTGCCCTAGGCCTGCTACATATCATACAGACTAGATATCAACTTCGACAAACCACGAGTATAACTAGAAGGTCGCTGACACCTTTAGCGTGGAGGGAGGGAAGGTGAAACTGAATCTTGTGAGTAACCCCTTAAATAATTTGATGTCATATATCTAGGGCACCATGGCTTCAGAAATCGAGGATGCATCTGACAAAATTAAGGCTGGTGCAAAGGCTACAGCCAATAAGGCGTCAGATACCGATAGAGACATGGATCGAGAATACGACAAGGAGAAGTACAAGGAGAAGTTCAAGGAAAAGATGGACTAGGACTTGGATTTTGGGCTCCAGTTTTAAGGTTCGTCTATCACCTTCTTCTCCTTTCTTTTCCTTGCATTGATTCGAAATTTATTAAATCGCTATAACCTTCTCACCTCAAGAGTATGGTCTTGTAATGAATATGAAAATGGAGCAAATATTATCAACATTGTATGTATCATAAACGGAAACGTTACGACAGTCTCTCAAGAGCTATGTTCCTTGTTAGATCCTCAAACTGAAAAGGTATTCTTGTGCTGGAAAGTATTATTAGGCGAGGACCAGCGAGTAATACCTTACCAAGGAACTGACTAATGCAATTGAATAATAGAATTAGATCCTCTGCATGAAACGGATGGATATGCATTGGATAAGAAAGAAATCGACGAAGAAAATGACCTAATATTCTGTTAACTAACACATTATTGTTTATCATAAATTCAAAGCAATACTTAGCAAAAAATTGGTAGACTTCTCATTCTTCGAGCTCGTTTTTTCAAGCTGAAGAGATAGTTTCTTTTTAGTCAGTTGTTTATTACTTTAAAGTATGGGGGCTTTGGACGAGTCATCGAAGAATGCAGATAGTATAAAGTCATGCTTGTCCAAGAAGAAATCACCAACCAAATAGCTGTCGGCAATTGTAAGGACGTCCTGCAGAGACTCCCTGCAAATTCTGTCCAGTTGACGGTAACTTCGCCACCATATAGAAACGCCATTGACTATGATAGCCATGCATCGGGAAGCAACGCCTATTACCGAGGCAAGCTAAACTTAGATACCAATGATTATCTTAAGGATATGACAGATATCTTCGGTGATAAGGTCTATCACGTAACAAAGGAAGGGGGCTACTGCTGCATTATCATAGCAAATGAAGTTGTTAATGGAACGATAGTACCTTTACCTCACATGCTGCTCTCAAGGCTTGTACAGCCCTTTGGAAAATGGAACCTTCATGAGGAGATAATTTGGCACAAAGTGACCGGTGGTACAAATCGATACGGATCCTTCATCATCCACCCCTATCCCAAGTACTATCGTGCAAACATAATGCATGAATTTATTTTGATCTTACGCAAGGGAGATGTCAACAGCGGCCGAACAAAAAGGATAGAGGTTCTTCCAGCAACACATGAAGAATGGACAAGAGAAATAGCCAACTCAGTTTGGCATATTGCTCCAGTGCCACCGGGCTGCATCGATCATCCCTGCCCATTCCCAGAAGAAATCCCTTATCGCCTGATGAAATTATATTCATATGAGAACGACCTAATATTGGATCCTTTCAACGGAAGCGGACAGACTACAAAGGTAGCGCATCACTTTGGCCGTCGCTACGTCGGGGTTGATTTAGTGAAGGAGTATGTTGAGCTAGCCAAATCTCGGATAGAAAGGGAACAGGTTCACATACGACATGAGGCTCTCGTCGCTAATTGGGGAAAAATCCCGTCTCACTATACTAACAGAAGCTAAGATGTGGATTTTGAATGTCTACCAAAATGATTGTTATATGAACGGCTATCTTTTCAGTCAGCTTTAGCGCTACGAATGTAGAAGGCAACTACTTCACCAGCTCTATCGATAAAAAGAAGACAGAAGCCATGGATTGCACACTAGCTTCAAAATACTGACTTGTAGAAGCCCGGCGTTGTTTGTTAGAAATATCACACCCTTAATAAGGCGTGTTTGTTAAACATATTCATGTCCGCTGCAACCGCAGGATCCAAAAGTCCAAGGCAGCACCGCTGTAGCATTTGTGGCAGGGTTTTTGACTCGGCAGAAGTTCTTGAAGCGCATAAAAGAATAGATCACGGCTCACACAGCTCACCGCCTGCGGGCGTAGGATAAACAAACAATTAATTTCACCTCTATGCATAGCCAGTGACTTGGCTGCAAGGATTTGTGTATCCATAGCGTTGAAAGATGCGAAATCAATTGAAAAAGAAGCAGGTCGTGCGTTTGAATTGGGAGCCGACTATATAGAAATTCGGTTCGACTTCCTAAATCCGGAGCTCTTACCTGAGGCTCTAGAAGCTGTAAATGGGATAAAGGATAGAACCGTCTTTACTCTGCGATCTAGAAGTCAAGGAGGTATGTTTCTCGGCAGCGAACAGAATCGATTGCATTGGCTGTACAGGCTAGCAGAGCAAGAACCGATGCTGCTTGATGTCGAGCTTGATACACTTAAAAAGAATGACGAACTGGCAGACTTTTTAGAAAAGAAAAAGAGCCCGCTGCTTGTATCGTGGCACGACTTTGAAAAAACGCCGCCAAGTGACACTATCGCTGATGTGCTTTCAGAGATGCGGACCTATAGCAACTACGTCAAGATCGTGACTACAGCACATAGCATTGAAGATTCGTTGAGGCTGCTAGAGTTATACGAGACGGCTATAGGGTTATCTCCAATTTTTTTTGCAATGGGTGACGCAGGAGTGATATCAAGGCTATTGTGTACTCTGATTGGTAACGCCCCTTTCACTTACGCAAGCCTCGAGAAAGCTCTTGCACCTGGACAATTAACGGTACAGCAGATGAAAAAGTTGTACGACAAGATGAGATTTGCTAAAATATAATCTGTCTATGACCTTTAGCATTTCCTTACTGTTTGTTAGAAAGCACTTTTACATAGGATGAATATGGAGATATCTCTACACTCTCTCATACACATGTACGCCCTACTCATATGCGTAAGCAAGGCCGATCCTTCAATCTTATCTGAATTCCTTTCAGCGATTTCTTCCACGGTATATATGTGATAGGCTGGTAATACTGGCAACAGGGAATGCAGGGTTCAACCAAGACTTACTGCATCATAGGCGATCCCATCCATCACTCTCTGTCGCCGGCGATGCAGAACGCGGCTTTTGCAGCAAAGGGCCTCAACTCTACCTATATTGCATTTAGGGTTCCAGAGGCTGAGCTCAAAGAGTCAATTGAGTCCCTGCGCAGCATAAACATTGCTGGATTCAATGTTACGACCCCCCACAAGACATATGCTATGCGATACCTTGACGAGGTCGAGGGTGCGGCAAAGAAGGCAGGAGCAGTAAACACCGTTAACAATATAGAGGGTATATTTAGAGGATACAATACCGATATCTGTGGCTTTATCGAGCCACTGCGCAAGCGCCAAGTTGATTTTCGCGGTATTCACGTACTCCTCCTTGGGTCTGGTGGGGCCGCTCGGGCAGTAGTCGTTGCCCTCGCAGAGGAGAACGGAATAGCCAAGCTTGTAATTGCAAATCGTGACAAGCAGCGAGCAAACGAACTTGCCAATCTAGGGGATGCCCTTGGGATGAAATGCCTGGTAGTGCCGCTCGACAGGGCGCAAGACTATTCGCCCTCATGCGATTTAATAGTTAATGCGACAACATTAGGAATGAACAACGAATCTAGTTTAATTGATTATCAGCATATCCAGAAGGGGAGTATAGTCTACGACATCGTGTACCGTCCGCTGGTGACAGACCTGATCGAACATGCCAAATATGCACAAGCAAGCGTTGTATACGGCTATGAAATGCTTATCGAGCAGGGTGCTAAGGCTTTCGAAATATGGACCGGGTTGTCTGCCCCTAGGGAAGCTATGAAAAGGAACTTGCTCGGGATCTTTGGTGAGCCGATATGACGGCAAAAAGAAAGGTGAGAGCCATAGTACATGGAGCGATTTCAATAGTGAACGCCATAGCCACTGGAAAGGGATCCGCACTTGGCATATCACTCAAGGTTACTGCTGAAGTTGAACTGCAAAAGGGACATGGCCTTAGGTTTATCACAGGAAGGAATGGCGATAGGCTGATAAAAAATATCATTCAGAAGACAATACCAAAAGAAACCATTGAAAGCAACATGATAAGTATAAGAGTCGATTCAGAAATTCCAATTGGGTATGGGCTCAAGAGCTCGAGTGCAGTGTCAAATGCTATTGTGCTCGCGTGTAGCCAGATTGCGAGGGAAGAGGACATCAACGATAATACAATACTTGAAGTGGCTGCCCTTTCCTCCCTTGAAGCCAAGGTTTCATTGACGGGAGCATACGACGACGCTACCGCGTGCTACTTTGGCGGCTTTACTGTCACTGACAACTACTCTAGACGGCTAATCCGTAAGGAGAGGGCGCCAGAGAACCTTTATGCAATCATTATCCTACCGAGCAGCACCACAAGAGGAGATGTGCGCAAGCTTAGGAACCTGTCTGACATCTTCATTGATGCTTTCCGCTTTGCAGAGTCCGGGCAATACTGGAAGGCAATGAAGCTTAACGGAGTCCTCGCCTCTGCTGCCCTTTCATCAAGTTATGCGCCTGCAATGGCTGCCATGGAGCATGGAGCACTTTCTGCCAGCATCTCGGGAAATGGTCCCTCCATTGCTGCTGTAGGAAACGAAGACGCAATTGAACCCATCGTCGGTGCACTGTCAAAGTATGACGGAGAGATAATTGTTTCCAAAGTAAATAACGAGAAGGCGAATGTCAAGATCATAAATGACTAGCATAGTAGTAAGAAGGTCTAGGCTAAATGGAATTGTGCGCTGCCCATCTAGCAAGAGCTACAGTCACAGGGCAATAGCAATTGCCTCCCTCGCTAATCAGCCCTCTACAATAACGCATGTACTAATGGCCCGCGATACTCTAGCTACCCTAGCCGGCTGCTGCGCTCTCGGAGCGGACATAAAGTATGATGCTACAAAGATGCGGATAAAGGGCAGCAATCTCTTCAATCCCCCTGAAAATGTGATAAATGCAGAGAACTCTGGAACCACAATAAGAATACTTACTGCCATGTCTGGCCTAGTGAGAACCGGCTACACCGTACTGACTGGAGATGAAAGCCTCCGCAACCGTCCGATGCAGCCCCTACTAGACGCTCTTCGACAATTAGGCGTAGAGGCTCATTCCACAAAGGAAAACGGAACGCCGCCCATTATAGTAAAGGGCGGAGGGATAAAGGGTGGTACTACAGTCGTTGACGGGACCATTTCAAGTCAATTCATATCAGGTTTACTCATTTCCAGCATTTACGCTGATTCAGAGATCAAGATGAGGATAAGGGGCGAGCTCGTGTCCAAGCCCTATGTCCACGCTACGCTTGCAACAATGAAGCACTTTGGAGTTTCCATTGACCATAGTCCGGATATGTTGGAATACTACATCAAGAACTCAAGATACCACGGCACGAGATTTGATGTACCAAGCGACTTTTCGACTGCCGCACTTATACTTGCCGCCGGTGCGCTTGCTGGGGAAAAGGTTAAGGTAAATGGCCTCAACTTTGAAATGCCCCAGGGTGATTCACGGATCATAGACATCTTGAAGAAAATGGGGTGCAATATAAAAGTGGATGAAGAAAAGGGCGAGGTAGCCATCAGCGGTGCTGACAAACTAGAAGGCGGCGACTTTAACCTATCTGACACGCCTGACCTCATGCCGGTTATTTCGATACTTGCACTCAAGGCTACAAGTCCAGTCACAATAACAGGCGTGGCTCATGCTAGGGTAAAGGAAACTGACAGGGTATCAAACATTACAGCCGAACTACTAAAGTTTGGCGCGGACATCAAAGAGTATCGTGATGGACTAAAGATAACTGCTCCTCTGCTAATAAAAAACGCATCGCTTGAAGCGCACAATGATCACCGACTTTTCATGGCCTTTACAATTGCGGCTATGATGACTGAAAAATCGATAGTAGCTGGAGCTCAATCCGTAGACGTTTCCTATCCCAATTTTATTTCAGAAATGAAAAACATAGGAGGAAGAATATCATCAGCTCCCGACAGAGAATAACAAAAAGCCAATATATAGAACCGTCTCAAGTGCTCCTAATAGAGATGGGTGGCAGCATGATAGGAGAGCGGTTTGTCGCCATGAGCTTCGGTGAAAGCCATGGAAAGTGCGTTGGTATAATTGTAGACGGCTGTCCTGCTGGCCTGCCTCTAGAGGAGGTCGACATACAGCGACTACTTGACCTAAGAAAGCCTGGCCAATCAATTATAACCACACAGCGCAGAGAAGAAGACAAAATCGAGATCCTCTCGGGTGTTTTCAACGGCTTTACCACCGGCGCCCCAATATGCATGCTTATATGGAACAAAGATTCAGATGCAAAACCGTATGAGATGATAAAGAATATTCCACGCCCCGGACACGCAGATTATCCTGCTATGGTAAAATATGGCGGTTTTGCAGACTATCGTGGAAGTGGAAGGTTCTCCGGCAGGCTGACGGCCACTCTTGTTATGGCTGGCGCTATTGCTGCCAAGCTGTTAAGAATAACGCTTGGAATTGAGACAGTAGCTTATACCACAGAAATAGGCGGCATCAGAGCACGCACTATAACTAAAGAAAACATTGCTGCTAGATATGATAACGAGGTGAGGTGCCCTGACTTGGATGCGGCTCAGACCATGAAGGAGGCCATCCTGCAGGCAAGAAAGTCAGGCGACTCGCTCGGAGGTGTAATTGAATGCATTAGCAGCGGCCTGCCGGTCGGCATGGGCGAGCCCATATTTGCCTCGCTTGAATCAGATCTCAGCAAGGCGTTATTTAGCATACCTGCGGTGAAAGCTGTCGAGTTTGGTTCAGGCTTTGCAGGCAGTAAAATGCACGGCTCTGAAAATAACGATAGCTATTTGCTAAAGGATGGCAAGGTAATAACCAAGACTAACAATGCAGGTGGGATATTAGGTGGGCTATCCAGCGGAATGCCGATTGTTACCAGGGTGGGCTTTAAACCAGCCGCTTCAGTAGCCAAGACGCAGCAGACGCTTGACATATCTAAGAACGAGCAGACAAATCTTATTGTGGCAGGTAGGCATGACCCATGCGTTGTACCAAGAGCCCCGCCTGTCGTGGAGTGTGTGGTTTCGATGGTTTTGGCCGACCACGCCATCCGATCAGGCGTAATACCTTTGGTGCTAAAGTGAGATAGTGCTAATGGATAATACAAACGAAGAGCTCGACATATTGCGTGACAAGGTCCGTGGCGTGACAACAGAGATAATGCGTGTAGTACAACAGCGAATAGAACTCGCACAGAAAATCGGCGAAGTAAAGAGTAGGCTTGGCATCGATATCAAGGATGAAAAGGTTGAACATGAGATACGGATGAGAGTCATGTTGCTGGCACAGGAGATCGGAATGAGCACCGAGTTTGCATTGCAGCTTCTCAACATCTTGCTTGTCGAGTCAGAGCACGTGCAAGCGCAGAAAAGCTCTCAAAAGGTAGTAGAAAAGCAGACGCACCTTGGCATATTCTCAAAGGCTAAGCAGCTTGAAGCTACGGGCAAGAAAATAATACATATGGAGGTTGGCGAACCCGACTATTCGCCCCCTACGAGAGTTGGCGCCGCACTTGCTGAATCTTTCAGGATGAAGCTATATCATTATACAGATACCCAGGGGATTGCCAAGCTACGGGATGCCATTGCCGCGAAGGAAGGAGGAGGAATATGCAAGGATCATGTGGTAGTGACGCCTGGTGGCCGCTTTGCCGTTTTCAGCGCAATCACTTCATTGCTAAGAACAGGACAAGAGCTGATAGTCATCGAGCCGGCATGGCCTGCCTATAAAGAATGTGCAGATTTTGTAGGCGCAAGGACAAAGATTCTCAGAACTACCCTTGAAGACAAGTGGATCCCTGACACAAAACAATTGGAAGGCATGATTAATTCAAGTACAAAAATGATTGTACTCAACTACCCCAACAATCCTACGGGAAAGGTGCTTGATCATAAAACGATGGAAAAGATTGTGTTAATTGCCAAGGATCATGGTCTTTACTTGCTAAGCGATGAAGTCTATGCTGACTATGTCTTCGCCGAATTCAGCAGCATACGCAAATACGATTACGCTAAGAGCATCGTAGTAGGATCCTTTTCAAAACGCTATGCAATGACTGGATTTAGGGTGGGGTATGGTATTGCGAACAAAGACATTATCTCAAAAATGGCAAGAGTTCAGGCAGTTGCAATTACAAGCGTAGCAGAACCAATGCAACAGGCTGCTCTTGCTGCGCTTGAAGTATACCCATCTGAAAACATCAAATTAATTAACAAGAGACTTGACTTTATATGCCGAAAGCTTAAGAAAATGTCGCTTAGATGTGTCGAGCCTGAGGGCGCGATGTATGCTTATCCTGAGTTACCAAAGGGAGAGGACATACCCATAGTTGAAAAGTTGTTAGAGAAAGGAGTAGCGCTAGCACCCGGTAGTGGATTTGGGGATTCATACAAGCGATTTGTCAGGATATCTGCTTGTCAGCCCGAGAAGATGCTAGAGAAAGGCCTTGATGTAATGGCATCGGTCATAAGGGAGCAAATGTAAATTGCAGCAAGTAGCGATCGTAGGGGCCGCAGGAAAAATGGGCTCTTGGTTCACTAGCTATTTTGCTCAGCGTGGTCTGGACGTTTCAGCATATGATATTAACCAGAAAATGTTGTTGTTGAAAGACTCCAGCAAGGTTGAAGTTCAAAAGAGCCTGCGCCAGTGTGTTCAGGATGCTGACTTGGTACTTGTGTGTGTGCCTGTGCAAAAGACACCACAGGCCATAAGAGAATGCGCAAAAATCATGAAGGATGGGGCGATAATTGCAGAAATATCCTCAGTAAAAAGCAAAACATTTGCAGCTCTGAAGAAAATCCCGATCAATCTTCGACCGCTATGCATTCATCCAATGTTCGGCCCAGGCGCAAGTAAAAATGAAGAAGCTCGGGTGCTTCTAGTTCCGGTTAGGAATGAAAAAATAGAACTCAAGATAGCAAATGAAATATTTGAAAATGCTAATGTGAAGGTATTGCCAGATGCCAGGCAGCATGATAAATCAATAGCGATAGTGCTTGGACTCACGTACTTTGCAAATATGGTTTTTGCAAAGGTGATCTCATCAGCCAACAACATTTCAATGCTGAAGCAAGTGTCAGGAACCACCTTTGGTCTTCAGTCGCTTATTGCAGAAAGTATACTCACGGAGGAGCCTGACCTTGTCATTGCTCTTATTAGTGAGAACATATATGCTAAGCGATACATTAACCAATACCTTAAGGAAGTAGCTGAACTTGCACGGCTTGCAGTTCAGAAGGACAATAAGGATCTAAAGGACGAGTTGCAAAAAGTTAAGTCAAATATGCAAAAGAGGCAGGACTTACAGCAGTCGTACAATCGCATGTATGAGATCTTTGACAAACACAAGTAAACACAAAAATAGCCACTTCGACAGTTGTAGGGATATATATGGCGCTTCTCTGGCGCGACCCTTGGCTTAAGCCATTGTCCGATTATGATCTCGGTGTAGAAAGATGCAGCTACTGTGAGAAGAGTTTTGCCGAAATAGAATTTGTCACCTCCTGTGACTTTTGCGAAATAGGAATCATGCATGATCAATGTGCCAACAAGCACATACTTTCTGAACACAAAAAACAGCTGGAATCTAAGATAAAGACCCACAGAGATAAACCATTGCATGAGTACCAGTAATAATTAGTTTCTAGTCAGATGGTGGCCCAAGGTGGTCCATTCCAATTCCGCTGCTGCGCTCGCCATCAATGGATGATATAGTCCTTGTTGACTTTATCCCTTGGATTTTTCTAATCTCATTGATTACAAGATCCACAGTATTTCCCAATGGAACGTCGACTCTTACTATCAGATCAAATTCGGCAAAGACACCCTCGACTGATACGACGCCGGGTATCTGAGCTATCTGGTTAAGGACGGGCTTTTCCATGCCTGGAAGTGTATTGATCATAACATAGGCTCCTGGCATATCAGTTTGTAACTTGTGGCTTATATTAAACGATTATTGCTTGGTCTGCGATCTGCCTAATACTATCGCCTCAATTGGGACTAAAACGCAACGCTTTTTGGATTCAAAATAATCAGGATTGCATTTGAAGTTCAACCATTCGCGCTCCAACTAGAAATTGAGCCGATCTTGAGGCACTAAGGGATCATAAGCTAATACGGAGTTTGTGGTTACTTAAAGAGAATTTACAAGATATTTAAAACAAGAAATACTAATTTGATGCTTAGTGAAGACCACATCAAAAGTGAGGATAAGAACAAAATAAGAAACGGTACATAGCATGAGGGAGTTTTAATAGTCTCATGGTGGCAAACTTTTTCCAAATAGAGACGCAGTTTTAGCTCTTTATTCCTACACTTTTTCAACCCTCTGCCGCAGCAGGGGCTATTCTAATTATTTTTCCAGGCCCATATAACAATAGGTACAGATAACCGTCAGGTCCAACTTCAATATCTGAAATGCTTCTAAATCCTGTACCAAATATTACACCATCCAGCTCTGCCACATTGTCGGCCACTTTGTCCTCTAGTACTCCCTCAAGGATCAGACCTGTTCTATCTACGTTTAGATCAAAATGATATAGCCTGCCGTTGTTTATATCTGCTACAAACATGTCATTTGCATACTGCTCCCCTAGTGCTGTAGAATTTAGGAATTTGACCGCTGTCAACCCTACCGTGTTTTGCCATGCAAATTCGGGGTCTCTGTATACCCCTGTTCCACCAAAGTCCTCTAGGTCTTCTTCTACGTCAGCCTCCTCATTCTCTGGTGCTGAAGCCGGTCCTTGTACCGCTGCCCAACCACTATTAAATCCAGGCAACACAAGGTTGATCTCATCGAACCAATCTGGCCCGTTTTCTGTATCCCAAAGATATCCTGTGACGGGATCGAAGGCCATGCCAAATCCGTTTCGTAAACCATACGCAAAATAGTAGGGTAACATTCCAATATTTTCCTCACCATTGTCCTCCTCACCATTGTCCTCCTCACCAGTGACTTGCTCAACAAGTACAGGGTTTGGTAATGGATTGCCTTCTATGTCAACTGCCAATATACCGCCTGTTCCATCAGGTGGCGGGCCATCCTCATAATTCTCAGCCTGACTCTCATGGTGATCCAAATCTCCTATCAAAAGATAGACGGTTGTATCATTCTGATTCTGACTAACTAACAGCGGGCCACCGTTATAACGAGGACCTGGTCTTGCGGGAAGGTCTAATAAGAGCTTAGGATTTATGAGTTCAGCCGAGGTGGAGTTACCATTTGTATTCTCTACCAACTCATATCTGTAAAGACGGTTGCCAGCTGGCACTATTCCACGTGAGTCATCACCATCTTGTCCTCCTCCAGACTCTGTATAATAGAGAAAGACATACGTAGAAGTTTCGTTTTGCCTAGCAACTGCCATCCCGAGCAAGCCCCTTTCGTTTGTATCATTATTGTTCGCAACAGCAACATCAACTAGTGGCTCTGGTTGAATCACACCTCCAATTATCCTTCGTACAGTGCCATTGTCCTTGTCAGCCACTATGATGTCATCGCTAGAACCTAGAAAGGCCATTGCTGTTGGGTGATTCAAATCGGTAGCAATCTCCTCTATTTGGAGATTTGGATCATTTATTGCAGCCGGCGCATCGTCCGCAGGTATCCTAAAAGGATCAACTTGAGGTTCTTCTTCGACCACAGTGTCAGGTTCTTCTTCGACCACAGTGTCAGGTTCTTCTTCGACCACAGTGTCAGGTTCTTCTTCGACCACAGTGTCAGGTTCTTCTTCGACCACAGTGTCAGGTTCTTCTTCGACCACAGTGTCCTGTCCTGCAGCAGCTACAGGTAAATTGACCAACAAAACAATAAATAGAAATGGCACCCCACATGATACGATCCCCGCCTTCTTAGACAGCAGAATGGGATTTGACCCCGCAATGTGGATAAAGAATTCAAAGATATTCCTCGGATTCAATAGAGTAAATATGAACCAAAGGCATGAGAAGCAGTAACCTAGATACCAGGTAAGGGCATTACCTGGACCAAAACCAGCCTTTTCACTCTTTCTGGTCTTGATATTAGAAAACTGCGACGCTGACGAATGTTTTACAGATTCGTTTTCAGCGTGGTCAGTATTGACGTTGGTTGTCTTGGAGTACGGTATTTGTGACATCGAGATATTAGCTTCCCTTCAAGTCTCAACATCTGGTCGGCTATATATGTAACTATTCATTGAGCTATCGTGTAACATACCTGATCTCTAATGTTGTATCGTAATTTACTCTAAATCTTCACCTTATTGACATGATTAGAATGAGCTCGTCCGATTTTTTGCTCTGAACCGTGGTTCTCTGCGTCTTCTATCTTCCAAGACTTTGCTGAAGATAAAGATCATCTCTGTTGTTCTTGACTTAGAACTTCTTATCTTGAAAGGCCGTCTTTCCGGATCAATTAGACCCAAAAAGCAGCATGGCTATAGTCGTTTACGCTCATGGAAAGGAAAATTATCTGTGATTATTCTACACAGCTTTGAGGCAAGGGCCTTTTTTTAAAGCCGCGATTTGGAAGTATAGATTCCTTAATCATCTATTCTACCAGAAGGAAGAAAACAGCATTATGTCGAACATGAACGATCATCTTGTCGGTAGTTTTATCATATATGCCATATAGTGATTTCATCTCAAGCTTGTTATAGCCTTTGCTCAACCATTGACCTGTAACGTCCGCTGCAGCTGCATAGATTTGGATATCAAGTCCGGTCTTTGTATCATCAAGTATTGCCGGTTGGACATATATCTGTACGTCTGATGCATTAATAGTATGATCCATTATCTCAAAGCCCAAATGAGAAATATTGTAAACTGCTTGGTTATGATCTGTGAGAATGTAATTCTTTAGTTTATCATCGGGGAAAAAATTGTTGCACTGCAAAAGTCAAAAGTATATTCAAATTCATCGAGCAAGAAGAAAATAGTATTGTGTATTATCCATTTCTCTATATAGGGCGAGAGCTGCCCCTCAGCGCCAAACGAAATGTGACTAGTAGTCATCATAAATAATACAGACAGCAGGAGCAAAGTTGTAAGCGTTACTTGCTATTTCAATCTCGTAATAGATGTGTCAGGATGATATTTAGTAACTATGAGATGAACTTGACGTTGGTATCAGAAAATGGTCAAGCCCATTACCACTATGCATGCATACATTATAATCTAATAATACACCACTCAACAAGGTTATGCCTGGATGGTTTTCAATGAAATTACATGTTGAGTTGAATGTTAATACAATGGATGCACTTTCATTGTTATTGAAATGTCGGATCATGACCCCTTCTTTGACTGGTCTCAGCTTAAAATTGACCGGTATATGCCGTCGATTGCAAGAACGTAGGCCTTTTACGGTCAATACTTGCAGATTATTTACTTGTAAAGAAGGGGTTTATCGTTCTGAACAAATACTATATTCCCAAAACTCTTGCTGAACCAGTAGACAAGAAAGGAAGGATTCGACTGAGGATAACTGCGTTTGAGGTACGTGCAAACTATACGTATTCAAAGATGAAATATCTGTTAACAGCTATCGGATACCTCCCTGAGCAGAGGATTAAGCAAAGGTCATCATATGATCGCCTGCAAACAATAAGATATAGCACAACAAGAAATAGGCTAGCCGCATGTATTGCTTTTGTATCGGCAATCTTGTTTTTAGCTTCTGGCTATAAAGCAAACATCGAAATCTATAACCTAGTAGCAAAGGAAGTTTTTGCCATTCAAACTCTCCGAGAGTTTTGGAATTTCGTCATAGTGGCATAGGTTTCTTGGCAATTCTAAGTCAATTAGGTGGAATAACAGTAATGATGGGCGCAGGACTTTTTGCTGCTAATAGAGTCAATCTGGGCAAGCTATTGGTCATTATCGGCACTGGACAAGGTCTATTTACAATAGCCATTCGCATCCTAGTAGAACTTTGGTCAGGCCAATTTTGGAGTGTGAATAATTATGTGACATGGTTGACATCTACTGCTACTGGTCTTGGTATATTGTTTGCAGTCGTTGCTCCGACTATATCTAAAGGAAAGGGAGATAGCATGAATTCTAAGACAATTCGGCTCGTCTTGAGAAGGAAGTAAAAGATAATGCCTGAGGTCGCTTTCGAGTTGAAAATGAGCCTTTCTGTTCAAATATAGTGGCATATCCCTTCTTACATTTCTAGTCAACTTGATCTCATGTATTCTTGTCTTGATCTCA
>Ga0307409_100000713_pt1 | contig 14833 bp, 14 predicted proteins | sample 322Ometagenome_2_FD_203888 | JGI IMG/M metagenome (GOLD analysis project Ga0307409, IMG submission 203888) | Maize rhizosphere microbial communities from greenhouse at UC Davis, California, United States - 322HYB-O-2 | ecosystem: Host-associated > Plants > Roots > Rhizosphere > Soil | place... | reverse complement strand
CCCATAAATACCCGCCTCCAGTAACCCAATATCGCCCGCGTCGAGCTTTGCGAATTGAAAGTCGTCGTGTTCCAATCGCCGCCGATCAGGGTTGGCAGTTTCGGCAGGGTGTCGAGGTGGTCAAGGACGAGACGCATCTGCATTTGTCGGTGCGACCGGGAGCAGTGAGCGTCCAGGTGAACCGTCACGGCCCTAAATGTGCCGCCGGGATGATCGATATCCGCGAAGAGTGCTCGAAGGCTGCCGAGTCGCTTCTCCTTCCCCCACATCTTGTCCTTTCCGTTCGGCAGTGGTATCGCGTGCACGTTTCGCATCGGCCATTTCGAGAACATCGCGAGGCCGTGAATCGATTTCGTGTTCTCGCCCTCCATCGCCGACTCTACCCCACTCCCCTTTTGCAGCGCGATGTATACAGGTGCGAAAGCGTAATTCAGACCCAACCGCTCGGCGATCTCCCTTGCTACAAATCGATTCCCGCTCCGCGCCATCCCGTAGTCGAGCTCGGTCAACAGAAGTACATCTTTGTCCTTTAGACCTTCGTGGTTCTTGAGTGCATCGACGATCCCGTCGAAGACGATCCCTCGCTCGACGTTCCACGCCAGTGCTCTGATCGATTTCGAAGTGCCGCTTTCACCGCGTGCCGTCTGGGTTCCGTCACCGGAAAATGCGAATTCTTCACTAACAACAGCATTCAGAACACGGTCGGCCTCATCGCATATATCTTGCCAAAGGTTCGATTTAACGAGCTCTTTCGTTGATTCAAACTTCAATAATTCTGAGAAATGCCGGTTCAGATCGTGGTCGAGAATGTCGGGCGAGCTGCCTTGGTTTGAAAATGGTGCGTCCATGAAAAGGAATAGGATACGCGGTGGGGTAAGAAATCAAAAAAGGCGGCCATCGGTCGCCTCTCGTTCAAGGATGAGTTTTGATCAGTCGTCAAACCTCTCCTTCGCAGGCGCCACCGCGAGAAAATCCGCCGTGATACGTTCAGTGTAGGTATTCAAAAGTTCCGAAACCCGTTTCTCCTTGTTCGAAAAGAATATCAGCCCGACGTGCTTTGGCTTCGCTACCCGATAAACGATCTCCTCGTCGGTGTAATGTGAAGTGTCCGGCGTGTCGCTTTTCGCAAGGGCAAGGGCCACACCGGCGAAATCCTTTCTAAGCTTTGGCAGCTTGTAGGGCCTGTCCTCCGTCGACGTTTCCAGCCTCGCCCATTCACGCCAAAGATTAAAGTTGCATGCGTGCTCTAAAACGTTGGCGATATAAGCGCCTCCGACCCGGCACGCCACTTCCAAAAGATAGAATTTTCCGTCAGCTTCGCTGTGCAAAAACTCGGCGTGCGAAACACCTTGCTGGTACTTGAAGGCGCTCAAAAGCTTCTTGTTCAGAGCTGCCAATTCTTTTCGCTCTCTTGCTTTGTAAGGGACGATCGATGTGGTGAATACACCGCCGTAATGCGAAACGCTGAAGGGAGGGGTCCCGTATTTACTCACTCCTGCCGCCAACACTTTCCCGTTGTCAACGATCGAATCAACGTGATAGACGTTCCCCTTTATGAATCGCTCCAGCACGAATTGCGAAGGGTGGTCGCGCCAGTTGTTGCGTTCGTCGAGATCCTTCAATACTTCCCAGACCTGTTCCTTCGTCTCGCATTTTCTAATACCAAAGGCAGACACCTCGAACCGCGGCTTCACGATTACGGGGAGTTCCACATTTTTGAGAAACTCCTCGATCTCCTTTTGATTGAAGATTCCCGTGAATTCCGGGCAAGGAATTCCCGCGGACGCGGCGATGTTCCGCATCGACAGTTTGTCGCGGAATCGCAATGCATGTGATGTGGTCATGCCGGGCACCTGAAGGTGTTCCCTCGCTCTTGCCGCGGTCGTTACGTCAAACTCATCCAGCCCTACGATTCGGTCGATCCTTCGCGAACCAGCGATATTTGCGATGGCACGGACGTAATCTTCCTGTCCCGCGTCGTCCTCGACGGTCTTTACGTCGTTCAATGCCGTCCACATCCAAGGCTGATCGAGCAGTTTCTTGCGGGTGACAAGCGTGACATGCCAACCCGCCGCTTGAGCCTCCTCAAGAAACTCGTTCCCCTTCTGTTCGCTCGCGATGCAGACGATGTGCTTCTTCATAAGGAACGCCGGCAACCTGCCGGCGAATCAACTGGCCGGCAGGTTGCCGGCGTTCCACTACTTCCTCAAAAAACTATCCACACTCCAATCGCCCGACCCCTTCAGCAGAAAAGCGAGTGAAACGAATAAATACATAAATGCCAGCTCTTGCTTGTTGAACGGGTCCGCTCCGTGCACCCCGATCAACGCCACGAGCATCGTACAAGCGATGAAAAAACTCGATAGCCGGGTTAAAAACCCGACTGCCAGTAGTATCCCGCCAAAAAACTCCGCCAGTCCCGCCGCCCACGCAAAAAACACCGGCATCGGGAATCCGAACTCTCCCGTCCGATTGATCAATCCTTCCGATGGCGGCAATTTCCCGAAACCGTGGCCCAGAGCCAACGCCACGCCCGCGAATATCCGCAGCAGCGCCAACCCCGCGTTCGCCGCGTACGACAGTCCCGATTCCCCGCCGAAAAGTATCGACTTTATCAACGATTTATTTCTCCCGCTATTGGTTTATTTTGTCGTGAAAGAATGGCACAATTTTAGGTCAAAGACAACCGGCTTGGAAACTTGCGAAGCGTTCGCATCGTATTGAATTTTAACGGTTTTAGGAGTATCAAATGGGCGAAATGGATATTGCGAATCTGGTCAGTCACCTGATCATCTACATGGTCGTGCTGCTGCTCGCCATTTCCGCCCACGAAGCGGGTCACGCCTGGATGTCGCACAAGTTCGGCGACGACACGGCATACATGCTGGGCCGCGTTACCCTAAACCCTGTCGCGCACACCGACCCGATCGGAACATTGCTGATCCCGATCGTCGCCTTCATTCTCGGCTCAATGGGCGGAGCCCTCGGCAGCATACCGCTTATAGGTTGGGGCAAACCAACGCCGGTCAATCCTCGCAATTGGACCAATTACAAACTGGCGAATGTGATGGTCTCGATTGCCGGGGTCTTGGCGAATCTGATATTGCTGGCGATCGGATTTATTGCGGCGAGGATAATGCTGACGCAGGGTTTTGAGGTCCTCGATTTCTTCGGCCGCAGCTCGAATCCCTTCGCTATCCTCGTCGGCGATATGATGATCCTGAATATGTCGCTTTTCGTTTTCAATCTTTTGCCATTTCCGCCCCTTGACGGAAGCAAAATCTTATCTACATTCCTGCCGGCGAGCGCTCAGCCGATTCTTGACATGCTTGAACAGTTCGGATTCCTGATATTGATGTTCCTTATTTATATCGGTGTATTCCGATTGATCATCACGCCGTTCTTGTACGCCCTCTTGTACGCGCTGGCGGCATAAAATATGAAGAAACGCATTTTCAGTGGAGCCCAGCCTACCGGCCAGCTCCATATCGGAAACTATCTCGGCGCCCTGAAGAACTGGGTCGCGCTGCAGGATGAATACGAAGCGTTTTACTGCATCGTCAATCTGCACGCCATCACGTTGCCGCAGGACCCGAAAACGCTTCGGCAAAAAACGCTCGACCTCGCCCGCATATACCTTGCCGCCGGCGTCGACCCGGAACGCTCGACTATATTCATTCAGTCGGACGTTCCGGAACACGCCGAACTGACCTGGATCCTTTCGTGCATCGCACGCATGGGCGAGCTTGAACGCATGACCCAGTTCAAGGACAAAGGCAAGGGGAACACGGAACGTGCCGGAGTCGGTCTGTTTACTTACCCCGTGCTGATGGCCGCTGACATATTGCTCTATCAAACTGACCTTGTCCCGGTCGGCCAGGATCAGAAGCAGCACCTTGAGCTTTCCCGCGATCTCGCGGAGCGGTTCAATCGGGATTACGGTGAAACGTTTAAGCTCCCCGACCCGTATATTCCACCTGTCGGGGCCAGTATAAAATCGCTGCAGGACCCGGCAAAGAAGATGTCCAAATCCGACGAAAATCACAACGGCTCGATCTTTTTACTGGATGATGCGGACGCGGTCACCAAAAAGATCAAACGGGCCGTCACCGATTCAGGCACCGAGATCACCTTCGACGAAACGCGTCCGGCGATCACCAATCTCCTGACCATTTACCAGATCTTGACCGGCAAGACCTCGGATGAATGCGTGGAGCATTTTGCGGGAAAGGGCTATGGCCACTTCAAAACCGAACTCGCAGAAACGGTAGGCGAATTTCTCCGCCCCTTTCAGGAACGCGTAAAGCAGTTCGACGATGATTCGCTGCTTTCCATCCTGAAACCGGGAGCCGAAAAAGCTCGTTCGATCGCGTCCGAAACTCTTAAGAACGTTTACACAAAAATGGGGATCGTATGAAACCGAATTTTGCACTCAAGTTAATTTTGGCGGCTCTGCTATTGAGCGTTCAGGCCGCAATTGCGCAAACCGCCCAGCCGGCGGTTGATCCGAAACTTACCGTCGAACGAATTTTCGCGAGCGGCGAGTTTCAGCCGGAGCGATTCGGCGGGTTTCGCTGGCTGAAGGACGGCGAATCGTACGCGAAGCTGGAACCTTCCGAAAAAGTGAAGGGCTCGATGGACCTGGTCCGGTATCAGATCGAGACCAGCAAGCGTGACGTTTTACTCCCAGCCGAGAAATTGATCCCGTCGGGTGAAACGAAACCGCTCGAGATACACGGTTACGATTGGTCCGCTGACGACAAGCGCGTCCTGATCTACACGAATTCCCAGAAGGTCTGGCGATACAATACTCGCGGCGATTACTGGGTGTTGGATACGGTAACGGGCAAGTTGACGAAGCTTGGCGGGGACGCGAAACCCGCGACGTTGATGTTCGCGAAGTTTTCCCCAGATGGCTCCAAGGTTGGCTACGTACGAGAGAACGACCTTTACGTCGAGGACGTCGCGGGCGGCAAGATCACACGACTAACCAGAGACGGATCGCACACCTTGATCAACGGGACGTCCGATTGGGTAAACGAAGAGGAATTTGACCTGCGCGACTGTTGGCGCTGGAGCCCAGACAGCCGGTCGATCGCGTTTTGGCAGTTCGACGCTTCGGGAATCCAAGATTTCATACTTCTGAACAATACCACCGGCCTGTACCCGACACTCACGCGAATTCCGTATCCAAAAACCGGAACGCAAAACGCCGCGGTTCGGGTCGGAGTGATCGCGGCGTCTGGCGGTGATATCCGCTGGCTCGAAACGCCGGGCGATCTTCGGAACAACTACATCGTGTCGGTGGACTGGGCGAACCCGAACGAAATCTACCTCCAGCATTTCAATCGCCTACAGAACACGCTGCAGGTTTTTGTCGCGGACGCCGGAACAGGCAAAACTCGCTCGATACTGACGGAAAAGGACGACACCTGGGTGGACCTTACGCTGCCGGAGATGCGGTGGCTTGAGGGTGGAAAGCGATTCCTGTGGGTAAGCGAACGCGACGGCTGGCGCCGTCCTTATTCCGTATCCTCGGACGGGAAAGACATACGGCCGCTTACGAAAGGTGATTTCGACGCGATGAGCGTTCAATCGGTGGATGAAACGGGTGGCTGGGTATATTACATCGCCTCGCCCGACAACGCGGCACAACGTTATCTCTACCGCTCGCGGCTTGACGGCAGCGGCACGGCCGAGCGAGTCACCCCGTCCGAATTTCAGGGTTGGAATAACTACAACTTTTCGCCCACCAGCAAATGGGCGATCCAAAACTCCTCCTCGTTCGGCACCCCGACGCGGATCGACCTGCTCCGGCTTGCGGACAAAACCATTGCCCGCAACATCGTTAGCAATTCTGCTCTAAAGGCGAAACTCGGGCAGATCCAAAAAGGTACCAGTGAATTTTTTCGGGTGGATGTCGGCGATGGTGTTTCGCTCGACGGTTGGATGATGAAGCCGCCGGGATTCGATCCGTCAAAGAAATATCCGGTACTTTATTATGCCTACAGCGAACCGGCCGGAACGACGGTAAATGATCAATGGTCGGGGGCACAATACCTGTGGTACTTGATGCTCACCCAGCAGGGCTACATCGTCGCCAGCGTGGACAACCGTGGCACCCCGTCGCCGCGCGGTCGTGCATTCCGGAAAAGTATCTACCGAAAGATCGGCGTGCTCAGTTCGCAGGATCAGGCCAATGCCGTAAAAGCGATGACCGCAAAAATGCCTTTCCTCGATGCCTCCCGCGTCGGCATATGGGGTTGGAGCGGCGGCGGCGGGGCCACCCTGAACGCTATGTTTCGCTATCCGGAGATCTACAAAATGGGAATGGCCGTAGCCCCACCGCCGGATAACCGCTACTACGACACGATCTACACCGAGCGTTATATGGGCCTCCCGAAGGACAACCCCGAGGATTACACAAATTCCGCCCCTATCTCGCACGCCAAGGGTCTTAAGGGCGACCTTCTCATAGTTCACGGGACCGGCGATGATAACGTCCATTACCAGGCTACCGAGTTGCTGATAGATGCGCTCGTTGCGGCAAACAAGCCTTTCACGATCATGCCTTACCCTAACCGGACCCACGGGATCTTCGAGGGAGAAGGCACGACGCTGCATCTGTATAGCCTGTTAACTCGTTATCTGAACGAAAATCTGCCCGCGAAGGCGGTCCCCACCCCCGAATTGGAATAGCCGCCCCGGGGGACGTCTTTTCAGGTAGTATTTGAACGATCGTAGATGGCGAAGAACCGACCGGGAGCCCGGTCGGTTCTTCGTTTGAAACTGAAATGAAAATGTCGGACGGGCCTATTTATGTACGCCGCTCTCGAACTTCTTTGCTAAGGTAAAAAATGCCGGCGTGAACTTCTCCGGGCACCTGATCTCTCTGGGAAAATGACCCGGGCCGGACACACCATCTCGAAATCCGGGGTGCTTTTGAAATGGAAACAAAAGAACGAACAATATTGCTGTTGCTGGCAGTGCTGAATTTCACGCACATCATGGATTTCATGATCATGATGCCGCTTGGAAATTATCTAATGCCGTATTTCGACATCAGCTCGCAGCAGTTCTCGATGCTCGTCGCCGCGTACACTTTCAGCGCGGGTATCTCGGGTTTCCTCGCGGCATTTTTCGTCGATAGTTTCGGCCGAAAGAAAGTGCTCATGTTCGCCTACGCGGGCTTCCTTCTCGGGACCTTATTCTGCGCGATCTCGCCCGCGTACGAAATACTGCTCGCGTCACGCGTGGTCGCGGGATTATTCGGAGGGCTGATCGCCGCCCAGGTCTTGTCGATCGTGGCGGATCTTATCCCTTACGAAAGACGCGGTGCCGCAATGGGCACGATCATGGCGGCGTTCTCGGCCGCCTCGGTGTTCGGTGTGCCATTCGGCCTCTACATCGCCAACCTGTTCAACTGGCACGCTCCATTCTTTTTCGTTGTCATCCTGGGTGTGATCCTCATACCTTTTTTGGTGAGGCTATTGCCGAAGATGGACGGTCATCTGAATGTCGAAAACCGGCAGCGTATCGGCCCCGTTGAGTTGGTCGGCGACGTTTTCAAGAACAGCAGTCAGATGTATGCGCTTATGTTCACTGCTTTTCTGATGCTCGGGCATTTTATGATCATCCCTTTCATAAACCCGTTCATGGAATTCAACATGGGCTTCTCCAAAACCGAGACGCCCTTGATTTACATGGTCGGCGGAACGCTCACAATGTTCACGTCGCCCCTCCTGGGTCGCATGGCCGACCGCATCGGCAAGTATCGACTTTTCGTTTTGCTGGTCTTAGCAAGCGTTCCCCTCATCGCACTGTTAACCAATCTGCCGCACATCCCTTTTTATTTCGTGCTTTGCATCACGGGGCTATGGTTCGTCGTCTCCGCCGGCCGGTTCATTCCCGCGCAGGCGATGGTCAGCAACGTCGTGCTTCCGGAACGAAGAGGCAGTTTTATGAGTTTCAACTCGTCCGTTCAGCAGATCTTCGTCGGCATCGCATCCGTCCTCGCGGGACTGATCGTCGTAAAAATGCCCGACAACCGCCTGGAACATTACGAGATCACCGGGTACATAAGCATCATTATCATCCTGTGCAGCATCTTCATCGCCACGCAGCTGCACAAAAGAAGCGGCGAAGTGGAAGGTGCGCGGAGCGATGGTTTGGCCCCGAACGAAGCGTAGTTTGATGTGGCGCTCGAAAACTGGTCGGTGGTGATAGAATCGGGCTTTCTTTTAGAATTTTAAGATCTGGGACAAATTATGAAGATAACCGTTTACGAAAAGCCTACGTGAACGACCTGCCGGAATCTGGCCACGCTGTTTCGTGAAAACGGCATCGATTACGACAAGGTCAATTACTTCATAGAACCGCTCGATGAAAAGGCTCTGAAAATCCTTCTCAAAAAGCTCAATTTGCCGGCGTTCGCTCTCGTCCGGACGAAAGAGCCACAGTTCAAGGTACTGGGCCTCAGTGAAAATTCACACGAGCACGAGATCCTCGACGCCATCGTCGCAAATCCCGGGCTGCTCAACCGCCCGATCGTCGAGGTCGGCGACAAGGCGGTGATCGCGAGGCCGGTCGAAAAGGCCCTGGAACTGATAAGATAACAATTCAAATGAAGGTCCTATTTACTATTATTGCTGCCGCCTCGATAGCTTTGTTTGCCTCATGTGAGGCTCAAAGCGGGATCGCGAAAAAGAGCGTTGAGGAATATAACCCGACGCCTACCCCAACGATCTCGCCGGCGCCCACGGAAGCTCCGGTCGACCCGGCGGACGTCGTCACCGTTGACACTGCCCTGCAGGGCGAAAGGATCACCGTTGACGGCCCCAACGAAAAAAAGTCCGTCGCCTGCACGAAATATAACCGCGTTATGGTCAATAGCAACGACAATGTGGTAACGATCAAGGGCGCTTGCAAACAGATAATGATCAACGGCAACAGAAACGATGTGACGGCGGAGGCTCTGGCGGAGATCGTCGTGAATGGTAGTGAAAATAACGTCAAGTATTCCCGCTTTGCAAACGGCAAGCGACCCACGATAAAGGAAAACAGATCAGGGAACATCATCGAAAAGGTCGACGCTCCGGCTGCCAAATAGTTTGCGCGACACTCGGTTAAAAACTGCGATGGCGAATGACAGGCATTCGTCCGGCGGATAGAATGAGCAAGTGAGCTACACAAACGGAAATGGAAATGGCAACGGTCACATGCCGAAGCCCAAAAACGTACTCGGCGGCGCACTGCAAAGCTGCTGCACCGACCCGATGACCGGATTTTACCGTGACGGCTATTGCCGCACCGGGGTCGACGACACCGGCCGCCACACCGTCTGCATCGAGGCGACCGATGATTTTCTGGCGTTCTCAAAAGCGGCGGGCAACGATCTTTCGACCCCGATGCCGCAGTACGCATTCCCCGGCCTCAACGAGGGCGATAAATGGTGCCTGTGCATGCTCCGCTGGAAGGAAGCTCTCGAAGCCGGCATGGCCCCGCGTGTCTATCTGGAATCCACCCACGAGGCCGCGCTGACGGTCGTCAGTTTGGAAGACCTGAAACGGCACGCGGTCGAGTAAATGGAAACGGTCGCTCACCTTCGCCACCTCTTCGCCTACAACGATTGGGCCAACCGCCGCATGCTGGTGTCCGTGAAAAAAACTGCTTCCGATCGATCTCGTCAGATCCTGGCCCACCTTCTGATCACCGAAAAGGAGTATTACGAACGGCTATACGGAAAAGACTCGACGGGGTTCGACTTCTGGCCTGATCTCTCCGCCGAAGATTGCGGCACGCTGGCTCGCGGGACCGCCGAAGCGTATGAAAAACTCCTTCGCCGATTCGACGAGGACGGACTCGACATTCGTGCCAAATACCGCACCAGCGAAGGGTTCCCGCACGAGAACACTTTTCGCGAACTACTCACGCATGTTCTGATGCATTCTTCCATCCACCGCGGAAACATCATGCTGAAGCTCCGTGAAGAGGGTTTTGAACCGCCGAAGATCGACTATATTATTTACCTTCGCGAAACTAAGTACATTTGATGGACGAGCAGATCGAACAATTTGTTTTCGACTTTCACAAGGAAACGGCCGAGATCTCGACCGGTGCGAATGACGAACTTAAATTAAAGCTTGGCGAATTTGCCGGCCCTCTCGACCTGCTTCTATTCCTGATCAAGCAGGAACAGGCGAACATTTTCGACATCCCGGTCGCGAGGATCACGGATGGATATCTGACCTACATCCGCCTGATGAAAAGCCTCGACATCGCCGTCGCCGCCGACTTTCTGGTGATGGCCGCGACACTTATCGAGATCAAGTCCAGGATGTTACTACCCCGCGATCCCGCCGCCGCGGGCGACGCCGAGGAGTTCGAAGATCCGCGGAAAGAACTCGTCGATCAATTGCTCGAGTACGAGAAGTTCAAGTCGGCGGCGCAGATGCTCTACGAACGCTCAACCGTCGAGCAGGCCGTCTTCCAACGTGGCGCGATCGAATCTGACGACAACAACGCGGAGATCAGCGCCACCGTGTTCGACCTGTTGACGGTGTTCCAAAAGATCGTCGTAAGGCATAAAGATCAGGTCACGATGGAGATCGAGCGCGAAGAGGTCTCTCTATCGGACATGATCAAGGCGTTGAAAAAGCGCATCTTCGATGAGATCGAGCTAAACCTGCTGACCTTCTTCGAAGAGATGCACACGCGCCGCGAATTAGTCACCGCATTCATCGCCGTGCTCGAGATCGTCCGCACAGACCACGTTAAACTTGTGCAGAAGAAAACGTTCGGCGATATCTTCCTGAAAAAGGTCGAGGCCGCAGCTCCCGAGGCCGCCGGTTCATAATTCGCTTCATATTTGTTACCCTTTGCCTTTCCGCAATGACCGAACCCGAGATCGAACAAACCGAAACAGTCCAGAGCCTTGAGCCGGAGGTCGATCGCGCCGATGCCCCAGCGCGGTCTGCCGCCGAGGTAATGTCGATCGCCGAGGCGATCATTTTCGTTTCGGACGAACCGATCACATCGAAAACTATTGGCGAGATCATCGGCGAAGACAAGGAAACCGTCCAGGCGGCCGTCGAGGAACTGCAAAAGGAATACGAAGAACGGGGCGGAGGTCTCCAAATCCGTGAGATCGCCGGCGGCTGGCAGATCGCGACCCGAACCGAGTATCACGAAGAGATCCGAAAGTTCCTGAAGACACGCCCGTCGGCGAAGCTTTCGCTTGCGTCTCTGGAAACACTCGCCGTGATCGCCTACAAACAGCCTGTCACGGTTCCCGAGATACTCGAGATCCGCGGCGTGCAGTCCGCGTCCGCGATCAAAACACTTCTCGAAAAACGCCTGATCGTCACTAAGGGGCACAAGGAAACCGTGGGGCGTCCGATGCAGTACGGAACTTCCAAAGACTTCCTGATCCAGTTCGGGTTAAAGGACCTGACCGATCTTCCCTCGATCGAAGATTTCGAGGACCTGGTACAAGCCGCGTAATGCAGGAACGACTCCAAAAACTAATCGCCCAGGCCGGCATCGCTTCGCGCCGTGCCGCCGAGGAACTCATAAAAGCGGGCGAGGTCTCCGTTAACGGCGAAACAATCACGGAACTGGGCACGAAGGCCGATCCGGAAACCGATCACATCAAAGTCCGGGGCAGGCTGATAAATCAGAAGCTGAAGGACCAGCAGCACCTTTACTTTCTGCTGAATAAGCCTAAAGGCGTGCTCTCAAGCGCGGCTGACCCGGAAGGCCGAACACTAGTCACCGACCTCGTAAAGTCATCTGGAAGGCTACACCCTGTTGGAAGACTCGATTTCAACACCGAGGGCCTGATCATCCTAACCAATGACGGCGAGTTCACCAACAAGGTCGCCTCCTCGAAGACCATCCCAAAGGTCTACCTTGTGAAGACAAAAGGCATCCCCACCGAGGTCGCCATTCGCAAACTCGCCCGCGGGGTTCGCCTCGAAGACGGTTTCAAAACCGCCCCGGCCGAGATAAAGATATTAAAGCCGACAGACAAAAACGGTTGGTATGAAGTGACGCTTTACGAGGGGCACAACCAGCAGATCCGCAAGATGTTCGATTCGGTCGGGCACTCCGTGGTGAAGCTCAAACGCATACGCATCGGCCCGATCACGGATGCGGGATTACCCACGGGGAAAAGCAGGAAACTTACGGATGCGGAGCTAAAAGCCCTGGGCCACAAGCCTTTGAAGTGATCATCGCAGAAGCGCCCGGTGTTCAACCATCAGGCAAAGATTCTGCACAACCTTGATCCCCGCCTTCGCCCATTCTTCCGCCGCGTCGTCGTTCCAAATACCTAACTGCAGCCACACCGATCTCGGTTTCTTTTCTAAAACTGCCTCGACGTGCTGGGATACGTCCTGCGACCGGCGAAAAACGTTCAGCATATCGACCTCCCCCGGCACTTCCGACAACCGCCGATATACCTTTTCGCCCATTATTTCGTTTACTTCGGGATAATAAACCGGCACCGGGATGATCTCGAAACCTGCATTCTGCATGTACTTCGGCACGTAATAAGCCGGCTGCCCCGAATGACTTTCCGGCTTTATACCGAGCACCGCGATCCGTTTCACCGATCGCAATAATTCGTCAATCTCCGCGTCCGTTGTCAACAAATTCTCTTTCCAATCCATTGCCTCATGATATCCAATGAACTTCCCTGCGAGAAACTCCATCTCCGCGTCCTCCGCGAATATCTCCGCGATCTCTGCGTTAAAAATGCAGTTGATTTCAGAGCCTACGCGAACTACCGGCAAATCTTGCCCTATCACTCACATTATGCGAACATAATATTTACTTATTATGATGAATTTCGAATTGAACGAAGATCAGCTGCAGATCAAGCACAGCATTCGCGAATTTGCCGAAAGCGAGATCCGCCCGAACGTGTTGGAATGGGATGAAACCCAGCATTTTCCCGAAGAACTACGCCCAAAGCTCGCCGAACTCGGCCTGATGGGCATCCTCTTTCCCGAGGAATACGGCGGGTCCGCCCTGGGCTACGTTGAATACGCGACGATCATCGAGGAGTTAGGCCGTGTCTGCGGGGCCGTCGGCCTGTCCGTCGCCGCTCACAATTCCCTCTGTTCGAATCACATCTACATGTTCGGCAGCGAGGAACAGAAACAGAAATATCTCGCGCCGCTCGTGCAGGGCGAATCCTTCGGCGCCTGGGGGTTGACCGAATCGCAGGCGGGATCCGACGCATCAGGCACTCGCACCAACGCCATCCGCAGCAACGGCGGCTGGAAGGTGAACGGCTCGAAAAACTTCATCACCCACGCCATCGCCTGCAATACACTCGTGGCCGTGGCGGTAACTGATAAGGAAAAGGGCAGTAAAGGCATCACGGCATTCATTTTCGACAAGTCGATGGAAGGGTTCCGTTCCGACAAGAAAGAGAACAAGGTCGGAATGCGTGCTTCCGAAACCGCATCTGTCGTTTTCGAAGATTGCTACGTGCCAGACGAAAATCGGTTAGGGAATGAAGGCGAGGGGTTCACACAGGCGATGAAGATACTGGACGGCGGACGAATCTCGATCGCCGCGTTATCCGTCGGCATCGCTCAGGGCGCTTACGAGGCCGCCGTCAAATACGCCAAAGAACGCCAGCAGTTCGGAAAACCTATATCCGAGTTCCAGGCCATTCAGTTCAAGCTCGCCGACATGGCAACCCAGATCGAATGTTCCCGGCTGTTGACCCTGCAAGCCGCGGCCGCGAAGGACACCGGTAAACCGGTCACTCAAAAGTCTGCGATGGCTAAATTGTACGCTTCTGAAACTGCAGTCCGCGTCTCAGAAGAGTCTGTCCAGATACACGGTGGTTACGGTTACACGAAGGATTATCCGGCAGAAAAATACTGGCGCGATTCCAAATTGTGCACCATCGGCGAAGGCACGTCTGAAATTCAGAGGCTCGTTATTGCCAAGAATCTCCTAAAAGCTTGATCTGCAAATTGCACCGAAAGGAACTGCTTCGCGACCGGGTCGATAATCGGGTCGGCTACCCGCCGGGCCCTCCCGAAGGGTACATGGAGGCTTCGCGCACTCTTTTTCCGCATTCCAACTTGTTCAGCATCGGCGGATGTTTGGTGCCGCAGCCGAAGCTGGTCTCGGTGCGCTATTGCCCTGAGTGCCGCCTTGCTGAGCAGGAATGGCGGAGCACCCGTGAAGTGGATGAATTTTGGAAGGTCTAAGGAAAAATTCATTGTTGCATCCGTGCAACGAACTGCGCTATTATCTCCATCCCTTAGAAACTAAAAATTAGAAGGAGAGTTTGTAATGAGCACTGCATTAGCATCAAGTTCGAATATTATCGGGACGGCGTACATCGCCGAGATGGAGCAGGAAGCAAAGGTCAGCCGCGAGGTACTGTCCCGGATCCCGGCGGAAAAATTCGACTGGAAACCCCATGAAAAATCTATGACCTTCGGCCGGCTAGCGACTCATGTGGCCGAGATGTTCGGGTGGACCCCCTCCACGATGACCCAACCTGAACTCGATTTCTCCAAATTCGATTACAAACCCTTCGAACCGCCGACCACCGACGACCTTCTCGAGTTTTTCGACAAAAACGTAGCCGAAGCGATCGAAACCCTCAAAAATGCGACGGACGAACAGTTCATGGAAACCTGGACGATGCGCAATGGCGAGACCGTCTATTTCACGATGCCGAAGGTCGTCGTTATGCGTTCCTTCGTGATGAACCACATCGTGCATCACCGAGGGCAGCTATCGGTCTATCTCCGTTTGAACGACATCGCCGTCCCCTCGATCTACGGCCCATCGGCGGACG
>Ga0307409_100000711_pt1 | contig 14843 bp, 11 predicted proteins | sample 322Ometagenome_2_FD_203888 | JGI IMG/M metagenome (GOLD analysis project Ga0307409, IMG submission 203888) | Maize rhizosphere microbial communities from greenhouse at UC Davis, California, United States - 322HYB-O-2 | ecosystem: Host-associated > Plants > Roots > Rhizosphere > Soil | place... | reverse complement strand
GCCGACCAGCGCGTCGTGGCGGTGCTCGGTATCCGGGGCGACTTCTACGGCCGCTGCGCCTCATACCCCGAGCTGTCGGAGCAGATGAGCGCCAACACCGTGTTGGTCGGAACGATGCGACGCGACGAGCTACGACGCGCGATCGAGCTTCCGGCCCGCCGCGCGGGGCTGCGGGTGGAGCCGTCGCTCGTGGCCGCGCTGATCGGCGACGTCGCGAACGAGCCCGGCGGGCTGCCGCTCCTGTCGACCACACTGCTCGAGCTGTGGGAGGGCAGAAGTGGGCGCACGCTGCGCGAGGCGAGCTACGCGACGAGCGGCGGCGTCAGCGGCGCGGTGGCGCGGCTCGCCGAGCGCGCCTACCGGCGCCTCTCGGAGCCCCAGCGCGAGCGCGCCCGGGCGATCCTCCTGCGCCTCTCGGACGCCGAGGAGGCGGTGCCGGTCAGAAGGCGCGTTCCCCTGGAGGAGCTGGAGTCCGAGCGCGAAGAGGACACGGCCGCCGCCCTCGCGGTGCTGACCGAGAGCCGCCTGCTCACCGTGGACGAGGGCACGGTCGAGGTCGCACACGAGGCGCTGCTCTCGGAGTGGCCGCGCCTGCGCGGCTGGCTCGAGGAGGACGCCGAGGGCCGCCGCCTGCAGCAGCACCTGATCCACGGCGCCGCCGAGTGGGAGCGCTCCGGGCGCGACCCCGCCGAGCTCTACCGCGGCGCCCGGCTCGCCTCGGCGCTCGACTGGGCATCCACCCACGAGCGCGAGCCGAACGAGCTCGAGCGCGCCTTCCTCGAGGAGAGCCGCGCCGCGAGCGAGCGCGAGGCCGAGCGCCAGCGGCGCGCCGTCCGCCGCCTGCGGGCGCTGGTCGCCGGCGTCGGGGTGCTGCTCGCCGCCGCGATCGTCGCCGGGGCGATCGCGCTCTCGGAGCGCCAGGGCGCGCGCGATGCCGCCACAACCGCCGACGCCCGGCGGCTCGCGGCCCAGGCCCCGGGCGAGGAGGGCCTCGACCACGCGCTTCGCCTCGCGACCGCCGGCGTCGCCCTCGACGACTCGCCCGCCACCCGCTCCAGCCTCCTATCGACGCTGCTTCGCAGCCCCGCGGCGATCCGTGTCCTCTCCCCTACCGGCAAGGAGCTCCCTGCGCTCGCGCTGAGCCCCAACGGGGGAACCCTCGCGGTCAGCGACGTAGACGGTACCGTGACCCTGTTCGACACCAGTACCCACGAGGTGATCGGCGAGCATCAGGCGCCCGGAACCGCCTACGTCATCGCCTTCGATCCGCAGGGCGACTCGCTCGCCGTCGCGGAGGACTCCCGGGCAACGGGGGGAACGCTGGAGATTCTCGACGCGGCTACCGGGCGGGTGCGCAGCTCGACCTCGCTGGCCGCCGGCCACGGGTTCGCGCCCCTCGGGATCGTCATCTACGCGCCGGACGGACGAACCTTGTTCGTCCCCTATTCCCGCGGTGACTCCTTCTTCCTGCGTCGCTACGACGCCCGCCGGGGCACGCCGCGCGGAAAGCCCGTCCGCGTTGGGATCGCCGAGGAGCCGCTCATGACCCCGGGGGGGCGCCTCCTGGTTACCACCGACCGGGGGGTCAAGGCGCTCGACGCGGAGACGCTTCGCGTCATCCGCCGCTACCCCATCGGCTCGGTCGACGCCCTCAGCCCCGACGGGCGCACCGCCGCGACCTTGGCCGGCGACGGGGGCCTTCGCCTGCTCGACCTCGCCTCCGGAAGGGTGCGCACGCTGACCGACGCGGGCGCCCAGCCCCAAGCCTTCAGCCCCGACGGGCGTACCCTCTCGACCGCCGAGGACGACGATGGGACCGTGATCCTGTGGGACGTCGAGAAGGGGGTCAGGATCGAAACCCTCGAGGGCCACGCGAGCCTCACCGAAACGCATGCCTTCAGTCCTGATGGACGGACCCTGTATACAGCGGGCAACGACGGCCGCGTGATCGTCTGGGACGTAGCCGAGGACCGCCGGCTCGGACGCCCGTTCCCGAGGGCATTGGGCGGCTCGGGGCCCGGGGACGATTTTCCGCCTCCGTTCGCGCTCAGCCCCGACGGACGCGCGCTGGCCGTCGCGAGACCCGACGGTCGGGTGGAGCTGATCGACGCCGAGACGCTGCGCAGGACGGGCGGCTTCGAGGCCTTCCCCGGCAGGGCGGCGCTGGCGATCGATTACTCAGCCGATGGACATCGGCTGGCGGTGGCGGGAGAGGGTGGCGGCGTCGGGGTCTGGGACGTCGAGTCGGGAGAGCGGCTCGGCGCGCTCCTTCGCGCTCCCCGCGGCCCTCGGAGGGCCAACCCGCGAACCGTCCAGGCGCTCGCCTTCGGCCAGAGCGATCTGCTCGCCGCGGCGGGGGTGGCGGGCGCGGTGCGGATCTGGGACGTCGGCCGGCGCGAGCTGCTTCGAGCCCCGCCGCGCCTGCCTCCCTCCGTGCCCGGGCTGGCCTTCAGCCCCGACGGCTCGCAGCTGGCGATTCCGTTCGGTGCCTCCTCCGATAAGGGTCGCAATGGAGTCGAGATCCTCGACGTCGGAAGCGGCGAGCGGGTCGCGAGGCTCGCCCCCGACGGCGAGGTCGGCTCGGTTGCCTTCTCCCCCGACGGCGGCCTGCTCGCGGGTGGCATGGACGGCGGCGGCGCGCTCCTGTGGACGACCGACGGCTGGGGGCGGGTGGGACGTCCGCTCGCTCGCCAGCACGGGTCCACTCTCGGGGTGGAGTTCTCCCCGGACGGGCAAACGCTTGCGACCTCACACTCGGACCGGACGGTGGCGCTCTGGGATGTCGCCTCGCAGGAGCCGATCGGGCCCATCCTGCCCGAACCCGCACCGACCGACACGGGCGAAGCCTCGGCGACGGCGCGATTCACCCCAGACGGCGCCCACCTGTTCGTCCTATACGACACGGCGGAGAGTGGGGCTTCGAACCCCTGGCGCGGTATCAGTTGGGAAGTCGATCCCGAGCTCTGGCGGCAACGCGCGTGCTCGGTCGCCGACGGCGGCCTCACGCCCGAGCAGTGGGCGGAGCTCGTCCCCGGGCAGGACTACCGGCCGGCCTGCCCCTCGGGCTGACGAGCGCCGGCGTGGCTCACGCATAGAGCCCCGAAGGCCGAGCGATGTACCGAGCTTGTACCGCCATGTCGGAGCCTTCTGGTGTTAACCGGCATCGAGCCTCGCCTCATCGGGAGGGCAGGCGCGAGGCCACGACACCAAGGAGCCCGAAATCAGGGCCCACGGAAGGGAAGGACGACATGGGTAAGCGATTCGCGATTGTGATCGGCACCGCTGCGCTCGGCGTGGCTGCGGCTGGCCTGATGGCGCTCGGGGCGCAGACGGCCTCCGCGGGCGTCGTCCACTACGACACGACGGTGACGATCACCAAGGAGGGTGGTGGTGGCCATAGTGGTCTTTACCACGGTCAGGTGAAGTCAGAGGTCAGCAAGTGCATGAAAGGGCGACTGGTGGTCGTGTTCAAGAAGCGGCCCGGGGCGGATCGCAAGCTCGGCACTGACCGAAGCCGAGGGGGGTACGGGTGGTTCTCCTGGTGGGTGAATGTCCACCGAGACTACGGCGATCGCGTGCGTGCCGTGGTGAAGCGCAAGGTGCGCGATCGGTACGTGTGCCGCGCCGACCGCTCGAACAAGTTCCAGTGAGGTGATCCGACCCCAGCGTAGACCGCGCGTAGGCCGGTAAGCGATTCGCGATTGTGATCGGCGCGGCTGCGGCCGGCGTGATGGCGCTCGGGGCGCAGACGGCGGCGGCGGAGGTCGTCAAGTACGACACGGAGCTGACGCTCACCAAGGAGTGGCAGCCGCGCGGCAAGGAGTGGCGGCCGCGCGGCAAGGAGTGGCGGCCGCGCGGCAAGGAGTGGCGGCCGCGCGGCCTCTACCACGGCTGGGTGATCCGTTCTGCCCCTCGGGCTGACGAGCGCCGGCGTGGCGCACGCATAGAGCTCCGAAGGGCGAGCGATGTACCGAGCTTGTACCGCCGTGTTGGAGCCTTCTGGTGTCAACCGGCACCGAGCCTCGCCTCATCGGGAGGCCAGGCGCGAGGCCACGACACCAAGGAGCCCGAAATCAGGGCGCACGGAAGGGAAGGACGACATGGGTAAGCGATTCGCGATTGTGATCGGCACAGCTGCGCTCGGCGCGGCTGCGGCGGGCGTGATGGCGCTCGGGGCGCAGACGGCGGCGGCGGATGTCGTCAAGTACGACACGGAGCTGACGCTCACCAAGGACTGGCAGCCGCACGGCGTGCCCGTGACCGCGCGCGGCCTCTACCACGGCTGGGTGATGTCGGACCGCGACCGTAATCCGGAGTATGACCCTGCGAAGGGGGTCCGGAAGTGCATGGTCGGGCGACGGGTGGTCCTGTTCAAGCTGCGGCCCGGGCCGGATCGCAGGCTCGGCACTGACCTAAGCGAGTGGGGACCCTCAGGGCAACTATTTGAAGCATGGGATGCGACTGCTCAATGGCCGTCGGGCCTCCGGCAGGGCCGGTGGGAGGAGCGGACACGAGACTACGGCGATCGCGTGCGTGCCGTGGTGAAGCGCAAGGTGCGCGATCGGTACGTGTGCCGCGCCGACCGCGCGGTCTACTCCCAATAGGTCGTTGGGAGTGAGTGACGACCCCCGCGCTTGCGGAACACCTGGACGAACGGTTAACCCGCTGGCACGTAACTGAATAACCGGGCGGGACAGCCTCCGCGGCTACGGCACGTCCGAAGAAGTACCCCGATGAACTGGTCCGCGCTCGGCGACGAGGTACTCGAAGCCATCGAAGGTGGACCAGACGAACGGAGCGACGCGCCTGGCGATGCGTGTAACCCGGATGGGCCCGCAGAGCGGCGCTGATCGCGATAACGCCCGCGATAACAAATGCCTGCTCCGATGCGTCCAGAGCATCCACCGCCGGAAACGCATCTGGCTCTAGAAAGCTGCGTGGAGGCCACGACACGCCGCCATCAAAGTTGAGGGCCTTGTGGCCTGTATGGGCCGTGGGAGTTCGAGTCTCCCTGGGCGCACTGGGAAAGCTCCGCAAACGCCCGAGGGCCGTGGACGTGGCGTGCAGGGACAGTCGCGCGGACTAAGTCCTCCCGCGCAGCAGGGCGCCGAGGTCGCCCACGGGCCCGAGGTGCCGCAGCTTGTCCGGGTTGACGATCGAGCGCACGGCCTGGACCTGGCCCTCTGCGACGTCGAGGACCATCACGCTGATCAGCCTGCCCTCGCGGTCCAGGACACGCGCGCCCGGTTGCCCGTTCACCTCCTCGCGGCGCCACGTGACCCCGCCGGCGCGCGCGCCCGCGCGCACCCAGGTCATGATCGTCCGCGCCACCCTCGGACGGCCGTGGATCGCTCGTGCGATCGCCGGCGCCTTGCCGCCGCCGTCGCCCTGGAGCACCACGTCGTGGGCCAGCAGCTCCTCCAGCCCTTCGAGGTCGCCGTCCTCGGCCGCGGCGAAGAAACGATCTGCAAGCTTCTCGCGCTGCTCGCGCGAGGCCTCGAACCGGGGCCGGCGCTCACCCACGTGGCGGCGAGCTCGGGTGGCGAGCTGGCGGGCATTCTGCTCGGTCGTGCCGACGATCTCCGCGATCCGATCGTACGGCTCGTCGAACACCTCGCGCAGGAGGAACGCGGCGCGCTGCTCAGGCGAGAGGCTCTCGAGGAGGACGAGGAAGGCGAGCGAAAGCGAGTCGGCCATCTCGGCCTTGCGGGCGGGATCTTCGTCGGCGCTCGCCAGGAGCGGCTCCGGCAGCCACTCGCCCACGTAGGTCTCGCGGCGGACGCGCGCCGAGCGGAGTTGGTCGAGCGAGAGCCGCGACACCACGGTCGACAGGTATGCGCGAGGCGACGCGATCTGCTCGCCGTGCTCGCGCGCCCGGTGGAGACGGAGGAACGCCTCCTGCACCACGTCCTCCGCCTCGCTCACGCTTCCGAGCATCCGATAGGCGATGGCAAACGCCGACGGACGGAGCTCGTCGAACTCCTCCTGAGCCATCGCTCAGCCGAGTCCCTGCGCGAACCCCTGCCGCCAGCTCGCATAGCGCGGCTTCCAGCCGAGTTCGCGCTTCGCCTTCTCGTTCGAGGCCCCTCGCACCTCGGTCATCATTATGGTCGCCGCTTCGCCGGCCAGGATCCGACCGAGCCAGCGCGGAACGCGCCGCGGCGGCTTAGCGCCCAGCACGCGGGCCAACTCGGGCATCCAGCTCCGGGCCGGCGCGGGCTCGTCGTCCACCACGTTGTAGACGCCGCGCTCTCCGTGCTCGACCGCAACCGCGGTCGCCGCCGCGGCGTCGGCGACGTGGATGAAGGACCAGATCCCTCCACCGTCTCCGACGACGGGGAACTGCCGCTTGCGAATAGCCGCGGTGTGGCTGGCGGCCGGGTCGGCACTGAGGGTGGTGCCGGGACCATAGAACCCGCCGTAGCGGAGTACCACGCCCTCGAGCCAGGTCGCCCCGGTAACCGCCCCCTCCAGGTGGCGGATGGCGGCCATCATGCCGCGCAGAGCCTCCGGTGGATCGGGATCGAATGGGGCGTTTTCATCCTTCACCGGCCCACCGCTTCGCTCGGCCGGCCAGCCCGCGTAGCTCTGCGCCACGAAACGCCGCGCGCCGACGGCGCGTGCGGCGGCGAGCAGGTGGTCGGTGCCCTCGGTACGCAGTCGGTTCGTGGTCTCGAAGAACCGATCGATATGGCGCATGTCGAAGTCGCCCGAGAGCGCGGTGAGCTGATGCACGATCACCTCGGGTTCGGCGGACGCCACGGCCTGGGCCACCGAGTCCGGGTCGAGGGCGTCGGCCACGACCGGGCGCGCTCCCAGGCTGCGCAGCAGGTCCTGCTTCGCCGCGCTTCTCGTCATCCCGACCACCTCGTGGCCTCGCGCCACGAGCTGCGGGACGAGCTGCCTGCCGAGAACGCCTGTAGCGCCGGCAACGAAGATCTTCATGGCTTGCTCCTCTCGTCTCATTTGCCTTTGAGACGAGATGGAGGGGTCGTCTGTGACACCACCTCGTAATGACGGACACGGAGATCGCGCTCCACGAGAAACCGGTCGTCCTCGGGGTAGAAGACCGCCCGTTCGTGATCGTCGCCGGCGAACGCCTTGATCGCGTCCACGAAATCCCACAGCGTGAACATCGTGAACTCGGTGCGATCGTCGAGGTCGCGACGCAACATCCAGGCGCCGCGGTTCCCTGGCGTCTGGATGTAGCCGGGGAGGCCCGTCTCGAGCATGTATTCGACGTACGCGCCTGCGTCGGCGGCGAGTACGGCACCGGTCCAGATACGCGCGATCACGCCCTGGCCGCGCCTTCGCTTAGCCCGATCCGTCCGTGGAGGCGACGCAGTGGTCGTGGCGCCCACCAGTTCCACTCGCCGAGCAGCTGCATCAGCGATGGGACGAGCAGGGCTCGCACGACGGTCGCGTCGATCAGGACCGCGAGTGCAGTGCCCACGCCGAGCTCCTTGAGGAAGATCAGCTCCGACAGGGCGAACGCTCCGACCGCGACGCAGAAGAGAAGCGCGGCGGCGGTGACGATTCGGCCGGTGCGCTCGAGCCCTACGGCGACCGCTTCGCGGCTCGGGATCCCGGAGTCGCGCGCCTCCTTGATCCGGGCGAGGAGGAACACGGCGTAGTCAGTCGAGAGGCCGAATGCAACTGCGAAGAGGAAGATCGGCTGGGTTGCCTCGAGCGCGCCCGGGCTCGTGTAGTCGAGTAGGCCCTCGAGCCGGCCGTCCTGGAAGATCAGGACGAGCGCGCCGAAGGCGGCGGACATTGTCAGGAGGTTCATCAGCAGCGCCTTCACCGGAAGGACGAGCGAGCCGGTCATCAGGAAAAGCACGGCGATGGTGGCGGCGGCCAGGATCGCCAGGGCGCCCGGCAACCGGTCCTCCAAACTGTGCTTGAGGTCGATGAAACCGGCGGTCTGCCCGCGCGCCAGCACTCCGAAAGGCGGATCGATCGCGCGGATCTCGCGTACCGCCTGCTCGGTCTCGCTGCTTAGCGCGGTCGCGGCGGGCACCGCCTGGATGAGCGTAAGGCCGTGGCGGGCGGGCCGCGGAGCGGAGACCTCGAGGATGCCGGGCAGCGCACGGACGCGCTCGACATAGGACGCGAGCTCGGGCGCCGCCGCGTCGCGGGCGACCAGCGTGATCGGGGTCGTGCGCCTGACGTCGAACTCGCGCTTTAGGGCGTCGTCGACCTGCCGTGCGCTCGCGGAGGTCGGGAGGACGCTGGCGTCGACGGAGGTGAACTTGATCCCGAGGAAGGGGAATCCGAGCGCGATGAGCAGGACGGTCGTCCCCGCCGCGAACGCTCCGGGACGGCGCATCACGGCGCGCGAGAGCCGGTACCAGCCGCCCGATTGCGCGGGACGCGCCGCGGTCTCCGCCGCGCGCTGTAGCCGCCGCGGTGCAATCGCGTTCACCCGGGCTCCGAGCAGGGCGAAGATCGCGGGAAGCACGAGCAGGGCCACTGCCCCCGCCAGCAGCGCGACCATCATGCCGCCGATGCCCATCGAGTACAGGAAGCGCTGGGGGAAGACGAGCAGCGAGCCGAGCGCGGCGGCCACGGTGAGCGAGCTGAAGAGGACCGTACGGCCGGCGGTCGCGAGCGTACGACGGATCGCCTCGGGTCCGGGACCCACGCGCGCGAGCTCTTCGCGGTAGCGGGAGACCATGAACAACGAGTAGTCGACCGCGAGTCCAAGGCCGAGACCAGTAACGACGTTGAGCGCGAAGATCGAGATCGAGCCGAACTCCGAGCCGACGCGGAGACCGAACATCGTCAGCACGATCGAGGTGCCGCCTACGAGCAGCGGGAGCAGCGCCGCGACGACGCTCCGGAAGAACAGGAAGGTAAGAAGGAAGAGGAACGGGAACACGAGGAGCTCCGCACGCTTGAGATCCTTGCCCGCCTGCTTATTGACCTGGTAGGCGGCGATCGCGGCGCCACCGAGCTCAACGTCGTCCCCCATTCGGCTCAGCAGGCGCTCGGCCGCCGCGTGCTCGTCCGCGCCCCCGGTCAGGCTCGCCGCGACATAGCCGGCTCCCACGAGCTCCGCACGAGCCACGTCCGGATCGGCCCGGAGGCTCCTGGCGATCGCGCGCAGGCGCCCCCGCGTATCAGCGAGCGCCACGACGTCCACCCCCGCGTCGACGCCCGCTCGCTCAAGCAGCTCGTCGGCGCGAACGGATTCGGTTGCCGGGTCCTCGGCCGCGTAGGGATCGAGCCGGTCCGCCGCGCCGGTTCCGAACGCGGCGGCCGTGACGATGATCGCGAGCGCCAGCACCAAGACCCGGCGCGGTCGGCGGGTGGCGAGGCGGGTGAGAGCTGCGAACACGATCGAACCTTGGTTGACGGTTGTGTAAGGGCAGATTAGCATGTAGGTTTACAGTGATGTCAATGGACCACCGTCGCGCAGTCGCGGAGCACAACCTCGAGGCGATCGTGGACGCGGCGGAGCGTCTGGTCCTCGCGCGCGCGGCGCCCACGATCTCCGCGGTCGCGAAGAGCGCGGGTGTCTCCAGACCGACGGTCTACGCGCACTTCCCCGGACGTAAGGAGCTGCTCGAAGCCGTCGTCGCCCGCTCCGTGCGGCGGTGGATAGCCGCAACCGAGCGGGTGGAGCCCGATCGCGGTCCCGCGTACGAGGCGCTCCTGCGCGTGATCGAGGTCGGCTGGCAGGAGATCTCGCGCAGCTCAGGGATCGCAGCGGCCGCCGCTGCGGAACTCGACACGGCAGCCATGCGTCGCAGCCACATGCGGGGGCAGGTCTTGATCCGAAAGCTGGCCGAACGCGGCCAGGCCGATGGCGTCTTCCGCGACGACGTCCCCGCCGACTGGCTCGTCAGCTCGTTCTTCGCGCTCGTGCACGCGGCCCACGAGGACGTGACGGCGCGACGGCTCTCCTCCAAGGCCGCCCTCGATGCGCTGACGAAGACGGTCCCCGACCTCTTCAGCGCACGAGCGACGGCTCCACGCGGAGGAGCCGCGCGGACCACTTCGGGAGCCACCAGTTCCAGCGGCCCATGAGCGCGATCACGGCGGGCACGATCAGCGCCCTGATCACCGTGGCGTCGACGAGGATGCCAGCGGCCAGCCCGGTGGCCATCATCTTGACGTCGGTCTCCGGTCCCGAGGCCATCGAGACGAACGCCAGGAACAGGATGAGCGCGGCGCTCGTGACGAGCCGGCCGGTCCGCCCGATGCCACGAATCACCGCGGTCTCGGTCGAGCCGGTGCGGTCGTACTCCTCGCGCATGCGGGCGAGGATGAACACCTCGTAGTCCATCGACAGGCCGAACAGGAACGCGAAGACCATCAGCGGCATCCAGGACGGGATCGAGCCCGTCGCCTGGATGTCCCAGATCGCCTCGGATCCGTAGCCGTGCTGCCAGACCAGGACGAGGACACCCCAGGCGGCGGCGATGCTGAGGACGTTGAGCAGGATCGCCTTGGCCGGCAGCAGCAGCGACCGGAACGCCCGCGCGAGCAGGATGAAGCTCGTGATCGCGATCAGCGCGATCATCAGCGGGAAGCTGCCGTAGACCGCATCGACGAAGTCGGAGTCGGCGGCGGGCCGGCCCCCGACCGACACGCCGGGGCCGCTCGCGTGCGCGGTCTCCCGGACGTCCTCCAGTGTCGCGGCGCCCTCGTCCGTGCCGGCATCGGCGACGGGGAACGCCTCGACCAGCGCCGCGCCGCTTCGGCGCCACGACGCGCCCTCGGGAGCGACCGCGCCGTGGATGCCGTCCACTCGACCGAGGCTCGCTGCGAGCCGCTCCGGATCCACTCCTTCCGTGACCAGGATCTCGTGTGGCATCAGCGCGCCCTCCCCTATCCCGGCCTCCTCGATCGCCACCAAGGCCTCCTTCCCGTCCCCGGACTTCGCCATCGTGTCCGCGTCAGAGCTGCCGAGCTGCAGGTCCGTAGCCGCGATCGCGAGCGCCACGATCGCCGCAAGTCCCGCGCCCGCGGCCACCCACCGGCGCCGCGTCACGGCCTCGGCCCAGCGCGTCCAGGCACGGCTCGCCTTGTCGTCTGTGCGGCGGTGCGGCCAGTCGAGCCGCTCGCCGAACTTGGCCAGGACGACCGGGAGGAGCGTTATCGCCACGGCGGTCGAGACGAGAGGGATCAGCATGCCTCCGTAGCCCATCGAGCGCAGGAACGGCAGCGGCAGCGCCATCAGCGCGAGCAGGCCGATCGCGACCGTGATCCCCGAGAACACGACCGCGCGACCGGCAGTCTCCATGGCTCGGGCCACGGCCTCCTCCGGGGCGTTCCCGTGCGCGCGCTCCTCGCGCCAGCGGGTGACCACCAGCAGCGAGTAGTCGATCGCGACCCCCAGGCCGATCAGCGCGATCAGGAACTGAACGATCGGCGACACGTCCGTCAGCTCTGTGAGCCCGAGCAGGAGCACGAACGTCGTCATGATCGAGATGAAGGCCATCACGAGCGGGACCACTGCGAGCGTCGAGGCGAACACGAACGCGAGCACGAGCAGGGCGCCGGCGCCTCCGATCACGGCCTCGGCGAGGACGCCGGGGCCGGCCGACTCGCCGCTGTCCTCGGCGAGCGCGTCGAACCCGGTCAGGCGAACGGGCTCGCCCGCGACCCGAAAGCCCTCGAGCGCAGCCGTGGCCGCCCGGACGGCCGCGCGGTTTTCGCCGAACTGACCGTCCGGATCCGGGCGCGGATAGACGAGTGCGAAGACCGTACGTCCGTCGTTCGAGACGAACGTTCTGTCGCCGGTCGAGGCGTACGAGGCGATCCGCGCGCCGGGCAGGGCGCGCTCGAGTCGCACGTCCAGGCGCCGCAGGTCGGCGCGTACTTCTGGCGAGCTGACGGTCTGGCCCTCCGGCAGCACGACGACCGGAAGCAGCGGCGTCCCTCCGTTGCGCGTGGTGCCGTATCGCTCGGCGATCGCGGAGTTCGTCTTCCAGCTCTCCTTGTCCGGAATCGAGAACTCGGCCTTGAGGGCGTCGGTCGCCGGGCCGGCTGCGGCCAGCCCTGCGACGGTGAAGGCGATCCAGGCGATTACGACGGTGCGCTTGTGGGCGAGAACCCAGCGGGTGAGTGAAGACATGTCCCGCACCGTAGGTCTGCGGGCGTGGCCTGGAAACCCTCTCGGGGACGAAATCCAGCGTCGCCTCACGGAGGTAGAAAGCGTCCCCCCGCGGGGGGATTTCAGACCGCGGCGGGGGCGTTACCTTGACTCTGTGAGCCGGGAGCGCAAGATCGACATCGCGGTCGCGCTGGTCGGACTCGCGACCTCCGTCGCGGTCATGTACCTACACGGCTTCGGCACACCGGACCCGGACGTGCGCGACGGCGATCTGCTGGGCGTCGCGCTCCTGGCCGGCATCAACCTCCCGCTCGTCGAGCGGCGGCGGCACCCGTTCGCCGTCTTCGCGGCGAGCGTCGCCGCGACGGTGGGCATCCACGCGCTCGGCTATCCGGGCGAGCTCGGGCTGTGGCCCGCGCTGGCCGTCTACTCGCTCGCCGCGCACGCGCATGACGAGCGCGCCGCGCGCATCGGCGGACTGGCCGCGGGCGCGTCGTTCGCGATCCTCGGCGCAATCGCGGTCGTCGTCGATCCCGACCCCGGGATCGCGTTCGGCGCGGTGGCGTGGGCGGGAGCCTGGGTGATCGGGGATGTCACACGGCAGCGTCGCGCCCGCATCGCCGAGCTGGCCGACCGGGCGGAGCGGGCCGAGCGCGAGGCGGCCCGGGAACGCAGGCTCGCCGCGGCGGAGGAGCGCGCGCGGATCGCGCGCGAGCTGCACGACTCGGCGGGCCACGCGATCAACGTGATTCTCGTCCAGGCCGGTGCCGCGCGGCTTCTGCACGCGAGCGACCCGGACGCCTCGAGGCGCGCGATCGCGACGATCGAGGACGTCGCACGGGCGTCGATCGGCGAGATCGACCGATTGGTCCGAGCACTGCGCGACGACGATGCTCGCGGCGGCGATCTGGCGCCGCTGCCCGGCACCGTCGAGATCGACCGGCTCGTCAACGACCACCGGGCGAACGGATTGCGCGTCGCGCTCCGGCGCGAGGGAACGGAGCGCCAGCACGGCACCGCGGTCGATCGCGCGACCTACCGGATCGTCCAGGAGGCGCTCACCAACGCCGCGCGCCACGGCGACGGATCAGCCGACGTGGTGCTCCGCCACCGCGAGGACCAGCTCGAGATCGTCGTGACGAACGGAGTCGCCGCGGACGGCCACGAGGTCGCCGAAGGCGGGCGTCACGGCCTGATCGGAATGCGCGAGCGGGCGGCGCTTCTCGGCGGACGGCTCGATGCGGGTGGCGAGAACGGCACGTTCTGCGTTCATGCGACGCTCCCGTACGGAGACACGTCGACGTGAGCAAGATCGGCGTGCTGCTCGTCGACGACGACGACCTGATGCGGGCCGGTCTGCGCGCCGTGCTTTCGAGCGACGACTGCGTCGAGGTGATCGGTGAAGCGGTCGACGGGCGCGACGCGGTCGGCCGCGTCGGGCGTCTCAAGCCCGACGTCGTCCTGATGGATGTGCGGATGCCCCGCCTCGACGGGATCGCCGCCACGCGCGAGATCGCGAGCGCGGCGCCCGACACTCGCGTTCTGGTCGTGACGACGTTCGAGGACGACGAGTACATCTTCGGCGCCCTCGGTGCCGGCGCCTCGGGCTTCCTCCTCAAGCGCAGCCGGCCGGAAGAGTTGATCGCTGCGATCAAGGTGGTGGCCGGGGGCGAGGCGCTGCTCGCCCCATCCGTGACGAGACGCGTGGTGGACCGGATGGCTCAGGCCCCCGACGCCGGCCGTCGGGTCGAGCCGCGCCTGGACGAGCTGACCGAGCGGGAACGTGAGGTGCTCGAGTTGCTCGCCCGAGGGCTCAGCAACCAGGAGATCGCAGACCGCCTAGTCGTCGAGCACTCCACCGTGAAGACGCACGTCAAGCGGATCCTGATGAAGCTCGGCGTACGCGACCGCGTCCACGCGGTGATCCTCGCCTACGAGACCGGGATCGTCCGGGCGGGTGGGAGTTGAGGCCAGGCGGCGCCACGCCCCGGGCGGGACGCGTTGCGGCTCTGTACGACATTCACGGGAACGAGCCCGCGCTGCGGGCCGTGCTGGCCGAGGTAGAGCGCGAGCTCGTCGATCTCGTCGTGGTGGGCGGCGATGTCGTGCCCGGCCCGCTGCCCACCGAGACGATCGAGACGCTGCGGTCACTTGAGCGGCCGGCCGTGTTCATCCGCGGCAACACGGACCGCTGGGTGGTCGAAGCGTTCGATGGCGCCGAGCCGGGGCCAGCGGCCGTCTGGACCGCCCGCCGTATCGACCGCGAGCAGCGGGATTTCCTCGCTTCGTTTGCGGAGCGCGCGGTAGTCGAGGTGAACGGCCTCGGGGCCGTCCTCTTCTGCCATGGCTCGCCCGGGAACGACGAGGAGATGCTCACCACTCTCACACCCGAGGAACGTTGGCGGCCGATCCTCGCCGGCGTCGAGCAGCGGATCGTGGTGTGCGGCCACACCCATACGCAGTTCGACCGTGCGCTCGACACCTGGCGAGTCGTGAACGCCGGCAGCGTGGGCATGCCTTATGAGGGACGCGGCGGTGCCTACTGGGCACTGGTGGGTCCTGACGTCGAGCTGCGGCGCACGGAGTACGACATCGAGGCGGCCGAACCACGACTGCGTGCTGGCGGGTGGCCGGGCATGGACGGGTTCCTGCGCGACTCATTCCTCGAGCCACGCGACCCGCTCGAGGTTGCGGCGACGCTCGAGCGGCAGGCTGGCGCGCAGAAGCATCGCGCGGAAGCTACGGCACGCGGTCGTCAAAGTTGAGGGCCTTGTGGCCT
>Ga0307409_100000710_pt1 | contig 14847 bp, 14 predicted proteins | sample 322Ometagenome_2_FD_203888 | JGI IMG/M metagenome (GOLD analysis project Ga0307409, IMG submission 203888) | Maize rhizosphere microbial communities from greenhouse at UC Davis, California, United States - 322HYB-O-2 | ecosystem: Host-associated > Plants > Roots > Rhizosphere > Soil | place... | reverse complement strand
AAGAGCGCGTCGCATAAGCATGCGACGAATGGTTCGTTGGTCGCGCGGCCGCCGCTGCCTACGATGCTGCGTCGACGTTGCCGCCCGACGTCCGGAGCATGCCTTGAGACCATCGTTCGTCGTCCGAACCGCCGCCGCGCTCGCCGTCATCGCGGCGTCCGCCGCCGATGCTGCCGAGGTGAGGCTGCTCAACGTCTCCTACGATCCGACGCGCGAGCTCTACCAGCAGATCGATGTCGCGTTCGCCGCCGAGTGGAAGGCGAAGACCGGCGACACCGTCACAGTCCGGCAATCGCACGGCGGCTCGGGCAAGCAGGCGCGCTCGGTGATCGACGGCGTCGAAGCCGACGTCGTGACGCTCGCGCTCGCCGGCGACATCGACGAGATCGCTGCGAAGGCGAAGCTCTTGCCGGCCGACTGGCAGAAGCGCCTTCCGAACGGCAGCGCGCCGTACACCTCGACCTTGATCCTGCTCGTCCGCAAGGGCAACCCGAAGGCGATCCGCGATTGGGGCGACCTCGTGCGACCGGGCGTCTCGGTCGTCAGCCCGAATCCGAAGACCTCGGGCGGTGCGCGCTGGGGCTACCTCGCCGCCTACGGCTGGGCCTTGCGCCAGCCGGGCGGCAGCGATGCCAAGGCGCGCGACTTCATCGCCCAGCTGTTTCGCCAGGTGCCCGTGCTCGACGCCGGCGCTCGCGCATCGACGGTCACCTTCGCAGAGCGCGGCATCGGCGACGTCCTGATCGCGTGGGAGAACGAGGCGCGGCTCGCGTTGCGCGAGTTCGGCGCCGGCAAGCTCGAGATCGTCTACCCGTCCGCCAGCATCCTCGCCGAGCCGCCGGTCGCGCTCGTCGACAAGGTCGTCGACAAGCACGGCACGCGCAAGGCCGCGCAGGCGTACCTCGAATTCCTCTACTCGCCGGCGGGCCAGGAGATCGTCGCCCGCAGCTTCTACCGGCCGAGCGACGCCAACGTCGCCGCGCGACACGCGGCGCGATTCCCGAAGATCGCGCTGTTCACGATCGACGAGGTCTTCGGCGGCTGGACGAAAGCGCAGAGGACGCACTTCGCCGACGGCGGCGTGTTCGACCAGATCTACAGCGTCAAGTGACGATCACCGCCTTGGCGGCGACAGTGCCGGCGCCGACTCGCGAACGAGCAGCGCGCCGCTCGTGCGGTGGCTGGCCGGATCGACGACGAGCAAGGCGCCGGCGACGCGATCGTCGGCGAAGCTCGCGATCGGCAGCGCCTGCTGCGTCTCGACGACGACCTCGCCGATGTCGTTGACGCCGAGCGTCTCGGCAGGGGCGCCGGCGAGCGTCGCGATGTCGAGGCGGCTCTCGATGGCGGCGATGCGGCCGTGCAGCCAGCGGTTGCCGTGGCGAAGCCAGTACTTGCGACCGACGACGGCGGGCTCGCCGTCGAGCCACGCCAGCGTCGCGCGAAAGCGCGCGCTCGGCGCGATGCTGCCCGGTGCCGCGAGCCAGTCGCCGCGCGAGACGTCGAGCTGGCGGTCGAGGACGACGCCCGCCGAGCGGCCGGCTGCGATGCTGTCGGCGCGGCGGCCGGCGACGTGCAGCTCGGCGACGCGCGCGACTTCGCCGCTCGGAAAGACGACGAGCTCGGCACCGACCGCGACCGTGCCGCGCGCGACGCGGCCCCAGAGCACGCGCGGCCGGTGACCGGCGCCGCTCGTCGCCGCGTTGGCGACGAATTGCACGGGCAGCAGCGTCGATCCGGCGCCCGCGTCGTCGTCGCCGGGTAGACCCTCGAGCAGCTCGAGCAGCGTCGGGCCGTCGCCGGCGCCGCCGAGCGGGCTCGGCCGGCTGACGTTGTCGCCGTGCAGCGCCGAGATCGGCACGATGCCGGCCGGCGTGAAGCCCGCGTCGTCGGCGAAGGCGACGAGCGCGGCGCGAACGCGCGCGAACGCATCTTCGGCGGCGGCGACCGCGTCGAGCTTGTTGACCGCGAAGACGATGTGCGGCACGCGCAGCAGTCGCGCGAGCAGCGCATGGCGGCGCGTCTGCAGCAACAGCGCGACCGGCTCGGCCGCGAGGTCGAGCTTGGTTGCGTCGACGAGGACGACCGCGGCGTCGCTGCCCGCCGCCGCCGTCACCATGTTCCTCGTGTACTGCTCGTGGCCGGGCGCGTCGGCGATGATGAACTTGCGCTTGGGAGTCGCGAAGTAGCGGTGGGCGACGTCGATCGTGATGCCCTGCTCGCGCTCGGCCTCGAGGCCGTCGGTGAGGAGCGAGAGGTCGATCGGCTGGCCGCCGCCGGCGCGCGCCTCGAGCGCGTCGAGCTGGTCGGCGAGGATCGCCCGACCATCGAGGAGAAGGCGGCCGATCAGCGTGCTCTTGCCGTCGTCGACCGAGCCGGCGGTGAGGAAGCGCAGCGGCCGGCGTTTCGCCGGACCGGCGTCCGCGCGCAGCGCGAGCCCCATCAGAAGTAGCCTTCCTTCTTGCGCCGTTCCATCGAGGCGTCCGAGGTGCGGTCGTCCATGCGGGTCGCGCCGCGCTCGCTGACGGTCACCGCCAGGGTCTCGGCGGCGACCTCGGCGGCGCTCGCCGCGTCGCTCTCGACCGGGCAGGTGCAGGTCGCGTCGCCGACGGTGCGAAAGCGCACCGCCAGCGTCTCGACCGTCTCGCGCGGCGCCGGCGGCGTCAGCGCGGTGACCGGAACGAGCAGGCCGCGCCGGCGGACGACCTCGCGCCGGTGCGCGTAGTACAGGCTCGGCAGCGCGATCCGCTCGCGCTGGATGTAGAGCCAGACGTCGAGCTCGGTCCAGTTGCTGATCGGAAACGCGCGCATGTGCTCGCCCGGCTTCAGCCGCGTGTTGAAGAGCGTCCACAGCTCGGGCCGCTGGTTCTTGGGCTGCCATTGGCCGAAGCTGTCGCGGTGCGACAGGATGCGCTCCTTCGCGCGCGCCTTCTCCTCGTCGCGGCGGGCACCGCCGATCAGGACGTCGAAGCGGTGCTCCTCGACGGCCTCGAGCAGCGTCACGCTCTGGTGACCGTTGCGCGATTCGTCGGCCGAGGCGAGGCGGACGCTGCCGCGCGCGATCGAGTCGTCGAGGTGGGCGACGACGAGCTGCTCGCCGAGCTCGGCGACGACGCGGTCGCGGAACTCGATGACCTCGGGGAAGTTGTGCCCCGTGTCGACGTGCAGGAGCGGGAACGGCAGCCGCGTCTTCGCGCTGCCCGCGAGCTTGAACGCCTTCTGCGCGAGGTGGAGGACGACGCACGAGTCCTTGCCGGCGGAAAAGAGCAGCGCCGGCCGCTCGAACGCGGCAGCCGTTTCGCGCAGGATGAAGATCGCCTCTTCCTCGAGCGCGTCGAGCTGGCCGAGATCGAGCTCGGGCAGCAGGCTCGCGATCGCCGTCGGCGCGTTCACGGCGCGACCTGCCACGCCGGGCTCGCGGAGGCCGACGCGACGTGCAGCCCGCATTCCTTCGCCGCCCCGTCCTCCCACCACCAGCGGCCGGCGCGGAAGTCCTCGCCGACGGCGACCGCGCGCGTGCATGGCGCGCAGCCGACGCTCGGAAAGAAGCGGTCGTGGAGCGCGTTGTAGGGAACGTCGTGCAGCGACAGGTAGTGCCAGACGTCGCCCCAGCTCCAGTCGGCGAGCGGGCTCAGCTTGGCGCGGCCGTGCTCGTCGACGGCTTCGAGCTCGACCGCCGCGCGATCGTTCGACTGCTCTCGCCTGAGGCCGGTGATCCACGCGGAGCGGCCGGCGAGCATGCGGCCGAGCGGCTCGACCTTGCGCAGCGCGCAGCAGGCCTTGCGCAGCTCGACGCTCTTTCGCATCGGCTCCTCGCCGTGACGGCCGACGAACGCGACGACCGCTTCATGGACCGGCCGGTAGCGCTCGACGAAGAGGCCGTAGCGCTCGCGGATCGCGGCGATGAGCGCGAGCGTCTCGCCGTGCAGCTTGCCGGTGTCGAGCGTGGCGACGGCGATCGGCAGGCGGTCGCGGGCGATCAGGTCGGTCACGACCTGGTCCTCGGCGCCGAGGCTCGACGCCTGGACGATCGCGTCCGGGTGCGCCTCGGCGGCGCGGGCGAGAAGGCGCCGCGCATGGGCGACGCGCTCGTCGAAGTTCGCGCTTGCGCGTGCGTAGAGGGCCGTCGCCTTCGCCCCTGCCTTCGCCGTGTCCATCGCCTCGTCCGCACAGGCGCCGAAGCGCCGGAGCGTGGACTGTAAGAAGCGCTCAGGCGCCGGCGAAGAACAGTTTCGGCGTTTGCTTCTGCGCTTTGCTCATAAAGGCGGGCGCTGCCGCGGCCTGCTTAGACGTGCAGCAGGAGGTGCTCGCGCTCCCAGGGCGAGATCACTTTCATGAACTCGTCGTGCTCGGTTTCCTTGACCTCGCTGTAGACGGTGACGAATTCGGCGCCGAGGACCTCGCGCAGATCATCGTCCTCGCGCAGCAGCTCGAGCGCTTCGCCGAGGCTCCTCGGCAGCTCGTGCTCGGCGTCGTAGGCGTTGCCGACGCACTCGGGCTTCGGCTCGATGCGCTTCTGGATGCCGAGCCAGCCACAGGCGAGCGTCGCCGCGATCGCGACGTACGGATTGGCGTCGGCGCCGATGACGCGGTTCTCGACCCGGCGCGCCGCCGGCGCCGCGACCGGCGCGCGGATGCCGACGGTGCGGTTGTCGCTGCCCCACTGCAGGTTGATCGGCGCGGCGGTGAAGCGCGCCAGGCGGCGGTAGCTGTTGACATAGGGAGCGAACAGCGCCGTCGCCGCCGGCGCGTAGCGCTGCAGGCCGCCGATGAACCAGCCGAACTCGCGGCTCGGCGTGCCGTCAGGCCGGCTGAACAGGTTCGCGCCGCTCGCCTTGTCGACGATGCTCTGGTGCACGTGCATCGCGCTGCCCTGCTCGCCGGCGATCGGCTTGGCCATGAAGGTCGCGAACATGCCGTGCCTGAGCGCCGCCTCGCGCACCGTGCGCTTGAAGAAGAACACCTCGTCGGCGAGCGCCATCGGGTCGCCGTGGAAGAAGTTGATCTCCATCTGGCCGGCGCCGGTCTCGTGGATCAGCGTGTCGACGGTGAGCTCCATCCGATCGCAGTATGCGTAGATGTCCTCGAACAATGGATCGAACTCGTTGACGGCGTCGATCGAGTACGACTGGCGCGACGTCTCGGGTCGGCCGCTGCGGCCGACCGGCGCCTGCAGCGGGATGTCGGGATCGCTGTTGCGCGACACCAGATAGAACTCGACCTCGGGCGCGACCACGGGATTCCAGCCGGCGTTCTCGTACAGCTTGCAGACGCGGCGGAGCACCGACCGCGGTGCGAACGGCACGAGCTTGCCGCCGGCGTCGTAGCAGTCGTGGATGACCTGCGCGGTCGGATCGGTCGCCCACGGAACGATCCGCACGGTCTCGGGATCGGGGCGCAGGTGCATGTCGGGATCGGTCTCGTGGATGACGTCCCAGTACGGGCCGCCGCGCGGCACCTCGCCGGTGACGCTGAGCGCGACCGTGCCCTCGGGCAAGCGCATGCCGCGCTCCTCGGTGAAGCGCTCGCGCGGCAGGATCTTGCCGCGCGCGACGCCGGTCAGGTCGGGCACCAGGCACTCGACCTCGGTGACGCCATGCGCGTCGAGCCAGCGCTCGAGGTCGGTGAAGGTCTGAACGTCAGGCCGGCCCATGGCGAGCCTCGGTCGCAAGGTGGTCGCGCGCGGCGTGCTGCCGATAGGCGCGCGCAGCGTCGCCGAAGGCGCCGAGCAGACGCATCGAGATCGGGTTCTCGGCGGCATGCCACTCCGGGTGCCATTGGACGGCGAGCGCGAAGCCCCGGGCGTCGGCGACCGAGAACGCCTCGACCAGACCGTCGGGCGCGCGCGCCTCGATCCGCAGTCGTGGCGCCAGGCGGTTCACGCCTTGGCCATGGAGCGAATTGACGGCGATCCTGTCGGTGTCGAGGAGGCGCGCGAGGACGCCGCCCGGCTCGATGAAGACATCGTGCGCGACGGCGTACTGGACTTCGACCGGATCCTCGTCGCGGTCGCGATGGTCGGCGTAGCCCGACACCTGGTGCACCGCCTGGTGCAGCGTGCCGCCGAGCGCGACGTTCGCTTCCTGGAAGCCGCGGCAGATCGCGAACAGCGGCATGCCGCGCGCGAGCACCTTCGGGATGAGCGGCAGGATCCAGGCGTCGCGCGCGGGGTCGAGCGGCAGCGACTCGTCGAGCACGTTCTCGTCGTAGTAGCGCGGATGCACGTTCGAGGGCGAACCGGTGATCAGCACGCCGTGCGCCAAGTCGAGGAGGGCAGCGTCGTCGGGCGCCGCCACGCCCGGCACGATCAGCGGCTGGCAGCCGGCGAGCCGCACCGCGTCGACGTACTTCGACGCGGCGACGTGGTAGCAGAGCTGGCCGAGCATGCGGTTGCACGCCGGCACCAGGACGAGCGGGCGGACGTCGCCGCCGCGGGCGGGCGCGGAGGTCATGCCCCGGCGGAGCATTCTTCATGCCCGACGCGGCCGTCGGCCGCCGAGCGGCACGCCGGGCGGCGAGGCGGCGGAACCTCAGGCCGACTCGAGGGCGAGGTCGAAGTGCTCGACCTGCGGCGGCGCGGCGAGGTACGGCCCGATGTGCGAGCGCCATTCGGCGAACAGCGGACCCTGACGGAAGTCGACCGTGTGGTTCTCGACGGTCTGCCACCAGATCATCAGCAGGTAGCGCTCCGGCGAGTCGATGCCGCGCTGCACTTCGTGGCGGACGAAGCCGGTCGCGCGCGGCAGCACGGTCTCGAGACCGCGCCCGATCGCCGCCTCGAACTCGGCGTTCTTGCCGGGCGGGATGCGGATGTCGGCGACTTCGAGAATCATGGCGGCCTCGCAGGGTGGCTGTGGCGACGGCAGTCTAAGCGCGCTCGGAACGCGCGCTCAGACGCCGAGCGTTCGCGCCAGCGCGTCGCGATCGGCCTCGAGCTCGGCCGACGTGCCGGCGAGGACGACGCGGCCCTTTTCGAGGACGACGGCGTCGTCGGTGTGGGCGAGGACGGCGTGCGCGTTGCGATCGACGATCAGCGTCGCGATGCCGCTCGCGCGGATCGCGGCGATCGTGCGCCAGATCTCGGCGACGACGAGCGGTGCCAGTCCCTCGGTCGCTTCGTCGAGGATGAGGAGCAGGGGGTTCGTGAGGAGCGCGCGGCCGATCGCGAGCATCTGCTGCTCGCCGCCGGAGAGCTGCTGGCCGCCGTGGCCGAGCCGTTCGGCGAGCCGCGGAAAGGTCGCGAGGACGCGCTCGAGCGTCCACTCGCGGCGCCCGTCGGCGCCGGCGCGTGCGCACATGACGAGGTTCTCGCGCACCGACAGATTGGGAAAGATGCCGCGCCCTTCCGGCACGTAGCCGACGCCGAGGCGCGCGATCCGCTCGGGCGGCGCGCCGGTCACGGCGAGCCCCTGCCAGGCGACGCTGCCGCCGCTCGCGCGCACGTAGCCGAGCGCGGTGCGGATCAGCGTCGTCTTGCCCATGCCGTTCCTGCCGAGCAGGCCGAGCGAGCGGCCGGCAGCGACCTGCATCGACGCGCCGCGCAGGACGTGGCTGTCGCCGTAGCGCGCGTGCAGCTCGTCGACCGCGAGCAGTGCGTGCATCGGTCAGTGCCCGTCGCCCAGGTACGCGAGCTGCACCGCGCGGTCGTTGCGGATCCGCTCCGGCACGTCGCTCGCGATCACCTGGCCGTTGACCATCACGGTGATGCGGTCGGCGACGCGGAACACCGCGTCCATGTCGTGCTCGACGAGCAGGATCGCGTGGCCCGCCTTGAGGCCGACGAGCAAGTCGAGCATGCGCCCGGTCTCCTCCGCGCCCATGCCGGCGAGCGGCTCGTCGAGGAGGAGCGCGCGCGGTTCGGTCGCCAGGCACATCGCGATCTCGAGCTGGCGCTTGGCGCCGTGGCTGAGCGTCGCCGCGGTCCGCGCGGTGTCGCCGTCGAGGCCGGCAGCGGCGAGCGCGCGCTGCGCGGTCCGGACGCCGCGGAGATCGCGCGACGCCGGCTCCCAGACCCGCCACGCGTGCGGCGCGTTCGCCTGGGCGGCGAGGCGGCAATTCTCGAGGACGCTGAACTCGCCGAAGATCGTCGTCCGCTGGTAGCTGCGGCCGATGCCGGCACGCGCGCGGCGCGGCTGCGACCAGCGCGTGACGTCGTCGCCGTCGAAGCGGACGCTGCCGGCGCTCGGCGCGAGCTCGCCCGAGAGCATGTTCACCAGCGTCGACTTGCCGGCGCCGTTGGTGCCGATGACGGCGTGGATCTCCCCGACCGAGAGATCGAGCGACACTTGGTCGACCGCAGCGAGGCCGCGGAAGCGCCGGCCGAGCCCGATCGCTTCGAGCAGAGGACTCGACGCCGGCCGGGCGTGCGGCCCTGACGCTTCGGCCAGCACTGCGCTCATGTCGGTGTTCCTGCCGTCGTGCTTGCAGGTCGAGCGCGAGCAAGCCCGCGCAGGCGCGTGCCGAGACCGATCAGCCCGCGCGGCAACGCGGCGACGAAGGCGATGATCGTCAGGCCGAGCGTCAACTGCCAGTGCTGCGCGAGCGGGCCGAGCAGCGCTTCCGACTGGAACACCTCCTTCAGCAGCGTGAACGCGACCGCGCCGAGGACGGCGCCGCGCAGGCTGCCGATGCCGCCGAAGATCAGCATCAGCAGCACCGCGCCGGACTCGTGCCACGACAGCAGCTCGGGATTGACGGCGCCGTCCTTCGCGGCGAGCAGGAAGCCGGCGAGGCCGGCGAGCGCGCCGGCGACGACGAAGGCGGCGAGCTTGTACGGCGTCGTCGAAAAGCCGGCGGCGCGCATGCGCTGCTCGTTGACGCGGATGCCGGCGAGCGCGTGGCCGAAGCGCGAGCGCAACAGCATGGCGATGAACGCATAGGTCGCGACCAGCGCGACGAGGACGGAGTAGTAGAGCGTCATCCGCTCGCCGAGGTCGACGAGCGTCTTGCCGGCGATCGCGAGCGTCGGCTTGACGTACAGGAAGATGCCGTCGCTGCCGCCGCCGGCCTTGGTGTCGTGGACGACGAAGTAGGCCATCTGCGCGAACGCGAGCGTGACCATGATGAAGTAGACGCCGCGCGTGCGCAGGCTGAGCGCGCCGACGACGACGGCGTACGCGGCAGCCGCGGCGATCGCGAGCGGCAACAGCAGCGCGATCGAGCCGCCGCTGTCGCCCGACCCGAGCACGGTGGCGTAGGCGCCGAGGCCGAGGAATGCCGCGTGGCCGAGGCTGACGAGCCCGGTGGCGCCGACCAGCAGCTCGAGGCTGAGCGCGAAGATCGCGTAGATCGCGATCCGAACGACGAGGTCCTGCGCGTACGGCGAGACGACGAGCGGCAGCGCGGCGGCGACGAGCGCCGCGGCCGCGGGGACGAGCCAGCCGCCGGCTTCGCGCCGCGCGATGTCGGGCAGCGCGCCGACGTCGGCCACGACCTCGTCGGGCGACGCGACCGCGGCGTCAGAAGCCACGTTTCATCAGCCCTTCGGGCCGCCAGATCAGGACGATCGCCATCAGCACGTAGACGCCGACGCCGCTCCACTCGGCGAAGAAGACCTTGCCGAAGGTGTCGACGAAGCCGACCAGCAGCGAGGCGACGAGCGCGCCGGTGATCGAGCCGATGCCGCCGATGACGACGACGACGAAGCAGATGATGAGGACGCTCGATCCCATCCCCGGGTAGACCGACGACAGCGGCGCCGCGATCATTCCTGCGAGCGCGGCGAGCGCGACGCCGCCGGCGAAGACGATGCGGTAGAGGCGACGGATGTCGACGCCGAGTCCGCGCACCATGTCGCGGTTGCTCGCGCCGGCGCGGATCATCATGCCCAGCCGCGTCCGGTTGACGACCGCGTAGAGCGCGAGCGCGACGACGAGGCACGCCGCCGACGCGAAGACGCGGTACCAGGGGTACTCCATCAGGCCGCCGAGACGAAAGCCCCCGGCCAGCCACGAGGGCGCCGGCACGCCGTGGACGTCGTTGCCGACGAGGAGGCTGCGCAGCTCCTCGAAGACGAGGATCAGCGCGTAGGTGAGCAGCACCTGCTGCAGGTGGTCGCGATCGTAGAGGAAGCTGAAGAACGCCCACTCGAGCAGGTAGCCGAACACCGCCGCGAGGACGACGCCGGCGACGAGACGCGTCACGAACCAGTCGCCGAACCATGGCGCCAGCGCGAACGCGAGGTACGCGCCGATCATGTAGAAGCTGCCGTGCGCCAGGTTGATGACGCCCATGATCCCGAAGATCAGCGTCAGCCCGCTGGCGACGAGGAAGAGCAGCAGACCGTACTGGACGGCGTTGAGGCACTGGACGAGGAAGGTCGCGGTGCTCATCGTCTCACGCCCTCTCCCAAGGGGCGGGAGAGGGGCCGCACGTCAGAGCTTGCAGCCGCGCGCCGGATCGGCGAGCGCCTTCACTGCGATCGAGCGGAACTCGTTGTTGTTGCCCTTGACCTCGCGCAGGTAGATGTCCTGCACCGGGTTGCCGGCCGGCGACAGCGTGAACTTGCCGCGCGGGCTGTCGACCGTGGCCTTGCGCATCGCCGCGGCGAGCTGGTCGCGCTTCGAAAGGTCGCCGCCGACCGCCTTCAGTCCGGTGGCGAGGATCTGCGCGGCGTCGTAGCCCTGCACCGCGTAGACGTCGGGCTGCGACTTGTAGGCGAGCGCGTAGGCCTTGCGGAAGGCGTTGTTCTTCGGCGTGTCGAGGTTGTCGGCGTAGTGCAGCGTCGTCAGCATGTTCTGCGCCGACGCGCCCTGCGCCTCGAGCGTGCCGTCGGTGAGGAAGCCGGGGCCGTAGAGCGGAATCGTCTTGTTGAGGCCGGCCGCGGCGTAGTCCTTGACGAACTTGACGGCGCCGCCGCCGGCGAAGAACGCATAGACCGCGTCGGGCTTCTGCGCCGCGATCTCGGTGAGGAGCGCCTGGAACTCGACGTTCGGGAACGGCAGCGTCAGGTCCTTCATGACCTTGCCGCCGTTCTTCTCCAGCCCCTCGGTGAAGCCCTTGGTCGACTCGGCGCCGGCCGCGTAGGCCCAGGTGATCGTCATCGCGCGCTTGACGCCTTTCTGGCCGGCGACGACGCCCATCGCGTAGCCCGGCTGCCAGTTCGAAAACGAGCTGCGGACGATGTTGGCGCCGCACATCGGGCCGGTGATCGCATCGGCGCCGGCGTTCGGGATCACGAGCAGCGTGTTGTTGTCCTTGGCGGCCTTCGCCATCGCCAGGGCAACGCCGGAGTGGACCGTGCCGACGAGGACGTCGACGTTGTCGCGCTTGATCAGCTTGTTGACGTTGTCGGTCGCCTTCGACGGCTCGGACTCGTCGTCGACCTTGAAGTACTGCACCTCGCGACCGCCGAGCTTGCCGCCCTGCTCCTGGACGTAGAGCTTGAAACCGTTCTCGATCGCGTTGCCGAGCGCGGCGTAGGTGCCGCTGTAGGGAAGCATGAGGCCGACCTTGATCGGGCCGCTCGACTGCGCGAACGCCGAGGACGCGACCAGCAGCGCGGCGCTCGCTGCGAGCCGCGTGACGACGGAGACGTGTGACATGGGAACTCCTGCTGAATGAGAACGGGCTTGCGGACGTCGGGCCGACGACACGCTACCCGGGCGCGGCGCGCAGGGAAATGGGTACTAATCACGAGGGTGGCGGGTGCTCGTCGCGCGAGCTCGGCGCGGTCGCTGGCGTAAGTCCCTAGCGCCGTCGGCTGATTTTCGACAGCGCTGCCCCCTGATTCGATAGACCGTGAGCGGCGGCGCCGCTACCTTGTTGCGCTCAACAGGCGGCACCGTCGTCCGCCGATCCCGGAGACGTCTTCATGCACACCTCGGACCCTTCCCGTGCTGACGCCGCGCGCCTGCGCCTGTCGTTGATGTTCTCGCTCGCCGCGGCCGTGTCGCTGGCGGCCGGCTGCGGCGGCGGCGACGACGCGCCGGCGCCGGCCCCCGCGCCCGCACCGCAGGCGTTGACCTGCGACGACTCGATGAAGACGGCATTCGTGCCCGACGCCAGCACGACGGTGCTGGTCGTCAAATCGTTCAAGGCGGGCGACCCGATCGCGCTTTCGGGAACGACCGGAACGCCGCCGACGGCGCAGAAGGACCTGTGCTTCGTCAAGCTCAATGTCGGGCCGGGCAGCCCCGGGCCGGCGAGCGCCCCCTCGACGTCGCCCGGCATCGGCATCGAGATCTGGCTGCCGACGCCGGCCAACTGGAGCGAGAAGATCCACAACATGGGCGGCGGCGGCTGGGCGGGCGGCGTCAACTACGCGAGCACGACGCTCATCGCCACCACCGGCAACGCGGCGACGGCGGCCAGCGAGAACTCGGTGGTCGGCGCGACCAACACCGGCCACAGCATCGGCAACGGCTCGTTCGCGATGAACCCCGACGGCACGGTCAACACGGCGCTCTGGCAGGACTTCTCCGAGCGCAGCCTGCACGAGCTCGCGCTGAAGACGAAGGCTCTCGCCGCCGCGTACTACCTGAAGCCGCAGAAATTCGCCTATTGGGAAGGCTGCTCGACCGGCGGCCGCCAAGGCTACAAGATCATCCAGAACCATGCCGACGACTACAACGGCTACGTCGTCGGCGCGCCGGCGTTCAACTGGACCAAGTTCATCACCGCCGAGCTGTACCCGCAGATCGTCTTCCAGCGTGATCTCGGCGGCGTCAACCTGACCTCCGCGCAGCAGGCCCAGGTCAACGCGAAGGCGGTCAGCGCGTGCGACGTCGTCGGCGGCCAGCACCTCGGCTTCGTCCTCAACCCCGAGCAGTGCGCGTACGACCCGACGAAGGACGCCGCGGCGCTCTGCACGGGCACGGTCGGCGCGGGCGGCGTCGTCGGCACCAACGCCGGCGCCGACTGCGTCACGCCGGTCCAGGCGCAAGCGATGAACAAGATCTGGTTCGGCCAGACGGCAGACGGCACCGCGCCCGACCCGGCGGCCAACAACGGCTTCAACCCGAACCTCACCGACGGCCAGATCTGGTACGGCCTGACGCGCGGCACCACGCTGACCGGATTGGCGGGGACGAACCCGTTCTCGATCGCCTCCGACATGGTCGCGCTCGAGCTGCAGGATCCGACGCTGGCGACCCCGGCGTTCACCAATGCGGTCGGCAACGGCGCCAACGGCTGGCGCAACCTGACCTACGGGCAACTCGCCAACGCGTCGGCGCAAGGGGTCGCGCTGCAGCCCTTCTTCGGCAACATCAACACCGACAACGCCGACCTGTCGGCAGCGAAGGCGAGCGGCGCCAAGATCATCCAATACCACGGCATCGCCGACACGCTGATTCCGACCGCCAACTCGACCAACTACTACACGCGCGTGGCCAACCTCGACGGCGGCTACGCGAAGACGCAGGCGTACGACCGCCTCTTCCTCGTCGCCGGGATGGGCCATTGCAGCGGCGTCGGCACGGCGCAGGGAACCGCCGGCGTGAGCCCGGCAGCGAACGCCAACAGCGTGCCGCTGCCGGCCCCAGGGCAGTGGTTCTCGGCGCTGACGAACTGGGTCGAGAACGGCGTCGCGCCGAGCTCGCTCACGCTGCAGTCGGCCGATGCGAGCGCGAGCCAGCTGGTCTGTCCGTACCCGCAGAAGCCGACCTACAACGGCACCGGCGCGATCAACGCGGCGGCGAGCTACACCTGCAAGTAGGCTGCCGAGGCCGCGCCGCGATCAACCGCGGCGACGCGCCACCAGCGGCGTGCGGCCGGTGCGGCGCCTGAAGGTCTCGGTGAAGTGCGACTGGCTCGCGAAGCCGACGGCGAGCGCGATCTCGCTCAGCGGCAGCTCGCCGGCGAGCAGCAGCTCGGCGCGCCCGAGCCTCCGCGACAGCACGAAGGCGTGCGGCGAGACGCCGGTCGTCGCCTTGAACAGCCTGGCGAACGTGTAGGCGCTCATGTCGAGCCGGCGCGCCAGCGTGGTCACGCTCAGATCGCTCGCCATGTGGCTCTCGATGTAGTCGATGGTCGCCTTCAGCTGCTGCGCCGGGAGCTTGCGCGCCGTCGGGCGCGCCGACTCGTGGCGGCCGTAGCATGCGCCGAGGCGCGCCAGCAGCGCGAGCGACATCGCCTCCGCGAACAGCTTCCCGGACGGGCAGCCGGCCTCGACCTCGCTGCGCATGCACGCCGACAGCCGCTCGATGACGGGGTCGCGCGTCGCCAGCCGGGTGGTCGGGTCGAGGGTCACGTCGTCGTGCAGGAACGCACGCGTCCGCTCCGGGTCGACCTCGATCGCGTGCACCTCGCCCGGCGTGCAGTCCCACGATGCGTGGTCCATGTGAAAGCCGGTCGAGAAGACGTCGACGTGGCCAGGCTCGAGCGACAGGTCGTACGTCGTCAGGCCGGAGCGGATCAGCGCCCGTCCGCGCGAGCGCTGGTGGACGAGGAGCAGCGCATGCGGGTTGTAGCGGTGCGCGACCTCGCCGCGCCGCATGTGCGGATGGACTTCGAACGGCAGGCCGGACCAGGCGTTGACGGGCAGCGGCTCGAGCGGCTTGCCGTCGATGCCGATGACCTGGTCGTTCTCGAAAAGAGGGATGTGGGAGGCCATTTCAGGAATGCGACACGATGAAGCGCCCGGCTTCGCGCATCAGCGCGTCGGGCCGGTCGCGGTGCGGCGAATGACCGCACTCGGAAAGGACGAGCAGCTCGGTCTGCGGCACTCTGCGCGCGACGGCGCGGATCTGCTCCAGCGTTCCGTATGCGTCGTCCTCGCCCTGCACCGCGAGGACGGGGCACTCGATCGTCTCGATCTCGCGCTCGATGTTCCAGGCCCGGAACTCGGGCGCGAGCCAGACATCGTTCCACCCGTAGAACGCCGAGTCGACGTCGTCGTGGTGGCGC
>Ga0307409_100000709_pt1 | contig 14865 bp, 12 predicted proteins | sample 322Ometagenome_2_FD_203888 | JGI IMG/M metagenome (GOLD analysis project Ga0307409, IMG submission 203888) | Maize rhizosphere microbial communities from greenhouse at UC Davis, California, United States - 322HYB-O-2 | ecosystem: Host-associated > Plants > Roots > Rhizosphere > Soil | place... | reverse complement strand
TCGTTCCCGCAGCCAAAGTCGTATCCACCTGGAAGACCCCTTTCGAACGCGATCCTTTCGAAGTGCCCACGGAGGAAAAAACCGCGCTTCTCCTGAAGATCAACGAGGCTGCACTCAGCATCCAAGGCATCAATTTCGTAAATTCGTCGATGGCGTGGGTGAACGAACAGAAGTACCTGGCAAACTCGGAAGGGTCTCGAATCGAGCAATATTTGATCAGGGGCAATCCGAGTTTTTCCGCAACGGCTGTGAATCGTGCGACCGGCGACTTTCAGGCAGTAAATTCTCTTCGCGAGGGCCAGGCGATCGGTTTCGAATACATGACCAAGCACGACTGGGTCGCTGAAGCCAAAATGGCTGCCGAGCACGCGGTTATGAAGCTAAAAGCGCCGTCTGTAACGCCCGGTAAATACGACCTCGTGCTTCACCCTTCACATCTATTTCTTACGATCCACGAATCGGTTGGACACCCAACCGAACTTGACCGGGCATTGCTTTGGGAAGCAAATTACGCAGGTACGAGCTTCCTTACGCCGGACAAGGCAGGCAAACTGCAGTTCGGATCTAAAATCGTAAACTTCGTCGCCGACCGCACCCAGAAATTCGGCCTGGCAAGTGTCGGATGGGATGACGAAGCAGTCCCCGGCCAGGAATGGCATCTCGTTAAGGACGGTACGTTTATCGACTGGCAAACGACCCGAGACACCGCAAAATTGGTTGGAAAGAACAAATCCTATGGCTGCCTGCATGCGGACAGTTGGGGCAGCGTTCCCTTCCCGAGGATGCCGAACGTTTCGCTGCAGCCGTCTACCGGAAATACGACGCAGGACGATTTGATCGCCGGGGTCGAGAATGGAATTCTCATCTACGGACGCGGCAGCTACTCGATCGACCAGCAGCGTTACAACTTCCAATTTGGCGGGCAGACGTTTTGGGAGATCAAGAACGGAAAGGTCGGCGGAATGCTCCGCGACGTTGCGTATCAATCGCGCACGACGGATTTCTGGGGAGCGTGCGATGGTTTGGGTGGAAGGAACACCTACGAGATACCGGGATCTTTCAACGATGGCAAGGGCGAACCGGGCCAGTCGAACGCGGTCTCGCACGGATGCCCCGTCGCAAGGTTTCGAAACATCAACGTATTGAACACGGCTTCATCACCGAACGCCGGTCAGATGGAGGATGATCAGTAATGCTTTTGACCGAAAAGGAAACCAGGGCTTTAACCGAAAAGGTACTTTCTTTCGTGCAGGCCGACGATGCTTCGGCCACCGTCGGCAGTGACAAGCTTTCGCACCTCCGTTTTGCCGCGAATAATATTTTGACTAGCGGAACACGCGTCGCCCGAAGTGCGAATGTCACCGTTTGGGTCGGTGGTAAAAGAGGCTCCGCCTCGACCAACGATCTGGATGACGCAAGTCTAAAAGATATGGTGGACCGGGCTCAAAAGATCGCCGCGACCGCACCGGTGGATCGTGAATACGTCCCCACGCTAGGCAAGCAGTCATATAAGCCCGTTAATGGTTATGTCGAGGCGACGGCAAATCTCTCCCTAACCGACCGGGCCAAGTCGATCGGTGCGATCATTGCCGAATGCGAGAAGACGGGCGTGATCGGCGGGGGCTTTCACTCAACTCGTGTTCAAGCCGGCGGATCGTTGACGAAGAACGGGAATTTCGAGTTCGAGCAATCCACTAATGTCAGCCTTTCGACCACCGCCCGCACACCCGAAGGCACCAGTTCGGGCTATTTTCTCCGAAGCCATTTCGACATCGGAAAGCTCGACACTTGGCGAATTGCGAACGAGGCGATCCGAAAAGCTCTTGAAGGAAAAGGGGCCCGGACCATCGACCCCGGCACCTACACGGTCATTCTCGAACCTCAAGCGGTAGCTGACCTGATGGGAAATTTCGGCTTTTCATTCAACGCCCGCAACGCCGAGGAGGGCAGAAGCGTCTTCTCTTCTCCAGGCGGCAAGACCCGCCTTGGTGAAAAAATGTTCGACGAAAAGGTGACGCTTATTTCTGATCCATGGCACGCCGAACTGCCCGGTTCTCAATCGGCACAGGGCGGAATTCCCAGCCAACGGATAACGATGGTGAAAGACGGAGTGCTGGAAAGTCTCACCTACAATCGTTTTTGGGCAAAGCAGAAAGGGAAAGAGCCGACGCCCGGCCCGGTCAACACGATATTTCAGACCAGCGGCCCGACAAACACCATTGATGAGATGATCAAATCGACCGAACGCGGAATTCTCGTCGGCCGTTTCTGGTATATCCGCGCGACAGACCCTCGAACCGCAAGCTCTACCGGTCTCACTCGTGATGGCGTCTGGCTGATCGAAAACGGGAAGATCACATCGCCATTGCGAAATTTCCGCTTCAACCAGTCGGTGACTCAAATGCTCGGGCCCGGTAACGTGCTCATGGTTGGCACATCAGAACGCGTCGGTGGTTCTGAAGGCGGCGGATCGAGCGCTTCTCTTCTACCTGCCCTAAAACTGAAAGCATTCAACTTTACTTCCCAATCTGAAGCGGTATAAGAACCGGATTGTGCTTCACTTTTGGAGAACTTGAGCATATCATCATGAAGGATGTTTCGGCATCCTTCTTTCCTTTTCAACTCGGCCCGACACCCTATAAGATAATGAATCTCTTGCTCTCCTCTTTTCAATCAGCAACGGGACTTCCCGAACTTTTCGCCTATGTTTTCGTTTTCGTTTTTGGGGCGCTGGTTGGGAGCTTTCTCAACGTCGTGATCCACCGTGTCCCTCACGAACTATCGATCGTCTTCCCTAACTCTCAGTGTCCGAAGTGTGATACTCCGATCAAGCCTTACGATAATATTCCGGTCTTGAGTTGGCTGATTCTCGGGGGGAAATGCCGTGCCTGCAAAGCACCGATCTCCGCGCGCTATCCCGCGGTCGAGTTGTTGCATGCCCTACTGTGGCTGCTGGTTTATTGGCAGATCGGATTCACCCCGTTTCTCCCTGTTGCATTGATTTTCGCATCCGTGACCGTCGCCCTGATGTTCATTGATGCCGAGCACATGATCCTGCCGAACGTGATCACTTATCCGTTCTTCTTTTTCGCCGTCGCCGTTCGAATCTTCTATCCCCTGGCGTTCGAATCGCAATACTTTTCAGACATGTCGTTTTGGCCCGCGACCGCAATGGCCGGCTACCCCGAATGGCTCGCGTCTCTTGTGAGCGGGATCATCGGAGGGTTGGCTGGGGGCGGTTCGCTGTGGCTGGTTGGCGAAGCTTGGAAGCGTTTACGCGGCGTTGATGCAATGGGCCTCGGTGACGTCAAGATGATGCTAGGGGTTGGAGCTCTTCTCGGTTGGAGGCTCGCATTCATTGCCATATTTTTCGGAGCTTTCGCCGGTGCCATAATCGGATCGATAGCTATCGCCCGTCAGAAAGATAAAGATATGCAAACCCAGATACCGTTCGGGATCTTTCTCGGAATCGGATCCATCATCGCTTTACTCTTCGGTGAATCGCTCATCGGCTGGTATGTAAATACGTTCCTGCCCTAAACCCTCGCTTTGCTTTGGAGGCACTTGGTCGAACAATAAAAGATCGTTGGCCCAAATTTTATCGCGGTCGACTCCGGCGTCCATGCGCCGCAGCGGTTGCAATTGACGAGATCGCCGCCCGGAACTTTTTCCGCGACTTGGGATACGCCTTCGTTGTGAAGGTTCCTGACGGTTTTCATGGTCCGCCAGATCTCCAAAGCGATTCGGATTTGCCGCCGATACCGATACGCCGTCAAACCGAAGAGGAGCAGAATTACGAGCAGGATGAATAATGCTTCCCTCATTGACTATTGGATGAAGCGGCTTGCCCTTGGGCCGCAATTTCTTTGAGGGTCGGGCTGTTCGGATTAACACTTCGCAGTACGTCCGAGTATTTTGCCGAATCCATATTTTGATTCTTCAGTGCAAGAGCGGCAAAGGAAAGCGTTTTCTCGTGCTTCGGATCTATCGCCAGCGATCGTTCAAATTCAAAGATAGCAGCTTCATAATCGGGCGGAACCTGAAGGAAATAGGTCAATCCCAGATCGGTTCGCACCTCTATGTCGTTCGGCCGCACCGAGAGAGCTAGTTTGTAAAATTCGCGTGCACGTTCAAAGCTCGGGTTGTCCTTTCCAAAATACCCGATATCGTAATAGGTGTTCCCGAGGCCAACGATCACATCGTAGTCGTTTCCATCCAATCCGTGCGCTCGTACTAGAAGGGGAAGGGCCTTTTCTATTATTGCTTTATCCTGCTTTACCGCCCCGTATCGGTAAAGCCCAAGGCCGAGGCTCTTCTGAAACGCGAAGTTAGCCGCGTTCTGTTCGGCTTCGGCCAGTTTCGCGTTGATTTCTTCATCGGAAAGCGTCAATTCCTGAGCCGACTTGGCGGAATCGGCCTGCCCGGTTTTGAGCCTCTCGTTTTCACCTCTAAGTTCGGTAAGCTCCGATCGATTGAGGAAGTTGGCAAAGACAAATCCGGCTACAAAACACGTTATCCCTGCAATGGTGGTGATCAAGCCTGCGGTTCGATTCATTAGCACAATTCTAACAAAGCATTTCACTCAAAACGAAAAAGCGCGGACGTCCGCTCCACGAACTCCGCGCATATAAAACCAAGTTGGAAATCTATTTCTTCGTACCGTTAGGGGGAATATATGGCAGGTCGTCGGCCCGGCGTCGTTCGGGCGGGTCGGTAGCACGCCGCCGGGGTATAGATTGCTGGCCCGTGCGCCGGTCAACGCTGCCGGCCGGAAGTCCCTGACCGTGTACCGCCTCGATCAGGATCCGCGTGATCTCCTGCGACAGCGTTCGATGCTCGAGCGCCGCCCGCCGGCGCAGAGATTCCTTCAATTCATTAGGCACATAAGCACCTATAAAGACACCTTTCCGATTCGCCATGATCTAGTGTGAGCTCCTGAGATTTAGTTGAATAGGGGCCAATTGCAAAAGGAGCAGACCTGTAAGCCGAATTTTGTACCCGACAAGTCGGGCGGCAATCATTCATCTAGGCCGTCGATTACTCGCCGGCTCGAGCGACCTACCCGGAAATGCCGCATCACCTAAGTGATGACTCGGACGGGCCGTCCGAAAGCACTTCCCTATTTGGTCTTGCACCACGAGGAGTTTACCCGGCCGCAACTGTTACCAGAATGCGCCGGTGAGCTCTTACCTCACCGTTTCACCCATCACCCTTCGAAAAAGGCTGGTCTGTTCTCTGTTGCACTTGTCGTCACCGGTTTTCGCCGGTGCCCGGACGTTATCCGGCTCGCTGCCCTACGGTGTTCGGACTTTCCTCTTCCCCAATGGGAGAAGCGACTGCCCGGCCTGCTCCTTTTGCACGGCTCACGAAGTATAACAAAAAATGTTGAACATTGGAATATGCGTGAATTGAAAGAGATCACTGCAGACGCTGTCTCTCGTGCGGCGTATAGAGATGCTTCCAATTTTCAGTAAAGAACAAATGCATCGTTTCTTCGACCTCCCGGGCGGTCACGCAGTTCTCGATGCGGGAAATAAGCTCGCGTGTTTCCTCAAAGGCGATACCGGTGACCATCTTCCGGACCCCATCGATCGAATTTACATTCATGCTCAACTCGGTGGCTCCGAGCCCGATCAAAAGCGGAAGGTAAAAAGGCGATCCCGCCATCTCACCGCAAATCACCGCAGGTTTTCCGGCCTCGGCCGCGGCATCGATAATAGATCTTAAAGTCAGAACTATCGACGGATCGAGCGTCCTGAACCAAGGAGCTACGTTCTCGTTGTCGCGGTCAACACCGAGCATGTACTGAACCAAATCATTGGTGCCAACACAGACGCAGTCGGCTTCCATTAAAATGGAACGTATATTCATCGCCGCGGCCGGAACCTCGATCATCGCTCCGATCCCCGGAGTTCCCGTTTTGCAGTCCTTTAAACGAAGCGCGCTATTCTCTTCGCTCATGATGGTTTTGACCGCCCTTATCTCATCGGCACCGGAAACCATCGGCAGAATAATATCGATGGATCTGCCATGCGATGCCATAAGGAGCGCTCGCACCTGTGTTCTGAAATGTTTCTGCGAATGCAGCGAAAGACGTATTCCCCTAAGGCCGAGGGCAGGATTGGGTTCCTTGCGCTTTACAAATTCGCCCAACTGCGTAACGCTCAGGTCAAATGTTCTAATTCTTGCCCGGTCAACACCGGCGTAGTCCCCGATCTGGCAATAGGTCTCGAACTGTTCCGTTTCTGATGGAAATCCGTGGCTGCGGTTGAAAAGATATTCGGATCTGAAAAGCCCGACTCCCCTGGCCCCTAATTTTCGAGCTCTCTGAAAACTCGCCGGAAGATCGAAGTTTGCTCTGATCTTGATTTCGACGCCGTCGAGCGTTTTCAGTTTTTCGCCCGAGATGGATCCTTCAGGATGCTCTTGGGCCAGCGTCACCCGCTCTCGCCGAGACTTCTCGAGCGTCTCGGTTGTCGGATTCACATAGACGTAACCTTCGAAACCATCCACGACGAGTACGTCACCACTCTTAATGCGCCTCAGCAACTTTTTGATACCGGTCACAGCAGGGACTTCCAATTCCCTGGCTAAAATAAATGAGTGGGACGTCCACCCGCCGCTCTCCGTCACGATCCCGGCTAAATTTTCCGAGCCTAATTCGGCAAGCGTCGAGGGCCGCAACTCCTGCGCAATTATGATCGTCCCCAACGGCACTGACACTGCATTGCGCCTCCCTCCGAGAGCCGCCTGAATTTGTTCCGCGACGTCTTCCACATCAATATAGCGATCACGAAAATGCTCGTCGGGGATCGCTCGATACCTGGCGATATACTCGTCCATTACAATTTTTACCGCCCATTCGGCGTTGACGCTCTGGGTCTCGATCAGGCTCTCGATCTTTCCGGCTAACGATGAATCGTCGAGGATGGCTCGATGCAGTTCAAATATCGAAGCCGAACTCGAGCTCTTACCTAACATCTTGCCGGCGTTTACCAGCTCGCGAGATGCTCGATCGTGTGCCGCTCGGTAGCGTGCGATCTCAGCGGGAATTCTTTCCGAATCTATTTGTGTGCGATAAAATTGCCGGTTTTCACCAAAGATCGCGAGGGCTCGGCCGACGACCAGACCGCGGGACACGGATCGGCCGATCAATCGGGTTTCAGAACTCTTAAAGTTCAGCTCTTGCGAACCGTGGGTGTCAGATGAATTCACTAGCTGCCCTGGGAAGGAAAATAGGGGCGCAAAAGCCCAGCGAACGCCGCGAGATTTCGGGTTTGGATCAATATTTCACCGGGTCCACTGAACTCAGCTACAAGCCCTTCCCCGCTCATCATGCTCCTAAAGAAACCACTGCGGGCAGCCTTGCGGAGGTTGTAACGCATGTGTCCTTCCCACGCAACAAGGTGCCCCGTATCCACAACGTACTGTTCCCCGGCCGCCAATGTTTTTCTGTGGATTGCTCCAAAAGAGGATATAAGCAAAAGACCCGTACCGGATACTTCCAGGACAAACAGACCCTCGCCCCCGAAGAACGATTTTGCGCCGCCGAACTTGGTATCGACTTGAAGGCTGATATCACCCGCCAAATAGGAACTTGACTGGACCATAAACGACTGGTTCGTCATTTCGATCCCGACAACCCCGCCCGGGGCTCCGGGCGCAAGAGTGACCTCGCCCGCCCCCCCTTTTGCTGTAAAAGTTGAAACGAACGCTGATTCGCCGCCGACAGCTCGTTTAAGGGCTCCGAAAACGCCGCCCTTCATTTCAGAATGAAGATCGACATTGCCGGACATCGATACCATGGCCCCTGCCTCGGCGTGTACGGCCTGTTCCGGTTGCAGATTTACAATAGCGAGGGCGAATGATCCCTGATGCTTGATCTCCCAGGTGTAGCCGCGGCCCTGCCCTCTCCCGTCTGAGTCAAAATGAAAGGCGCCGCCGACAAGATTCTGAGGCGCGGGAGCAGACTGAAATGCCGGATCATTGGGTATCGCGTGGACAGGAACCTGCTGTTGTTGAAGCGTTAGGCCGCACGAACCGCAAAACTTGGCGTCAGCGAGCAAAGGACCATTACATTGCGGGCAATTCATACTGTAACTCCTCCGGTTTTCTCGATAATTGCGGCGCATGCTTCCTCGGCATTGTCCGCAAACTCCAAGAATGAGACATCTGAGGCGGAAACCACCAGATTCTCCTGCCAGGAATCGACCACATTTCGCCAACAACTCCCGACCAAAACAAGGGGGCGTCTTTCCAAAACGCCTGTCTGAAGCTTATTCCAGACAAGGGATATTTCCGTCACTGTGCCCATCCCGCCGCGCAGCGCGATGAATCCGACCGACCGTGTTATCAGATTTTGCAGACGATCATAGAAATGGTCCGTCGCAACTTTATCTGTCAAAAACCTGTTAGGTTCGGACTTGAACTGATTCATCACGATACCCAATACCCTGCCGCCAGCCTCGCGGGCACCGCGTGAAGCGGCTTCCATGACGCCAAGGTATCCGCCGGTACAGATCGTGAATCCCTCTTCTGCCAGGCGCCGCCCGATCGCCAATGCGTCTTTGTATTCCCCTGAATCCGGTCCACATCTCGACCCGCCAAATATTGTAATTATTCGCCCGTGTGTATTCTCGTTCACAAAGAACTCCATTCTGAGAAAACTTTTTGAATTATATCGAAGAGGGTTCCGTTCTCAAATCAACCGATCTTTCAGCTTCTTCGGGCGTCAGGTTCCCCGCTTCATGGATCGCACGCCGGGTGTCGGTGAACAACAGAATTACGCTCCCGACTACAAAGAATACTATCAGTCCCAGTATCGCGTTTCTGTAAGAACCGGTCGCCCCAACGATCACCACGAACAGCAACTGCCCCATCCACGACGTCCCCTTTTCTGAGATCTCGTACAGGCCAAAAAAACTTGATTCTCTGCCTGGCGGTATCATCTGCGAGTACAGTGATCGGGATAGTGCCTGAGAGCTACCAAGGACCATACCGATAAACACGGCCATGATCCAGGCTTGAAAAGTATTGCTCAAAAATCCATATGCATATATAACGATCCCGCACCAGATCGACAGAGATAGCAATATAGCTCGTTTCGCCCCGATCCGTCGGGCGATCCGCTCGAATAATAAAGCTCCCACCAGCGCCGAAATTTGCGCAACTAAAAAAATGCCGAGCAGAAATCCGCTGTCTTCGGGGATGCCCTTCGAAGTGAACAATTCGTACGATAAAAAGACCGACGCTTGCAGGATCACCGTTTGGATCCCATCGTTATAAAAGAGATAAGCGACGAGAAACAGTGCCGTAAACTTAAGTCGCCTGAGCTCGACTAATGTCCGCCATAGCTCCGAAAAACCAACACTCACCAAACGCTTGCCTTCTGGAACCGGTTTCGGTACCGCTGTCGTTCTAACCAGGTAAAACGTAACCACCGCGAACAGTCCCCACCAAAGCGACGCAAGCAAAAAAGAGATCCGCACTGCCATTCCGGTTGTAATGCCTAGTCGCTCAGCATTATTGATTAGAAGCAGGTTTATGAGCAGCATCACCACGCCGCCGATGTAGCCGGAGGCATATCCATTACTCGAGACACGGTCGCGGTTATCTTCGGTTGTCAGATCGATCAGAAATGCGTTGTAGAAAACGTTCGCCGCCGCAAACGACATGTTCGAAATGATCAAAAGGAGCGAGCAAACGACATACGAGTCCGTAACGAAAAAGAGTAGCGAACCGGCCAGCACGCCGATATAGCAAAAAACCGCCATCAGGCGCTTTTTCAGATGAGTATAATCAGCAATCGCCCCCAAAACCGGCAGGACGATCACCATGGACAATACTGATATTGCGATACACAGGCCGTAGAGATTTTTCGGGGTGATGCGAGTGATGTAAAGATCGACTATAAGTCCTTCGGCCCCCACCGACTTCTCCGCGAGGCTCATCAGGTAAGGCCCAATCAGAACCGAAACGACTGTTGTGAAAAAGGCGGAATTTGCCCAATCGTACACCATCCACCCAAAGATCGAGCGGCGATCATTCTTTTCTGTGGAAAGTGACATAGGATATTGAAGAGAGCCTACTTTAATCTGCCCGAATTCAGAAATGTCCTCTGGCCAAGCAGGAACTTCAAGGTGTGGGATAGAAAGTTTTTAACCGTACGCCCGCGTATGGGCATTTCATACCAAGGCCAACCAGCCCAAACGAGACTCGTCCGGCGGCAGACGGGGGGTATATTCGTTTGATTGTTCCCCTACCGCACATATATTATCATTCAGCAATGAAGGCAATGATCCTGGCCGCTGGCTTCGGCACGCGGCTTTTTCCTTTAACGATCGATCGGACAAAACCCGCGATTCCTTTCCTTGGAAAGCCGTTGGTGGGATACGTCGCCGAGTATGTGGCAAAGTTCGGCTTCACCGACATTGTCGTTAACCTGCACCATCAACCCGAATCGGTTATCAGTGCGCTGGGCGATGGTGGGAAATTCGGGGTTCAAATCAAATACACCCGCGAAGAGCCGAACATTTTGGGTACCGCCGGAGCTTTGGACAACGCACGCGAACTTCTCGAAAACGATACGTTTCTGATCGTCAACGGAAAGATCATCACAGACATCGACATCGGGGCGGCTTTGGAAACTCATAGGTCGTCCGGAGCAATCGCGACAATGGTCCTAAAGCCAAATATCAAACGCGAAAAATTCACTATCGTGGAAACCCTGGACGGGATGGTGACCGGCTTCGGCGATTCTGCCCGGCCGCTGACGGAAGAGGAAATACGCGACACCGAGAATGAAATACCTTCGCCCTTGATGTTCACCGGTATCCATATACTGGAGCCCAAGGTATTCGACTACATCCCTCGCGAAGTTTATTCGGATATCGTCCCAACGTTCTACAACCCGGCGTTAGCTAATGGTGAAAAGATCGCCGCCCACGTATCGGACGCCAACTGGTTCGAACTTTCGACGATCCCGAGATATCTGGACATAACCCTTGCGATGCTCGATGGAAAAGTGAATTGCATCGGGGCGGGATGTAATATTTCGTCGTCCGCGCACGTGCGGGATTCTGTTTTCTGGGACAATGTGTCGGTCGAAGACGATGCGAATCTGTACCGAACGATAATCGCTGACGGCGTGACAATAAAGGCTGGCAGCAGTTTTGAGAACGCGGCCATCGTGAGGGCCGACATGTTAAGAAACACCGATGAAATGCCCGAAAAGGCTCTGAAGGGCTACATTCAAGGGGAGAATTACATCGTTCCGCTGAATTAAGCCTATGTCCGATTTTGTCGCCCGCCTTCACGCCTATCTCCAATCGCGGGGCAAACAACCAAAGTTCCAACAGTTAACTCCCGATGCGTCGACGCGCGAATATTTTCGTGTCGGCTGGGGCACGGAAACCGCAATTGTATGCGTCTATCCTGAACCGTTCATTGCCCAAGAACAGAGCTATCTGGATGTAACGAACTTATTCCTTCGAGCCGGATTGCCCGTCGCTCCCATCCTCGATTTCGACGAGGCGCTGGGAGCAATCGCAATTGCTGACTTCGGCGATCGAATTTTGCGCGAAGACCTTCTCTCATCGGATCACGAACGCAGGGAAGAATTGATCGACGCGGCCATCGATCTTATCCCGCAAATTCAGGCCGCCACGAAAACCGCGTTCGAACTTAACTCGATCGCCTCTCGACTGAAATTCGATGTTGAAAAACTGGCGTGGGAACTCAACTTTTTCAAAGAACACTACTTCGCAACTTTGATGAACCGCGCGCTGTCCAAAACGGAGGAGGAAGCGATCTCGGCGGAATTTCTCGAGCTTTCGCGGGAACTCGAAACCAGGGCCAACGTTCTCTGCCACCGCGATTTCCACGCCGCAAATTTAATGCTGGACGAGGAAGATGAGCTAAAGATCATCGACCATCAGGACGCCCGCATCGGGTCCACCGCTTACGATCTCGTTTCCCTGCTTCTCGACCGCGTTACCGATCTGCCGTCGTCCGAATGGCTCGCTTCAAAACGCCGGCGATTTTTGAATGGAAGAAATGAGCTTGGGTTGGAAACGATCGGCGAAGAAGCTTTCGCCGAGGAGTTCCGGCTTCAAACCGTGCAGCGCTGCTTGAAAGCGGCAGGCACGTTTTCTTACCAATCTTCTATCCGCGGAAAGTCCTACTTCGTTCCGTTCATCAAGCCGATGTTCCGCATCGTCCTTCGCGCTGCGGCGAATATTGAGCGCTTTCCCGTTCTCCAAAATATACTGGCGCGGGAGTTGGACAACACTGAAACAAGAAGCTAGATCTCGTTTCCCATCTACAGTTTCGTCTTGGCAAGCGATGCGGCGGCTTTGGCGGTAAAGTCTTCACCCGGGTTTACGAAAAGATTCTGTTCAAACCTGTACTGCTTGTCATAGAGCTGTTTGTAGCGGCCGTTCATATCTACAAGCTGTGAATGGTTTCCGCGCTCTACGATCTCGCCTGCTTCAACTACGAGGATCTGATCGGCGCTTCGAATTGTCGAGAGACGGTGAGCAATGACAAAGGTTGTTCGGCCCTGCCGCAGTCGATTCAGTCCTTCCTGGATCAGCGCTTCGCTTTCCGAATCGAGCGAAGATGTAGCCTCGTCCAGGATCAGGATACGCGGATCGGCCAACAGCGCACGCGCGATCGCGAGGCGTTGGCGCTGACCGCCTGAAAGTTTCACGCCTCGTTCGCCCACCACCGTATCGTACCCGTTGGGAAACTTTTCGATGAATTCGTCGGCGTTTGCGACCCGGCATATTTCCTTTATCGTTTCCAGATTCGCCTCCGGGTTCGAGAATCTGATATTTTCCAGGATCGTTCCGTCGAACAGAAAATTGTCCTGAAGCACGACGCCCAGTTGGCTTCGATAATCGCGGAGTTTCACCGATTGCAGGTCCTTGCCATCTACACGGATTTCCCCGCTCGTAGGCTGGATAAAATTCAAAACGAGACTTAGGATCGTGGATTTACCCGAACCGCTCGATCCGACGAGCGCCGTCGTACTTCCCGCTTCCGCATTGAACGAAACGTCTTTCAACACCGGAACGCCCTCCTCATACTCGAACTCCACGTTTTCAAACTCGATGGCGCCGCGGATCTTCTCGATCCCTTGTTTGTCGGCGTCGGTTTCGTCCTCGGTGGTCATCGCCATCACTTCGCGGATGCGGTCGAGGCCGGCGAGGGCTTCGGTGATCTGCGTACCGATTGACGTCAGTTCGATCACCGGCATCGCAAGAAGGAAGGTGAACGAGATGTACATCAGGAAATCACCCAGCGTCATCGTGCCCGCCTGGACGGCGCCGCCGCCGATCACGATCATCACGACCGCTACTGCTCCTATAACGACCGACGAAAAAGACCCGATCGCCGAAACTCCTGTTACCGATTTGGCGATGTTCCGGAATAAGCGATGCGCTCCGCGCGCAAAGCTAAGTTCCTCTCGCTTCTCCGCCGTGTACGCCTTAACGATCCTGATCCCTCCGAGGCTTTCACCAAGCCTTCCGGTCACCTGTGCGGTGATCTCGCCGCGTTCGCGGAATATCGGGCGGAGAACCTTAAATGCATAAAACAGCGCGGCGCCGAAGATCAACAGGACGGTAATTGTCGCGAGGGTAAGCTGCCAATTCAGGTAGAGAAGTACACCAATTGCGATAACGGCGGTGACGACGCTGCCGATGATCTGGCCCAGGCCGGTGCCGACGAGATTTCTGATTCCCTCGGCGTCGTTCATTATTCGCGAGATGAGCTGGCCGCTCTGCGTGGAATCGAAATAAGAGATCGGCAAACGTTCGATGTGCGATTGCACCCGCTTTCGCATCTCCGTGATCGCCCTCTGTGCGGCGACTCCGAGGATCTGCGAAAGCGCGAACGAGGTTATCCCCTGAACGAGCGTTGAGATACCGATCGCGAGCGCGATCCATTTGATCAGCCCATAGTTGCGGTTCGTGAACACCTCGTCGCCGATGTATTTCGTCGACGCCGGCAGCACCATGCTCGCCAGCCGCGAGACCAAAAGCAACAAACTCCCGGCCAGCAGCCGCCACCTGGCACCCCAGATTATCTTTCTCGCCTCGGCCCACGCACCCGTGTAGTTGATCTTTTTCTTCTTCGTTTCACTCTCTGCCATTTGTTTGGCGCTAGTTTGATAATCACGTCCCGCGATGTCAATCCGCGCAGAGAACCTCGGGGCCACGCCTACCACTCTTAATAAATAACGCAGGATCGCAGAACTGACACCGATCATTTCACCGAACATCTAACGGGCATATAGTCATCGTCGGTGTTATATCGGCGACGATAACTCATCGAGCAGAATCTCAAGAAAGGATGATTGAATTAGAAGTTCCTGTACAGGAGATAAAACTTTACGCGAGAACTGATATTTTGGCCGGCTGCATTTTGTTCTGCTTGAGATGCGGGTCCACCCCGACCGTTGTTGAATTAGCCTCTAGTGCGACAATGGATGGAAGTTCCCTCCAAGAATGACAAGCATGCATTTTTCCGGCTTGGCTCTCGAGAGGAACTTCACTTGATAGCGGGGCAGGCTGAGCCGGCCGATGACGATATCGACGTTGACCTTGCAGGACACCGATCTTCCGTGCAGGATTGGGGTTTGCGATTTTCAGGGCTTTGCAAATCGTTCCGCGGGCCGGGGGGCAAGCGGGAACTTGGCGGATTTCGAAGAGGAGCGGCCGCACGGGACGGCCGCTCCTCTTCGCGTCTCGCGGGGCCCGGGGTTCAGATCGACGTTTTTCGATCGGGAAACGTCGGCGGATCATCGTCGGGGCGGCGGTTGTCCCCCCCCCCCCCAACTGCGCCGATCCGTTTGGGGATCAC
>Ga0307409_100000707_pt1 | contig 14891 bp, 15 predicted proteins | sample 322Ometagenome_2_FD_203888 | JGI IMG/M metagenome (GOLD analysis project Ga0307409, IMG submission 203888) | Maize rhizosphere microbial communities from greenhouse at UC Davis, California, United States - 322HYB-O-2 | ecosystem: Host-associated > Plants > Roots > Rhizosphere > Soil | place... | reverse complement strand
CCCTCGTAGGGCAGGAAGCCGCCGTGCAGTGCGAGCCCGTTGCCGATCGCGACCATCGCGAACTCGCGCACGCCGTAATTGACGTAGTTGCCGGGCGCCTCGCGAGTCACGGCGCGCGTGCCGGACCAGTTGGTGAACACGGAGCCGGTCAGATCGGCCGAGCCGCCGATCATCTCGGGGAGCGACTTCGCCAGCGTCTCGATCGCCTGCTGCGAGGCCTTGCGGGTGGCGATCGTCTCGCCTTTCGCGCTCTGGCTGGCGACCAGCGCCGCAACGGCGGCGTCGAAGCCCACCGGCAGCCGGCCCGCGATCCGGCGTTCGAATTCGGCGGCGAGTCCCGGGTGCGCCGCACGGTACGCGGCGAAGCGCGACTGCCAGTCGTTTTCCATCCGCGCACCGCGCTCGCGCATGTCCCACGCCGCCTTGATCCCTGCCGGGATGGTGAAAGGTGCATGCGGCCAGCCGAGCGCCTCGCGTGTCGCGGCGACTTCCTTGTCGCCGAGCGCCGCGCCGTGGCAGTCGGCCGTCCCGCATTTGTTCGGCGCGCCCTTGCCGATGATCGTCTTGCAGCAGATCAGCGTCGGCCGCGCGGTTTCGCGCCGCGCCGCGTCGATCGCTCGACTCACGGCTTCGACGTCGTGGCCGTCGACGTCGGGCACGACGTGCCAGCCGTAGGCGGCGAAGCGCTTCGGCGTGTCGTCGGTGAACCAGCCGTCGACCTCGCCGTCGATCGAGATGCCGTTGTCGTCGTAGAACACCGTGAGCTTCGCGAGGCCGAGCGTGCCCGCGAGCGAGCAGGCTTCGTGCGAGATGCCTTCCATCAGGCAGCCGTCGCCGGCGAAGGCCCACGTGCGGTGATCGACGATCGCGTGGCCGTCGCGATTGAACTCGGCGGCGAGGAGCTTTTCGGCCAGCGCCATGCCGACGGCGTTGGCGAGGCCCTGCCCGAGCGGGCCGGTCGTCGTTTCGACGCCTGGGGTGACGCCGACCTCCGGGTGACCGGGCGTGCGCGAGCCCAGCTGGCGAAAGCGGCGGAGCTCGTCGATCGGCAGGTCGTAGCCCGAGAGGTGCAGCAGCGCGTACTGCAGCATCGAGCCGTGGCCGTTGGACAGCACGAAGCGGTCGCGGTCGGCCCAGCGCGGATTGCCCGGCGCGTGCTTCAGGTGGCGGGTCCAGAGCGCGACGGCGATCTCCGCCATGCCCATCGGCATGCCCGGATGACCGCTCTTCGCCGCCTCGACCGCATCGACGGCGAGGACGCGAATCGCGTTCGCGAGGTCGCCATCGCGCACGGCCGGCCCGGCGTTCGTCGCGGTGGAGGCGTTCGTGGCGGGGCTGTCGGGCATGGGGAGGGACCGTACGGGCAATCGATCGGACGCGAGCCGAGGCGGCTGCGCCGGTGCGACGGACGCGAGCATCCTGCGCGAGAGGCGTCGCGGCTTTCGGGAGAACTTGAAATTATCGTCAATGCCACCATTTCGTGCAATAATCCGCTGCTTTTCCCACGCGTTCGCGTTGCGCAGTCCTACGCGTGGGCGCAGCGGTTGTTGGTAAGTTCGAAGGCTGTAACGGGGGGCCCAATTCGCTAGCTGAGGCGGGCCGTTTCCTTGGTGGGGTTGCCCTATTTCCGGCGGTCGCGAGCACGGTGCCGGGGTGGGGCTTTTCCTTTTGGGGAGACGACTGATGGACGGAATCCATCTGCTGGGCGAGTGGTACGGGTGCCCGGCTGACACGCCTGAGATGGTGAACGCGGTCGCCCTGCGCGCGGCGTGCATCGACGCCGTCACGCGCGCGGGGCTGACGATCGTCGGCGATCGCTTCCACCAGTTCGAGCCGCAGGGCGTCACCGGCGCGGTCATCCTCGCCGAGTCGCACCTCGCGATCCATACGTGGCCGGAGATGGGCTCGGTGACGATCGACGTGTACGTCTGCAACTACACGACCGACAACACCGACAAGGCGCGCGCGGTGTTCCGCACGCTCGAGCGCTGCTTCGGGCCGCTGCGCGCGCACGTGCAGGCGATCCGCCGCGGCGACGTCGACGTCTCGCACGCGGGCGAGTCGCGCATGCACGCGGCGAGTCACGCCGGCTGAGCGGCGGCGCGGTGTTCCGGCGATGAGCACGAACGACGGCGCCGGGCGCGGCGATCTCGCGCCCGGCGCGATGACCGAGTACCTGACCGACGACTGGGGATTCTTCATCCGCAGCGCGCGCGCGCTCGAGCGTTTCCGCTCGCCGTTCCAGTCGGTCGAGGTGCACGACACGACGCCGTTCGGCACGCTGTTCCGGCTCGACGGCTGCTTCATGACGAGCGAGAAGGACGAGTTCTTCTATCACGAGAACCTCGTGCACATGTCCGCGCTCGCGCATCCGGCGCCCGAGCGCGCGCTGATCATCGGCGGCGGCGACGGCGGTTCGGCGGAGGAGCTCCTCAAGTATCCGTCGATGAAGTCGGTCACGCTGTGCGAGATCGACCTCGCCGTCGTCGACATCGCGCGGAAGCACCTGTCCCGCGTGCACCGCGGTGCGCTCGACGATCCGCGGCTCGACCTTCGCATCGGCGACGGCCTCGAGTTCGTGCGCGACGCGACCGACCAGTACGACCTCATCGTGCTCGACCTGCCCGACCCGATCGGCCCGGCCACGGCGCTGTACACGCCGGCCTTCTACCGGTCGTGCGCCGCGCGGCTGTCGCCGGTCGGTGCGCTGACGCTGCACATCGCGAGCCCGATCGCCCATCCCGGCCGCATCCGCGAGGGCCTGACGTCGCTTCGCGCGGCGTTCCCGCTGGTGACGCCCTACCTCGCCTCGATTCCGCTCTACGGCGGCATGTGGATGATGGCGTGCTGCAGCGTCACGCTGGATCCGCGCAAGCTCACCGCGCACGACATCGACCGGCGCATCGCCCAGCGCGGCATCGGCGACCTGCAGTACTACAACGGCGACGTCCATCGCGCCGCCCTCGCGCTGCCGAACTTCGTCCGCGAGCTGACCGGGACGCGCTGACGCCCCGCGCCGGCGCTCCCGGCATTTCGCTTCCGGTTGGCTGACAGCGCCTCGCGGCCTGCGATGGATTATCGCGGCCGCGCGAATCCGCGATCGTTGCTAGCGTGACGCGCCTTCCTCGGTGCGTCGGTCCGGCGACTGGCCGACCGGCGCGTGCTTGAAGGGGTCGGCGAAAGCCCCGACCTATCGGATGACACGATCATGACGACGACCGCGATGACCTCGATGACCCAAGCGCTCGACAGCGCCGACTTCGTGCTGTTCGAAGGCGTGGTGTTCGAGACCGAGTACCTGCGCGTGCCCGACGAGGACATCCGCGCCGACGACGTCGTCCTGGAGGCGCGCCGCGGCGAGGACGAGATCTCGCTGACGTTCGAGGAGATCGATGCGGCCGAGCCGCTGGGCGAGGGCGCGTTCCGCCTCAAGAACGGGGCGCTGCTGCGCTTCCTCGCCCAGGTGACGCTGCACTAGCCCGCAGCTGCCGAACAACCGCGGCCCGCTTCGAGCGGGCCGCTTCGCATCCGGCTGCCTCAAGCGGCGTTACGCCGCAACACGAAATCGTAGACGGCGGCGAGCGCGTCCGGCTCGCTCGCCGACGGGCGCATCGCGAACTCGAGACGCGACCGCGTTTCGCGCCCGGAGAGTCCGAAGCCGATGCCGCGCTCCGCCGATTCACCGCGCGGATAGAGCTGCGTCGTCAGCGGCTGCGCCGTCGCGTGCGAGAGCTTGAAGTGAAGATGCGGCGGACGGCCGCCATACGGCACCGGGCGGATCGTGCGGAACGCATAGCGACCGGCGGCGTCGGTGGTGGTGACGCCATAGCCCTGGAAGTTGTCGTCGCGCTCGCCCGCATCGCCGTCGACATGGTGGTAGCGACCGTTGGCGTCGCATTGCCACAGCTCGAGGCGCGCGCCCACGAGCGGCTTGCCGTCGGTGGACAGGACGCGGCCCGCGAGCGCGAGCGGCGTGCCGCGCGCGACGCTGGCGCGGCCTGCGACGCGGGCAAGGTCGGCGTCGGCGTCGCGCGGGATGCGCGCCGGGTAGAACGGCCCCTCGGCGTCCGGAGGCGTCGCGTCGAGCGCGCGCGGCTGCGCGACCGCGGGCATCGCCGTGGCGGCGGCAATCGAGGCGAGTCGCGCGAGCGCCGCGCGGCGGGAACGGGCATCGCCCATGGCATCGCTCCTGGACCCAAAAAAGTCATCCTACCGCTGCCGGCGGCGGTCTCGCGGGAAGCACGCAAACGCGCGCTTGACGTCGGCGAGCATATGCGCATATGCTCATATTGTGGATTCAATGACCACGAATCGCCGATGAAGGCGGGACCGTTGCGTCCTCGCGCTTCGCGCCCCGCACGCGCCGGCGCGGGCAGGGCGCGCTCGCGCGAGGCGGCCGAGCTCGACGAGGTGTTCGACTCGGTCGCGCGCTACTTCGGGCTCCTCGCCGAGCCGACGCGGCTCAAGATCCTCCACACGATCTGCAACGAAGCACGCTCGGTGTCCGACATCGTTGCCGCGACCGGCGCGACGCAGACCAACGTCTCGCGCCATCTCGCGCTCATGCACCGCGCCGGCGTCGTGTCACGCCATCGGGAAGGCGGGTCCGTGTTCTATCAGGTGTTGGATCCCGAGCTCACCAACGTCTGCCGGGCCGTGTGCGTGCGCATCGCCAGCCGCATCGAGGCGGGCGAGCCGCTGAAGCGCGATCTCCTCGACTACGCGGCCGCGCGATGAGCCGATGGCTCCCGCCGGCGCCGCGCGCCGGTCGCATCCTGCCAGCGCCCGAGATTGACTTCTCCGGTGTCGTGCCGGGGCGACGCCGTTTCCTTCGTGGCGCGGCGCTGCTGTCGTCCGGCGCCATCGCGGCACCGCTCGCGCGCGCGGAAGCGGACGACCTGTCGCGCAACCTGCCGCCGAACGTTCCCGAGTGGAGCACGCGCCTCGGCGCGCCGGTGCTCGCCTCGCCCTACGGCGTTCCCTCCCGCTACGAGGCGAACGTGCGGCGTCGCGAGAGCCCGGGCCTCACGCGCACGCCGCACTCGTCGGTCGCGTTCACGCCGCTCGCGAGCCTGTTCGGGATCATCACGCCGTCGGGGCTGCACTTCGAGCGGCACCATGCCGGCGTGCCGGACATCGATCCGCACCAGCACCGGCTGATGATCCACGGGATGTGCGCGAGCCCCCGCATCTTCACCATGGACGACCTGATGCGCTTCCCGTCGGTGTCGCGCATCCACTTCATCGAGTGCGGTGCCAACACCGGCATGGAATGGAACAACGTCGCCGTGCCGAGCGTGCAATACACGCACGGCATGATCGGCTGCTCCGAGTGGACCGGCGTGCCGTTGTCGACGCTGCTGGCCGAGGTCGGCTTCGATCGCAGTGCCAAGTACGTGCTCGCCGAAGGCGCAGACGGCGCGTCGCTCACGCGCACCGTCGCGATGGAAATGGCGCTCGACGACGTGATCGTCGCGTACGGGCAGAACGGCGAGATGCTGCGTCCCGAGCAGGGCTATCCGCTGCGCCTCGTCGTTCCCGGCGTGCAGGGGGTGTCGAGCGTCAAGTGGCTGCGGCGGCTCGAGATCGGCGATGCGCCGTGGAACACGCGCGAGGAGTCGCTGCACTACGTCGACCTGATGCCGGGCGGCAAGCACCGCCAGTACACCTGGATCCAGGAGGCGAAGAGCGTGATCACCTCGCCATCGGGCGGACAGGTGATCCTCGACCGTGGCTATCACGAGATCGGCGGGCTCGCCTGGTCGGGCCGCGGCAAGGTCCGCCGCGTCGACGTGTCGACCGACGGCGGACGCAACTGGCGCACCGCCAGGCTGCAGGAGCCCGTGCATACGAAGGCGCTGACGCGATTTCGCATCGACTGGAACTGGGACGGCGGGCCGGCGCTGCTCCAGTCGCGCGTCATCGACGAAACGGGCTACGTGCAGCCGACGTATCGCCAGCTTCGCGCGGTGCGGGGCACTCGCTCGATCTACCACAACAACGCGATCCAGACGTGGCGCGTGGAGGCGAGCGGGGAGGTGAGCAATGTGCAACTCGCGTAGTCGTGCGCTCGTCTTCACGCTCGCGCTCGCGTGGGCGGCCGTGTCGTTCGCCGCGGCGGACGCGCAGGCCGCGAACATCGCGACGCGCACGTTCGGATTCGGCAAGCCAGCGACCGCCGCCGACATCGCCGGTTGGGACATCGACGTGCGCCCCGATGGCAAGGGCCTGCCGCCGGGTCGCGGCAGCGTCGCGCAGGGGCAGGCGATCTACGACGCCAAATGCGCGAGCTGCCACGGCACGTTCGGCGAGAGCAACGACTACATGGCGCTCGCCGGCGGCGTCGGATCGCTGGCGTCGGATCAGCCGATGCGCACGACGGGCAGCAAGCTCAATCACGCAACGACCTTGTGGGACTACATCCATCGTGCGATGCCGTTCCAGAGTCCCAAGTCGCTGCATGCCGACGAGGTGTACGCGCTCACGGCGTATGTCCTCCACCTCAACGACATCGTTCCGGCGGATGCCGTGCTGGACCAGGCGTCGATCGTCGCGCTGAAGCTGCCCAATCGCGACGGCTTCACCACCGATCACGGCCTCGGCCGCCGCACCGGTCGGCCCGATACGCGCAACGTGGCCTGCATGCGCGATTGCACGGGACCGCCGAAGCTTTCGTCCGAGATTCCCGAGCACGCACGCGATACGCACGGCAACCTGGCGGAGCAGCTGCGCGGCATCGGCCCCGTGGCGGGCATCGACGCCCCGGCGCCCGCGATATCGCGCACGGCGTCGCCGGCCGCCGCGTCGGCGATGCCCGCGCTCGCCAAATCGGCCGGCTGCCTCGCCTGCCATGGCATCGGCAACCGCCTCGTCGGTCCGGGCTTCCGCGAGGTGGCCGCGCGCTATGCCGGACAGCCGGGCGTCGATGGCATGCTCGCCGGTCGCATTCGCCAGGGCGGGTCGGGCAACTGGGGCAGCGTCGCGATGCCGGCGCACCCGCAGTTGTCCGACGCCGACGTCCGAACGCTGGCGCGCTGGATCGCCAGTGGCGCGCCGTGACGGCCGCTGCTCGCCCTGCGAGCGGCGCGCGCTTCATGACCGGCCGCCATATCGATGGAAACGACCGGTCTTTCGGCCGGCCATGCCGCTTTAGTATGATGCACGGTTGTCCTATTCGGGGAGACGCGCCATGAACGCAACGCGCAGGGAAGTCTTGAAGTCGGGCGGCGGCATCACGCTCCTGACACTGGTCGCCGCCGCCGGCTGGTTGAAGCCGTCGGATGCGCACGCGGCGGACTGGAACAAGGCCGCCTTCGAGTCGAAGACGATGGACGAGGCCTACAAGGCGCTCGGCGGCGCGCCCGCGCAGAGCAAGGACATCACGTTCTTCTCGACGCCGGACATCGCCGAGAACGGCGCCGTCGTGCCGATCGGCGTCACGAGCAACGTGCCGAAGACCGAATCGATCGCGATCCTGATCGAGAAGAATCCGAACATGCTCGCCGCGCAGTTCGACCTGCCCGCCGGCACCGAGCCGTCGCTGACGACGCGCGTCAAGATGGGCCAGAGCAGCAACGTGTACGCGCTGGTGAAGGCCGACGGCAAGTACTACGTCGCCAGCAAGGAAATCAAGGTCACGCTCGGCGGCTGCGGCGGGTGAGCGGGCGTCTTCTTTCTTTCCGCCGAAGGGCGCGTGGCGTTCGCCAGCGGTCTTCGGCCAGACCAACCGGCCGCGAGCGGTGCTCTACGCCGGCCGAAGGAGTGAAACATGGCTGATCCGATGCGCATTCGCGCGAACGTGGATGCGGGTGGGGTGACCGAGGTCAAGGTGCTGATGAACCACGAGATGGAAACGGGGCAGCGCAAGGATGCGCAGGGCAAGCTCGTCCCCGCCTGGTTCATCCAGAACGTCTCGGCCACGCACAACGGCAAGACGGTGCTGTCGGCGCAGTGGGGCCCGGCCGTGGCGAAGAACCCGTTCCTGTCGTTCAAGTTCAAGGGTGCGTCGAAGGGCGACAAGGTGCAGATCACCTGGGTCGACAATCGCGGCGACAAGCGTACCGACGAGGCGACGATCGCCTGATCGTGCGGCCCGCCGCGTCCTCGCGAGCGGCGGTTGGATCGGATGTCAACGAAGGCTTCGCGTACCCCGTCTTCCGGGCAGGGGCGTGAAAGCCGATGCCAGCGCGACGTGCAGGCGCGCTTTCTGGAGGAGAACGATGTTTTCGACGCGCGTTGCAATCGCCGCGCTCGCGGCGGTGTGTGCTCCGATGGTGCTCGGGCAGAACACCGTCGACGAGATCGAGAAGTACCGGCAGGCGCTGCAGGACGGCAATCCGGCCGAGCTGTGGGAGGCGCGCGGCGAGGCGCTGTGGAAGCAGCCGCGCGGACCGAAGAAGGTCTCGTTCGAGCGCTGCGACCTCGGGCTCGGCGCCGGCGTCGTGAAAGGCGCCTATGCGCAGCTGCCGCGCTACTTCGCCGACGCCGATCGCGTGATGGACCTCGAGACGCGGCTCGTGCACTGCATGGTCACGCAGCAGGGCCTGACGCCCGAGGAAGCCAAGCGCAACCCGTTCGGCTCCCCCGAGCGCAAGTCGGACATCGAGGCGCTGGTCGCCTACGTCACGTCCGAGTCCAAGGGCGTGAAGATGAGCGTGCCGATGCGCCATGCGAAGGAGCGCGAAGCCTACGCGCTGGGCGAGCAGATGTTCTACTTCCGCGGCGGCCCGCACGATTTCTCGTGCGCGACCTGTCATGGCGAGGATGGCAAGCGCATCCGCCTGCAGGACCTTCCCAACCTGACGAAGGTGGCCGGCGCACAGCGCGCGTACACGACCTGGCCCGCGTATCGCGTGTCGCAGGGCGAGCTGCGCACGTTCCAGTGGCGCCTGTACGACTGCTTCCGCCAGCAGCGCTTTCCCGAGCTCGAGTTCACGTCCGAAGCGTCGATCGCGCTCACGAGCTTCCTCGCGAAGAACGCCGACGGCGCCGCATACAACGCGCCCGCCATCAAGCGCTGAGGGGTCGCCATGCAGATGACACGCACGTTGTGCTCGCTCGCCGCGCTGGCCGCCCTCGCCGGTTGCGCCGGCTCGTCGTCGTCGGGCGGACAGGGCGACGCGGCCCTCCGCGCCAAGGCGCTCGAGGTGATGAAGGCGTCGTTCAAGGCGCGCGGCATCGCCACGCTCGATCGCCTGGACCAGGACGAGACGCAGGCGCTGTGCAGCCAGTACGCCGCCAGCGGACCGCCGAAGGACGTCGCGCAGCGGATCGAGCAGGCGAATCTCGTCGCGATCAAGCCGCCGTCCGACGGCCGCTACCTCGGCGACTGGAAGCGCGGCGAGCAGATCGCGCAGCGCGGCACGGGCCTGCAGTGGAACGACACGAAGGAGACGCCGGTCGGCGCCAATTGCTACGCCTGCCACCAGCTGACGAAGGAGGAGATCAGCTACGGCACCATCGGCCCCTCGCTCTACAACTTCGGCAAGATCCGCGGCTACACGCCGGACATGGAGAAATACGCCTGGGGCAAGGTGTGGAACGCCGACGCCTATGCCGCGTGCTCGCTGATGCCGCGCTTCGGGCACAACGGCATCCTCACCGAGGCGCAGATCAAGGACGTGGTCGCGCTGCTGATGGATCCGCAGTCGCCCGTGAACAAGTGACTTGCGCCGGCTCCTGGTGCGTCGTCCGGGTCGTTCACGCAGCAGGCCGTTGCGCACCTGCCTGTCCTGGGCCCGCCCGGCAATCGCGGCGCGCCGCTGACCGGCACTGAAGCCGCCTAGCATGCTTCGACGCGACTTCCTGCAGCTCCTCGCCGCCGCGGCCGCGGCGGGGCTGCCGATCGATTCGCGCGCGGCGCTCGAGCAGGCCGACCCGCGCTTCTACGACGGGCTCGCGCCGATCGGCAACGTGCACCTGCTGCACTTCACCGACTGCCATGCGCAGCTGCTGCCGCTGCACTTCCGCGAGCCGAGCGCGAACCTCGGTGTCGGTGAGGCGCGTGGGCGACCGCCGCACCTCGTCGGCGACGCCTTTCTCAAGGCCTACGGCATCCGGGCGGGCACGCGCGAGGCGCATGCGTTCACCTACGTCGATTTCGTCGCCGCGGCGCGCGCCTACGGACGCACCGGCGGATTCGCGCATCTCGCGACGCTGATCGAGCGCCTGCGCGCCGAGCGGCGCAACGCATTGCTGCTCGACGGCGGCGACACCTGGCAAGGGTCGGCGACGGCGCTGTGGACCAAGGGCCAGGACATGATCGACGCATGCAAGCTCCTCGGCGTCGACGTGATGGTCGGCCACTGGGAGTTCACGCTCGGCGCCGATCGCGTCAGGGAAGTCGTCGACCGGCAGTTCGCCGGCCGCACGGAGTTCCTGGCGCAGAACGTGAAGACCGCCGACTTCGGCGACCCCGTGTTCAAGCCGTATGTCGTGCGCGAGCTGAACGGCGTGCCGGTGGCGATCGTCGGGCAGGCGTTCCCCTACACGCCGATCGCCAACCCGCGTTATTTCGTGCCCGACTGGACGTTCGGCATCCAGGACGACACGATGCAGGCGGTCGTCGACGAGGCTCGCGCGAAGGGCGCCCAGGTCGTCGTGCTGCTCTCGCACAACGGCATGGACGTCGACGTCAAGCTGGCGTCGCGCGTGTCCGGCATCGACGCTATCCTCGGCGGACATACGCACGACGGCGTGCCGCAACCGGTCGTCGTGTCCAATCGCGGCGGCCGCACGCTGGTCACCAACGCCGGCAGCCACGGCAAGTTCCTCGGCGTGCTCGATTTCGACGTGCGCGGCGGCAAGGTCGTCGATCATCGCTACCGGCTGGTGCCGATCTTCTCGAACCTGCTTCCCGCGAACGCCGCGATGGCGGCGCACATCGACAAGGTGCGTGCCCCGTTCAAGGCGAAGCTCGGCGAGCGGCTCGCCGTCGCCGGCGACCTTCTCTACCGCCGCGGCAACTTCAACGGCAGCTGGGATCAGCTGATCTGCGACGCGCTGATGGCCGAGAAGGGCGCGCAGATCGCGTTCTCGCCCGGATTCCGCTGGGGCTCGACGTTGCTGCCGGGCGAGCCGATCACGCTCGAGCACGTCTACGACCAGACGGCGATCACCTATCCGTACACGACGCTGAACGAGCTCTCGGGCGAGACGATCAAGACGATCCTCGAGGACGTCGCCGACAACCTCTTCAATCCGGATCCCTATTACCAGCAGGGCGGCGACATGGTGCGGGTCGGAGGCCTCACCTATTCGCTCGATCCGGCCGCGACGCAGGGTCGGCGCATCTCCAACATGCGGCTCGGCGGCGTGCCGCTGGAGGCGACGAGGCACTACAAGGTCGCGGGCTGGGCTCCCGTAGCGGAGGAAGCGCGCGGCGCGGGCGGCGAAGCCATCTGGGACACGGTCGCGCGATACCTGCGATCACGACCGAAGCTGGGTCCGATCAAGCTCAACGTTCCGCAGCTCGTGGGTGTCGGCGACGACCCCGGCCTCGCTTGATCGGCCGCAATCAGCCACGCGCAGCGGCGCGCGACCATCGTTTCGCGCGTCAAGCCCGAAAGGCAAGCATGAAACCTGTCCGCGCGGTGGCGCTCGTCGTCGCGGCGATCGTCTCGCAACCGGTACCCGCGGCCGACAAGCTCCTCGCCAATTACCCGTCGCTCACCACCGTCGCGGCGCTGCAGGCGGCGCAGGCGGCGCTGGCGCGCTGCGACAAGGACGGCTACACCGCCGCGGTCGCCGTCGTCGATCGGGGCGGGCATGCGCTCGTCCTGCTGCGGAACGGTCTCGCCGGGCCGCACACCGTGCAGACCGCCATGGGCAAGGCCGCCACCGCGCTCTCGTTCCGCACGGATACCACCGAGCTCGCTGCCGCGACGCAGGCGGGTCGCGCAGCGTCGGGCGTTCGCGAGCTGCCGAACGTCGTCGCCGTCGGCGGTGGATTGACGATCCGCGCGAAGGGCGCGCTCGTCGGTGCGATCGGCGTGTCCGGTGCGCCGAACGGCGATGCGGACGACGGCTGCGCGAAGGCCGGCCTTGCGGCGATCGGCGACGCGCTGGAGCTCGAATAGCGGACTACGTCGGGATCCGCCGAACGAGCTCGACGCGCGCGAAGCGACGCTTGCCGGCCTGCAGAACGACGTTGCGGCCGACGGGGATCTGCAGCGCCTTGTCGGTGACCACCTCGCCGTCGACGCGCAAACCGCCCTGCTGGATCAGCCGCAACGCCTCCGACGTCGAGCCGACGATGTCGGCCATCTTCGACAGCTGCGCGATCGGCACCGAGGCGAGGTCGGTGGCGATCACCTGCACCGGCATGTCGTCGGGCATCGCGCCGTGGCGGAAGCGTGCCTCGAACTCGGTCAGCGCGGCGTCCGCCGCGGCCGGCGAATGGAATCGCGCGACGAGCTCCTGCGCCAGCGCGACCTTGGCATCGCGCGGATTGCGACCGCCGTCGACCTCGGCCTTGAGCCGCGCGATGTCGCCCGGCTCGCGGAACGACAGCAACGGATACCAGCGCCACATGAGCTCGTCGGAGATCGACATGGCCTTGCCGAACATCTCGGCGGGCGGCTCGTCGATGCCGATGTAGTTGCCCTTCGACTTCGACATCTTCTCGACGCCGTCGAGACCCTCGAGCAGCGGCATCGTGATGATGCACTGCGGCGGCTGGCCGAAGTCCTTCTGCAGCTCGCGTCCCACGAGCAGGTTGAACTTCTGGTCGGTGCCGCCGAGCTCGATGTCCGCCTCGAGCGCGACCGAGTCGTATCCCTGCATCAGCGGATAGAGGAACTCGTGCACGGCGATCGGCAGGTTGCCCTCGAAGCGCTTGGCGAAGTCGTCGCGCTCCAGCATGCGCGCCACCGTGTAGTGCGAAGCCAGCCGGATCATCCCGGCCGCACCGAGCTTCTCGCACCATTCCGAGTTGTAGCGCACCTCGGTGCGCGACGCGTCCAGCACCTTGGAGGCCTGCGCGTGGTAGGTCTTGGCGTTGGCCTCGATCTCGTCGCGCGTCAACGGTGGCCGCGTCGCGTTGCGTCCCGACGGGTCGCCGATCATCGACGTGAAGTCGCCGATGAGGAAGATGACCTGGTGGCCGAGATCCTGCGCCTGGCGCAGCTTGTTCAGCACCACCGTGTGGCCGAGATGGATGTCCGGCGCCGTCGGGTCGAGGCCGAGCTTGATGCGCAGCGGCCGCTGCTCGGCGCGGCTGCGCTCGAGCTTGTGCTCGAGCTCGGTCGCGACGATGAGCTCGTCCGCGCCGCGCCGCAGGATTTCGATCTGCGCGCGCGGATTGGCGAACGCCGCAGTCACGCCGCCTTCGCTTCGCGCAGCGCGACGGCTCGTTTCGCGGCCGGCCGCGCATAGCAGCGCGTGTGCCAGTCGCGAGCGCGCGGCCAGCGCTCGAGGCCGAAGCCGGGCGCGCGGTACATCACCGCGGCGACGTTGAGGTCGGCGACGTTGAACTCGTCGCCGCCGAGCCACGCCGTGCGGCCCAGCGCGTCCTCCAGCACGTCGAAGCGCTTCGGCAGCTTCGCCTGCGCGTCGGCCACGACGTCGGCCTTGCGCTGCGGCTCGGGCAGGAGGCTCGTGTGGTAGAACCACGCGCCGAGCGTCGCCTCGACTTCCGTCGCTGCCCAGAGCGTCCACTGCAACGCGAGCGCCTCACCGCGAAGCGTGCGCGGCCACAGCCGGCCGTGCTTGCGGGCGAGATACAGGTTGATGGCGAGCGATTCGAACAACGGCTCGCCGTCGTCGGTGATCGCCGGGATCGCCGCGTTCGGGTTGATCGCCCGGTATTCGGCGGACTTGATTTCCGGCCCGGTGAAGTCGTAGGCGACGTTGCGGTAAGGGATGCCGATCTCTTCGGCCGCCCACAGGACGCGGAACGCTCGGGATGCGGGTTTCCCGTAGATGACGAGGCTCATGGAATGTCAATCCGGCCGAAGGCCGTGGGACGGAAACCGGCAGTGATTTGCTAGAATCACCGCTTTCGCGCCGGAGGCACGATGCCGGACGTTGGACAGCAACCCCCGATTCTAGCGCAGGCCGCGCGCGAGCCGTCGTTGGCCCATGCGGCGCCGCGACAGCGAGCGAGCGCGCGCAGGCGCCTGTCGCCCGGCCACTGGATCGCCGTCGCCGTGCTCGCGCTCTCGGGCGTCGCCGCCTTCGGCATTGCGCCGGAGTCGACGATCGACGCGACGCCGGGGCGCACGATCGTGTCGTCGCTTCCGTTGCCCGCGCTGCGCATTCAGTCGATGACTTCTGCGCCGTTCTGGCGGGAAGAGCGCGTCCAGCGCGGCGACACGATCGCGAGCCTGCTCGCGCGTGCGGGCGTCGACGATGCCGCGGCGATGTCGTTCCTGCGCACCGATCTTCGCGCGCGTGCGCTCTATCAGCTGAAGCTCGGCCGTCCGGTGCGTGTCGCCACCGATGAGCGCGGCAGGCTCGACGCGCTGCGCTTCGTCACCGGCACCGGCGACCTGCTGTCGATCCGGCGCGTGAACGACGCGTTCCTCGCCGCCTACGAGCCGTCGAACGAGTCGGTCCGGCTGACGCTCACGTCAGGCGTGATCTTCTCGTCGCTGTTCGCGGCGGCGGACGCCGCCGGGCTGCCGGACGCGGTCACCGTCGCGCTCGCCGAGCTCTTCGCCGGCGACGTCGACTTCCTGCAGGATCTTCGCCGCGGCGATCGCTTCACCGTGCTGTACGAGACGCGCTACGTCGAGGGTGAACCGGTCGGCGTCGGACGTATCGTCGCGGCCGAGTTCGAGAACCAGGGCATGCGGCACTCGGCGTTCCTGTGGAAGGACGGCGAAGGCCAGGATGCATGGTATTCGCCGGACGGCCGCAGCATGCGCAAGGCGTTCCTGCGCACGCCGGTC
>Ga0307409_100000705_pt1 | contig 14908 bp, 8 predicted proteins | sample 322Ometagenome_2_FD_203888 | JGI IMG/M metagenome (GOLD analysis project Ga0307409, IMG submission 203888) | Maize rhizosphere microbial communities from greenhouse at UC Davis, California, United States - 322HYB-O-2 | ecosystem: Host-associated > Plants > Roots > Rhizosphere > Soil | place... | reverse complement strand
GCGGCGAGTGGGTGGCCGGGGTGCCCGAGGTGACCGAGTAGTTCTTGGTCGAGCTGTTATAGGTCACGAAGTCTCCGAGCTGGTAGCGCAGGGCGATCGGGTCTTGGTGATTGTGGTAAAGCCCGGCTGGCAGCTGATGTCCGAGCGCATGGTCGAAATTGTAGCTCTCCGCGACCGGTGCGTTACGATGCCAATAGTAGGTGGCATTCGTGTGCTGTGCCTGTCCTTGGATTGCCGAGCCATCCCATGCCTGGCCATCGAGTGCATTGAAAGCGGCCACGCCGTTGACGAAGATCCCGGAAGCGCCGGCGGCCGTGCTGTCCTTCACGCCCGCCTGAACCACGGGGCTACGAGGGAAGCGCCGGAGCCCCGCCTGAGTGCCAGGCCAGAAGTTCCCCACCGCGCCCTGTGGATTCAGCCACGGCCCAATGACGTAGCTCGGAATGCCGCTGTATTTTACATACACCCAGTTCGCCGAATACGAGATGCTATAGACGTCCGCATACGATGGCGAGGTGTGTGGCAAGGTGGCTCCACCCGTATTCCACGTCGTTGCGGAAGCGCCATTGGTGCGATTCGCGGTGGTGGTATAGACCCGAGAGTATTTTCCCGAGTTCTGCGTGAACCACGAGGTCAGCTGCGGGTCAGCTCGCGCAGCAGAGACAAGGAGGAGAGGCAGCAAGACGAATGGGCGCGTCATGCTCTCGTCCTAACAAAAGGATCATGAACCCAACGTGAATGACGGCATTTCCAAAAGAAATGCGCTTCCCTTCCCTTCCTTGCTCTCGACCGACAGCGTGCCACCATGGGCGTCGGCGATGCGCTTGCAAATGGCCAATCCGAGCCCCGTACCACCGGTGGCACTGCTGCGCGAGCGGTCGGCGCGGTAGAAGCGTTCGAACAAATGCGGCAGGTGCTCCATGGCAATGCCGGGACCATTGTCCCGCACTGAGAGGAAGGCTTTGCCACTCCGGACGCCAGAAGCGACGCGAATCTCCGACCCGGCAGGTGAGAATTTCACCGCATTGGCCACGAGGTTGGTAAGAATTTGCCCGACCTGCTCCGCATTCATACGGCAACCTGCAGGCTGGAGATCCACGTGCAGCACGGTGTTCTTTTCATCGGCCAGGACCCGGAGCGCGGGAAGATGCTCCTGACATACGGCTACCAAGTCGCCAGCCTTGAGAGCGGGCGTGCCGGCAGCGGCGTCGAGCACGGCAAGTTGCAGGAGCGATTCGATCATTCCCTGCATTCGCTTGGCGGCGCGCTGCGAAGTCTCGATGGTTTCACGGTAGTAGGCGCTATCACGCTCGCGCGACAGCGCCAACTGCGACTGCGCGAGGATGATTGAAACCGGCGTGCGAAGTTCGTGAGCAGCATCGGAGGTGAAGCGAGCCTGTTCATCGAACGCAGCATCGAGACGCTGGAACGTCTGATCTAGCAAGGTGGCCAAGCGCCCGAGTTCGCTCTCCGTCTCGGGCGTATGAATGCGCTCCTTTAGATTTCCTTCTGAGATGCGCGTGGCGGCAGCACTGATTGCAGTGATGGGTCGCAGCGCCCGGGACGAGATCCACCATCCGACGGCAAGCCCGATGGCCAGAAGTCCACCTCCGATCCCCGCGGTCTTCCATGCGAAATCACGCATCGCCTTGTCCACCGATGCCGTTGATCGACCCACCAGCAGGCACTCGCCGGGCGGAGTGAAGAGATAGACCTCGCGGTAATTACCCCGCAGGCGTGGCTTGGGGTCCAACACGGCCGTTTCCGGTAACGGGATCCACTCCGGAACCGTGGCCGATTTCGCCAGCGGGTCACCATCGCGCGTCCAGACGTGAAAGTAGAAGGGATCGGGATCTCCCGGCGAAAAAGCTGCCGTGATCTCGGGCGCTTGGAAACCCGGCGGCGGCCCCCGACGCGGCCCTCGCGGAGGCGGTCGGTCGTCACCTCCACCATCAGGATCTCCAAAACCTCCATCATCAGGACCGCCGAAACCCCCATCATCGGGACCTCCGGGACCACGGTCTTCTCCGGGTCCTCCGCGACGGGGACCACCCCCACCAGGACCTCCGCCTGGCCCGGGTCGCTTGCCACCGCGCTCCAAGGCGGCGGTCAGCACGCCCAGATGCCCTTTCAGATCATCATCCATCCGACGGTACGCATTCGTCTTCTCAAGCCGGTAGGCCGTCACCCCGAACGCGACCGTCATCGCCAGCAAGAGCAGGCCATGCCATGCTTGGATGCGCCAGCGGATGGACTTGCGGAAGATCATGTGTCGATGCTGTAGCCTTGGCCGCGGTGAGTGGTGATGAAGGAGGAGCCGAGCTTCTTCCGAAGGTTGGAAACCTGCACGTCGATGATGTTCGAGAGCGGCGTGTCGTTCTCGTCGTAGAGGTGATCGTAGATCTCGGTACGCGTGACCGTTTTCCCCCGGCGACGGGCGAGGTATTCCAACAAGGGATACTCGCCACCGGTCAGAGCCAGCGCTTCGCCGCCCTTGGTGGCACGGCGAGCTGCGGTGTCGATGGCCACGTCGCCGATGATAATGACGGAACTCGCATCGCCCTGGGAGCGGCGGATGATCGCGCGAACCCGGGCGGCGAGTTCCACCAGATCCACGGGCTTGGACACGTAGTCGTCCGCGCCGGCATCGAGGCCGTGGACGCGGTCGTTCACCTTGCTCCGTGCCGTCAGCATCAGGACCGGAGTCTTCTTGATCTTCCGCAACCGCTGCAGGACCTCGAAGCCGTCCAAGCCCGGCATCATCACATCGAGGATGACGGCGTCGTAGTCCCACTCGGTCGCCTTGTAGAGCGCCTCGGTTCCGTCGATCGCCTCATCCACAGCATGGCCTTCCTCCCGCATCGCCTGGCAAAGGGCGCGGAGCAGGTCGGGTTCGTCATCGGCAATCAGCAGTCGCATCGGCGGGAAGGAAACTAACATTCGCTTCATGAATCCACGATGAATCGTGCATTCATTCATGGCCCATTCATGATCGTTCTGGCAGGATGCGCAAAATGATTGCCCGCCTCCCCGCGCTTCTCTTGGCCTTCGCGTCCGTGCTCCACGCCGGGCAGCGGCTGGACGTGGAGGTGCGGCCGACCTTCGGCGCGAAGCCGTTGGCATTCGATACCCTGGCGTTGGAAACCCAAGCGGGCCAGCGCGTCTCGCTGACCCGCTGCGACCTGATCCTCTCGAAGGCTGAACTCCTCGCCGCCGATGGCAACTGGCTCAGCGCCGAGTCGTGGGCTGCCTTCGCAAGCCTGCGGGAGGGCCGGACGCGCTTTGCACTATCGGACATCCCGGCCGGCAAGTTCACCCGCCTCCGCTTTCACATCGGCGTGCCGCCGGAATCCAATAAGAGCGATCCGGCCGTCCATCCCGCCGGACACCCGCTCAATCCGGCGGTCAACGGCATGCACTGGGGCTGGCAGGGCGGCTACATCTTCGCCGCGGTCGAAGGCATGTGGCGAGGGCAGGACGGCGGCCTGAGCGGCTACTCGTTTCACGTCGCCAATGACGAGAATCTCATGACGGTGGAGATCCCGCTGGAACTCGATCTCCAGCGCGACCAAACGCTCCACCTTGGCTTCGATGCCTCACAGATCTTCGCTAAGGTCACGATTACCGCCGAGGCATCCACCACTCATTCGCGGACGGGCGATCGGTTGGCGGCGACCCTCAAGGCCAACCTTCCGAAGGCATTCCGGGTCGAGAGCGTGCAACCGACCCCGACGCGTCAAGAGGCAGCGGCCAAGTCCAATGCCCTGATCGCACCGAATGCGACGCCCTATCGCTTCCGCTTTTCCTCCAGCTTTCCGCGCCCGGCTTTACCCCTGGACAATCCGCTCACCGAGGAGGGTGTGATCCTCGGTGAGCGGCTGTTCCACGATCGTAGCCTGAGCGGCAATGGCACGCAGTCCTGCGCCGATTGCCATGACCGCCGGCATTTCTTCAGCGACGCACGGATCTTCAGCATCGGCGCCTTCGGCGACACGGGCACGCGGCAGTCGATGCCACTCTACAATCTCGCGTGGAAGTCGTCATTCTTCTGGGACGGTCGCGCGCCGACTCTGCGGGCGCAGGTGCTCGAGCCGATCCAGAATCCGATCGAGATGCACGCAACATTGCCGGTGGTGGTGAAGGCGATCGAGCAAGGTCCGCACTACCCGGACATGTTCGAGGACGCCTTTGGCACGCCGGAAATCAATGCTGACAGGCTCTCTCGCGCGCTTGAACAATTCCTGCTCACTCTCGTTTCGGATGATTCAAAGTTCGATCACGCGATGCGGGGGCAGACGCAGCTCACGTCCCAGGAACAGCGCGGTGCCGAACTCTTCAACACCGAGTTCGATCCCGCCCGAGGCCAGCGCGGGGCGGACTGCTTCCACTGCCACGGTGGCCCGATGTTCCAAAGCGCCGCCTTCGCCAATAATGGCTTGTCCCTCACCAAGGACGTCGGACGCTTTGATGCCACAAAGCTCGAGGGCGACCGCGGCAAATTCGCAGTGCCCTCCCTGCGGAATGTCGCGCGCACCGCGCCCTACATGCACGATGGCCGCTTCACGACGCTGGAAGAAGTGATCGATCACTACGAGCACGGCCTGCACCGGAGCCCGACACTCGATCCGAATCTCGCCAAGCATCCCGCCGAAGGGTTGCAACTCAGCGACCACGACAAGGCCGCGCTGGTGGCGTTCTTGAAAACGCTGACCGATCACGAATTCGTGCGCCCGGGCCCGCCGCCGACCCCACGACGGTGAGAATTCGCTCCGACTAAACGTCACGCGGATCCGGCTTGTGTGCCTCTGTCGCGACGTTTCGGCCACAGCAGCAGAATCCATGATATGCCCGCGATTCCGAGAACCACCCACGGTGTCAGCCAGCCAAAGCGAGTGTAGAAGGTGAATCCCGACTCCCGCCGCAGCGAGCCGACGAGGACTCCTTCAACCATCGCCCCGAGGCGGGTATGCACCATCCCGTTCGGATCAATCACCTGAGACACACCGGAGGTCGCGCAGACAAACATCCACCGGCCATTCTCGCAGGCCCGGATCCGCATTAATTCCGCGTGTTGATCGTGCTCGCGGGCGGTCCATGATTTCGCATCCATCACTGGGACGACGAACATTTCCGCTCCGGCAGTGGTCATCTTGCGGACCACGCCCTCGTAGTCGCAATCGAAACATATCGGTGTCCCCACCTCGCCGTGGCGAGTATCGATGGGCAGGGCCGTCGTTCCGGCGATCCCGTCGTCGAAGAAATGCACGGTGTGAACCTTGTTGTGCTCACCGCGCGGGCCCCTGGGATCGACGGTGAGCGCAATGTTCCGCCACGTCTCGCCGCCCGCCTCATGACGTTGGGTGCCGAAGGTAAGCGTGATATCGCGGTCACGGCAGAGCTGCTGGACGAGGTTCCATTCCTTCACATCGGCCCGGATGTCGTAGGGCACCGCATATTCAGGCCACACCACGAACTGAAGATCCGCAGGCAGAGCCCGCGTCGCAGTCACGAAGTCGTGGACCGTGGCATCTTCCGACTGGATGCCGCCGAGCTTCACCGCAGCGGGATCGTCGGTGCCTGGATCCGGATGACGAGGAACAAGCAGACAAGCACCCAGCACAAGGGCGAGCGATGCGACTCCGCTTTTCCAATGCCGCAGCGAGAGTAGTGCTGCTCCGAAGACGATGAGGACGCTCACTCCGTAAACTCCTATCCACGGCAACCAGCCATTCGGCCCAACGGCCGAGCCCGCGCTCAACCACGGAAACTTGAGTAAAAAGAGCTCCGAACGGATAAACTCCCAGCCTCCCCAGTTGAGCGCGGTAAAGGCGGCGAAGTACCACCCCTTGACGCCGCGAGCCGAGACAAGGCCCTGAAAGTGAGCGAATACCGCGGGAAAGACGGCCAGCACGATCCATAGGAAGAAAGCCCACGCTCCGAAGAGCTGGCATAGCCACGACAACCCCACCGCGAAGGCCGCCAAGCCATGGAGAAAGCCAATCGCTCGGGCCCTTGACCCGCTCTGACCTTGGAGGGTGACTAACAACCCGAATACTCCCGGCACCACCAGCCAACGCCACCCAAGCGGCGGATAGGCCAAGGCATAGATGGCGCCGGATGCCACCGCCAAGACAAGGCGGAGAGCAAAGGGCACACGAGCAGACAGCAACTCCATCAGTGGAGCTTGCTATCTATCACCGGGAAGCGCGGCAAGCACGCAGTCGGCAAGCGGCACGCTCAGGCGGAAAGCTCCATCTCGATGACGTTCGGTGCTTCCGTCCGGCCTTGCCGGACTTCGGACGCGAGTTCCGCCATGAACTCTTGATGGCGGATCAGCTCGAGGCGGCCATCATGGTGCTCCACGATCGCAGTCAGGCTCTCCACCCAGTCGCCGGAATTCAGGTACCGAATCTCGCCGACCTGCTTGTCTTCCGGTGTGTGGATATGGCCGCAAATGATGCCGTCGCAATGTTTCTTCCGAGCCAGTTCCTGAAGCTGCTGCTCATACTCGCCGACGAAGCTCACCGCCGACTTGACCTTGGCTTTGATCGCCTTGCTCACCGAGTAGTATTCCTTGCCACGCCACCCGCGGTACATGTTGTAGACGCGGTTCACCTTGAGCAGCAGGTCGTAGCCAACCGCGCCCAGCACGGCGATCCACTTGTGATTGGTCGAGACGCTGTCGAAGCCGTCTCCATGCACTACCAGATAGCGCTTGCCATCGGTCCCGTGGTGAATGTGTTCCTTCACGAACTGCATCCGGCCGAAGGCCAGCGGCAGGAAGCGATCGAGAATGTCATCGTGATTCCCGCGCAGGTAGATCACGTCGGTTTCATCCTTCTCCATCTTCTTGAGCACGGTGCGGATGAAGCGGCTGTGGCGCTTGCGCCATTTCGCGCCGCGCTTGAGGGCCCAGCCGTCGATGATGTCGCCATTCAGCACCAGCTTTTCGCAGCGGGTATGCTTGAGGAAGTCGATCACCTCATGGACCTTCGCGTCCTCGGTGCCGAGGTGGACATCGGAGATGAAGATCGTGCGGAAATTCCGCTTCGGGCGCTTGCTCTTCTCCTTGAGCGTGAGCGTCACCGGGCCGCGGGATTCACACGCTTCCTGCAGATGGTTCTCGAACGACTCGACCACTTGTTCCCAGCCGAGGCTTTCAGTGGCAAGGCGAGCCTCCGTGCGAAACAGATCATCGCTCCAGCGATCCAAGGCAGCAAAACACTCGCCGAGGTAGGCCTCACGCTCGCCCTTCGGAGCCTTGAGACCATTGCGATCATGAGCGACATGGCGTCCGGAGGCCGCATAGTCATGGCTCACCGTCACCAGACCACTCGCCATCCCCTCTAACAAGACATTCCCAAAGGTCTCGGTCTCGCTCGGGAACAGCAGGATATCGGCCGAGGCATAGTGACGGGCGAGATCTTCACCCGTCTGCACGCCAACGAAATGGACGAAGGTATGCTCCGCCTGGAGCTTCTCGCGCAGGGGGCCATCGCCGACCACCACGCAGGCGAGATCCGGCATGCGCTCACGCATCTTCCGGAAGCACTCCATGGCGAAGGGCAGGTTCTTTTCCGCGGCAACCCGACCAACGATGATCGCCACCGGCGAACCATCACGGGCACCCCATGAGGCGCGGAGAGCGGAGTCACGTTTCGCCGGATGGAAGAGTTCGGTGGCCACCCCGCGGCCGAGCAGACGTACGTTCTGGAAGCCCTCGCGCAGCAGCATGTCGACGACATCGCGGGTGGGAGCCATGGTCAGGTTGGCGCGGCTGTGAACCTTCTTCAAATAGGCCATCGCCGCCGGTTGGAGCCCGCCGAGGCGATACTGCTCCATGTACTGGTGGAAATTGGTGTGAAAGCCCGTGGCCACCGGAATCTCAAGCGCGTTGGCGGTTTTGAGCGCCGAGATGCCAAGCGGGCTCTCCGTGGCGACGTAGATCGCGTCCGGCCGGCGCTTGGTCCAGCGCTTGCGAAGCTTGAAGGAGCCGGGCAGGCCAACCCGCACTTCCTTATACAACGGCAGCGGCACCGAGGCTGCGATCGTTTCGCCGCGTCCCCCACCCTCGCCGGTGCGAATCACATGAACGAGGTGCCCGCGACGACGAAGGCCGTCGCAAAGCCGACCGAGCGTCATGGCCACGCCATTCACGTCGGGAGCAAAGGTGTCAGTGACAATGTCAATTCTCATGAATAGTCAGGAGTTTCAAACAATCCGCACCGTGGGTGTAGCACGCGGCCATTGTCACACGGGCGCGATTTCCGGTGGCGAAATCGACACAGACCGCGTGAAACCAACGTTTCTCGCTTGGCCAATGACAAATGCGGGTTAGGGAACACGCGTGCCCCGCAAGGCGGACGACCAAGACGACTGGCTGCAGCGGGCAATCCAGCAGCCGGATTTCAGCCAGCGCCTGGCCCTCGCGGCCTCGGGTGCGGGAGGCGTCGTGTTCGATCACATCGACGAAGCCGCTCATGCCTGGCTAGCCGCGGTGGCATGCCGCCACCTAACAGACTCGGGAACGAAGCGGCTGTGGCTTGTCTGTGATGCACCGCGGCAACGCGAGCGACTTGCTGCCGAGCTTGAGCTCTGGGGCATCGACGCTGCCGATCTGCCGGAGATGCCGGTGGAACTTGAGGGCGGCCAACTTGCCGATCCCGAGTCTGCTGCATTGCGACTGGAGGTGCTGGACGCCGCCGCGCAGCGCGATACCTGCGTCATCCTCTGTGGTGCAGAGGCGTTTTCTCAGGGTGCGCCCTCACCCAGCGAATTGGCGGGTAGCAGGATCATTGTGAAGCAAGGTTCGGACGCGGATCCGTTAGACTTGGCCGCCAGGCTTTCCGCTCACGGCTACGATCGCGTCACCACCGTGCAGGGTCGCGGACAATTCGCCGTCCGTGGCGGCATCCTCGATGTTTTCCCGTGGCAAGGCGGTCGCCCGCTTCGGATCGAGTTGTTCGGTGACGAGGTGGACTCGCTGCGAGAGTTCGATGTCGATACTCAAGCCTCAGTGGGAAAGCTTGCCCAAGCCGAACTACTGCTCGCCGAGCCGGAACTGGATGCCACCGTCGCCGACTATGTGAGAAAGGGCGATGTCCGGATCGCCTTCGAGGACGCTGAGATCGAGGCGGAGGTGCGAATCATATCGGGAGCCATTGAAAGCGATGGTCGAGAGGAAGACTTCACCACCGCCTGCTTCGGCAGCCCACTCGGCAGCTTCGAGGCAGGCGACTTCGTCCTCGAGCAAAGCCGCCGCCAGCGCTTCTTCGATCAGCTCGACGAGTGGCGCTCGCTAGGCTGGCGGGTCGGCATGGTCTTCTCTAACAAAGGTGAGGAGGACCGCTTCATCGAACTCGCCGGCCACGAGGCGGTGACGAATGTCTTACGACTGCGCGGCGAGCTGATTCAAGGCTTCACTGTTCCCGCCGCACGGATGGCAGTGCTTTCATCGAGCGAACTCTTCGGGCGCTACCGCACGCCCGGCACGATCAAGCGCAGCCGCCAGGAAGCACGACGTATCCTCACCGCCCGTGCCTCGCTCGATGACATCGAGGAAGGCGACCTCGTGGTGCACTACGAATACGGGATCGGTCGCTTCCGCGGCATTGCCCCCGGCGAGAGCGGCGAGGAGATCTCGATCGAATACAAGGACGGCGGACTACTTTCCGTCCCGATCGATCAGGCTCATCTCGTCGCCAAGTATGTCGGACTCGGCGGAAAGACGCCGGAGCTCAACAAACTCGGCGGCGCAGCGTGGAAGAACATCCGCAAGAGCGCCGAGAAATCGATCCTCGACTACGCGGCTCAACTTCTGCGAGTGCAAGCCGAGCGCCAGGCGGAGCCCGGCATCCCCCACCCGCCCGACTCGCGGTGGATGTGGGAATTTGAAAATTCCTTCCACTACACCGAGACGCCCGACCAGCGCCGCGCGATCGAGCAATCGAAGCGCGATATGGAATCGGCCAAGCCGATGGACCGGCTGATCTGCGGCGACGTCGGCTTTGGCAAGACCGAGGTCGCGATCCGTGCGGCCTTCAAGGCGGCCACCGGCGGCATGCAGGTCGCGGTGCTGGTGCCGACCACCGTGCTCGCCGAGCAGCACTGGCGGACCTTCCGCGAGCGCATGAGCGACTACCCGATCCGCGTGGATCTGCTCAATCGCTTCCGGACGCCGAGCGAAGTCCGCGAGACGATCAGGGGGCTTGAAGATGGCTCGGTGGACATCGTCATTGGCACTCACCGCTTGATCTCCGGTGACGTGCATTTCAAGAACCTCGGTCTTGCAGTGGTCGATGAGGAGCAGCGCTTCGGCGTGAAGCATAAGGAGAAGTTCAAGGAACTCTTCCGCAGCATCGACGTGATGACCCTTTCCGCCACGCCGATTCCCCGGACGCTCTACATGGCGCTCATGGGCGCGCGCGACATGTCCACCATCGACACGCCGCCGCCTAACAGAGTGCCGGTCCACACCAGTGTGGTGCAGTATGACGAACGGATCATCCGCGATGCCATCCTGAGGGAGATGAAGCGCGGCGGGCAGGTCTTCTTCCTGCACAACCGGGTAAAGAGCATCGAGATGATGCGCAAGAAGCTCCAGGAACTCGTCCCGGAGGCGCGCATCCTCGTGGGCCACGGCCAGATGGAGAAAGACGAGCTGGAAGTGGTGATGCGGAACTTCGTCCACGGTGAAGCCGACATTCTGCTCGCCACTACCATCATCGAGACCGGCATCGACATCCCGAATGCGAATACGATCCTGATCGATCGCGCCGACCGCTTCGGCCTCGCCGATCTCTATCAGCTCCGCGGCCGCGTCGGACGCGCTGGCGAAAAGGCCTACGCGATCCTGCTGCTGCCGCGCGACTTCATCACCGCGGGTGATGCACGGAAGCGCATCCACGCCATCAAACAGTACACGGCGCTCGGCTCCGGCTTCAAGATTGCCATGCGCGATCTCGAGATCCGCGGCGCGGGCAATCTGTTAGGCACCAAGCAGAGCGGCCATATCGCCGCCGTGGGCTTCGATCTCTACTGCCAGCTCCTGCGCCAATCGGTGGACCGTTTGCAAGGCAAGACGCCGAAGGTCCGCGTCGAGGCGACCTTCCGCAGCGACTTCGTGGCCTTTTCCCAGGCCGAGTTCGCCCGCGGCTCCGGCGATGGTCCGCTGCTGCCCGCCTACCTGCCGAGTGGCTGGCTGGATGAAACGCAGCTCCGCGTCAGCGCGTACCGTGAACTGGCAGAGAGCATGATCGAGAAGGACCTCGATCAGATGGAGGCTCGCTGGCGAGATCGCTTCGGCCGCTTGCCGGAACCGGCGGAAAATTTGATCACGGTCGGACGCATCCGCCTAGTTTCCGCCGGAAAAGGCGTCGCGTCGGTCGAAATCAAAGGCCAGCGGCTGATGCTCCAGCGCGGTGGGGATTACATCATGCTGGAAGGCCGGCGATTCCCCCGGCTGACCTCGGAGGAGCCAAAGAAGAAGCTCCATGAAGCCCTGGAGATGCTACGGGTGCTCTGACAAAGGATCGTTGCAACTACTCTCCCAATGCCACTGCATTCGCCGCTGCGTAATGATGCGCGTGCGTCAGGCTGATCTTCACTTCAGCTATACCCTTTTCCTTGGCATACGCCTGACCCACGCCGCTCAGGACCAGCTCCGGCTCGCCGCTGTCCTTGCGGGCGATCTCCATGTCGAGCCAGCCGAGATCCTTGCCAATGCCGGTGCCGAATGCCTTCGCCACCGCTTCCTTCGCAGCAAAGCGAGCCGCGTAATGAATCGCCGGGCGTCGCTGGGACTCACAGTAGGCACGCTCCGCGGCGGTGAAAATCTTCGAGGCAAAGCGTTCGCCGAACTCCGCCATCGATGACTCGATGCGCTCGACCTCCACCACGTCGATACCAATGCCGAACAGCTTCATGCTTCCGGGTAGGCGGCCATGAGTTCCTTCATCTCGCGCACAGCCTCGGTGAAACCGACCCGCATGGCTCGTGAGACAATGGTGTGCCCGATGTTCAGCTCGGCGAGATAAGGCACCGTGAAAAGACGGAAGATGTTGGAGTAGTTGATCCCGTGCCCCGCATTCACTTGGATGCCCGCGGCGTAACCCGCCTTCGCACCTTCGATCAAGCGGCCGATTTCGCGTTCGAGTTCACCATCGACGGCATTGGCGAAGCAACCGGTGTGCAGTTCGATCATCTCCGCCCCGCACTGAGAGGCGGCCTCTATCTGATGGAGATCGGGATCGATGAAGAGCGACACGCGAATGCCGTTATCCTGGAGCGTTTTCACGCAGGCCTTCACCTCGACAAGTCGACCGGCGACATCAAGACCACCTTCGGTGGTGACTTCCTCGCGGGTCTCGGGAACCAGACAGGCGAACTCCGGCTTCAGTTCCAGGGCGAGCTTGGTCATCTCGGCGGTGACGCCCATTTCCAGATTCAGTGGCAGCGGGCAATGCTTGCGAATCTCGATGGCATCGCGGTCCTGCATGTGCCGGCGGTCGGCGCGAACGTGAATGGTGATGGAGTCGGCTCCGCCATCCTGCGCATCGAGCGCCGCCTGCAAGGGCGACGGCTCGGCATTCGGCGAGTCCGGCAGCAAGGCGTAGCGCGCCTGCCGCAGGGTGGCCACGTGGTCGATATTGACGCCGAGAAGCATGGGCACGGGATAGTCCGTCGACGGGGTGCCCGCACCTGAAAAATCGCCTCAAGGGCAATTCGGGCATGTCCGGTGCTCTCACCGGCCGCCGCGATGGTCCCGAAACCCCCTGCGATTTCCCCGGCCAAGCTGCCTGCGCTGCTGGTGCTGGTCGCGGGCCTGTGCCTGGCGGTGTTGCTCGCGGCGGAAACGAAGCGTAGCCAAGGAGAGGCGTTGGAGCGGGAACTCCGGAAACTCGCCCAAGACCGCGCCGAACTGATTCGCGGCCAAGTCCTCCGCTCGATGGAGGTGCTGCACGCGCTCGCCGGGCTCTATCGAACCGATGCCGATGTGACGCGGGCGGAGTTCCGCACCTTTGTGGAACCGACGCTTTCCCGCCAACCGGAGCTTCAAGCGCTGGCATGGGACCCGCGGGTAAAAGCGGCGGATCGGCAGGCGTGGGAGGCCAAAGCCCGATCCGAGGGTTTTGCCGACTTCTCTTTCACCGAGGACGCCTCAGGAGGCAACTTCGCCCCGGCCAGGCCTCGCGATGAGTATTTCCCGGTGTTCTACCTTGAGAGCCTCGCGAAGAATGCGCCGGCACTCGGCTTCGATGTTGGCTCGGAGCCGATCCGGCGCGCGGCTTTGGAGAAAGCCCGCGACTCTGGCCAACCGAACGCAACCGCCCCAATCCGGCTCGCGCAGGAGACAGGCTCCCAGACCGGATTCGTGGTCTTTTTCCCGATCTACCGGGGGCCGGTGGAAACGGAAGAACAGCGCCGGGAGAACCTGTCGGGATTTGCCACCGCGGTATTCCGGATCGGCGACTTGATCGAGTCTACCCTCCGCCCGGTGGGCAATAATGGCGTGCTGCTCACCATCGAAGACCCCGCGGTCGGCGGCACGATCTACCGGCAGTCTGGCGAGCGTTGGCAAGGAACTCAGTCATGGGCGACTCCGGTCGAATTTGCGGGACGCCATTGGAACCTCCACTTCGAGCCGGACCCGCTGCTACGCCGCCTTCACACCGCTGCCCTGCCCTGGATCGTTGGTGCGACTGGAGCATCCATCACCGGATTGCTTGCGGCCTACCTGTGGTTGGAAGCGAGACGCTCGGCGCAATTGAAGGCATCGCACGAAGCGCTGTTAGGCGAAATTCTCGTCCGCAAGGAGGCAGAGGCCTCTGCCGAGTCCGCGAACAAAGCGAAGTCGGAATTCCTCGCCAGCATGAGCCACGAGATCCGCACGCCGATGAATTCCATCCTCGGCTACTCACAGATCCTCGCCCGCGACTCCGGTCTACCGCCCTTCCACCGCGACATGATCGCGACCATTCTCAGCAGCGGAAATCACCTCCTGCACCTGATCGATGAGATCCTCGATCTCTCCAAGATCGACGCGGGCCGTATGGAAGTCACACGCGCTGACTTCGACCTTAATTCCCTGGCCAATGAGTTGATCGCGATCTTCCAGCACCCATGCGAGGAGAAGCATCTCGGCCTGCGGCTCGATGCGCCGGCACTTGGCCACCCGCTACTCGTCCACGGCGACGAGGGCAAGCTGCGGCAGATCCTGATCAATCTGCTAGGCAACGCGGTGAAGTTCACGAAGCGCGGACGCGTCGTTCTGAGCGTCCGGCAAAAAGGCGACACGTGGACTTTCGAGGTCGAGGACACCGGGCCAGGCATCGAGTCCGGTCTGCAGGAGCACATCTTCGAACCCTTCCAGCAAGGTCCGGGCCGCCACGTCGAAACCGGCACCGGGCTCGGGCTTGCGATTTCGAAGCGCCAGGCCGGAATCCTCGGCGGCAAGCTCACGCTCGATTCCCACGTGGGAGAGGGCTCGATCTTCAGGCTCACACTGAAGCTCCCACTGGTCGGTGAGGCCGCGCGGCAAGCGGCTCCGCAGCAACGGCAGACGCGACACCTAGCCGAGGGACATCGCGTGAAGGCACTGGTGGTGGATGACATCGCAGAAAACCGCGACGTGCTGGCAACCATGCTCACTCAGGTGGGCTGCGAGGTCGTGCTCGCCGAGCATGGCCGGCAGGCAGTGGAAGTGACCGGCGTCTCGCGGCCGCAGATCGTCTTCATGGACGTGAGGATGCCTGAATTTGATGGGATCGAGGCGACACGAAGGATCGTCCAGCAGTTCGGGAGCACCGGCATCAAGGTCATCGCTACCTCTGCCTCCGCCCTCGTCCACCAGCGCGAGCAGTGCCTCAGGGCAGGCTGCGACGACTTCGTGGCGAAGCCATTTCAGGCG
>Ga0307409_100000704_pt1 | contig 14909 bp, 2 predicted proteins | sample 322Ometagenome_2_FD_203888 | JGI IMG/M metagenome (GOLD analysis project Ga0307409, IMG submission 203888) | Maize rhizosphere microbial communities from greenhouse at UC Davis, California, United States - 322HYB-O-2 | ecosystem: Host-associated > Plants > Roots > Rhizosphere > Soil | place... | reverse complement strand
ACCACCCGCTCGTCGCGCAGACGCTCGTCGACTGCCTCGAGGACGCGATGGACGCGCTCGGCTGGCTGCGCGTGCTGCGCGCGATCGAGAGCGGCGCGATCGAGGTGGTCGCGCGCGACCTGCCGGCGCCGTCGCCGCTCGCCGGCGAGGCGCTGAGCGCGCGGCCGTACGCGTTCCTCGACGACGCGCCGCTCGAGGAGCGCCGCACCCAGGCCGTGCGGGCGCGCCGCTACGACGATCCTGGCGACGCCGGCGCGCTCGGCCGTCTCGACGCCGACGCGATCGCGACCGTGCGCACCGAAGCGTGGCCGCGTCCGCGCGACGCCGACGAGATGCACGAGGCGCTGAGCTCGCTCGGCGCGATCACCGCCGACGAGGCATCGTCGAACGACGGCTGGGCGCGCTGGCTCGGCGAGCTGGCCGCAGCGGGACGCGCGACCTTGCTGGTCGCCAGCGCGGGCGCGCAGCCGCTCTGGGTCGCCGCCGAGCGATTGCCGCAGTGGCTGGCGCTGCATCCGGGCGCGAGCTTTCGGCCATCGATCGCCGCCATGCGCGATGGCGCGGTGCGTGCCGCAGATCGCGACGAAGCGTTGCCCGAGCTGCTCCGTGCGCGGCTCGGCGCGCTCGGTCCGGTCACGCTCGCCGCGCTCGCCGCGCCGATCGGCCTGGTCGTCGAGGACGTGGAGCGCGCGATGCTGCAGCTGCAAAGCGAAGGCTCGGTCCTGCAGGGTCGCTTCGGACCCGAAGCGTGCGCCGGCGGCGCGGTCGAGTGGTGCGAGCGCCACCTGCTCGCGCGCATCCATCGGGCGACGCTCGGCAAGCTCCGGCGCGAGATCGAGCCAGTCGAGCCGCGCGACTTCGCGCGCTTCCTGTTCGAGTGGCAGCACGTCGCCGCCACGAGCCGGGTCAGCGGCCGCGAGGCGCTCGCCGCCGTCCTCGCCCAGCTCGAGGGCTACGAAGCGCCGGCGGCGTCGTGGGAAGGCGAGCTGCTGCCGGCACGGATCGTCGACTACGCGCCGCCCTGGCTCGACGAGCTGTGCACTGCCGGACGAACGCTCTGGACGCGGCTGCGGCCGTCGGCCAGCGACGCGCAGCGGAGCGGAACGACGTCGTTGCGCGCGACGCCGATCCTGCTGCTGCCGCGCCGGAGCGCACCGCTCTGGGCCGGCCTCGCACCCGCCCCCACCGGCGACGATCGCGTCGGCTCGCGCGCGCGCCGCGTCGCCGAGTTCCTCGCCGGCCACGGCGCATCGTTCTTCGACGACGTCGCTGCGGGCACGCAGCTCCTGCGCGCCGAGCTCGAGGACGCGCTCGCCGAGCTCGTCGTCCGCGGCCTCGTCCATTGCGACAGCTACGCCGGCCTGCGCGCGCTGCTCGTGCCGCCGTCAAAGCGCGCGGCGAAGAAGGGCGGCCGGCGCGGCCGTGTCGCCTGGTTCGGCATCGAGGACGCCGGGCGCTGGTCGCTGGCGCGGCGGCGCGGCGCGACGGCGCCGTCATCGTCGAACGTCGGGGCGCCGTCGAGCGAATCGGTCGAGCACGTCGCGCGCATCCTGCTGCGCCGCTACGGCGTCGTCTGCTGGCGGCTGCTGGAGCGCGAGCCGGCGTGGCTGCCGCCGTGGCGCGATCTCGTCCGCGTCTACCGGCGCCTCGAGGCGCGCGGCGAGATCCGCGGCGGCCGCTTCGTCGCCGGACTCTCGGGCGAGCAGTACGCGCTGCCCGACGCCGTCGCGTTGCTGCGCGAGGTGCGGCGCAGACCGCGCGACGGCTCGCTCGTCTGCCTCGCCGCTGCCGACCCGGCGAGCCTGCTCGGCACGCTCGTGCCCGGCCAGAAGGTCGCGCGCGTCGCCGGCGCGCGCGTCGTCTACCGCGACGGCGCGCCGCTCGCGACGAGCGTCGGCGGCGAGATCGAATGGCTCGACGACGTCGACGCGCGGCTGCGTGCGCTCGTCGGTCGCGCGCTGGCGATGGAGCCGTCGCCGCAGCTCGGCACGCTCGTGCTTGCGGCGCAGGCGTAGCCCGCGGAGCGGCGCAAGGCCCGGCGCTCGCCCTCGGCGGCGGCGCCGCCGTCAGTGGAGCAGCGCCCCGGGGCGGACCTCGGGCCGCGCGCGCGCGGCCTGCTCCTTGTCGCGCAATGCGGCCAGCATCCTGCCGACCACCGCAGGCGCGAGCGGACGGGCGAGATGGACGCCTTGCCCGGCCGGGCACCCCATCTGGCGCAGCTGCTCCATCTGTTCCGCGGTCTCGATGCCCTCGGCGATGATCGATTTGCCGAGCGACGTGCCGAGCAGCACCATCGCGCGCAGGACGGCGGCTTCGTTGGCGCCCCGCTGCAGGCCGTGGACGAAGCCGGGATCGATCTTCAGCGTGTTCACCGGCAGCGTCGACAGGTGGCGCAGCGACGAATAGCCGGTGCCGAAGTCGTCGAGGCTGAGCCCGATGCCCTGGCGCCGCAGCTCGCCGAGCGTGGGCAGCGAAGTCTCGAGCCGCTGGACGAGAACGTTCTCGGTCAGCTCGAGGGTCAGGTGGCGCGGCTGCAGCTTCGCCTCGGCGAGCGCAGCGGCGACGCGGGAGACGAGCCCCGGGTGGGCGACGTCGTTTCCCGAGATGTTGACGTGGACGTCGAGCTCGCCGAACGCCTCGTCGCGAAGCTGCCATTCGCGCAGCTGGCGGCACGCGGTGCGCAGCATGAAGTCGGTGAGGGCGAGGATCAGCCCGGCGTCCTCGGCGATCGGGATGAACGAGAGCGGGCTGATCGGGCCCAGCTCAGGGTGGTTCCAGCGCGCGAGGGCCTCGAAGCCGGTGACGCGGCGGCGGCCGAGGTCGAAGATCGGCTGGTACGCGACCGACAGCTCGCCGGCGGCGAGCGCGTCTCGCAAGTCGCGCTCGAGGCGCAGACGGTGCGACACCTCGGTGTGCAGCAAGGCATCGAAGAGCGCATAGCGCGCCTTGCCGTTGACCTTCGCCTTGTACATCGCCGTGTCGGCGTCGCGCAGCATCTCGGACGGCGTGACGTAGCCGAGGCCGCTGAAGGTGATGCCGATGCTGGCGCTCATCGTCAGGTCGGTGCCGGCGATCCTGAACGGCTGGCGCAGCGCGTCGAGCAGCCGCTCGGCGAGACCCACCGCGTAGCGTTCGTCGTCGACATCGTCGGTCAGGATCGCGAACTCGTCGCCGCCGAGGCGCGCGACGATGTCGCCCGGGCGAACGTGGCGCTCGATGCGGCGCGCGACGACGACCAGGAACTCGTCGCCAGCGGCGTGCCCGAGGCTGTCGTTGATCAGCTTGAAGCCGTCGAAGTCGAGGAACATCAGGCTGAAGTGGCGCCGGGGATGCGCCTTGACGACGGCGAGCGCGCCGACCAGCTCCTCCTGGAAGCGACGCCGGTTCGGCAGCCGCGTCAGACTGTCGTGGAAGGCGATGTGCTGCAGCCTCGCCTCGGCCTGTCGGCGCGCCGTCACGTCCTGCAGCTGCAGGACCAGGCTCGGCGAGGGGCTTTCGATCTCCGAGATGAAGCTGCCGTGCACCGCCGCCCAGACCTCGTCGCCCTCGCCGTGGCGCAGGCGCAGCTCGACCGAGAACGACTCGACCTCGGCCGCGTTCAGCTGCGCCAGGTGGGCGTCGAGCGCGGCGACCGACTCGGGGTCGACGAACTCGGCGAACAGGCGCTCCGCGGTCGACTCGTAGCTGCCCAGCCCGAGCAGGTCGCGCAGCGCCGAGTTCATCTGCAGCACGCGCCCCTTCGGCGAGACCAGCGCCATGCCGATCGAGGCGTGCGTGAACGCGCTGTGGAAGCGCCGCTCGCTGGCCTCGAGCTCGCGCACGTGGCGGGCGCCGAGCGCGGCTTCGCGCTCGATCGCCTCGAGCTGGCTCTTGCGGATCGCGTCGTTCGCCTGCTGCTGGCGAAAGACGTAGTGCAGCATCGTCAACAGCATCGCCACCATCGCCACCGCGACCATCACGACGCCGACGCCGGCCTGCTGGAAGGCGAGGAAGAGCAGGCCCGCGAACGGCGCGCTGCCGACGACGCTGATGCCGACCCAGCCGAAGTTGCCGAACATTTCCGCCACCGTCGGCCACTGGCTGCGCTTCAGATACGGCACCGCGGTGATGAGCGCCGTGTTGACGAGGAAGTAGACCAGGGCGCAGCAGGTCGTCGCGACCAGCAGCACCGCCGCGCTGACCAAGCCGAGCGATTGCAGGAAGCGCATCGCCGCGTGCAGGAGCGATCCGGCGCAGAGCATCGCGATGCTGGCCGTCGCCGGGCTGACGATCCGGCTCGTCCAGCGCTTCGACGTGCGCCACGATCCGACCAGGGCCTCGCCGGCGGCGGCGAGGGTGGCGGCGGCCGGGCCATGCAGCAGCAACAGCAGGAAGATCGCGATCTCGCCGGCGGTGAACGAGGTCTTCGAGCGCGGCACGCGGAACGGGAAGAAGCCCGCCAGCGCCGCGATCGCCGCGCCGGCGAAGACTTCTGCGAGCGCCAGCAGCGGCAGCGCCGACAGCTCGCGCAGCGTGTGCGCGACGACGGCGACGCCGACCAGCACGGTGATCCACCAGTACGCGGTCGCCAGCCGGTGGTAGTCCGGCATGAAGGCGCGGTGCAGGCGAGTCCACCAGAACCTCGCCTCGGAGCTCGCTGCTGTCGCTTGCAGGTCTGCGTTCATCGTCGTTGCCTGTCGGGTTCGTGGGGGCGCGTCGGGTGGCCGCTTGGCGCTCAGGGTTCGCCCAGCACCAGTCCTTCGCTGAGAACGAGTCCTTCGCTCAGGACCAGTCCTTCGCTGAGAACGAGACCCTCGCTCAGGACGAGGCCTTCGCTGAGCACCAGTCCTTCGCTCAGGACCAGTCCCTCGCTGAGGACGAGGCCCTCGCTCAGCACGAGACCTTCGCTGAGGACGAGCCCGCTGCCGCTGACGAGCCAGCCCGACAGCGTCGTCGCCGGAACGAAGACGCCCGTCTTGCCGAGCCACGAGCTGGCGCCGGCGAGCGCGTCGCCGCTCACCACGCCGGCGGTGAGCAACGTCTGGCTGGCGCCGGCGGTGTCGGTGAACGACTGGACGAAGGTGTTGGCGGGGATGCCGCTCCCCGACCAGTAGACGGCCTCGCGCTTGCGCACGATGCCGCCGGCCCAGGTCAGCCGCGGATCCCAGATCGCCTGGTACCTCGTGAACAGCGCGCTGCCGCTGACGACGTGGTTGCCGCCGACGTAGACGATCTTCGACCAGTTGAACGTCTGGCCGTTCACTGTCGACGTCGGCGCCGGCAGCGCGTCGGCGTTGATCGACGCGCCGGCGACGAGCTCGCCCGCGGCGATCCTTCGCGCCAGGTCGGTCTTCAGCGCCCTCGCCAGCTGCACCGCGCCGTCGACGTTGAGCAAGCCTGCGCCTTGCTGCAGCAGGTTCGCGTTGGCGAGCGGCTGCGCGGTGTACTGCAGGATCGCCTTGATCAGCGGCGGGGTGAGGCCGGGGGTTGTCTGCAGCAGGAGCGCCGCGGCGCCGGCGACGGCCGGCGCCGAGATCGACGTTCCGCTCAGCATCATCTGCGTCTCGCCGTAGACCGGCGCGATGCCGAGCGGCTCGACGAGGGTGCCCCAGTACGTCGTCGCCAGCGCATTCCACGCGGGGCTCGTGCTCAGCGCGCTCGTCGCCGCCGCGGCGACGAGCTTGTTGCCGGGGGCGACGAGGTCGGGCTTGAGCAGGTTGTCGACGCGGCGGACGCCGCCGGCGTCGACCAGCGACGCCCGCGTCGGCCCGCGCGAGCTGAACAGGTTGACGCTGTCGTCGCTGCGCGCCAGCGTTCCCTTGAAGTTGATGGCGCCGACGGTGATGACCGACGGGTCGATGCCGGGCGAGCCGATCGCGCCGTAGGTCTCCTGGCCGAGCGCGTTGCGGCCGTAGTTGCCGGCGGCGACGACGACCGTGATGCCGGCCGCCGTCGCGCTGCGCACGGCGATGCAGAGCGGGTCGGTCAGCCACGACTCGGGCGAGTTGGCGGCCAGGCTGACGTTGAGGACCTTGATGTTGTATTCCTTGGCGTGGTAGATCGCCCACTGGATGCCCTGGATCGCATCGCTCAAGGTGCCCGCGCCCGCGTCGTCGAGCACCTTGACGTCGTAGACGCTGGCGCCCGGCGCGATCCCGGTCGTGTCGGGAGTCGTCGACCCGTACGCCCTGGCGCTGCCGGCGGCGATCGATGCGACGTGCGTGCCGTGGCCGTAGCGGTCCTGCGTCAGGCTGCCGTCGTTGGCGATCGCCGCCTCGAACGCGGCGAGCTCGGCGCTCGCCGGTGCGAGCGACGTCGCGGCGGCACTGCCGGTCGTCCAGGCGGCGGCGCCGGCGTTGCGGAGGTCGACGTTGCGTCGCACGCGCGAGCCTGTGCCGTCGAAGAACGCCTGGTGCGCGCGCATGACGCCGGAGTCGAGGACCGCGATGCCGACGCCGCTGCCGTCGAGCGCCGCGGCGTTGCTCTTGAGGTTGCCGGTGCGCACGTTGCCGGTCAGCGTGCCGGTGATCGCCTCGAGCGTGCTCGCCGTCCGGCGGGTGACGCGGTTCGGCGACATGCTGGCGACGTCGCCGCGCTGCGCGAGAGCGATCACGTCGGCGGCGCGCACCTGCACGGTCAGCGCGCGGACGGCGGCGTGGACGGCGTGGACCGTGCCGCCGCTGCGCAGCACGGCAGCGCGCAGCTCGGTCATCGCCGGATCGCTGGCGTTGCTGACGACGATCGCCTGCACGTGGCGGACGCCGTTCAGGTCGCGGATCCAGCTCGCCTTCGCCTTGCCGGTGTCGGCGAGAGCGGCGGCGAGGTCGCGCGCGAGCTTGGCCTGCGGCGACGGCGCTCCTTGCGACAGCACCGGAGCCGCCGGGCCGAGCGCCAGCGCGAGCGCGAGCGCGGCGCGGAAGAGGGCGCTTCGCAGCCTGTCCGCCACAAACAGGACGATGAGGGTTCGGATCGGAAGCATCGGCGGCTGGCAGCGAACGTCGCACCGGTCGGCGTGCGGCGCGCAAGCGAAATTGCGAACCGTCCCTTATAGCGAAGCACTTCTTCAAACGTCGTGAAAGAAATCGCCTTTCGGACGGCCGCTGGATTTTTGCCGGTATTAGTTAACGCCGATCGTCGGCGTCGGACGCGAGGTCCTCAAGTTCGCGCCTCTGCGGCCGAGCGCAGCGCCGCCGATCGCCGTGCGGCGAGCGACCGCACGACGCGCGACGCGTCGCTAGGCCCGGTTCTGCGCGACGCCGGCGGTCGATGCCTCGTCGACGCCTGGCGACGATGGCGACGGCCGTCGCGCCAGCGTCAGCTGCACGCGGTGCAGGCGCGCGTCGTCGACCAGCGGCAGCGAGTCGTCTGCCTGCAGCGCGCCATCGAGGCGAAGCTCGCCGCGCTCGTCGCCGCGGTCCTGCTGGGCGACCTCGATCTCGTACAGCGTCGAGCGATAGCGGTATTGCAGCGTGCAATGCGTCCATGCCGCCGGCAGGCAAGGCGAGACGACGAGGCGCGCCCCCGATGCCGAGGTGACGAGCCTGAGGCCGAGCAGCGACTCGACGACCAGCCGGTACATCCAGCCCGCCGAGCCGGTGTACCAGCTCCAGCCGCCGCGCCCGGTATGCGGCGCGACGCTGTAGACGTCGGCGGCCATCACGTAGGGCTCGACCTTGTAGCGCGCGACGCCGTCGGCGCTGCTGCCGTGGCGGACCGGATTGATCATCTCGAGCAGCGCCCACGCGCGCTCGCGCTCGCCGAGCGCGGCGAACGCCATCGTCGCCCAGATCGCACCGTGCGTGTACTGGCCGCCGTTCTCGCGCACGCCGGGAACGTAGCCGGCGATGTAGCCCGGGTTCGGGCCGCGCTGGTCGAACGGCGGATCGAGCAGCTGGACGAGCTTGGCTTCCGGCCGCACCAGCCGTTCGTGCAGCGACGCCATCGCCTGGCGTGCGCGCGCCGGGTCGGCGACTCCCGACAGTACCGACCAGCTCTGCGCGATCGAGTCGATCTGGCACTCGGCGCTGCGCGCCGAGCCGAGCGGCGCGCCGTCGTCGAAATAGGCGCGGCGGTACCAGGCGCCGTCCCATGCGTAGGTCTCGAGGCTGGTGTGCAGCTTCGCGCGCTCGCTCGCGCAGCGCGCTGCGGTCGCGCTGTCGCCGTGGCGCGCCGCAAGCGCGCCGAAGCGATCGAGCACCTCGGCGAGGAAGAAGCCGAGCCAGACGCTCTCGCCGCGGCCGCCGTGGCCGACCAGGTTCATGCCGTCGTTCCAGTCGCCGCTGCCCATCAGCGGCAGGCCGTGGACGCCGAAGCGCAAGCCGTGCAGGACGGCGCGCAGCGCGTGCTCGTAAAGCGACGACGACTCCTGCGAGTGTCCCGGCAGGTCGTAGTACGACTCGTCGTGCGGATTGACGGGCCGGCCCTGCAGGTACGGCACGCTCGTCGCCAGGACATCGACGTCGCCGGTCGTCTCGACATAGCGTGCCAGCGCGAGCGGCAGCCAGAGGTAGTCGTCGGAGATGCGCGTGCGCACGCCGCGGCCCTGCGGCGGATGCCACCAGTGCTGAACGTCGCCTTCCGGGAACTGGCGACTGGCGCAGAGCAGCAATTGCTCGCGCAGCATCTCGGGCCGGGCGTGGACGACCGCCATCGCGTCCTGCAGCTGGTCGCGGAAGCCGAACGCGCCGCCCGACTGGTAGAAGCCGCTGCGCGCCCAGATCCGGCACGCGATCGTCTGGTAGAGCAGCCAGCCGTTGACGAGCACGTCGAGCGCCGGCTCGGGCGTGCGCACCTGCACCGCGCCGAGCGTCGCGCTCCAGTGCGCACGGACGGCGTCGAGCTCGCGCTCGGCGGCGGCGCCGCCGCGGCAGCGCTCGACCAGCTCGTCGGCTTCGTCGACGCTGCGGCCCATGCCGAGCCGGAACACGACCTGCGTCGAGCCGCCGTCGGGCAGGCTGACCGGGACCTGGAACGCAGCGCACGGGTCGAGCGCGGCGCCGAACCGGCCCGACAGGCGCGTTCGCGCCAACGCCGCCGGGCTGCGCAGCGACCCGTTGCGGCCGATGAATTCGGCGCGGTCGCAGGTGAAGCTGCCCGAAGCGAGCTGGGCGTCGTCGACGTCGAGGAAGCCGATCCAGTCGGCGTAGTCGTTGCTGTAGGGATTGCGCGCATAGAGCGCGCCGGTGTCGGTCTGGACCTGGGTGATGATGTGCGGCGCCGTCTTCGCGCGCAGATCGCCGAGCACCCACTCGACGTAGCCGGTGACGCTGAGCTTGCGCGGCCGCCCCGACGCGTTCGTCAGCCGCAGCATCGAGAACTTGACCGCCGCGTCGAGCGCGACGAAGACCTCGAGCTCGCTCTTGATGCCGTGCGCGGTGTGCTCGAAGACGCTGCTGCCGAAGCCGTGGCGGGCGACGAACGGCGCCGCCGACTCGCCGAAGATCGGGCACGGCAACGAGGTCGGCGACCAGAACTGGCCGGTCTCCTCGTCGCGCAGGTAGATCGCCTCGCCCGAGCCGTCGCCGACCGGGTCGTTGTGCCATGGCGTCAGGCGCAGCTCGTGCGCGTTCTCGCACCAGGTGTAGGCGCTGCCCGCTTCCGAGACGATGCTGCCGAAGCGCGGGTTGGCGAGGACGTTGATCCACGGCGCCGGCGGTCGCTCGCCGGCAGGCGGCGAGACGACGTACTCGCGGCCGTCGGCGCCGAAGCCGCCGATGCCGTTCTCGAGCAGCAGGCGCCGGCCGCCGCGGCGCAGCCCCGCGACGGCCGCGGCGTCCTCGTCCTCGCGGGCGCTGCGCGAGGACGCGCGAACGCGCGGCTCCGGGCTGCGCGTGGCGACGAGCGGCGGCGGCCGCCGTTCGCGCAGCGGCCGCCGCTGCACCTGCTCGGCGAGCGTGCCGCGGGTGTCGCTGAACACCGCGCGCGCCACCGCCTGCAGCAGCGTCCGGTCCTCGGGGGCGATCTGCTCGACGTGGCGGACGAAGATGCCGCCCGGCCGGTCGATCACGTGCGCGCCGGCGCCGCCGACGATCAGCCCCATGATCTGCTCCTGCAGGCGCTGGCGGTAGATGTCGCGCTCCTCGTTCCAGATCACGAGGTCGACGGCGAGGCCCTTGAGGCGCCACCAGGCGTGCGCCTGGACGAGCTGGCGGACGAGGTCGATGCCGTCGGCGCTGCCGATCTGCAGCAGCACGATCGGCAGGTCGCCCGAGATCGCGTAGCCCCACAGGCCGGACTGGCCGCGGCGATTGCGCGTCAGAACGCTGCTGTCGGCGCGCAGCGCCGCCTGCGCATGGATGACGGCGCCGGCGAGCCGGCCGTACAGCTGCGCGTCCGCCTCGCTCGCGTTGAGCTGGCGCAGCACGACCTGCGCGTGCGTCCAGGCGAGCTCGAAGACGCGGTCGGCGAGGCGCCGGTCCTGGTACTTGCCGGCCATCGCGAGGCAGGCGTCGCGCGTGTCCGCCATGCCGACGACGACGTCGACGGTCACCGTCTGGTCCGGGTCGATGGTCAGCACGCAGCGGCTCGCCGCGACCGGGTCGAGCACCGAGCCGACGCTGTTCGAGAGCGGCCCCTGGCCCGCGAGCGCTTGCGGCAGCTCGAGGCTGCGGCCGCGGCCGAGGAAGCGCGCCCGGTCGGTCTCGTGCGAGATCGCGCTGACGCTCGCCTCGCCGCTGCCGCCGCGGGCGCCGTGCACCGCCATCAGCTGCAGCATCCACGGCGCCACCTCCTCCGGCGAGCGGCGCCGTCGCGTGGCGAGGATCGCCGCCGGCCGCTCGAGGATCTCGGTCTGCACGAACAGCTTGCTGAACGCCGGATGCAGCGCGTCGGCGATGGCCGGCGCGAGCACGATCTCGCTGTAGGTCGTCACCTCGATCGTGCGCCGCGCCCGGCTGCTGTTGGTGATGCGCAACCGGCGCAGCTCGATGTCGTCCTCGGGCGAGACGACGATCTCGGTGTGGGTGTCGATGCCTTCGTCGCGGCGCCTGAACTCGGCGCGCCCGACCGAGAAGATCGCCTCGTAGCGCGTCGCGCGCTTGCGCGTCGGCTGGTGCGCGGTCGACCAGAGGACGCCGCTCGCGAGATCGCGCAGGTAGCAGAAGCTGCCCATGCCGTCGACCGTCGCGTCCTCGTGCCAGCGCGACACCGCGAGGTCCTTCCAGCGGCTGTAGCCGCCGCCGGAATCGGTGACCATGACGTGGTAGCGCCCGTTCGAGAGCAGCTGCACCTCGGGCGTCGGCGCGTCGAGCTCGGTGATGACGCGCACCGACGCCTGCTCGGGCTCGTCCTCGGCGCTGCGGCGGCCGGCGCGCTCGTCGATGTCGGGCTGGAAGACGGTGACGCGCGGCACCCGCTCCTGCAGCAGCAGCAAGGTCGCCTGCAGGCGCGGGTCGGCTTCGAAGTGGCGCTGCATCGGCCGGTCGAGCAGCAGGTGGGCGAGCGCGAGCAGGCCCATCCCCTGGTGGTGCGCCATGTACGAGCGGACGACGGCGCTCGTCTGGCCGCGCGGCAGGCGCGACGTCGTGTAGTCGACCGCCTCGTAGAAGCCGTAGCGGCCGGACACGCCCTCGGCGGCGAGGCGCTGCAGGTTCGTGCACGACTCCTCGGGCGCGAGCATCAGCGCCATCATCGACGCGTACGGCGCGACGACGAGATCCTCGGCGAGCCCGCGCTTGAGGCCGAGGCCGGGAACGCCGAACGCCCGGTACTGGTAGTTGAGCGCGGTGTCGGTCGCGTTGTAGCCCGACTCGGAGACGCCCCAGGGAACGCCGCGCTCGTCGCCGTACTCGATCTGGCGCTGGACGGCGCCGCGGCAGGTCTGGTCGAGCAGCGTGTGCGGATAGCTCGGCATGACGAGCATCGGCATCAGGTACTCGAACATCGAGCCGCTCCACGACAGCAGCACCGGCTCGCCGGCGGCCGACGTCAGCAGGCGGCCGAGCGCGAACCAGCTCTCCTGCGCGATGCGGCCCTGCGCGATCGCGACGAAGACGCCGAGCCGCGCCTCCGACGCGAGCAGGTCGTAGTAGCCTGCGTCGGCGCGTCGCTCGTCGACGTTGTAGCCGATCGTCATCAGGTGGCGGGCGTCGTCGTGGAGGAAGCTCTGGTCCATCTCGGCGAGCGCGCCGGCGCGCTCGGCGAGGTCCTCGAGCGTGCGCAGGGCGTCGACCGCCGCCGCCGCGCCGGCACCGGCGCTGGCGCGCCCGGCGAGCGCGCGCAAGGTCGGCAGCGGCATCGCTGCGGTGTCGCCGTCGTCGGGCAGCAGCTCGTCGAGCTCGTCGAGGCCGGCGCGGACATCGCGCAGCAACGCCTCGGCCCAATAGCTCGCCTCGTCGGCCGCGGCCGGATCGTCGGCGCTGCTGGCCGTCGCGTCGACGAGCCCGGCCGCGCTCGCGTCGCCCGCCGGCGAGACGGGCGCGTCGGCGGTGTCGATCGCGGCGCGAAGCTCGACGGCGAAGCGGTGCAGCGACGCGACCGCCTGCTTCCAGTCGCCGACGCTTTGCGGCGGCTGCGCGCGCAGGCGCGCGAGCGCGTCCTCGAGGGCGGCGAGCGCGGCGGCGATGCTGCGGCGCTGCGCCGCCTCGAGCCGGCTGTCGAGCGACTCGCGCAGCACGGCCAGCGTGTCGTGGACGCCGTCGAGCCACGCCGGCGCGAGCAGCGGCGCGTCGACCAGCGCGAGCAGCCCGGCGCGCAGCGTCAGCAGCTGCGCCGCGAGGTTGCCGCTGTCGACCGTCGACACGTAGCGCGGCCTGAGCGGCTGCAGCGTCTCGGTGTCGTACCAGTTGTAGAAGTGACCGCGATGCCGCTCCATCGCCTCCATCGTCGTCATCGCGGCGTCGAGGCGCACCAGCGCGCGCCGCAGCGTCAGGTAGCCGAAGTCGCGCGCGGCGAGCGCGGCGAGCAGCGCAAAGCCCATGTTGGTCGGCGACGTCCGGTGCGCGACCCGCGCGATCGGCTGCTCCTGCATGTTGTCGGGCGGCAGGTGGTTGTCGGCGGCGCCGACGTGGTCGTCGAAGAACGCCCACGTGCGGCGCGCGACGCCGCGCAGGAACAGCGTCTGCGCGGCGTCGAGGACATGCAGGCGCTGGACGATCGGACGATCGATCCACCAGACGAGAACAGGCGACAGCAGCCAGAACAGCAGCACCGGAACGGCGACCGGCAGCGCCTCGGGCCGCAGCAGCGCGAGCCCCGCCGCGGTGCCGAGCGCGAGCAGCGGACCGACGGCCATGGTGCGCACGTCGTGCAGCAGGTCGGCGACGCTGCCCGGTGGCGCCGCGATGCGGATGTCGGCCGACGGCCGCCACTCGAGGAGCCTGCGCTTGGTGACGACGACGCGCCAGAGCGTCCGCGTGATCGCCGCCAGGCTGTACGCCGCCTCGTGCGGCAGGCAGGCGAGCGACTGCGCGACCTGAACCAGGAGGTTTTGCGCCTGCCGGCTCGCCGGCGCGGCGACCGTCGGCCCGCCGCTGCCGGCCGGCTCGAGCGGCCGCCGCAGGGTGTCGACGACGAGCGCCGCGAGCGGCACGCCGCCGATGATCGCGAGGACGACGACGAGCCAGACGGGCGACGGCGGCAGCCGCCACCAGGCGACGAGCAGGAGCGCGACGATCGCCGCCGGCACCAGGCTGCGGCGCAGGTTGTCGAGGATCTTGGCGCGCGACAGCAACGACAGCGGGTTGCGCGGCGCGCCGGGCAGCGTGCGGACGCGGCGACGCAGCCAGCCGAGCAGCTGCCAGTCGCCGCGGATCCAGCGGTAGCGGCGGGCGACGTCGGCGCTGTAGCGCGTCGGCGATTCCTCGAGCAGCTGGACGTCGCTGACCAGCCCCGAGCGGGCGTGGCAGCCCTCGATCAGATCGTGGCTGAGGATGCGGTTCTCCGGCAGCCGGTCGTGCAACGCGCGCTCGAAGGCGTCGACGTCGTAGATGCCCTTGCCGATGAACGAGCCTTCGCCGAACAGGTCCTGGTAGACGTCGGAGACCGCCCGCGTGTAGGGGTCGATGCCGGGCTCGCCGCCGTAGAGACGCGCGTAGCCCGAGCGGTTCGTGCTCGGCAGGCTGAGGCCGACCCGCGGCTGCAGGATGCCGTAGCCGTCGACGACGATGTCCTTCTTCGTTCCCTTGCCGAAGCGCGGCCGGTTGAGCGGGTGCGCCATCGTCGCGACGATCTTGGCGGCGGAGTCGCGCGGCAGCTGGGTGTCGCTGTCGAGCGTGATGACGTAGCGCACCGCGCGCAGCACCGCGGTGCGGCCGACGATGCGCGAGAAGCGCTCGCCGTCCTGGGCAGGCTCGTGGCCGCGCAGCAGCGCGTTGAGGTCGCCGAGCTTGCCGCGCTTCCTCTCGTAGCCCATCCAGACGCGCTCGCGGGCGTTCCAGCGGCGCGGCCGGTGGAACAGGAAGAACGGATCGACGTCGGCGCCGCTCGCGTACTTCTCGTTCAGCGCGGCGATGCGCGCCGCGGCGAACTCGACGAGGGCGTCGTCGCCGGCGACGTGCTCCTGGTCGGCGTCGTGGAAGTCGGTCAGGAGGCCGTAGTGCAGGTGGCGATCGCGGTTGGCGAGGAAGCGCACCTCGAGGGCCTCGACGAGCTCCTCGGTCGTCTCGATGCTGCCGAGCATCGTCGGCACGACGACGAGGGTCCGCGACTCGGCCGCGATGCCGTCGCCGTAGTCCATCCGCGGCAGCGTGCGCGGCGCGACGAACAGCGTGACGAGCCAGTTCGCGAGCGAGACCGCCAGCTGGCTGGTCGCCAGGACGAGGCCGAGCGCGAACATCGCCTCGCTCCACCACGTCCAGCGCACCTCGGCGTGGACGTCGACCATGAGGCGGGCGACGATCACGAGCGTGAGCATGGCGATGCTGCCGGCGTAGAGCGGCAGCGCCCAGGCGCGGGCCTTGCGCGCGAGGATGGTGCTGCCGGGGGGCCGCGCG
>Ga0307409_100000701_pt1 | contig 14937 bp, 14 predicted proteins | sample 322Ometagenome_2_FD_203888 | JGI IMG/M metagenome (GOLD analysis project Ga0307409, IMG submission 203888) | Maize rhizosphere microbial communities from greenhouse at UC Davis, California, United States - 322HYB-O-2 | ecosystem: Host-associated > Plants > Roots > Rhizosphere > Soil | place... | reverse complement strand
CACGCTGGTGGGCAATGAAGCTCCCGGACCCGTCGACCGTCCCAATTTGAGCAAGGATTTCCTGGCCGGCACCGCGCCGATGGAATGGATCACGCTGCGCGACGACGAGTTCTACCGGAAGATGAACATCGAGCTGGTGCCTGACGAGGCGGTCGAATTGGATACCGGGGCCAGGTCGGTCACGCTGAAGGGCGGACGGAAACTCGGCTATGGCAGGCTGTTGATCGCGCCGGGTTCCGAGCCCTCGCGACTGCCCATCGAGGGCGCCACGCTGCCGCACGTGAAGACGCTGCGCACGCTGGCGGACTCACAGGCCATCATCGATGCCGCAGCCGGGGCGCGTCACATCGTGGTCATCGGGTCCAGCTTCATCGGCCTCGAAGTCGCCGCGTCACTGCGCGCGCGAAAACTCGAGGTCGACGTGGTGAGTCGTGATCGGGTGCCGCTGGAGCACGTCATGGGCGCACAGGTCGGCCGCTTCGTGCAGCAGCTGCACGAAGACCAGGGCGTGCGGTTCCACCTCGGCGCGGAGCTGCGTGCCATTCATGCGAACGAGGTCGTGCTCGCCAACGCGCGCTTGCCCGCGGACCTGGTGGTGATGGGTGTGGGCGTGAAGCCGCGGATCGATCTCGCCCGGCGCGCCGGTCTCGAAATCGACAATGGCATCTTGGTCGATTCGCACCTGCGCGCCAGTGCGCCGGAGGTCTGGGCCGCGGGCGACGTCGCCAGGTATCCCGAGGCGCGGCTCGGTACCCGGATCCGCGTCGAACACTGGCAGGCGGCCGAGCGGCAGGGCCAGGCGGCCGCGCGCGACATGCTCGGGCTCGGCGGCCCGTTCAACGACGTGCCGTTCTTCTGGAGCCAGCATTACGACGTCACCCTGTCGTACATCGGTCATGCCGGTGGCGAGGCCGAGATCGAGGTGCTGGGCAGCCTCGAGAGGCGCGATGCCACCGTCCTGTACCGCGATGGCGGCAAGCTGGCAGCCGTGCTCACCGTCGGCCGCGACAAACAAAGCCTGGAATTCGAAGCGGCGCTCGAACATCGTGATCGAGCGACCCTCGAGGCGCTGTTGAACGAGGCCCGCGCCGGCAGTTAGCCCGGCTTTGCAACCTTTTCGACCGCTCGCCCGTCTCAAAGCGAATGGACGGGGCAAGGTATCCTTGCGCACCATCCATTCGTGGCCTACAGTTGTAGTAGAGAGGCGGCGTGATCGAGCTACGCGATATACAAAAGTACTACCGCATGGGCGACCAGTCCGTGCACGTATTAAAAGGAGTCGACCTGCACATCCGCGAGGGTGAGCTGGTGTCGATCATGGGCTCGTCCGGTTCGGGCAAGTCCACGCTGCTGAACATCCTCGGCATCCTCGACAGCTTCGACAGCGGCACCTACCTGCTGGCCAGGCAGCCGGTGAGCCGGATGGGGGAGAGCGAGGCCGCGCAACTTCGCAACCGCATGCTGGGCTTCGTGTTCCAGTCGTTCAACCTGCTGCCGTTCAAGAACGCGGCGGAGAACGTCGCGCTGCCGTTGTACTACCAGGGCGTCGGCCGGAGGGAACGCAACCGCCGCGCCGAGGAAATCCTCGACATGGTGGGCCTCTCCGACCGCAGGACTTTCATGCCCAACCAGCTGTCGGGTGGCCAGAAGCAACGCGTGGCCATCGCGCGGGCGCTGGTCTGCAAGCCCAAGGTCATCCTGGCCGACGAGCCGACCGGTGCGCTCGACAGCCAGACCACGCAGGAAATCATGGAGTTGCTCAAGGACATCCACCGCCGCGGCAACACGCTGATCATCGTGACGCACGAGCAGGACATCGCCGATCAATGCGAACGGCAGATCTTCCTCCGGGATGGCGTGGTGAAGTCGACGGCCGAGGTGGCCTGAGCATGCTCGACGGCCTGCAGGAGATCCTCTTCACGCTGCGCCAGAACAAGCTGCGCACGGTGCTGACCGCCTTCGGCGTGTTCTGGGGAATCTTCATGCTGGTGCTGTTGTTGGGCGCCGGTCGCGGCATGCAGAACGGCATCTACCAGGACTTCGGCTCGGACGTGCTCGATTTCGTCATCGTGTGGACCGGCGACACCAGCCTCGCGTACCACGGCATGGGACCCGGGCGGAAGATCCAGCTGCACGAGGCGGACATCGACGCGCTCAAGCAGCAGGTCCCCGGCATCCGGCTGATCTCGGCCGAGCGCTTCGTCGAGAACGGCACGATCACCTACGAGCGCAAGAACAGCAACGGACAGATCCTCGGCGTCCCCGACGAGTACTTCCGCGTCAAGGACGACGTGCCGTTCAACTTCGGGCGCAAGATCAATCCGCTGGACCTGGACGAAACGCGCAAGGTCGTGGTGATCGGCACGACGGTGGCCGACCGCCTGTTCGACAAGGGCGTGGATCCCATCGGCAAGGACATCCGCGTCAAGGACGTGGTGATGAAGGTTGCCGGGGTGTTCTACGACAAGGGCGGCCGCGGACAGAATTCCGAGCGGGTGCTGATGCCGCTGACCACCATGCAGCGCATCTACGGCGGCGGCGACATCACCGACAACATCTGGGTGCGGCCGCTGCCGGGTGTCGACGGATTCGAGCTGGAGAAGAAGGTCCTCGCGGTGCTCAAGCGCCGCCACGACGTCTCTCCGGATGACAATCGCGGCATCGCCTCCTTCAACATGGCCGAGCCCATGAAACGCGTCACCGGCCTGTTCGTCGGCATCGACGTGTTCATCTGGTTCGTCGGCCTGGGCACGCTGATGGCCGGCATCGTCGGCATCAGCAACATCATGATCATCACGGTCAAGGAGCGCACCAAGGAGATCGGGATCCGCAAGGCGCTCGGCGCCACGCCGTTCCACATCGTCAGTACGCTGCTGCTCGAATCGACCCTGGTGACGGGGATTGCCGGGTATCTAGGGCTGGTGATCGGCGTGGCGCTGCTCGAGCTGGTGGCGTTCGGCCTGCGCAGCTCGGGCGCGCAGATGCCGTATTTCGAGAACCCCGGCGTGGACTTCCAGCTCGCCATCACGGCGTTGGCGCTGCTCGTGGGCGTCGGCGTACTCGCGGGATTGATGCCCGCGCTGCGCGCCGCGCGCATCACGCCCACCGAAGCGATGAAGTCCGAATGATCGACATCGAAAAATGGCGCGAGATCCTCAGCACGCTCGGCCGGCACAAGCTGCGCACCGCGCTCACCGCCTTCGGCGTGTTCTGGGGCATCTTCATGCTCACGGTGCTGCTGGGCGCGGGCAAGGGTCTCGAGAACGGCGTGAACATCGGGTTCCCGCGCGTGACCAACACCGTCTACCTCTGGTCGCAGGGCGCCACGCAGATCCCGTACCAGGGCATGCCGATCGGCCGGCAGATCACTTTGCGCCCCGGTGACGTGGAGGCCATCGCCCGCAACGTGGCCAGCGTGGGTTACATCAAGGCGCAGAATTCGGTCGGCATCTGGGGCGGCAGCGCGCCGTACGTGGTGCGCAAGTCGAAGAACGGCGGCTTCAGCATCCAGGGCGGCTTCGACCGCGTCGAGGATTTCAACTCGCTGAAGATCACCGAGGGCCGCTCGATCAACGGCCTCGACGAGCAGCAGCGCCGCAAGGTGGCGCTGATCGGGCAGAAGGTCCGCGAGCAGCTGTTCGCCAACGACGAGAATCCGTTGGGCCAGGACATCACCATCAACGGCATCACCTTCCAGGTGATCGGCGTGTACAAGTCGCTGCAGAACGGCAACCAGCAGCAGGAAGAGCAGCGCATCTATCTACCGAACGACACGCTGCGTTACTCGTTCAACCAGACCGGCACGGTCGGCAGTTTCGTGATCGTTCCCAAGCCGGGGATCCGCTCGAGCCAGGCCGAGAGCGACGTGAAGAACTACCTGGCGCAGATCAACAAGGTCAGCCCCGACGACCGGGGCGTGTTCGGCAGCTTCAACCTGCAGCAGGAGCACGACAAGGTGCAGGGCCTGTTCACCGGCATCAAGTTCTTCAGCTGGATGGTGGCCATCGGCACCATCTTCGCCGGCGCGGTGGGCGTCGGGAACATCATGCTCATCGTGGTGAAGGAGCGCACGCGCGAGATCGGCCTGCGCAAGGCGCTCGGTGCGACCCCGGCGTCCATCGTCGGCATGATCGTGCAGGAATCCGTGTTCATCACCGCGGTGGCGGGTTACAGCGGCCTGGTCGTGGGCGCGCTGCTGATCGGTGGCATGGCGCAGATGGTCGAGGCCGCCGGTGGTCGGGCCGGCTTCTTCGGAACGCCGGAAGTGGAATTCAGGACCGCGATGGTGGCGCTCGGCGTGCTGCTGTTCTCCGGCCTGCTGGCTTCATTGATGCCGGCGGCCAAGGCCGCCGGCGTGAATCCCATCGTGGCCCTGCAAGACGAATAAGAGTGCAACTGGAAGAACAATGAAACGAATCATCAAGTACCTGGTCCTGGCCGTCATCGCGCTGGTGTTCGTCGGCACGCTGGTATTCCTCTACCGCAAGTCGAACGAGAAACCGGTCGTGTTCCAGCTCGACAGCCCGGCGAAGATGACCATCGTCAAGAAGACGGTGGCCACCGGCAAGGTGATTCCGCGCCGCGAGATCGAGGTGAAGTCGCAGGTCTCGGGCGTGGTCGAGAAGCTCTACGTGGTGCCCGGACAGGCGGTGAAGAAGGGCGCGGTGCTCGCGCGCATCGCGCTGCGGCCCAGCATGCTCAACGTCAGCCAGGCCGAGTCGCAGTTGCAGACGGCCAAGCTCAACCTCAAGAACCAGGCCGCGGACCTGGAGCGTTATCGCAAGCTCCAGTCGCAAGGCGTGATCTCGCAGTCGCAGTTCAACCAGTACTCGACCGATTACGACACCCAGAAGGAGGCGGTGGCGTCGGCGGAGAACACGCTGGCGCTGCTGCGTACCGGTGCCACCAAGGGCATGGTGTCCAACATGATTCCCGCCACCATCGACGGCACCGTGCTCGACGTGCCCAACAAGGAGGGCGCGTTCATCGTCGAGACCAGCACGTTCCAGTCCGGCACCACGGTCGCCACGCTCGCCGACATGACGGACATGATCTTCGAGGGGCTGGTCGACGAATCCGAGGTGGGCAAGCTGAAGCAGGGCATGGAACTGGTGCTCAACGTGGGCGCGCTCGAGGGCAAACCCTTCATCGCCACGCTCGAATACATCGCGCCGAAGGGCGTCACCGACCAGGGCACCATCAAGTTCACGATCCGCGCCGCGGTGCAGCTCAGCAAGGACCTGTTCCTGCGGTCTAACTACAGCGCCAACGCCGACATCGTGCTCGACAAGCACGAAGACGTGCTGGCCATCAACGAGGGCGACCTGCTCATCGAGGGCGACAAGACCTTCGTCGAAGTGGAGACCGCGCCGCAGACCTTCGAGAAGCGCGAGATCAAGACCGGGCTGTCCGATGGCATCCACATCGAGGTGGTCAGCGGGCTGAAGCCGGAAGAGAAGGTCAAGCACCGCTAGCAAAACGCAGATTCGTCCAAGTCTTCGCCGGTTCGATCAAGAAAGGAATCCGTCCAGCGCTCACGATGTCTCCACCGTAACAAGCCCGCTTGCCGGGCAGATCACCAGGAGACTCACATGAGCACGATCACCACGAAAGACGGCACCACGATCTACTACAAGGACTGGGGCAAGGGCCCGGTCATCACCTTCTCGCATGGTTGGCCGCTGAACGCCGACATGTGGGACGCGCAGATGCTGTTCCTCGCAAACCAGGGTTTCCGCGTGGTGGCGCACGATCGCCGCGGCCACGGGCGATCCAGCCAGGCTTCAGCCGGCAATGACATGAACGGCTACGCCGATGATCTCGCCGCCCTGATCGAGGCGCTGGATCTCAGGGACATCACCATGGTGGGCCACTCGACCGGTGGCGGAGAAGTCGCGCGCTACATCGGGCGTCATGGCACGAAGCGCGTCGCCAGGGCCGTGCTCATCGCCGCGGTGCCGCCGATCATGTTGAAGTCCGCGGCCAATCCCGAAGGCCTGCCCATCGAGCTCTTCGACGGCTTGCGCGCCGCCTTGCTCAAGGATCGCTCGCAGACGTACCGGGAATTCGCTCCGCAGTTCTATGGCGCCAATCGCCCTGGTGCGCAGGTGTCCCAGGGCACGCTGGACCAGTTCTGGCTCTGGAGCATGCAGGCCGGGCTCAAGAATTCGTACGAGAGCATCAAGGCGTTTTCGGAAACCGACTTCACCGAAGACCTCAGGAAGTTCGATATCCCGACGCTGGTCATGCACGGTGAGGACGACCAGATCGTGCCCGTCAGGAACTCGGGAAAGAAGTCGGCGCAGCTGATCAAGGGTTCCGTGGAAATCTACTACCCGGGGCTGTCACATGGTCTCACCGCCACGCATCCCGAGCTCGTCAACCGCGACCTGCTGGCGTTCTGCGAGCAGGCCCAGCGGAAAGTGGCGTGAACCATCCGCGATGAGGAGGGGCCCGTGAACATCATGAATGCAGAACCGACCATCACCCCGCGCGAGGCAGCGCAGATCGAGCGCGCAAATGCCTCGGGTCTCAGACCTGTGGTCTTCGTTCACGGGCTCTGGCTCCTGCCTTCGAGCTGGGACAGCTGGGTGACACTGTTCGAGGAGGCCGGCTACGTCGGGCTGACACCAGGTTGGCCCGACGATCCCGAGACGGTCGCCGAGGCCAGAGAGCATCCCGAGGTGTTCGCGGGCAAGGGTATCGCCGGGATCGCCGAGTACCAGGCAACGATCATCCGACGGCTGGATCGGAAGCCCGTGATCATCGGTCATTCCTTCGGAGGCCTCTTGACCATGATCCTCGCCGGGAGAGGCGTCGCAGCCGCGTCGGTTGCGATCAGCCCGGCTCCGTTTCGAGGCGTGCTTCCGCTGCCCATCGCGGCGCTGCGCACCGCCAGCGTCGCGCTGCGCAATCCTTTGAACTGGAATCGCGCGGTGCCGCTGACCTTCGAGCAATTCCGGTACAGCTTCGCGAACGCGGTCGACGAGGACGAAGCGAAGGAGTTGTACCTCGAGTACTCAGTCGCCACTCCGGGCGAGCCGCTGTTCCAGGCGGCATCCGCGAACCTCAATCCGTGGACGGAGGCGAAGGTCGACTCCGGACACCCGGGGCGGGGTCCGATGTTGATCATTGCGGGTGACGCGGACCATGCCGTCCCCTGGTCAATCGCATACGCGGCTTACCAGAAGCAGTCGCGCAATGAAAGCCTGACCGAGATCATCGAGATGCCGAACCGCGGGCATTCGTTGACCATCGACGCCGGCTGGCGCGAGGTCGCCGGGAAAGCGCTGGATTTTTCGCTGCGGTTCGCCGCTCCCGTTCCCTCCGCCAGGCGGTCCGAGATCGGCCGGAGTCTGCACCCATGAACATGGTCCAGCACATCATCGAAGATGCGAGGCGACGGCTGGCGGTGCTGAGGCTGGACGCATCGATCGGGGATATCGCCGGCATCCTGGCAAACCCGGTGACACCGCTCGTCGTGGTCTGCGACAGCGCCGGCATCGCGTTGGGCGTCGTGTCGAGCGCGGACATCGTCAACGCGCTGAGCCGCGACAGCGGTGAGGCGGTCAAGGCAAATGCCGCGGCGTTGATGACGCAGCCGATCCGTTCGTGCTCGCCGGAGGAGTCACTCCATTCCATCTGGGAAGCGATGGGCGCGGGATGTGTGCGAAGCATCCCGGTGCTGGACAAGCAGGGAAGGCCGCTGGGCGTGGTTCACGCGCGCGATGTGGCGCGCGCGCTTCTCGATGAAGTGACCCACGAAGAGATCCTGCTGCGCGACTACGTGCTCGGCATCGGTTATCAATGAGCGACGCTCAGCGCACGACTTCGACGGTTACGGTCAGGACGTATCCCGCGCCGCGCTCCGTACGTATCAGTTCCTGGCTCGCAACGGGCCCTTCGAGCTTCTTTCGCAGCCGGCCAACCTGGGTATCGATGGCGCGGTCGTAGACTTCGCCATCGTGCAGGTGCGACATGCTGAGCAGCTGCTCGCGTGACAGCACCCGTTGCGGCGAAGCGAGAAACGCCGCCAGCAGGTTGAACTCGGCATTCCTCAGCGACGTCACTTCACCTTGCGGCGACTTGAGCCGTCGCAGCCGGACATTCAGTTCCCAGCCCGCGAAGCGGTAGGCCCGGATCTTGGCCAGGCCGTCCGCCACGGTTTCCTGGGCGCGTGATCGGCGCAACAGCGCGCGAATGCGCGCCAGCAATTCGCGCGGCGAGAACGGCTTCGTCAGGTAGTCATCCGCGCCGAGCTCGAGTGCCATCACCCGGTCGGCTTCCTCCTTGCATCCGGTCAGCATGATGATCGGCATGTTGGAGTCGGCGCGTATCCGGCGCGCGATATCCATGCCGTTTTCGCCGGGCAGCTTCAGATCGAGGATCAGCAGGTCGACCAGCTTCTGCGCCGTGACGCGCGCGATCTCGCTGCCGCTCGCCAGCGCCGTGACCTGGATTTCGTTGTCGCCCAGGTAATCGACCACCATCTGGCGAATCGAAGGATCGTCGTCGACGACGAGCACGTGCGTCAGTTCCGATGACGTCTTCTCTGGCAATGGCGCAGTCATTCGCGTCGGCATTCCGTCGGGCATGGAGTAAGAGATGCGCCCGAAGTATCGCACCGGCATGTCGTCCCAAAAGACAATTGTGTCAGATGACACAAATGCACGGGAAAGTTACACATTGGTGACCGAGGGCTCGACTGAAATGTCATCGTGCAGCAGAAGCAGCGAATTCTCGTGGTCGAACGAGATGACCAGATCCTTGGCCTGCTCGAACGCTGGTTGATCGAAGCAGGCTATTCGGTGGTGGTCGAGACCTCGACCCGTCAGCTTCGGGCCGGCGGCGATGGAGAAGTCCCGCACCTCATCATCATCGACGTCGCGGAGCCCCTGGGAGCCGATGGCATCATCGCGTCGGTGAGGCAGGTGCTGGCCAGTCCGATCCTGCTGCTCTCCGCGAGATTCAGGCGGGGCATGGGTTCCTCCAGCTCCGTGGCGCGCCAGCTCGGTGTTCGCAACGTGCTGCCGAAGCCGTTCACGCGCGATGAGCTGCTGTCGGCCGTCGGCGAGTCGATCGATGGTCCATGAGCCGGGTGCGCGGGCCTATCTATTGATCAGCCGCATTTCCAGCAGGTCGCTGTGCCATTCGGGTCCAAACCCCTGGTCGTCGTAACGGAGGAGGGCTCCCGCGGCTGCTTCGAGCCTCCTGAGCAGGAGCCGCAGCAAGTACGACGCGACACTGATCCGCGCCACACCGAGGGCGGCGAGCTCGCGTAGCGACGGAGTTCCCGGTCCATAGAGGACATTCGTCGGGCCGAGGGCAACGTACTCGCGAATGGCCGATGTGTCCGACAGGAACATGGGATAGACGCAATCGGCGCCTGCGTCGAAATACATTCGGGCGCGCTTCAGGCCTTCCTCGAGGGAGGCCTTGTGGAAGAACACGTCGATGCGGGCGTTGATGAGCAGATTGAACCCGCGCGCGCGCGCCGCCTCCTTGATGTCGCTGACGCGCGCCGCGTGGCGGCCGGCGTCGACCAGCGCGCCCGTCTCGTGGTCCGTGTCCTCGAGGTTCGCTCCGCAGGCACCTGCATCGGCGAGGCGATCGACGAATTCCCGGGGGGACAATCCATATCCATGCTCCAGGTCCGCCGTGACCGGCAGCTTCACGGCTTCGGCGATGCGTCGAAGCGCGCCAAACGCGACATCGGCGGGCAGGTGGCCGTGATCTTCGAATCCGTTCACGGGCGCCACCGCATTGCTGGCGGTCGCGATCGCGCGCATGCCGGCGGATTCGACGACCAGGGCGCTCGTCGGGTCCCAGACATTCGCCAGGATCAGGGGGTCGCCCGGAACATGCAGCTTGCGCAACTTCTCCGCGTCGGCGGCGAGGTCATGTCCGCCGGATTTCGCTGGTTCGGTCATGACGCGGCGTCATCCTCTGTGATGGTGAAGATCCCGGACCGCCCCGCGAGGTGCGGCATGGTGCGCCTGGCGGCGGCATCGACGTGGATTCGGGGATGCGGCGGCGGATCTTTCGGGAAGTAGGTTTCGGGTCCGTAGAAGGCGCCGTAACGCAGGACGATTCCGCCCGCCGCGGTAACCGCGTCCTCGTGGGCATCGAGCACCGGCCCGGTGCCGGGTCCGGTGCGCCAGGCAATGCTCTGCGCCAGGATGCCCGGAACGTTGGCCGCTTTCGCCGCCGCCAGGAGATTCCGCGTCCCCTCGCTGCGGACCCGGTTGTTGCGGGGAAGGTATTCGTCGAGGACCTCGACCTGATCGGGCAGATCCGTCGCCTGGTGAACCACGAGGTCAGGATGGAATTCCCTGACCGCCGCGACCAGCGCTTCCGGCTCGAACAGGTTGCACAACACCGGGGTCACACCCGCGGCGCGCAGACCGTCGATTTTTGACGGCGTCCGGGTCATCGCCGCCACGACGTGTCCGTCACCCTGCATCAGCCGCGTCAACCGCGTGCCGATGAGACCGGTCGCGCCCGCCAGGAAAATTCTCATGATGGTTGTCCTCGCGATCGACGTTTACCGGTGCGTGGAGGAGCGCGGCCCTGCGTCGGCTCGGGCTTCAATACCCTGGCCAGGCTGGTCGCGAAATCGCGCGTGGAAAGCGGCTTCTGGAGGACCACGTCGGCGTCCGCTTCCGTGGATCCCAGGTATCCGCTCATCAGAACGACCGGCAAGTCGCCGCGGATGCCGTGCACCTCGCGAATCAGCGCGGAGCCCGGCATTTCCGGCATGCGTTCATCGGTGATCAGCGCATCGAAACGCTGCGGATCGGCGCGAAAGGCCGCCAGTGCCGCGCTGCTCGATGTGAATCCGACCGGCGCATAGCCGAGCTGCTCGAGCATGCGCGTGGCGAGCTGCACCAGCGGCTCCTCGTCATCGACGATGAGCACGTGCTGGCCCGCGCCGCGCGGCAACGCGGCCTGCTTTTCGTCGGCAACTTCGGCGGCATGGCCGTAGCGGGGCAGGTAGACCGTGAACGTGCTTCCCTTGCCGGGGCTGCTCGCGACGTCGATGGCGCCACCGAGTTGCGTGACGATGCCGTGCACCAGCGAAAGTCCGAGACCCGTGCCGGTGCCGACTTCCTTGGTGGTGAAAAACGGGTCGAAGATCCGGTCGATGACGGCGGGAGCGATACCGACCCCGGTATCCGCCACCGTCAGCACGACATGTGCGCCGATGCCCACCCCGCCGATCGTTGCAGCGCGGAAAGACTCGACGTGCTCGAGTGAGAGACCAATGCGCAGAATGCCGCCCGTCGCCATGGCCTGGATGGCGTTGTTCGCCAGGTTGGCCACCACCTGGTGCACCTGGGTCGCGTCGCCGAGTATTGCGGCGTTTCCTGTGTGCAGCCTGGCGTGCGCGGTCACGTCCGCCGGCAGCTTCGCCAGGATCAGGTCGAGCACCTCGCGCACCACCTTTTCGACGTGCACGGGCACGCGCTCGCCGACGGCGCTGCGGCTGAAGGCCAGCACGCGATCAACGAGCGCGCGCCCGCGCTCGCCGGCAATGATGATGCTGTCGAGGTCGCGGGCCAGGCGGCTGCCCTCGGGCGCGTCGCGCTGCGCCATTTCTCCGTAGCCGAGGATTGCGCCGAGGATGTTGTTGAAGTCGTGCGCGATACCGCCCGCCAGCGTGCCCATCGATTCGAGACGTTGCGCCTGGCGGAGCTTGCGCTCCATCGCCTTCAACTCTTCTTCCGCCCGCTTGCGCACCGTGACGTCGGTGGTCGAGCCGGTCCACCGGATCACCTTGCCGGCGCCGTCGCGCCTGCAAATGCCCTGGAGACTGTGCCAGCGGACCTCGCCGCGCACGATGTAACGTACTTCCATGGCGAGGCGTTCGCCCGTCCCGGCGAACAACTCCTTCCTCGCGGCCTCCCAGACTGCGAAATCCTCGGGGTGCATCTTGATCTGCGCGCGGAAGTCGTCCCGGTTGTTCCACGTTGCCGGGTCATATCCTCCCATCTCGTACGCCCGCGGCGAGAGGAAGTACCTGTCGGTGACGAGGTCCCAGTCCCAGTATCCCGACTCGCTCGCGGCCATCGCCAGTTCGTAACTCTCGCGGGACTCGCGCAGCGCTTCCTCGGCACGCTTGCGGGCCGTCACGTCGCGGACCGTGCCATTCCAGCGCACCAGCCGCCCCTCGGAATCGTGCGTCGCGCGACCGACGAAGTTGATCCACTTTTCCACGTCGTGCACCGAGGCGCGAATCTCGATTTCCATCCGGTCGGTCTTGCCTGCGAAGTGATCGGCGGCCGCGCCTTGCAATGCCGCGCGATCGGCGTCCGCTATCGGCAATGCCTTGAACATGGCGGCGCGTTGCGAAAACGTCGTGCCCGGCGGGAAACCGAACATGGCGAGGAAACCGGGCGAGAGATGCAGATCGTCGATGACCGCATTCCAGTCCCAGAACGCCTCCTCGCTGGCGCTCACCACACGTGCATATCGCTCCCGGCTTTCGCGCAGCGCCTCTTCGGCTCGCTTGCGCTCGGTGATGTCTCGCACCGTGCCAGTCCAATGCGTCACCGCGCCGGAATCGTCACGCGCCGCCTTGCCCGCAATCTGCACCCAGCGCAGCTCGCCGTCCCCGCGGAAGAATCGCGCCTCGAAGCAATGACGCGCCGCGCTGCCCGAAAAATGTTCGGCGAACGCTCGCGTCAGCCGCGGACGATCCTCGGGATGGAAAGGCACACGCGCGATGAGATCGTCGCGCCCGGCGAAACCCGTGCCGGGCGGCAGGCCATAGATCTCCAGCAATCGCGGCGAGGTGTAGATAGTGTCGTCGGCGACGATCCAGTCCCAGACGCCGTCGTCGCTGGCGTCCACGGCGCGGGCGTACCGGTCCCGGTCGCGTTCCACGCTGGCCAGTCGGGAGTTCCACCAACTCACGTCAGATTCCTCTTCGGAAGGGGCGGGAGATTGTGCGCGAAGCATACGCCGTCTGCAGCACGTTCGGCACCCAGGTGGCAGATGACACAATCATTCCGCGTCGTGATGCAGGTTTGTCACCGATGTGACCAGCGTCATCCAGGACCGTGGTTCTGCGAACGAGCTGCGACCTGACGGGCGTTCAATTCCATCCCATGAAGTCACGCGATGGCGTGAGTGAAATGGGAGGCAGGCGATGGATTCTCGGAGCAAGGCAGTTGAATGCTGGTCGTCGCAACAGCTGCAATCAGCCGTCGCGGATATCTCCAGGGCGTTGAACGAAGCGCTGCGTGATGACCGGACGAACGCGGTGCTGTATCTGCGGCGCGCCGAATGCGCGCTGATGCCGGCGCCGCCGCCGGAAGGAACGTGCACCGCGAGCCCGGGTCCGAGGCTGCTGGCCTGGCAGCGCCGCCGCGTGTTGCAGCACATCGAAGCAAACCTCGCCTCCCGCTTGCGGAACCGCGAGCTCGCGGCGCTGGCCGGGTTCAGCCAGTTCCACTTCATCGTCGCATTCCGCAACAGCCTGGGTGCTTCGCCGCACGAGTTCATCATCCAGCGGCGCATCGAGCGCGCACGGCAGCTCATGGTCTCGACCGGCATGCCGCTGTGCGACATCGCATCCGAATGCGGCCTCGCCGACCAGGCGCACCTGTCGCGCCTGTTCCGCAAGGTCGTCGGGGAAACTCCAGCCGCCTGGCGCAAGAGCCAGGCGAGCGCGGCATGACCATCACGCAACCCGGGAGAAAGATCATGAAAATAGTCGTCATCGGTGGCACCGGCCTCATCGGCTCCAAGCTCGTCAAGCTGCTTCGCGAGCGCGGCCAGGAGGTGCTGGCCGCCTCGCCGGACACTGGCGTCAACACACTGACCGGCGAGGGCCTGCCCGCGGCAATGGCCGGTGCGCAGGTGGTCGTCGACGTCTCGAACTCGCCTTCCTTCGAAGACGATGCGGTCCTGAATTTCTTCAAACACTCCACCGGCAACCTGTTGGCCGCGGAGCAGGCAGCGGGTGTACGTCACCACGTGGCCCTGTCGATCGTCGGTGCGGACCGGCTGCCGCAGAGCGGCTACCTGCGCGCCAAGGTCGCGCAGGAAAACCTCATCAAGGTCTCCAGCATTCCGTACTCGATCCTGCGTTCGACGCAGTTCTTCGAGTTCGTGGGCCGAATCGCGGACTCGGCCACGGAAGGCAACGTGGTGCGCCTGCCCACGGCCTACGTGCAGCCCATCGTCTCGGACGAGGTGGTGGCCGCACTCGCCGATGTCGTGCTGGGCACTCCGCTCAACGGCACGGTGGAAGTCGCCGGTCCGGAGAAGTTCCGCCTCGACGAGCTCGTGCGCCGCGTGCTGCGAACCAAGAGCGACGCTCGCCAGGTGCAGGGCGACTCGCTGGCCCAGTACTTCGGCACCGAGCTTGCCGACGATTCCCTGGTGCCGCTTGCGCCGCCACTGCGGCTCGGCAAGACCCGGTTCGAAGCGTGGTTCGGCACTGCGCTGAAGTAGTTCCACGGAGAAACATTCCCATGAACGCCATGACCGCATCCTTGTCGAGCCCGCCGCCGGCGCAAATCGCGCCACCCCCAGCGATACGTTCCCTGGCGGGAGTCTGGCTACCGGATACGCCCGTGATCTCGCTTGCCATCGAGTACGCGCGCGAACATTCCGAGCCCTGGCTGTTCAACCACGTGATGCGGTCATGGCTGTTCGCCGAAAGCCTCGCGCAGCTGAATCGCGTCGAACACGACGGTGAAGTGCTGGCGCTGGCGACGCTGCTGCACGATCTCGGCCTGTCGCCGGAGTTCGATGGTCCGCTGAGGTTCGAAGTGGAGACCGCCAACGCCGCGCGCGTCTTCGCGCTGCGAGCGGGGCTCGACGCGCGCCGCGCACAACTCATCTGGGATGGCGCGGCACTCAACTCGACGCCGTCCATCGCCCTGTACAAGGAGACCGAGGTGAGGCTGTGTACGCTGGGAATCGGCC
>Ga0307409_100000700_pt1 | contig 14939 bp, 8 predicted proteins | sample 322Ometagenome_2_FD_203888 | JGI IMG/M metagenome (GOLD analysis project Ga0307409, IMG submission 203888) | Maize rhizosphere microbial communities from greenhouse at UC Davis, California, United States - 322HYB-O-2 | ecosystem: Host-associated > Plants > Roots > Rhizosphere > Soil | place... | reverse complement strand
TCCGGGAGCGACTGGAACCTCTGCCCGACCAGGGCCGGCAAGACCTGGTCGCGAAGCAGGGCGAACGCGTCCTGGCGGCTCTCCCCCGAGACGTAGGCCCGGGGCAATGCCTCCCCCCACCCATCCACACCGCTGTCCAGGGTCATCCGGAGGAACAGACTCTCGGAGGTCGTCCGCGCCGCGGCGGCATGGCGGACGACAGTCTTGAAGGGAAGATCGACCGCGAACAGCTGGAGCTCGGTCACCGTCGCCATCTAGGGATCACCGCCCGTCGGCCCGGCCGACCCCGACGGGATCCGATCCGACAACCACGCGAGCATGTCGGCCAGGTACCGGGTGCGGTCCGGCTCGAAGTCCAAGGTATGGCCGGCACCCGGATAGGCCACGTAGGTCTTGTCCTCGAGGCCGAGCCGCGAGAACCAGCGACGCGTCTTGGCGACATCCATCATCTTGTCGTCATCGCCCTGGAGAACCAGGAGCGGGAGGTTGAGATGACCTGAGGCGCGCCCGCGTTGGCGGTCAAGACGGGCCGTCTCCCAGAAGAACCGGGTCGTCGCCTCCAGCAGACGCAGCCGATCCCCTCGAATGAAGTCCACATACGGGCGGTTGGCCGTGTACAGCTCCGGCGTCAGCGGAATGGGCAGGCGAGCCGTCGGAGCGGCCAGGTGACCGACGACGACCAAGAGCTGTCGAGGCGGTGAGAGGTTGACCTTCGGTAGCAGCCCGGGGCCGAGGAGCAGCAGCCCCGACAGGGAGGCGGGTCGCTGCGCGGCGTACACGACGGCCAGCTTGGCCGCCCAGCTGGAAGCGGCCAGGAAGATGGGGGTTGTCCCGTGTTCGGCGGAGACTAGCCGCACCATCTCCTCGACATCGTCCAGTGCACGACCGTAGCGTTCGAGGTGGCCGCGGGGGTCGCCGCTGCGGCCCGAACCACGTCGGTCCGGCCCATAGACAGCAACGCCCTGACTGTTGAGATCGGCGGCTGTCTCCCCGAACCAGCCCGCGTGGCTGGCGATGCCGTGCAGGAAGATGATCGTCGCCCGTGGGGGTGACGGGCCGCTGGACCAGCGAAGGTAGTGAAGCCTGACGCCGTCGCTGGCGGTAAGGAACCGGCTCTCGGCGCCCCGGCCGGCCAACGCACCCGCCGATGGGTCAGCGCGGACCATGGCGACGGAATGCGCCGGCTACCTCGTCGGCAGGGCGGCTCATGGCTTGCATTGTCGATCGACGCTCAGTCGTGGTCAACCAGACGTTTCCGCAGCATGGGCCCTCATGGGCTGTCCCCGTATGTCGACGCGCTGGGTCCCGAGGTCAAGCGTCCCGTCGTCGGTGGCGATCGACGCGGTGACCACGTCGCCAGGCTTGAGGTAGGCGGGATTGCGTTCCTGGCGGGAGAAGAACATCCGCCACTTGAGCGGCGCCGGCAGCAGGTCCCCCACCTTCTCGATGACCGCCGGCGGCGCCTGCAGGGCGGTGCCGCCGGGCGTGCCGGTGAGGAGCAGGTCACCCGGGTCCAGCGGCTGGAACCTGGCCAGGGCGCTCAGGGCCGCCGCCGGCCGGGTGATCATGTCGGCCGCGGTCGCGTCCTGACGCGGCGCTCCGTTCACCCACAGCCGCAGCCGCAGCCCGGCCAGCCGGCCGAGGTCGTCCCCCTCCAGCAGGACCAGCCGGGGACCGGTCGGGGTGAAGGTCGGATACGACTTGCTCTCGTAGAACTGGCCCTTCTCCAGCTGGATGTCGCGGGCGCTGATGTCGTTGCACATCACCAGCCCGGCGACATACCCGGGCAGGTCGGCGTCGGTCACGATGGCCCCGATCCCCAGCCGGCCTCCCATGACCAGGCCGACCTCGAGCTCGTAGTCGAGCAGCCGAACATGGGTGGGCCTGATCAGGTCGCCGGTCGCGGGACTGACAGATGCCGAGCTCTTGCGGAAGAACACCGGCGGCGGGTCCTCGCCAGCGCCGGCCTCCTCGGCGTGGCTTCGGTAGTTCACCGCCTGGGCCACCACCCGGCACGGGGTGGTCACCGGCGACAGCAACGACAGCCCGTCGGCCGGCACCCCTCCGGCGGTGGCCGCCGCCGCCTCGCCCACCCGGCCCATGCCATGCGCCAGGAGCTCGGCGGTGCTGGGCGGCCCGGCGTCGACCGGGAACGCCAGGGCTCCGCGCTGCACCCACCACCGATCGGCGGTGCGGATGACGCTGACGCTCAGGCCATGCTCCTCGCCTCGGACCGGTCGGCCGCCGGGGTGCTCGTCCGCCCGTTCGGCGCCCGCCTCCCGATCCAGCGGGCGCCACGGGTCCGTGGGCTGCGGAGCGGCACACCACCAGGGGCCCGGTCGCCGCCGGGTCGCTGCGCGGGCGCCGGAGGAGCGGCATGCGCATGCTCGGCCTTGATGCGCTCGGCCCGCTCCAGCTCCAGGGTCCTGAGGACCTGCTCGATGCCCGCCTGCTGCTCGGCGGTGGCGGTTGGCAGGCGGTAGACGTCCCCGACGAAGCCCGCCATGTCGGCGCGGTAGTCGTGGCCGAAGGAGGTGAACTCGCCCGGCACCTTCAGCATCGCGTTCATCGCGTCCATCCCCGTCTGGAGGAAGGTGACCAGGGGCAGCCAGCGCAGCTGCGCTGGCACCCCACGGCCCCGCTGCCCATTGGCCAGCCAGGTGGGTCGCTGCACCAGCAGGTCGGGCCCGAACACGGCGATGGGGTCGTTGTCGTGGGAGACGACGACCGCCCGCAGGCGGGCCCGCTGGTCGGCATCGAGCGCCGCCAGCTGCTCATGGCGGTCGAACACCTCGACGGTCCCCGGCGGGACCAGCGTGCTGCTGCCCCGGGTCATGCCGCTCCGGGACCACTTGGCCAGCCACGGCAGGCCAACCCAAAGGGCGCGGTCGATCCCGTAGTGGTCGAAGCCGTCGATGCCCTGGTACATCAGCACGTCGGAGCTGGTCCAGGCACCCATGCTCTCGCCGAAGACCAGCACCCGCGGGCGCCCCTCGGGCGGCAGGCCGGCCAGCCGCTGCTTGACCCCCCAGAGCAGGAGCCGGAACTGCCGGCGGCCCAGCGCCACCTTCTGGACCGACAGGAAGGAGGGATACCTGGCGTACTGGATGCAGCAGGTGGTGACGTCGCCGCGGGCCAGGAACTCCGCCGCCTCGATCAGCGTCTGGTCGACCCAGCCGGTGCCGGTCGGCGAGATCAGCAGCAGGTACGACCGGTCGAACGCGCCGGCGCGGTCCAGCTCGGCCAGGGCCAGCTCGGCCCGGCCGGTCTGGTACAGCGGCTCGCTGTTGAACCCGACATAGGTGCGGATCGGCTCGGCGACCGCCGGCTCCCCCATGACCTCCTCGATCAGCTCAGGGGTGACCACGTCGGTGACGAAGCGGCGTCCCTGCTGGCCGAGGTCGGCGAAGGGCAGCAGGCTCTCGGCGCTCCCCGACTGCAGCGGGCTGGCGGGCGCGGTCGCATAGCCCGGCTCCACCTTCTGGTTGGCCCGCCCCACATAGGCCACCCCGGCGTTGTAGAGGGCCGTCGTCCCCCAGGCCCACAACCCGGCGTTGACCGCCCGCGCGAGCACCCGCTTGGACGGCCCGGGCCCGAAGTAGGACTCGAGCGCCCCCCGTGACCAGGCAAAGCCTCTGGCCAGGCCCGTCCCGACCGTCGTGACGGCATACGAGGTGGCCAGGGCGCCCGGCAGCGTGGCCGTCGGCGGCCGCGGCCAGCGGTCCCCCCCAGCCTGCCGCGCGGGCAGCCGCCTGCCTGTCCGGTAGAGCAGCCCCGCGGCGTGGATGGCGCCGGCGGCGATCGGCCGGACAGCCGGCTGGCTCGGGTAGCGCCCCTGCACCCAGCGGCCAAGATCGTGGACGGCGGCACCGGCGGCACCGTCCCGGAGCAGCTGACCGGTGGACCGTAGCGACGCCGCCCACAACTTGTGGCAGTGGCGTTCGGGAACCGCCGCCAGCGCCGCCCCGGCACCGCCGATCACCGCCCGGGCCACCAGCTGGGCGGGAAGGGAGGCGTCGGCCGGCACGGCCAGCCGCGTCAGCTTCTCGACCACGCCGGTTGTCGCCCGTGCCCCGAGCATCCCGAGCCCCATCGCGACACCGTGCAGCGTCGCGGTGCGCGGCATCAACGAGGGCCCGAAGGCGTCAAGGGCGGCGACGGTCTCCCGAGGTGCCGACGGTGACGCCGCCGCCGGGTTCAGCCACCGTGCCAGCTCCTGCATCTGGTCCGATCTCCTCATCTCGTGGGCACCTCGAGCTCGAGCCGGCCGCCGGAGTCGCGCCGGAGGGCGGCGTCCAGGTCGTCGCGGGTGGTGAAGCCCAGCGCGGACGACGACTCGCCGGCCAGCTGCTGCCGGCTGGCCTCGGGCGCGACCAGGCGCTGGGTCACGCAGCCGCCCGGGAAGGTGTAGGCGCGGGTCATCGCGACCCCGGCGGCGTTGCGCTCGATGCGCAGGAACCGTCGTGCCCCCGCCCGCTCGGAGGTCAGCTCGGCCGCCCCGGCCAGGTCACACGAGGCGCTGAGCTCGGCGACCAGGACACCGCCCCGGTCGCTGGTGAGCGTGAACCTGGACCTGCCGTTGCCGACCACGACGTCGCCGAGCGTCCAGCCGGCGGGGAGGAGCTCGACGCACGGCACCAACGAGGCGGTCGGCACCGACTGGGCCATGAGCAGGAGCGGCTCGTGGGGCGCGCACCGGAGCGACTGCGCCTGGATCGGGGCGCGCTCGGTGTCTGCGTCATTGATGAGCCGGCCCCACCCGATGCCGAGGACGGTGACCGCCAGGAGCAGCGTAAGCACGGCCAGCCCGATCCGGCGGATGCTCCAGCGCTGGATGGCGATCGGGCGGGGCCGTTCGGGCAGCAGCTCGAGGAACTCGTCGTGCAGGTCGCGCCCCTGGGCACGCATGAGGTTGCGGAGCTGGGACGGCATGGTCAGCCCGCGGGTGGCCGCGAACGCCTCGGTGACCTCCTCCACCGTGAACTGACGCAGTGCGCGGGCGTAGACCAGCTCCGGGTCGCTGCGCAGGGCCAGGCACAGCATCATGTTGGCCAGGTCGACGGCCTGGCGCCACGGGCTGGGGTGTACCTGGACGAAGGCGACGTCGATCAGCACCATGCGGCCGTGGCGGACGAGCAGGTTGGCCGGCTTGATGTCGCGGTGGGCCAGCCCGGCGTCCCACAGCTTCCTGATGACGCCAAGGCCCTGGTCGATGATCGCCTCGTCCACCTCGGCCTCGCCCAGCTCCTTGGCGTCGTCGAAGAACTCGAAGGTGATCAGGTACTCGCGCTCGGGGGTGAGCTCGACGACCCCGTAGGGGGCCGGCGTGGGCAGGCCGGCGTCTCGCAGCAGCCGGAGCGCGTAGTCCTCCTGCTGGACCAGCCGGCCCACGGTGTTGAAGGCCTTCTCGTCCTCCAGCCGCCCGTAGAGCAGCTCCCGGCCGAGCTTGTACCAGCGGTCCGAGCGCAGGTGGCTGCGGGCGTACAGCTTGCCGAACAGGACCGTGCCCGGGTCGCCCTTGACCTTGATCCGCAGCGGGGTGGACCCGGCCGAGCCGGCCAGCCCGAACGGCTTGACCTCCTCGACGATCAGGCCGAGCTGGTCGGCGAGAGCCCGGCGGATGGCCTCGCCGCGAGCCCCGCCGACGTCCAGGTGGGCGCTGCGGCCCCGCCGGTAGCTGACCGGGAAGACCTCGTTGGGGGTGAACCAGCGGAAGGCCAGCAGGGGGATGGTGACCCCGATGACGGCGCCGAGCAGCACGTCTGTCGGGGCGTCGAGGCCGAGCGCGACCCGGGCCAGGCCCGCCAGGGCGACGATCGCGGTCGCCGCCCACTTGCCGGCCTGCCGCCAGCGGCCTTCCGGCACCAGCGCGTAGAGGATGCTGACCAGGCTCGCGGCCAGGACCGCGACCTGGATCGACGGCAGCGAATAGCCGTTCCAGCTCCCGTGGATGACCACCCCGAACGGCCTGGGCCGCTTGAGCGCGGCCGACAGGACCAGGACCAGCTGCGTCACCACCGCCAGGGCGACGACGTAGACGACGAGATGGCGAACGCGCCTGAACACCAGCAGCGGGACGACGATGCACCACGCGAGCACCTTGGAGGCCAGCCAGGTGGCGGGAAACGCCACGACCGTCACCACGCCGGCGAGCCAGCCGCTGCGCAGCCCGGAGAGCCAGCTCACGACCCGGTCGTCGGCGGCGGTCACCGCGACGGCGGCGCCGTGGCGGCTGGCGGCGAAGCTGACCACGAACACGGTGACGAGCCCGACGGCGGCCAGCAGCCACACGAACCCCGTGGTCTCGAGGTGCCGTGGCAGTGGCGGCGGGGCGCCGGAGGGGCGTCGCCGGCGCCTCGAGTGGCGGACGCTTGCCGCGACCTTGGCCGGTTGGCCGGCGACCTGCGTCTCGCGGGCGGTGGTGTCCATGAGGCCTCCGGGCCGGTGGCCGCGGCTTGTGCGCAGCCTCGCAGGCGGGCCGCCGGGTCGAATCAGTGAAGTCGCCAGTCTCCACGCTCCGCGCGGAGCCGGATCAGCTCGGCGCGGGAGGAGATGGCCAGCTTCACGAACACGTTGCGCAGGTGGTAGTCGATCGTCCGCGGGCTCAGGAAGAGCTGCGCCGCGACCTCACGGTTGGTCGACCCCTGACCGACGAAGCGGACGATCTGGAGTTCCTGGGGGGTGAGCTCGTCGAGGGTGCTGGGGTTGCGCTGGCGCGCCGTCTCGCCGCTGATGCGCAGCTCGGTTCGGGCCCGCTCCGCCCAGGGGGAGGCGCCCAGCTGATCGAAGGTGGTGAGGGCGGCGCGCAGGTGCTCGCGGGCGTCGACCCGCCGGCGGGCACGGCGGAGCGCCTCGCCATAGAGCAGCTGGGTGCGGGCCCGGTCGAACGGACGGCTGCTCGGGCCGTGCAGCCGTAACGCCTCGGTGAAGTGACGGTCGGCGACCGCGCCGGCTGACAGCAGTCCACGGCAGCGGGGCACGAGCGCGAGCGCCCACGGCGGGGCGGTGTGGGTCGCCCACTGCTCGAAGCCGGCCAGCGCGGTCTGGCCGCGCTCGGTCTGGTCGGCGCGGACGGCGGCCTCCACGAGGTCGGGCACCGACAGCAGCGCGATGACCGGATGGCCGGTCTGCGACCCGGCGGCGAGCGTCTCGAGCCGGGCGAGCGCGTCGGCCGGCCGGCTCGAGACGAGGTCAAGCAGGGCGAGCGCCCAGGTCGCGCTGGCCGCCTGGAGCCGCAGGCCACGCGGGACCGCGTGCTCCAGGGCCTCGGCGGCGCACGACCGGCAGGCGTCCTCGCGGCCCTGCATGGCCGCGAGCAGCGCGAGGGTGCTGAGGTTCCGGCAGACGCTGCTCTCCTGCCCGGTCTCGCGGGCCAGGCGCAGCCCCTCCGACGCGCTCGCCGTGGCCGCGGTGTAGCGACCCGCGGCCACCTCGGCCACGGCGAGGGACTCCAGGAGATACGGGAGCAGGACGAGCTCGCCGGTGGCGCGGGCACGTGCGACCGCCCGAGCGTAGAAGTCGTGGGTGGCCGTGTCGTCGCCGAGATAGCGAGCGGCTGCGCCGGCAAAGCCGAGCTGGCTAGGGTCGTCGAAGGTCTGGGCCAGGATGATGGCCTCGCGCAGCAGCGGCGCGCCCCGGGCCGTGTCGCCCTCCAGGATGCTGCCGATCCCCACGAGCAGGCCGAGGGTGAACTGGTCGACGCGCTGCTCGTCATCGGTGAGAGCGGCCGCGCGGCGCGCCGCCTCGATCGTCAGGGCGACATCCCCCGCATAGGATGCCGCCTCGCTCGCCGGCAGCAGCATCGCCAGCGCCTTGACGGGGTCGACGGTCGCGACCTCGGCCGAGCCGGCGGCCAGGATCGTGAACGCATCGGCCGGCACGCCACGACGCAGCTCGATCACACCGCGGAGGTGCGCGACGTCCGCCCGCAGGCGTGGCTCCGAACCACCGGCGGCCGCGCGGTCCAGCAGCCCGAGCGCCCGGTCCGGCTGCCCGGCGAGCCAGGCGGCGTCCGCGGCGTCCACCAGCCGGCGGCTGCGCAGCTCCTCGGCGGGGGTGAGCTCGGCCGAGCGCTCCAGCGCCCTGGCGGCGGCTGCGTACCCGCTGCGGCGCCGGGCCCGCTCGGCCGAGCGTTCCAGCTCGTCGGCGACCTCGGGGTCGGGCTCCACGGCCGCGGCCGCCCGGTGCCAGGCGCGACGGTCAGCATGCTCCTCGCCCACCAGCGCCGCCGCCAGCGCCTGGTGGACGGCCTGTCGCTGGCTGAACGTCGCCCCCCGGTACACCGCCGAGCGCACCAGCGGATGGTGGAACCGGATGCGGCCCTCGGCGATGCGAACCAGCCCGGCCGTCTCGGCCATCCCGAACGCCTCCACGCCGAACCCGAGCGCCCGCCCGGCACCGACGATCACCGCCGGGTCGCCGGCCTCCTCGGCCGCCGCCGCGAGCAGCAGCGTCTGGGCCGGCTCCGGGAGGCGGCGGACCCGTTCCAGGAACACCCGCTCGACCCCGGCGCTGACCGGCAAGGGGTCGGGAAGTGGCGCCCGCCCGGCGAGCTGGTCGGCATGCAGCGACGCCGGCAGCTCCAGCAGCGCCAGTGGATTGCCCTGGGTGGCCTCGATCAGGCGCGCACGGACACCCGGCGCCAGCCCGGCCGGGAACTGCTCGGTCAGCAGGGCGCCGGCGGCGTCGGCGTCCAGCCCGCTGAGGTGCAGCTCCTGGAAGCTGGGGGCCGTGAACGCATGGAGGTCGTCATCGCGGGCGGCGACCAGCAGCACGATCCCTTCGGCCTCGAGCCGCCGGGCGGCGAAGGACAGCGCGTCGGTCGACGGCTGGTCCAGCCACTGCGCATCGTCCACCAGGCAGACCAGTGGCCGCTCCTCGGCCACCTCCGCGAGCAGGCTCAGCGCGCCCACACCAACCAGGAAGCGGTCGGTGCCTTGGGTGGTGGCGAGCCCGAAGGCTCCTTGCAGGGCGGTCGCCTGGGGACCTGGAAGCCGCCCGACATGGTCGAGCACGGGCCGGACCAGCTGATGCAGGGCGGCGAACGCCAGCTCCGACTCGGACTCGACGCCGGACCCCCACAGCACTCGCATCGTGTCCGCGGCACGGTCGGCGGCGTAGGCGAGCAGCGCCGACTTGCCGACACCGACCTCTCCCCGGACAACGAGCGCGCCGCTGCGTAGCTCGCCCCCGTCGGCGAGCAGGCGGTCGATCGCTGCGCACTCCGCTTCGCGGCCGTGAAGCATGCTCTGATGGTAGCTCTCGCAGCCGCCGGTCTCGCCCCATGCCACCGGCGAGGTCGTTCCTATCGGAGGCGGAGGAGCACGTCGCGCGCCGCAACCGCCGGCGGATACCGCAGATGCGCCAGTCGAGCCACTCGGCGCGAGCGGTGGACGACCGCGGCCGCGTGCGGTGCCCGCCGAGCGGCGTAGGCCTGCAGGGCCACGGTCAGGTCGGCGCCGGCGCCGACGGCGTCGCCGAGGGCCGCGGCGTCCTCGATCGCCTGGCACGCACCCTGGCCGAGGCTGGCCAGCATCGGATGGGCGGCGTCGCCGAGCAGGCCGACGCGGCCCGACGACCAGCGTCGAAGTGGCGGCCGGTCGTATTGGCCGCTGCGAACAATCGCCTGCTCCAGCGTCGCGTCGATGAGCTCCGGGATCGGGTCGTGCCAGACCCCGAAGCGACGCTCCATGGCCGCCTTCTCCTCGGCCGGCGAACCGCCCGCCCGCTCACCGGCACGCGCGCTCGCCCACCAGTACGCCTGGTTGCCGCCGAGCCGAGCAACGCCGAACAGGCAGCCGCGGCCCCACGACTCGCCGGGGCGGAGCCGATCGGCCAGCGACCGGTCGAGCGGCACGATCCCACGCCAGGCGGTGTAGCCGGAGTAGCGGGGTGGTCCGTCCCCCACCAGCACCGTCCGTACCTGCGAGTGGAGGCCATCGGCACCAACGACGAGGTCGCCGCGCTCCGTGCTCCCGTCGGCCAGGCTGACCGTCACCCCCTGTGCATCCTGGGCGACCCCGACGCACCTCGCCCCGAGCCGGAGGACATGCTCGTCGAGGGCGGCCAGCAGGATCGCCTGGAGCAGTCCGCGGTGCACCACGACGGTTGGCGCGTCGACGCCGGCGACAACCTTCTCCGCCGGGCCCGCCCCGAGCGACGTCCCTCGCGAGCTCCGGAGCGCCGCATCGGTCGCGACCGCCCCCACGTCGGCGATGGCCGCCCCGACCTCCAGCCGCTGCAGCACCCGTATCGCCTTCGGCCACAGCAGGATCCCGGCGCCGACCTCGTGCAGCTCCGCAGCCTGCTCGAGAACCACAACCTCAAGCCCGGATCTGCGCAGGGCGATGGCCGCACACAGCCCACCGACGCCAGCGCCGACGATGACGACCTGCCGGGCCCGGGTCAGGATCTCACCTTCTTGAAGGCAGTCTCATCTGTCCTCGCCGACGCTACGCGACGGGCCGGCGCCTCGAATCGGCAGGGTCGCCGGTCATGCCAGACACCACGAGGCTCCCAGCCGGCGCCCGAGGCTCGCCGAGGTGGGCTTGAAGGCTTAAGGTTGCCTGGTGCCCGGGCTAGGCAACCCCAGGAGAGCCGCCGTGACCGACACCTCGTCCACTCCCAGCCAGCGAACCAACCCGCCCGAGATCGACGCCACCGTGCCGAACTCGGCCCGGATCTGGAACTACTGGCTGGGCGGCAAGGACCACTACCCGGTGGACCGCGAGGCCGGTGACGAGTACCGGGCCATCTACCCCGAGATCGTCCAGGTCGCCCGCGCCTCCAGGCAGTTCCTCGCCCCGCGCCGTCCTGTACCTGGCCGGCGAGGCCCAGGTCCAGCAGTTCCTGGACATCGGTACCGGCCTGCCGACCTTCAGCAACACCCACGACGTCGCCCAGCGGGTGGCCCCCGACACCAGGGTCGTGTACGTCGACAACGACCCGGTGGTGCTGGCCCATGCCCGGGCCCTGCTTACCAGCACCGAGGCGGTCACCGCCTACGTCGACGCCGACGTGCGCGACCCCGACGAGATCCTGGCCGCCGCCGCCCGGACCCTGGACTTCACCAGGCCGATCGGGCTGATGATGCTGGGGATCCTCGGCCACATCGCCGACGACGACGAGGCCCGGTCGATCGTGAAGCGGCTCCTGGACGCCCTGCCGTCGGGTAGCTACCTGACGATCTGTGACGGGACCAACGACCTCTACGAGGCCGGTGTGGAGGCCCAGCGGCTCTACAACGAGAGCGGCGCGGTCCCCTACCGGCTCCGCAGCGCGCGCCAGATCGCCGAGTTCTTCGAGGGCCTGGAGCTCGTGGAACCCGGCGTGGTGTCGTGCCCCCGGTGGCGGCCCGACCCCGTCGACGTCGGCCGCGACCTCCCCCCCGAGATGGACCAGGTCGCCGGCATCGGCCGCAAGCCGTAACTGGGCGCGACTACTCCGAAGGTGACAGGCGGGCGACGCCGTAGCCGTCGACGTTGTCGCGGGCCAGGCCGGAGACCAGGATGCTGCCGTCGTCGGTGATGGCGACGCTCTCGGCCAGGTCGGTGAAGCCGAAGAAGTCGATGGCCATCACGCCGGTGTCGGTGAAGTCGGGGTCGAGGGTGCCGTCGGGCAGCAGGCGGGCCACGGCGAAGTTGGAGTTGGGGCCGCCGGTGGCGCCGGCGATGACGATTCGCCCGTCGGGCTGGAGGGCGAGGGCTGCGCCGCCGTCGCGGCCGGGGTCGCCGGTGACCGAGGTGAGGGCTGTCACCGACACGTTGGTGGTGCCGTGGTCGCCGAACGTCTCGTCGGGGGACCCGTCGGACTCCAGGCGCATCACGGACAGCTCGGTGACGCTGCCCGGAGGCGAGGCCGGCGGCGTGGTGTCGGCCGTGCCGACGAGCAGGAGCCGGCCGTCGGGCTGGACGGCGAGGTCGGCGCCGACGAAGGCGTCGAGGGTCAGCGTGCCGCCGTTCCCGAACGTCGGGTCGGGCTGGCCGTTCGGGCCGTAGCGGGCGATGTCGGTGTGGTGGTCGATGCCCACCCCGCTGCTTCCCGGGTTACGGCTGGAGCCGCTGAGCACGATCATCTCGTCGGCCGGCTGGACGACGACGTTCTGGGCCTCGTTGTTCAGGCCGCCAACGTCGGTGACGACCTGACCGCCCACGCCGAAGCTCGGGTCTGGTTGCCCGTTGGCGAGGAGCCGGGCGACGAGGAGGTCGTCGAAGTCGTCCCCGCGAGGACTGTCCAAGGTGGCCCGGCCGGCGAGCACGATCAGGCCGTCGGGCTGGATGGTCACGTCGTTGGCGACACCCTTGGCGATGCCGGTCACGATGCCACCGGCCCCGAACGTCTCGTCGAGCTGGCCGTCGGGCTGGTAGCGGGCGACCGTGACATCGTCCCGGTTGGTGTAGCCGGCGACGACGATCATGTCGTCGGGCTGGATGGCGACACCGAGCGCCTCCTCCTGGGAGAACGGGCCCCCAATGTTGGTCGTGACGAGGCCGCCGGTGCCGAAGCTGTCGTCGAGGGTGCCGTCGACGTCGAACCGGGCCAGGACGAAGGCGGTGAACGTCCCACCGGCCAGCACGACCTTCCCGTCGGGTTGCAGCGCCATTGACGAGCGGTCACCGCCGAACGCCGTCGTCGTCGCCTTGCCACCCGTGCCGAAGGCCGGGTCGAGACCGTACGGCTGCACCCGGGGAGGCGCCGGGTCGTCGTCGCAGATGATCAGCTCGGCCGTGGCCGGCGACCCCAGCGTGGCGCAGCCGCCGGGCTCGGTCAGGGTGAGGATGACGGTCCGGTCGCCCTCGCCGAGCTGGTCGGGCAGGACCGGCACCTCGACGGCGCGTGGTGTGGCGTCGCCGTCGGCGAACAGGACCGAGGCATGCACCGGGGTGTAGTCGGTCCCGGCCACGGCGCTGCCGTCGCTGGTCGTCACGGTGGCCGTGACCGGGCCGGCGCTGCCGCCAGTGCGGGTCACCCTGACCGTCGGCGTCGGGTGCGACTCGCCGACGGTGAAGCGGTCGGCGCTGAACTGCAGGGTGCCCGCTTCGCCGGTCGAGCCCGGCGGGCAGGGCGCGGGCTCGACCGGCGTCTCGGCCGGCGGGTCCAGGCTGAGCACGTCGGTGGGCTCCAGCCCGCTGAAGGCGATGGCCGGGCCGTCGATGCCCTGCGGGTCCCGCAGGAACGCCGTGGCCGACGAGCCGAACTCGCTCGGGGGCCCGGCGATGCGGTTGTAGGCCGTCGCCATGGCGAACGACTGCAGCGTGAACGCCTGACCGACCTCCACCGACGACAGGTCGATGGTGAAGGGGCGGGGCTCGCGGAGGATCATGAGCACGAGAGCTTCGGGGGCGCCGTCGAGGTCGTCGATCACGAAGTCGAAGTCCTCGACGTCCCACAGTGGGAGCTGGGAGTAGCGGGTCGTCCAGGCGTCGCTGTCCCAGTTCTCGGCGAACCCGCTCACCGTGGCCCCGCCGGCGACGTGGAAGAAGGTGTCGAACGGGATGATGTCCGGCGCCGGCGGGACGGTGAAGGCCTGCACGTCGAGGAACAGCTCGCCCTTCACCAGGTCGCAGAACAGCCCGTCGGCGTGCGCCGGCGGGCAGCGGCGGCCGAGGAAGGCGTTGAGGTCGGTCGTCTCGATGAACGCCGCGCTCACGGTGAACGTCAACGACGCGTCGGGGGTCCGCTTGATGAACGACTGCGTCTGGCGCAGCTGGGAGCGGCCACCGATCGGATCCTCCGGCAGGCCGGCGATGCCGACAGGTGCCTCGGCACCGACCCAGTAGGTGATGCCGTCGGCGGTGGAGGCGATCTGGCCGGTGGCGATGCCGTCCGACGGCAGCGACGACCCGTCGGGGTCGAACACGTCGGCGTCGCGGAACGCCGACCCGAAGTCGTGCAGCTCGTGCAGCAGGCCGCCGACCTGGATGCCGTCGTCGAGCTCGACCTCATCCAGCGAGTCGCCACGCAGCTCGCTGAACGCCCACTCCCGTATCGGCTCGCCCGACACCAGCGGCGGCTCCGTCGCCGTACCGTGGATGCTGTGCTGCATTGGACGCTCCAGTTCCCGTGGGATGCCGCGCTCCTACCCTAGGCACACGGGCGTGGCCGGACATGAGCATCGACTACTCAAGTCACGACGGGCCCTACCCGCCTCCGGCCGCGACCGCCCCGAGGCCGGCATGGCGGGACGACCCACGGTCGCGATGCTGACCGAGGAAGTCGAGCAGCAGGGCATTCACCACCTCGGCGGCGTCCAGCTGCATCCAGTGCCCGACGCCGTCGAGACGCTCGTAGCGCCACGGGCCGGCCACATGCGCCGCCGAGCCCGTCATCGCCTCCTCGGTCAGGGCGAGGTCGCCACTGCTCCAGATCCCCATGGCCGGCGCCTGGACCGGCGGCAGCTCCAGGGGCGGCTCGACCAGCGACGCCGGGGGCAGGATCGCCCGGTACAGGTTGAGGCTGGCGGCGAGCGCCCCGGGTTCGGCCAGGCGCCCGACGACCGGGTCGATGTCGGGGTGTCCCGACCACTCCCGCAGGTTGCGGAAGCCGTCCGCGCTCAGCCACCGCTCGGCGATGCCGGGGAACTGGAACAGGAGCATGTACCACGACTTCTCCCGCTGCCCCCAGCCGGCGGCCCTGAAGGCGGCGGGATGGCCGACCGACAGCGCGGTGACCGAGGCGACCCGGTCCGGGACGAGGGCGGCGGTCATCCAGGAGATCGCCGCCCCCCAGTCGTGGCCCACGAGATGTGCCCGTTCGATCGACAGGTGGTCGAGCAGGCCGATGACGTCGCCGACCATCCGCGGTGCCGCGTAGACCTCGACCTCGGCGGGCCTGCTGGACCCGCCGAATCCCCTGAGGTCGGGAGCGACCACGCGGTAGTGGTCGGCGGCCAGCGCCGGGACCTGGTGGCGCCAGACGTCGGCGGCGTCGGGCCAGCCGTG
>Ga0307409_100000699_pt1 | contig 14940 bp, 15 predicted proteins | sample 322Ometagenome_2_FD_203888 | JGI IMG/M metagenome (GOLD analysis project Ga0307409, IMG submission 203888) | Maize rhizosphere microbial communities from greenhouse at UC Davis, California, United States - 322HYB-O-2 | ecosystem: Host-associated > Plants > Roots > Rhizosphere > Soil | place... | reverse complement strand
TCGGGCGACGCCGGACAAGAAACGCCGCACGCGAGTCGTTGGGAACCTTAAGGTCAGCATGATCGGCAACGTGAGCCAGGAAGGTACGTTCATTCCTGTGACGGCCGAAAAGTTCAAAGGGCCATGGATCAAGCTCAGTCCTACGCAGCCACTTGAGCCCGGCGAGTATGCCATCGTCGAAATGCTCGGTGCCAAGGAGATGAACCTTTACGTCTGGGATTTCGGCGTGAACCCCGAAGCGCCGGAGAACGCATCCGCATGGCAGCCCGAGCCTCCGAAGGAAAACAAGGCTGGGACGGAAGAGAAACCGATTCTCAACCAGCGGGAGAATCGTCGTTAGTCGATGGTTGGTGGTCGTTCGCTGGATGCTGTTGGCATAACCCGTGCTTTACCACATTGTTATTCCGAGCGAAGCGCGGAATCCCTATCCCAGCATAACTCTCAAATTTGCTTTTGACCGCAAGATCCGGATAGTTCCCGCGCGCACGATCGCCGTATCGTCTGCCCATGCACAAGACGATCGAGCCAACCATCCTCTACTTTGGAACGCCCGTAGCCCTCATCAGCACCATGAATGCTGACGGCACGCCGAACCTCGCTCCCATGTCCTCCGCGTGGTGGCTGGGCTGGAGCTGTATGCTCGGCCTCGGCCAAATGGGCCAGACCTCCGACAACCTCATCCGCACGCGCGAGTGCGTGATCAATCTGCCGTCGGAAGACCTGGTGACGCACGTCGATCGCCTCGCGCTGACGACGGGCAAAGATCCGGTGCCAGAGAAAAAGCGTCAGTGGGGATATCGCTACGAGCCCAACAAGTTCGAGATCGCCGGGCTGACTCCGGTCGCGTCGGAGTCGGTCGCGCCGCCGCGCGTTCGCGAATGCCCGGTGCAAATGGAAGGCATCGTCCACGACTACCGGTCGTTCGGCAAGAACGTTAGCGCCAACTGCTTCGAAGTGCATATCACCAGGCTGCACGTTGACGAGAAACTGCTGGTCGGTGACGGCCTGCGCCCGCATATCGATCCGTTGTGCTGGCGTCCGCTGATGATGACCTTCTGCCGCTTCTTCGGTCTCGGCGGCGAAGTGCACCCATCACGCCTGGCAGAGTCGGACTTTATGAAGTTTGTGACACAGCCGATCCTGCAAGAGGCGCAGGAACAGCGTCGATAGGTTTGTGAAACCCGTCTACACAGCCCCTCTTTCTTGTCGCTTCAAAATGAGGTTCTCGACGTACGCAAGTTGAGATTGGAATATCAGCCGGTAGTCCGGGCATAGCCGGGTTCTGGTGAGCAGGTATCGCAGGTGCTCGCGCTGCTCTTTCAGATGAATAAGTTCTCTCACAGCCGTGGACATAAATATGGTCTACTCCTAGGGGTGAAGTAGCGCCCTAAATCTGGGTCTGCACACTCTAGATCGGAAGTGTTGGTTGGCAGGGTGATTGCCGTCACCGATGGCAGTGAGGTGGTCTCGGGAAGCCAGATTAACTAGGTGCTTATCTAGTCCTCAAACCATCTGCGTTCCCCACAAGTCGTGGAGGTGCACGATGCCCTCGACGCGCCCGTCGGAGGAAACCACCACGAGCGACGTGATCTTCTTCTGCTCCATGATGTCGAGCGCCGCGGTGGCGAACTCGTCTGGCAAGATGGTTTTGGGATTGAGCGTCATGGAATCGGCGGCGCAGAGTTCGAGTGCGTCCTTGCCGGAGCGTTCAAGCTGGCGGCGCAGGTCGCCGTCGCTGATGATCCCAAGCAACTTGTTCTGGCCATCTACGACGGTGGTGATACCCAGGCCCTTGCGCGACATCTCGTAGATAACGTCTTTCATCGGCGTATCGGGCGAGACGCGCGGCAGGGCGTCGCCAGCGTGCATCAGGCTTGAGACGCGCGCAAGACGCTTCCCTATCCCTCCGCCGGGATGCAGGCTGGCAAAGTCTTCTTCCTTGAAACCGCGCTTCTCGGAGAGGACAACGGCGAGTGCGTCGCCCAGGGCCAGCATGGTCGTTGTAGACGCTGTGGGCGCGAGTCCGAGCGAGCAGGCTTCTTTGGCGATCGAGCAGTCGAGCGCGATATTCGCGGCTTGCGCGAGCGACGAATGTTTGCGGTCGCCGTTGGCGTAAAGCTCGTCTCCGGTAAACGTGACGAGCGGAATGCCGAGCCGCTTGATGGTTGGCAACAACTCGAGGATCTCCTGGGTTTCGCCGCTGGCAGAGAGGGCGATGACTACATCCCCGCGCGCCAGCATGCCGAGGTCCCCGTGCAGTGCTTCTGCCGGATGCAGGTAGAGAGCGGGCGTTCCGGTTGAGCTGAGGGTTGCGGCGATTTTACGTGCCACAAGCCCGCTTTTGCCCATGCCTGTCACGACGACGCGTCCAGCACAACAGGAGAGCAGATTGATGGCACGATCGAATTCGCGCGACATCGGCCCTGCAATACGATCGGCCAGCGCGCGCAGCGCTTCGGCTTCAATGCGAACAACGTTCTCGCCGGTTTTTGTCATGCGAAAAGATGATGGTAGCAAACAGCAGTCGTGAGTTGCGAGTATTGAGTTGTGAGCAGAGCCAAACGGCCACATCAGACTTTGCTCACGACTCATAACTCACGACTCACGACTTGTGTCTGTTATCCTTACCGTTTTGTGAGCTGGAGGACTTTGCTAGCGAATGGCAATGAGTCTTGAAGGACGTACGGCGGTTGTGTTTGGAGTGGCCAACAAGCGCAGCATTGCGTGGGCGATTGCGCAGAAGTTGCAGGAAGCCGGCGCAACATTGGCGATCACCTATCAGAACGAACGCCTGCGGCAGGAAGCCGAGGAAATGATTTCCTCGCTCCCGAACGCTTCGCCGTTCCAGTGCGACGTGTCGAACGACGCCGAAATCAGCGCTCTATTCGATCAACTCAAGACCAAGTATGGCAAGCTGCACACGCTCGTGCACTCCGTTGCGTATGCGCCTCCTGAAGAATTGAAGAATGATTTCCTGCTCACCTCTCGCGAAGGATTTCGCGTAGCACACGACGTCAGCGTGTATTCACTGATAGCGCTCGCGCGCGCCGCCGCGCCGCTGATGACCGAAGGCGGATCGGTGATCACCATGACGTATTTCGGATCGGAGAAAGTCGTCCCCAACTACAACGTGATGGGCGTCGCCAAAGCAGCGCTGGAGTGCTCAGTGCGATATCTCGCAAACGACATGGGCAAGATAAACGTGCGCGTGAACGCCATCTCCGCCGGGCCGATCAAGACGCTTGCCGCGCGCGGCATCAGCGGACTTAGCGATATGTTGAAGGCGCACGCGGACCGCGCTCCGCTGCATCGTAATGTGGATGCGATGGAAGTAGCGGGAACGGCGTTGTTCCTGGCGAGTGACGAATCGTCCGCGATCACCGGAGAAACGATCTACGTCGATTGCGGGTACAACATTATGGGATTCTGAAGACCGAGTTCTCAGCTAATGATTCTTAGTGCGAGGAAGATCTCTTTTTGGCGCTGCGCTTTTTGCGCGGCGTTCGTTTTTTGGCACGCGCGGGCTTGCCCGGCTTCTTCTTGAAGAACGAGAAGTGGTGCTCGTCCATAGCGATCTTCAGCCCTGTGAATCGAACACCTTCGGCTTGCAGACGCATGCGCTGCTCAAAACCGGCTTCTCCGGGTAAAAGGATTCTGCCGCCCGATCCAACGACACGATGCCACGGTAATCCACTGGCGGATCGCAACGCCCAAACGACTTGGCGCGCGGAGCCGGGGAATCCCGCGGCATAGGCGACGTCACCGTAAGTGGCCACCTTGCCACGAGGGATGCGGCGGACCTGCTCTAGGATCGCGGGAAACATTTGAGTCATCAGTTGCTAGTCGCCAGTTTGCAGTCACGCGTCGCGAGTCTCGGGTCGCGACAGGAACTATCTTAGCGAAATAACGCCCAAACACACTGAAGCATGGACTTGACAATTCCGAAGACTCGTACAATACTTAAGTGATAACTTCAGTATTGCGAGGATGGATATGGCAAAGCAATCGGCTCCAACCAAAGAACAAACCGTCGTCCACAACACATTTGTTATTGAGCGTAGCTATTCGAAGCCGCCACAGAAAGTTTTTGCCGCATTTGCAGATGAAGCACAGAAGCGCCGCTGGTATGGCGAGAGCGATAACCACACGATCGAGGAGTACACGAGCGACTTCCGCGTCGGAGGCCTCGAACGGTTTCGCTATCGGTTTAACGAGCGCACTCCGTTTCCCGGCGCCGAACTTTCGAGTGACGGCAGCTATCAAGACATCATCCAGGACCAGCGGATCGTTACCGCATCAACGATGAGCATCGGCGGCAAGCGAATTTCGTCAACCCTGGTCACGATCGAATTGCTGCCGACAGAGAACGGAACGGACCTGATTTGCACTCACCAGGGCGCGTTCTATGAGGGCTCAGATGGTCCGGAGATGCGCGAGGGCGGCTGGAAAAAACTGTTCGACCGCCTCGCCCAGGAATTGGCGCGCTAATAGTCAATCGATGGCAAAGCCAAAGATCAATATCGAAGTGGTGTTCCAGGCGCTTGGCGATGCAACGCGCCGCGCCATGGTGGATCGACTGAGCAGAGGCCCTCTCTCGGCTTCGCGGCTGGCAGAACCGCTGAACATCACCCTGACCGCTGTCGTTCAGCATCTGCAAGTACTGGAAGAAAGTGGACTGGTTCACACCGAGAAACTCGGAAGGGTACGCACCTGCCGGCTCGACCCCGCAGGCTTTGACGCGCTGGAACATTGGGTACGCGAACACCGTTCAACGTGGGAGCGCAGGTTGGACAAGTTGGGCAAACTTCTGGCCGAGGAAGACGAATAATTCTCGGCCGAAGTTTGCGAGACTACTTCGAGAGCTGGCCCAGCAACTCCGACGCAAGCTTCTGCAAATCGGCGAACTGCTTCTGGTATTCGACGAACTTTCGATTCAGTTCGAGCGAGCGATCGGGAGCGAGGTGCGCGCGCAGCAGCATGTCGCGAACGTGAACGGGGTTAGGCAGGACGGCCTCTTCCTTCAACTCTTCCAGCGCAGTATTTGGATCGTAGTGGTACATAGTCCTCAGTTCTCGGTAGTCGAGCATGATAGTTCGAACTGACAACTGAGGCAAAGGCGGATCGAATCCCCGTTCAAGTTTTTGAGTCTTCGACGGCAGGATCTAAGACGGGGACCGCGCGCACTAGTACTTCACCATGTGGATCTCGGTGCCGTTCTTCATCCACTTCACTTCGTCCATCAGTTGGTTGATCATGTAGATTCCGCGGCCATGATTGGAAAAGACATTGTCACCCATCGTCGGGTTGGGCACTGAGTCCACGTCGAAGCCGTTCCCCGGATTCCGAACCACGATCAGCATCCCGCGATCAACGTCGCACGCTACGCAGCACTGCACCTTCTGGGTGCAATCGTTTTTGCAGCCGTGGATGATGGCGTTTGCCAGCGCCTCGCGCAGCGCAAGTTCGATTTCGTATTCTTTTCCTTGCGCGCATTCCATTTGCGAAATCATCTTCATTAGGTTTTCGATGAATGGAGTGATCTCGTTCACATCGGCGTGGAGCGTAACGTTGGCAACCACCTGGAGTTTGTCGTGGTCGAATTCGGCCACGGGAAAAGGAACTTCTTGACCCTTAGACACGGCGTCACCCGAACCGGCCATCCACCCTCCCTCGGCGCAGGCATTGTACTCTGCTTCTCTATTTCCGCGAAACAGTGTTGAAGTAACGAAAGTCACTTCGTCCCCGAAGCGGCTCAGACCGACCCAAATCCCTAAAGCAGCGATACCGCATCCACGTCCAGCATCAGGCTTGCGCGCGAAATCTTTCTCTCCAACGCAAACCCCAACATCGCCCGTAGAGTTGCGTTGAGTTTCTCGCGGCTAGCCGACTTCAATAAGAATTGATAACGGAAGTCGTTCTTAAGTTTCACAATTGGCGCCGCGGCCGGTCCCAGCACTCGCACACCCTCGTGCCGTTTGGATTCGAACCACTTTCCGATCATGCCGGAAATTCGCAACGCCTCTTCCAATTTGTCGCTGCGGACGAGCACGTTCGCCAGCGAGGTAAATGGCGGGTAGTGCATCCATGACCGGAACCGCAGCTCCTTATCATAGAAGCCATTAAAGTCGTGCTTTGCAGCAAACTGCACGGCGTAGTGGTCGGTCGCGAACGTCTGCACGATTACTTTTCCCGGAGAACCGCCACGGCCCGCCCGTCCTGCGACCTGGGTCAGCAACTGGAACGTCCGCTCCGCTGCGCGGAAGTCCGGAAATCCGAGCGCCGCATCGGCGGCCACTACGCCAACCAGGGTCACACCATGGACATCATGGCCCTTGGCGATCATTTGCGTGCCAACCAGCAAATCGATTTCGCCCGCGTGCATCTCTGCCAGCATGCGTTCCATGTCATCGCGGTCACGCACCGTATCACGGTCGAGCCTTGCAATTCTCGCTTCCGGAAAAGCCGCGTGCAGCAGATGTTCCAATTTCTCTGAACCGGTTCCCAGGAACTGCACATACTCGCTGCCACACTTCGGGCACGTCTTCGGGATCGGCTTCTGATGTCCGCAGTAGTGACAGATCAGCCGGTGCTGGCGCTTGTGGTGGGTCATTGCGATCGCACAGTTCTTGCACTGCACGGTCTCACCGCAAGCGCGGCACATTACAAACGCCGAGTATCCGCGGCGGTTGAGCAGCACCATTGCCTGCTCGCCGCGATGCAGGCGCTCCTCGATCTCGCGCAGCAGCGTCAGCGACAAGACTTCGTCGTGTCCGGTGCGCTGGAATTCCGAGCGCATGTCCACAACTTCAACCTCGGGCAACGGACGCTCCGAGACCCGCGATGGCAGTTCCAGCAGCGTGTACTTCCCTTTTTGCGCGTTGTAGTACGACTCCAGCGACGGAGTGGCCGAGCCAAGCACAACGGTCGCTCCCGCGAGTTTCGCGCGCACAATCGCCACATCGCGCCCGTGATAGCGCGGAGTCTCATCCTGCTTGTACGAACTGTCGTGTTCTTCATCCACCACGATCAGCGCCACGTCATCAACCGGAGCGAATACTGATGAGCGTGTTCCGACAACGATCTTTGCATCACCACGCTTGATGCGATGCCACTGCTCAGCACGCTCGTCGTCTGACAACGATGAATGCAGAATCGCGACCTGTTCGGCGAATACCTGGTGCAAATCGGCCGCCACTGCCGGAGTAAGGCCAATCTCGGGAACCATCAGGATTGCCGAGCGTCCGGCGTTCAGCACCTCCTGCATCGCTGACAAATACACGGCAGTTTTGCCGGATCCGGTGACGCCATGCATCAGCGCCACTCCGAACTTCCGCGCTGTAACCGCGTCGGTGATGTGCTTCAGCGCACGCCGCTGCTCGGCCGTGAAGATGAACTCCAGCGTTTTGCGCGGCTTCAACCCTGATACTGCGAAGTCAGCTTTCTCGCTGACGATTTCGATCGCGCCGCGCTTCACGAGAGTTTGCAGGCTGCTTTGCGATAGCTTGCGCGCGCGTAGATCTTCCAGCAACGCCCGCCCGCCCAACTCCTTAAGGCCGTCGACAATCGCCTGCTGTCCCGCGTTCAGTTTGCCTTCAACGTCCTTCAGCACTGCATAGCGGACGATACGTGTCGCATCCCGGACGTCCGACAAGTCTTCCAGCGCGATCCACTTCTTGCGCAGCATTCCGCGCAGCACGTCACGCGAAGCTCCCGTCGAAGACCGTAGCGTGCTCTCGCGAATCACCTCGCCATCGAGCAGCCGGTCGAGCACTGCATACTCAACCATCTGGTGCTCAACATCTTTCTTCGACCTCCGTGACGATCCCTCTTCCGCCGAAGCATGCAGCGCATTAACTCCCGCATCGGTGATGCGGTACGCCGTCACCCGCCGGAACTCGGCGCCCAGCGGCAGCATCGTCCGAAACACCTCGCCCAGCGGAGCGATGTAGTACTGCGAAATCCACCGGCCCAGCGCGAGCAACTGTTCGCTCAACACCGGAGCAGCGTCCAGCACATTCAGAACTGTCTTAGTCTTTACTTCAGGTTCGTTGTCATGCAGCGCAGTAACAATGCCGGATAACCGCTTCTCGCGAAACGGCACCACCACGCGCCCGCCCACGACAGGCTCCACGCCGTCGAGACGGTAAGTGAACGTGGTGTCCAGTGGCACTGGCAGCGCAACATCGCAAAAGAGAGGCATGAGCTACATGGATTGTAGCGAACGGAAAGCTGGATGTGGCGCAGCCGCCCTCGGCTGCAGTCCTCAAGCATGGATGACCGTGATCCTGAGCGAGATTCCGCCCAGAACGCGCGTGTTTGCGCGTTGGCGGATTCGAGTCGAAGGACCCTGCGTTTCCGCTTGAGGACAGGGAGAGCCCTCTCCGCAGGAGCGAAACATGCTAGCCCCGGACAGAGTCCGGGGTAAGTTGTGAAAAACGAAACGAGTCCGGAGGACGACACAATATTTCCTTTGCGTCGTTGGCGGTTCAAAGGCTTTTCTCTGCGGACTTAGCGAGCCTCGGCGACCTCTGCGTTTGTCTTTGAATTTGTTGGGAGAAATAGGAAAGGCTGCGATCTTGGTTATGCTCTAGCCACCAACTCCTGCGAGGGAGTCAGCAGCGTGGAAACATGCACCATCGCAGCCCTTGATGTAACCACTGCTTTCGCAGTCTCAAACCCCGGCTGTCTCTCGCAAGATTAGCCGGTTTTTTCGGGTCTGAGCGTTCCTCGAGTCTCCTCGCTGAACGGATCACCCAGTCTACTTCGGATCGGCGAAAATTTAATTAAGCCAACCCTTTCGACCGTCGACAGCACTCATCCTAGTGTAAGAGCACAAAATGTCAACGCCCAAGGTTGGTGCAAATTGCACAAAAATGAATAGAAGATAAAACTACTGCAAAAATCAGGAGTTGCCGGACGGGTAATCTGGAAAATAACAAGTAATTCACAGCTCTTGCACAGAAAGGTTACATCCTGGAACTAGGTACATGAACTCATTGACCTTCCACAGCCCTTTAGCTCATTGTGTTTAGTCAGAGACCGATGTCTGATCTTGTAGCCTACGTCGACGGCGGGTCCCACGGAAATCCGGGGCCATCTGGTATTGGCGTCGTGATTCACGACTCGAGTGGTGGCAAGTTCAACATTGCGAGGTGGATCGGTCATCACGACAACAACGTCGCCGAATACGTAGCCTTGATGGAAGCACTACAAATAGCCTTGGCGATGAAGGCCAAGGCGCTGTGCGTCTACTCTGACTCCGAAGTCGTGGTGCGCCAGATGACAGGCGAATACATCTGCAGAAGTGCACGTCTTTATTCCCTTAACTGGATCTGCCGCAAACTGGCCCGTTCGCTCGAATTCTCAATCTTTCGCATCCCTCGCGAGCACAATACCGAAGCCAATCACCTGGCGAATCACGCGGCTCGGCAGAATCCCACGAGACGGAAGAAATCTCGTAAAGCCCGTACACTGCGATCAATCATTGCCTGATTGTTACCAGCGTAATCTCGACACGAGTCACAAGACTTGCTAAGCTCACGTGTGTAGAAGGCCGTGCAGACGATACTGCGCGGCCTTCTGCCATTCCGGAATAAATCCGGCAGGTAAGTTCTTTTAAATCTATATTTTGGCTATAAGTCTTTAGGATCCAAAGATCTAGCGGTACGATACGGCCCAAATCTTTGAAAACAAAAGACCGAGGGGGAGGGGGTATCTACTCTGCCGGCTTTGCAGGCGGTTGCAGACCCAGGTACTTCATCACCATCTGAAGGTCTTTCCACGCCTCTTTCTTCTGACGCGGATCGCGCAGAAGATAGGCAGGGTGATAAGTCACCGCGAGTTTGGCTCCCTCGTAGTTCGGGTCGTACTGCGGTGAGGACTTGGTCACCACGGGATGGAAGTCGTACCAGCGTCCGCGCAGGTTCGCCATGGCATCGTTGACGCCAAGCAGCGTCTTTGCGGCCACTGCGCCGAGCGCGACGATGACCTTCGGCTTGATGGTCATGATCTGCCGCATCAAAAACGGCGAGCACGTTTCGCATTCGTCGCGCTCCGGCGTGCGATTTCCCGGCGGACGGCACTTGATGATGTTCGCGATGTAAATGTCATCGCGCTTCAGTCCCATGGCGTTGATCATGTTGGTGAGCAACTGGCCTGCGCGCCCGACGAACGGAATTCCCTGTTCGTCTTCGTCCGCGCCCGGTGCTTCGCCGATGAACATGATCTCGGTCTCCGAGTTCCCCACGCCAAAGACGATCTGCTTGCGTCCCTGCTTGTGAAGCACGCAGCGCGTGCAGTCGCCGATGTCTTCGCGAATCGCGCGCAACGCGTCGGCGGAGCTCAGGATGGGCAGTGAATTCAGCGGCTCGGGTTCCGCCACTGCGACTTCGGGCACATCGGGTTCACCTTCACGTCTGTAGAAGTCGTGAATACCAAGATCGCGGTAGAACTGCACACGATCAGCGAGCGCGCGGCGCGTATTGGGATCAAGAACTTTAGGCATTACTTGGTGACTGCGGTTGCGGCCGATTTGCGATTTGCGCGGATTCGAACCACGGTATCGAGCACGCGCTGGGCAACATCAAACTTGCTCGACTCGGGAACCTCGACGACCTCATCACGAGAGATGATCGTCACCGCATTACGGTCGGACGAAAAACCGATCTTCGGGTTTAAGACGTCGTTAAGGACGATCGCATCGGCATTCTTCCGAATCAGCTTGCCACGCGCGTTTTCGAGAGTGTTCTCGGTCTCGGCGGCAAAGCCGATCAATACTTGCTGCGAACGTCGCTTGCCAAGCTCTGCCAGGATGTCCGAAGTTGGCTCAAGCTCAAGCTGCATCGCTTTCTCGCGCTTGATCTTCTGCTCCGCAACTTGCGCCGGACGATAGTCCGCGATTGCCGCAGTCATGATCACGGTTGTCGCGGCGTCGAAGTGCTGGAGAACTGCATCCCGCATCTGCTGCGCGGATTCAACTTGAATTACTTCAGCCGCTGACGGAGGTTGCAGCGCAGTCGGTCCGCTGACGAGAATCACGCGAGCTCCGCGACGCAACGCAGCTTCGGCAATCGCATAGCCCATTTTGCCGCTCGAGCGATTGCCGATGAAGCGCACCGGATCAATCGCCTCGTAAGTCGGACCCGCAGTGACGAGCACGGTTTCGCCCGCGAAATCCTGGGCAACGCCGAGCTTGACCAGCGTTGCCGCGACGATGTCTTCGGGAGCTGCAAGCCGTCCCGCGCCGATCATGCCGCACGCGAGATAACCGCTTCCCGGCTCCACGATGTGAACGCCGCGCGCGCGAAGAATTTCAAGATTCGCCCTCGTCGCGGGATGCTCCCACATGTTGACGTTCATCGCCGGAGCAACGATCACCGGCGCAGTTGTCGCGAGATAAAGCGTCGAAAGGAAATCGTTCGCGATTCCCTGGGCAAACTTGGCAAGAGTATCAGCGGTCGCGGGAGCAACGAGCAGTGCATCGATCGATTGCGCGACTGCGATGTGCTCAACGGCAGAATCGATGTTCGGCTCGCTTGTGCCTTCACCGAACATCTCGGTGATGACCTTTTCGCCGGAGAGCGCCGCGAACGTAAGCGGACGAACGAACTCCTGCGCTCCGCGGGTCATTACGACCTGCACGCGCACACCGCGATCCTGCAGCAGACGCACGATTTCAGCCGCTTTGTACGCGGCGATTCCACCGCTCACACCAAGCGCAATTTTCATGGCAATTGCCGTCGCAACTTCGCCAACTAATTAGATGTAGCTGGCGAGATTCGGTTACGCGTCCGTCTGGCCTGTCATGGCCTTATCGAGCAGTTCGTTAGCCTGCTCAACTGCCGACTTCGGATCGGGAATGACCCACTTCACTTTGCCGGCCTTGATCTCTTCCTGCGCGATGCGGCAAGGCTTTCGCGAAGTGATGTCCACTACAGGACGAGCACCGGATTGCAGTTGGCGGGCGCGGCGCGCCGCGACCAGGATGTAACGATAGTTGCTGTCGAAACCTTCCATCAACTTCATTTCTCTACTCCCGAAATTAGCGGTTGCCCTTCATCTGCCAGTCTGTGAGTTCCGTGCCGGCATTGTGGAGAGCGCAAATGATTCGAGGATCGGCCTGATGCGATCCTCAGCATTCTGAAGACGACGGCGTTTAGCCTGCTCGGCTATCGCCAGGTCTTCGGGAGACAACGGTTTGTTTGAGTGCTGCATACGCTCAGCCAGAACAATGGCCTTTAAAGCGTCAATGGATTCTTCGAGGTTGTCGTTGATGAGAATATAGTCGTAATTCCTGTAATTCTCAATTTCCCTGCCGGCGGTTTGGAGCCGGCGGTTGATGACTTCCTCCGATTTCATGTTTTCCGCCTGGCTGCGGCGGCGCAACCGGCGCTCGAGTTCTTCACGCGACGGCGGCAAAACGAAGATGCTGATTGCTTCTGGGAGGCTCGCTTTCATCTGCGCCGCGCCCTGTACGTCGATGTCGAGGAGCAGGTCGTGCCCGCGCTCGGCGGCGTCGAGAAAAAAGCGGCGCGCAGTCCCGTAATAGTTCCCGAACACGTCTGCATACTCGAGGAACTCATTGTCGTTGATCATCCGCTGAAATTCTTTGCGATCCACGAAGGAGTACTCGCGACCGTCCTGCTCACTGCCACGGGGCTTGCGCGTCGTGTAGCTGATGGAAAAGTCAAGGTTGGGGACGGTATTCCGCAGCTCGTTCACGAGCGTCGATTTGCCAGATCCGCTTGGCGCCGAAATGATGAAGACGAGACTCATTCGATGTTCTGCACCTGCTCGCGCGATTTTTCGATCTCGGCTTTCATTGCAAGCCCAAGCTCTGTGATCTTCAATGCTTCGCCTGCGAGCCCTGACGTTTTCGAGAGCATGGTGTTCGCTTCGCGGTTCATTTCCTGAAGCAGGAAGTCGAGTTTCTTGCCCACTTCCTCGCCAGCTTTGAGCAATCCCAGGAAATGGTCGATGTGCGTTTTCATGCGGACGATTTCTTCCTGGATATCACCGCGCTCGGCGAGCATGGCTGCTTCCTGAAGAATGCGCTCGGAGTCGGCGTGGGAGCCGATCAGTTCTGTCATGCGCGCATTGACTTTCTCGAAGTAGGCCTTCTGCACCGCCTGGCGCAGGCTTTCGACTTCCGCTGTGGCTGCGGCGAGATGTTCCATGCGCTCGCTCAGTTCGCGAATGATGCCTTCGCCTTCGTGAGCGCGCATCTCGTTGAGCTTCGCGATTGCCTGCTCGGTCGCGGAGAGGATGGCGTCGTCCATCTCGGGCTCATCCACAATTTCAGCAGAGCCGTTCAGTGCACCAGGAATTTTCAGGACGGCATTCAGGTCGGGCTCGCCGGGAACGTTAAGTTCCTGAGAGGCACGCCGAAAAGCTTGGACGTATCCTGCCACCAGTTCGCGATTCAACGAGATCGCCGTCCCGTTTGTGCGGTCGAACGCAAGAGTGAACTCGAGGTGTCCGCGATGAAGCTTTTCTTTAAAGAGACGCCGCAGCTTCATCTCAAGAGCGTCAGTGCCGGAGGGCATTCGCAGGTGAAGATCGAGAAAGCGGTGATTGACGGCCTTGAGAGAGATGGTGAACTGGACAGCATCGGCATACTGCGACTTAACTTGCGCATAACCCGTCATGGAACGGATCTTCATCTGGTGACCGGCTTTCCTGCGTTGGGCGTATCGAGATCCACGAACTGCAGATCGTATAACCGACGATACGTTCCAATGCGCTGGAGGAGATCGTCGTGAGAACCAATATCGGCAATCGTACCGTTCTCGATAACCACGATGCGGTCGGCGCGACGCACGGTGGAAAGACGATGCGCGATGACCAGTACCGTGCGACCGGTCATCAGGTTCTGCAACGCGGATTGAACCAGGGACTCCGATTCGGTGTCGAGCGCCGAAGTGGCTTCGTCGAGGATGAGGATGGGAGCGTTCTTCAGCAATGCGCGGGCGATGCTAAGGCGTTGGCGTTCGCCGCCTGACAACCGGAATCCGCGCTCGCCGATTACCGTGTCGTAGCCCTCGGGCAGCGCTGTTATGAAGTCGTGTGCGAGAGCTGCTTCTGCGGCTTCTATCACCTGCTTTTGCGACACGTGCGGCTGGCCGTAGGCGATGTTGTTGCGAACCGTGTCGTTGAAGAGAATCGTCTCCTGAGTAACGATGCCGATCTGGGTGCGCAGTGAGGCGAGTGTCACGTCACGGACGTCGTGATCGTCGATCAGCAAATTCCCTGAGGTGACGTCGAAGAAACGAGGGATCAGGTGGACGAGCGTAGTTTTGCCGGAGCCGCTGGAGCCCACAATTGCGACGATCTCGCCGGCTTCAACTTCGAGATTGATATCGTGCAGAACTGCGTCGCCGTTGGCTTGGTCGTACTTGAAGGTCACATCTTGAAAGCGAATCGAGTTATGGAAGGGTTGCAACGCGATAGCATTCGGCTTCTGGGTAACGTCGTCCGCTGCATCCATGATGGCGAAGATCGACGAGGATGCGCCGAGTGCCTGCTGAAAACTGTTATAGAAGCCTGCGAATTTTCGGACCGGATCATAGAGCCTGAAAACGGCGAAGATGAAGGCCATGAAGATGCCCACGGTCATGATGCCGTACTTGATCTGGTCGCGCCCGAGCAGTATCAACAACGAGATTGCAATTGCGCCGAAGATATCCATGAGCGGCGAACTGATGGCAGCGGCAGTAACAGACCGTAAATTCGCCTTGAAAAGGCGATGCGCTGCCGCCCGAAACCTTGATGCCTCCCACAATTCCATGCCGAAGGCTTTTACGATGCGGTTCCCGGTAATGGTCTCGTGCAGGATGTTCTGCACCTCAGCAAGCTTGTCCTGACCTTTGCGTGTGTTGGTCCGCACACGTTTGCCGATGCGGCGCATGGAGAGCACGATAAACGGAACAAAGATGAGCAGAA
>Ga0307409_100000696_pt1 | contig 14956 bp, 11 predicted proteins | sample 322Ometagenome_2_FD_203888 | JGI IMG/M metagenome (GOLD analysis project Ga0307409, IMG submission 203888) | Maize rhizosphere microbial communities from greenhouse at UC Davis, California, United States - 322HYB-O-2 | ecosystem: Host-associated > Plants > Roots > Rhizosphere > Soil | place... | reverse complement strand
TTTTTATATAGTTTACACCTGACGATATATAGCTTAATCCACATAAAAAGCTAGATGTAATGCTTGCTATGGTTACTGTAGCAATTAATATGTTTTTCATATTCTATCCTTTTACTACAAAAATATATATTATATTAATAATAGTAATATAATTAGGAGGGGGCATGTCAAGAAAAAGCTATTAGATTAGCATAATATCGACTATCCCGATCTTGAAAAAGGGATGTGGGACTACTCCTATCAATCAATGAACTCGTAGGATAGCGGCTATAAGCGTTTAAACATTAAACTTAATGTGCACAATATCACCATCTTGGACGAGATATCCTTGACCCTCTACGCGCATTTTTCCAGTAGTCTTTATGGCGACTTCTGATTTATAGGTCATAAGGTCAGTATAATTGAAGACATCAGCACAGATGAATCCACGCTCTAGATCAGAGTGGATTTCTCCCGCAGCCTGACGGATTGTTTTTCCTTTAGGGATGGGCCATGCATGGGTTTCGTTCGGTCCACAGGTAAAGAATGTGATAAGGCCAAGATTATCGTATGTTTTTTTGATAATGACATCTAAGCTAGGTTCAGATATTCCCATCATTTCCATGCATTCTTGTGCTTCAGAAGCATCCATTTGAGTGAGTTCATATTCAACTCGTGCGCTTACCGGGACTACATTATCTGACCCAAAGCGTTGAATAAGTGCCTGAAAATAGGGGTTATTCTCATAAGCCTGTGCTTCTAGTTCTTTTTCTGCAATGTTTGCGATAATTAAGAATTTTTTTGCGCTTAATAGGGGAATGGTTGTTGTTAAAGAGGTAGTAACGAGCTGCTTAACTGTTTGAGAATCTCCTTGCTCAAGCACTTTTCGTATTGATGTAAGAAGTGTGAGCTCGTCAGTGTACATTTTTTGTTCAGCGTTGTTAAGTTTTCCTTTGAGTGATTTCTCTATTTTAGGAATACGCTTGTCAATGGATTCAATATCTTTGAGCATTAATTCGGCTGTAATAGTATCAAAGTCTCCAAGAGGGTCGATCTCTGTTGATCGAATAATAGCAGGGTCTTCAAAGCAACGAACAACATGTAAAATAAGATCGACTTCACGTATGTTGCTTAAGAATTGATTTCCAAGACCTTCTCCTGTTGCAGCTCCTTTTACTAAGCCTGCAATATCGACAAAGGTGACAGTACTCGCGATTACTTTTTTTGAATGATAGATGTTCTGTAGTTGTGAAAGACGCGCATCTGGAACTTCTGTTATTGCGCTGTGGGGGTCTATAGTGCAAAATGGATAGTTTTCCATTGGTATGCTTGATTTAGTCAAGGCATTAAAAAGAGTTGATTTTCCAACATTAGGTAGGCCGACAAGTCCTGCTTTGATGCTCATATGTGTACTTTCTTTTTAAAATCAGGTTATTATTTGTTAGTGTGTTCTAAAAAGGCTTTTTTATCAATAGGATAATATATATGCCTATTCTATTGCAGAAAATTTTTGACTATGTTAGAAATAAAAAAGTATTTTATAATAATGTCTATTTTTTTTAAAAAGGAGTGGTATTATGATGGAACATTCACCGGCAATGAAATATCTGGGAATGGCAACGTGGTTTATTACGGCAGTTGCTGCAATTAATATGTTGACTGGTATGTATGAATATAATCTTTTGCTCTGGATTGGTAACATGATGCCAGGGTTTGTTATTCCAATGTGTTGGATAATTGGGGTCTCGGGGATTATTAGTTTGGTGATGCTTATTAAAGCAGTGATGATGTGTGCTTCTGGTGCATGTTGTTCTTCGTCATCATCGTATTCTTCTTGTGGATGTCCTCCTGGGGCATGTAACTGTAGATAATATGATCAGCATAGTTTTTTAGTATCAAAAACCCAGTCTTGTACTGGGTTTTTCTATATATACGCCTAATGCGATAAACATTGTTCATAAATTTGGTCTGTTGAAAGCTCTTTTTTTTATGTGAGTTTTTATCCTCTTATTGTTTTCATAGCTTTTCCTTGTTATAGATATTGATTTATTCAGAAAAATCTATAGGTTATCATAGCAATATCTTCAGGTAAAGTTAAGGAGCGAAGTGTATGAAAAACAGTAATTTATGGGCGATTGTTTTTGTAGTGGAAATAATTCTGCACTCATCTCATATAAGTGCTATGCATATTGTTGCAACACAAAGTGCAGCCAAGCATGCTTATGTTGCAATACAAAAGCTCAATATGCCTGTTGTCGGCACAAAAAACTATAGGGGCGAAGATCCATATGTAGATTTGTGTGGAAGTAAATATGAGTCTTTTAGTCACAATACAGTTCCCGAGATCGATAGGAGAGGGAATAGTGCATTGTTTAATTTTGTGCAACAGTATGTTAATTCGTGCGGAAGTAAATATGCGCCTTTTAGTCACAATGCAGTTACCGAGATTGATATGAGAGAGAATGATGTATTATTTAATCTTGTGCAACAGCTGAATAAAGAATGGGACAAGCTTTGCTTTGTTGAAAGGTGTGAAACGGATAAGTTGTTACGATTACAAAAACATAATCTTACTTTGCCAGAATTGAAAAAAGTTGAGGCAACTTTGGAAACTGTTTCTGAATGCAAACAAGATATTTGTAGTGTTGCATCCATCGTTGCAAAGACAGTATATTTGTATGTAAAGTGTCGAGAATGCGGATCGAATGATGATGGTGTTGTATCAAGTGAGACGCTTTGTAAGAATATGAATTATGTAGCCATTGTGGATGGAGTCAAAAAAATTCAGGATAGATGTGATAAAATTAATCAAGGGTCATCAGTTGTGCGAGAGTAATATACTTATACCTTGGTACCGAGAGATGTTTTTTTAGTATTAAAAAACCCAGTCTTGTACTGGGTTTTTGATACTTTATAGATTAAAAAAAATAGTATTTTTCTAGATATTCTTGTTAATAAACATCACAGCAAGAAAAATTAGGTATATTGTTGTTATATTCCAGCTTAATTTGTTTAAAATCTATATCGACCGGGTCAAAATCTGTGGTACATAGTAGTGAAAAACCACAAGCACCGCGAAGGCTGTATTTAAAAACCTTAAAGCTTATAAATTGTTCCAAATAATTTAACTGATTGGCGGCTTTTTGATAGCAATGGTTAAATGAGCGATCTTCTGTGTCAATCACCACTAGTTTACCTGTCGTTTTATCTATTGTACAATTACCTTTATGACAATCTGCATAGCATGTGAGTTCAGAGAGCATTATTAACGCTTTTATATGGTCAAACGTATAGTTTGTACTTTCATAATCCACATACTCAGCGAAAACAATCCACTTACCATCTATATTATAGAGATATTTTTTTGGTACTCGTATGAGATGGTCAAGGTCGTGAATTCGTATGAATTCGCGAATTCGCTCTGCGTTTATAATACGATTAATATCACCATTTTTAACATATAAGACCGGATTGCCTGAAGTGTCTCTAATAATACCAAACTGACGTGCTCTATTGAGCTGATTAATTACATCTTTATTATTTTCAATTACCTTTTGTAAATGCTCGGGGGGAGCAAATCGCTTTGTAAATTTTTCAAATTCGGTTAGCGTATTACTAGAGCGTATTTTATTACCTATTAAAGATGTTACTAACTTTTTCGTTTTATACATTTTCAAACGAAATAATGTTCTATACGATTTTTTTGGCAATATATAGGTATTAACTAATTCTTTTATTTCTTGTTCTTGTTTTTTTGTTAACGATATATCATTATCGCCATATATCGAAAATAACGAAAGACCAAGTCCTAGAGATAATAATACTCTTTTTATCATAGTAGCTTCCTTATAATTGCTTTTCTAGCATCTATATTTTATTTACTATTAGGATAACATTTTCAAGATTAAAATCAAGGGGTGATGCTTAAGCCCTCCAGGAAACTATCTTTGATATATTACTAATGGCCATCAATTGCCTAAGTTGCTATTAGATTATCAAAATGAAGACGTGGGGATAATAAAATAGTCTCTGATAAAAATCAGAGACTATTTATAAAAGTGAGTTTTCTATTTTAGTTATGCGATGTTAAAGAATTCTTTTGCAAATTCTGCATAATAACGAGATCCCTTTTTGAGCGTGCGCTTGAGGTAATCAGGAGAATTTTTATCATAATTAACAGCAAAAAAGCCATAACATTTGCTGTTAAATCCTTCTGGGTTATCTTTAGTTGGCCATTCATAGTTGTCATGTGATGTCCATGGAAGATAGCCAATAACATTATATTCATCTTTAATCAGTTCTGTAATGGTGCAGAGTGCGCGTTGAAAATAACGATTACGCTTTTCATCATCTTTTGTTGCAATGCCATTTTCTGTGATGATAATAGGAAGCGGTTTACCGTCTTTATTGCGTAATTTTCCTAGGGGGATGGTTACATTTTCCGCTATCATCTGTACGGCTCGGTATATTCCCTCAGGGTAGTTTCTATAATTTGAATTATCCGTGTATCGTTCTTCATCTTCTTCTACGAGTTCTTTGCCATTAATGCGTTGAAAACCATTTAAAAAATTATTGGAATAGATATTAACACCGATCCAATCAAATGCTTCATATGCATGAGGGTGATAGCGATAGACATTGGCACCTTTTGCTTGTTTCATAAAGTCTGCCTGCGGTGTAAATATACGATATTCTCCAGTAACTAGGAACGTATAGGTCCCTCCTGTCTGTACGTATGATGCAATGTGACACCCTAACGTAGTTTTAAGTCTCTCTTTCCAATTCATGCGGGATGTGCAATAGGGGTCTAAGGGGAGAATATTAAGCTGTGTTCCAATGCGGGGTGCTTTTATTGTGGGGTCGATTTTGGCCAATTGTTTGTGTATTTTGCGTATTTCAAGTGCGGTGTCCACAAGTTCATAATACATATTAGCTATGACGGTGTGGGTTTTGTGTAGATTATCTTTTTCTCCGGGAGTGCATTCCCCTGTAAAATATCCCTTAAATGCAGGGCCTTCTGGAGCGTTGCACATGGATATAAGGCATTCTCCGAGTTCTTTAGCGAGAATTTTATAGGTATATGTACAGAAATTTTTAAAATGATGTCCGTTTTCCGCTTTTTCAAATCCGCCCAGGTCTTCAAACCAACATGGTATGTCATAGTGGTGAAATACGACCACAGGAGTAATTCCATGATCTAGTAATGTAGTAATCACATTTTTGTAATATTGAATTTCTTCTTTATTATATACACCAGGTTGTGGTTCAATTCTATTCCAAGCTAGGGATATTCGATAAGCATTGATATGAAGTTCGTTACTCATCTGCTCGATATCAGATTCATACCTATGATAGAAGTCGAGGCTATCTTGTGCTGTTGGCAATCCTTTAGCTTTATAAAATCGAGCACAGGCAGAGGTTTCATCTAATCCGCCTTCATTTTGGTATGCTGAGGAAGAGGCTCCTAAGAGAAAATCTTCTGGTTTAATATCTATAGTCGGACTATTTATTATTGCTGTTTTAAGAGCAGTCACGTGGTTTTGCGTATTTTGATCTGATGTTAGGGAATTTCTATATGCTTGATCAAGTTTTTTTTCTATGAGCATATATTGGGTGTTTTCTTGTGTTGTGTAGCCCCACAAAGCATTAACTAGTATTTTTCCAAATTGTGTCCGTTGTTTCACATAGGAAGATCCGATCTTTATTGTTTCAGAAAGATTAAAAACGCTATTGCTCTGTTTGCTTGATAGCAATGATAGGATGGCAATAATGGTATAAGCGTGCTTTTTGGCTATTAACATTCCAATGCCCCTTTTTATCAGCATATAAAAAATTCTATTTGAGTTTTATATTATCAGAAAGGTTGTTGTTGTCAAGTGCCATTCATAAAGCGTGCTTATAGGGATGAGTACTTATTGCTAGAGATGTATCAAGCAGATGTGGGGAAATAGCTGCTAAAAATAGAAGATGGTAATAAATAAGGATGCCAATAGAATGACAGTATTTTGTAACGTATCTACTTACTGTAAAACCAAAAAGAGGCAGCAACTACTATCGCTGCATTGGCAATCATTTTTGAATAATATCCAAAACCCCCATAGTCTAAGGTAGGATTAACGACATAGTTTTCTACGGCTTTGCAGCCAATTTGCAGCATTGCATCTTGAGCAAAAATATGTGCATTTTGCGAATAGGACAGCTTATTGTTGGGATCTGTTAAGACATGTATTGCTCGTGTGATGCCAGCAGCAGCAACAAGCTTTCCATTATCAGTAAGAAAGTACTTCTCTTGTGCTGGAATTGCATCTGTAATTGTTTTGACTGCTCTTAACGAGGCTATGGATTGTATGGTAGAAGATCGGCCTATTCCTTTACTAATTATGATGTCGGCTATGGGATAAACAATATGATTGATATTCATACCTCTGGTGTCATGCGCAAAATTATGTGAAGTATACCAGATGGCATGCTTGTAATATCTATCAAGAATGTCTTGGTGTTCAGTATCTAAAGGATCAAAAACAAATGATTCTATCATGGATTTTACTATTTTTGCACTCAAAGGCATTATATTCTGATTGTTGCTTGATTCGTTGATTAGGTTATTGTAAAAAGTAAGATTGTTGCCATATTCTCTGGCTCGTGAAGCTAATTTTTGTGTGGTAGGTCTGATGTGTTGCTGTAGCATTTCAAGGTTTCTATTCGTATGAGATGGGTTGTTATCGTTTTGTACTGTATCTTCTACGAAGCCATTGACAAATGACTGCCAGGTTTGTAGGCCGTTTAGTGCATGCTGAGCTTTAACTCTGTAAATAGTTCGACCAACAGATCCAATAATTAGTTTATCAGCGGTAGTAACGAATGCTCTTGCTGAATCGCAAAAGCCCACTTCTGTTTTGGTTGGCACATAAAAAAACACTGCAATTAGGGCTACATATTGAACTGAGGCTTTCATTTGTTATCCTTGTATATTTCTTTATTGTAATTAATTCGTCATAAAAAACAATGATTTTGTTCTGGTTCAATAGATATGAGACTCAAATTAAGCTTATCAGAAAACACTGTATGTTCCTTTTGAAGTTTTGTTGGCATGTCTTTTTTGAGATTGTGAAAAAAATGTCCTGCGGTTTCTCGTAAGCTCTGTTTTGTGGGGCGAATGACAACTTCGTTTTTAGGAGATTTTTTTCTCCAAGGAAAGTCCCATGAGTGTATAATAGGGCAATTAAACAATACTACTGCCATTATTGATAATCTGATCAATATTTTCATACGCTTCTCACTATAGTTCTAAATAGCATTTGTCAATTTAAATTGTATCATTATTAATCATGCAAATCAATATTAATTCTAATATGAAGTATAAAATGATCTGTCGCCGATGATGGTTGTATATCTTGTTGTGGCCTGCGATGTTGTTATTCGCATTCTGCGTATTTTTTGAAAAGGAGGTTGCGAAATTTGTTATGCGGATCAAATTGTTTTTTTATTTCTAAAAGTGTTTTAAATTTAGGATAGGCCATATCAAATTGTTTTTTCGTTGCTGTTTGTAGGTAGGGCAGATAGAAGGTTCCGTTGTATTCTAGGGCGGCTTCAATGAGTGCTTGCGACCATTCTGTTATGTATTCGATACCTTTTTTTGTGTTAAGTACGTTTATGTACAATACAAATGCTACACTTTCTTGTGGCGCATATGACATAAGAGATTCGTGATCTGGTTTCACGTGGCGAATAGAGATGTTTAGTATGTTAGGATTGTATGTTCTTAGGATTGTGTGCATTTTTTTCATGAATGCGTCCATATGTTCTGTCGGTATGAAATATTCTTGAAGTGTCATCGTTGTTGGAAAGTGGTGTTTTATGGCAAGTTGATTTGTTGAGTAGCTCTGTTCATGGTTGCGCCATACGACCATCGGTTTTATATTTTTCAGATTTTCATAGTATGGTCTAATGGTTTTTATAGTTTTTATTCTTCGATACATAATTTCCATCGTTCTATTGATTATATAGAGTGGGGAATATTGTTTTTGTAGGCGCCGGTCCGATGTGATTGGTTTTGTTGTTTTGTGCCATGTTGTAATGATGCATTGTTCATAATCATTAGGAAGAAGATTGCTATTATATAAAACGAGGGAGGGGGCAGCGAGTATATCTTTCTGGATTTGAGTAAAGTTTTTTATAGAGCATGAGGTTACTTTGCGTTCTAATGGTACATTATCTGTGAGTTGAAGGGTTACCTGTGTAATAATGCCTATTAAGCCATATCCACCTATTGCCGCATAAAATAAGTTTTGATTTTTTTCTCTACTTGCATGTACCAGTGACCCATCAGCAAGGATTATTTCTATAGATCTTACTGTTGAGATAAGTGAGCAATGTTCAATGTCTCGACCATGAGCATTTATCGAAAGCGATCCGCCGATGGTAAAATTATTATATGACTGCATTGAGGCGATTGAAAGGTTGTATTTGTCGATATATTTTTGAATTTTGCTCCAGGTTGCGCCAGCTTGAACGGTAATTATTTTTTGTTGTTTATCAAGATTAATAATCTTGTTAATGTGAGTCATGTCTATAATTGTTCCATCGGGATAAGATATTTGTCCGCCTTGGCTAAAGCGTGCCCCGGCTACAGCAATTGGTTTTTTACTGGAAGCTACTATTTTTTTTATTTGCGTAATGGATCGTGGCGTATGTATTGTGTCCACTCTTGTTTTTGTAAGGCCAAGTCGGTCAATGATCTTTTTATCAAAAAATGCTGTCTGTGAAGATGGTGCGACTAAGAAAAGATTTAAAAATAGTAGGGTAAGAGATTTTTTAATTATCACAACATATATCCTTATTAGTGACTAATTATGTTTTTATTATAATAAAAACATAATTAGTCACTATTTATGTTTTTATTATAATAAAAAAACATATAATTGTCTATATTTTTTTAGATATTGTTATGTTAAATGAGTAATGTTTGAAGGGGCCTCAGAGCGTTTTTTTGCTGTTAAATAAAAAAGGCCCTTACTTATATAAGGGCCTTTTTTTGACGATCAATCGTTTGTCAATGAGTTATTCATTTATCTCTGCATCAATCGGATTTTCCTCTGTTCCTTTTTGAGCTGTTTCTGATGTAGGGTTGCTGTTGTTGTCTGATTGTTGCTTATACAATGTTTCTGCTACTTTGTATGAAGCTTGCATTAATTCATCAGTTGCGCGTTGCAAGCCTGCGGCATGGTCAGCATGCTCAGTGAGTGCTGCTTTTGCTTTTTCAAGGGCTTGTTCTGCTGTGGTGACTTCATCCTGAGAAAGTTTTTCTTTATTTTCTCGGACTGTTTTTTCAAACTCAAGAATTGCGCTGTCAAGCTGATTACGTTTTTCAATTGCTTCACGAGCTTTTTTGTCTTCATCTTCATGAAGTTTTGCTTCTTGAACCATTCGCTCAACTTCTTCTTTGCTTAATCCACCACTATTGGTGATAGATATTCTCTGTTCTTTGCCTGTTGCTTTATCTTTAGCGGATACGCTTACAATGCCATTGGCGTCAATGTCGAATGTTACTTCGATTTGAGGCATGCCTCGAGGTGCTGCTGGGATACCTTCAAGCATGAATTGGCCAAGAAGTTTGTTATCACGAGCAAATTCACGTTCACCTTGTACTACGCGAATATCTACAGCTGTTTGATCGTTTTCTGCTGTTGAGAAGACCTGTGATTTGCGTGTAGGTATTGTTGTGTTACGTTCAATAAGTTTTGTTGTTACGCCGCCAAGAGTTTCGATACCAAGTGATAGGGGTGTTACGTCAAGAAGTAATACATCTGTTACGTTTCCAGCTAAAATACCACCTTGTAATGCTGCGCCAAGAGCTACAACTTCATCAGGATTTACCGATTTATTTGGCTCTTTGCCAAATATCTCTTTTACTATTTGTTGTACTTTGGGGATTCGAGTTGAACCGCCTACGAGTATAACTTCATTAATGTCTTTAGGTGAAAGTTTAGCATCAGCTAAAGCTTGCTTGCATGGCTTTTCTAAGCGGTTAAAAATGTCTGCGCATAGTGATTCTAGTTTAGCGCGAGATATTTTGCTATTGAAATGCTTAGGTCCTGTTGCGTCTGCGGTAAGATATGGAAGATTGATTTCAGTTTCTAGCATAGATGAAAGTTCAATTTTTGCTTTTTCCGCAGCTTCTTTTAGGCGTTGTAATGCCATCTTATCTGTGGTTAAGTCAATTCCTTGCTCTTTTTTGAATTCTTCGACAAGGTATTGAATTAATTTGTGATCTACGTCATCACCACCAAGTAGCGTGTCGCCATTTGTTGATTTAACTTCAATAACACCATTGCTAATTTCTAGAATTGAAACGTCAAAAGTTCCACCGCCAAAGTCGAACACCGCAATTGTAGAATCGCCTTTTTTGTCAGCGCCATATGCTAATGCAGCTGCTGTCGGTTCATTAATAATACGTTTAACATCTAATCCGGCAATTTTGCCCGCATCTTTTGTTGCTTGTCGTTGAGCATCGTTGAAATATGCAGGAACAGTAATAACTGCTTCTGTAACTTTTTGACCAAGGTAGTCTTCAGCTGTTTGTTTAAGGTAAGTTAATACCGCAGCTGAGATTTCTTGTGGTGCAAATTCTTTATCATCTATTTTTATTGCAACTTCGCCATTGGGTTTGCGTGCAATTTTATATGATATATGCTTTGCCTGTTCCGCAATTTTTTCGTACTGAGCGCCAATGAATCGTTTTGCTGAAGAGATTGTTTTCTCAGGATTTGTTACCGCTTGACGCTTTGCTAATAATCCAACAAGCCTTGTTCCATCTTTTGTATATGCTACAACAGAAGGAGTTGTATTTCCGCCTTCTTTGTTTGGTATTACCTTAGGGGATCCGCCTTCCATGAAAGCTACGACAGAATTTGTTGTCCCTAAATCTATCCCTATAATTTTACCCATCTTGTTCCTTTGTGTTTTGTTTTTTGAAACGTATATTCTCTTTATTTCAATGCAAACTTTAGGCTTATAACATAGATTGCATACCTACACGGCCTATTTTTACATGCTTTTTTATTATATAGCATAAATATATCTTCTGTCAATTCCGCCATCAAAAAATATTAGTGTGTTGCACTCACATTTTATATGGGTATACACTAAGCACCATTTCAAATCATTTTCTTTCTACTATCTTTGTCGCATAATACACCCATAGCCAAGCCAACACAAGGAACCCCGACCAGAACTCCGTCCATCCACACCTTGCCCCCTTGGGTAAGGTTATGCTGAACTATTCATTATTTATATGTAAGGGGGCGGGTGGAGGACTTCGTTATAAGATAAAGATAAGATATATAGATATATAAGATTATAAAGGAATATAAGGAATATACTTAATACGGAATTATGAGGAATGAGGAATATACATAAGAAAGATATAAAGATATATAAAGATATATACGGAAGATATAGTTCCATATGCCTATAGAGTAATTTTATAAGATATTTATTAAGATATTTATAAAGAAGGTTAAAGAAAGAAAGTTGATGTATAAACAATAGTTATAATTATAGTTAATTATAGTTAAGATAGTTTATGATTTTAGGATTAGTGAAAGATTTTAGTGAAAGATTTTTTTAGTATAGAAATAGACAACAACGTAAAAAATAACGATAATATTAAACCCCATACCATATAGTTTTCCCATTTCCATTTATTACCAATTGTACGTACTCACGCTATTCAAAGCGCATATACCAATTAACGGTCTAAAAACAAGAGTATTTATTCTATTCTTTCCTCAATTTCAATATCAGTATTATGTGTTTCTCTCTTATTTATATTATTAATAAAATGAAAACCACTGCTTAGAAATACCATAAAAGGGAAAAAGTGGCCGCTTCATCATGGAGGTTCCCTTTTTTTTTGCGCAGTATCGGGTGGAAGAAAGATTCTTGCGAATCAAAACCTATAAATGATAATCTGGTAATAATATAATCTCTTTTTGCTAAGGATTGTTTCAATATGAATATTAATATGAGAAAAACACTCTACCTCTCAATGGTCCTTTGTGCGACTTTTATTTTTGGAATGGTTATTAGTTATAGTATTAATGTAGAAGATGTTGTTCCCGTAGTAGAAATACCAATGATAGAAGCGGCAGCAGTAGGCCAAGTTGATAGGGTGAAGCGACTTCTTAAAGATGGTGCAACAGCCAATATTGTAGATAAAGAGGGTAATAGTCCTCTTGCATTTGCTGTTTGGAATGGAACATATAGACCAAATCAGGCTATAATCGAACTTCTTTTACACCATCAAGCAGATGCTAAGAGTAGAAATAGAGCTGGACAAGCTGTTATTCAGCAAGTTGTCAAAATAGACTATAAGGTGCTGAGAATGCAGATTATAGGGAAACTGATTAAATTTGGTGCCCTGATAGGTGATGCTGATAATCAAGGTTTTGACCTTTTGCAAAAAACATTGGCTACATTCGATCCCATTTCGACAGAGATGCTGTTTGATTGGTGGGGAAGATTCATTAGCGATCAGGTAGCTGAAAGAGGAATAAAAAGAGCTTTAAGTTATAATATGGGAGATATTGTTGAAATTATCGAGAGAGCTCTCAAGAAACGGAAGAACAGTGATGCGCATTGGGATCCTTCTTTGATCGATAAGAGAACTGGTTTGAATGATTTTCACTGCGCTGTGATAACTAATAATAGATCACTGGTTGAGAAAATTATTTCTCGAGAAAGTCGTCTTGTACATAAAGCCAGTGAAGACGAGTATGGGATGTTGCCATTACATTATGCTGTTCTACATGGTCATTCGGATATGGTTGACTATCTTTTAAAGAATAATGCTCAGGTGAATGGGGTCAATTTGTATGGCAATACTCCACTTCATATGACTTCCTGGTTAACTGACAGAAAAGTAGCAAAAAAGATCATTTCGATTCTTGTAGATAAAGGAGCTCAATTGAATGCCCAAAATAGAGATGGTAATACGCTTCTGCACCTTCTTGTCTATAATAACAATCAAGACCTCATTAACTATATGAAAAACCAGTATTCTTTACCGTGGGGAATTCCCAATAATGACCACGAAACCCCTCAGCAGCTTGCAGAGCGTTTGTCAAAAACATATAAAGATTGGCTGGCAAAACAGAGTAAAGTTTTTTCTTGGTAAATTTCAATGTGGGTTTTTGCTTCGGGGGGTTTATTATTTTTCATCATATTTGAGCCACAATCGCGTATGTTCTTTTTTAATCTTATAATAAGTGACTATGGAAAATCGTGGGCTATATGAGAAACCGATCCTTCGTTTTTAGATTGCTTTCCATAATAAAAATGATAACAGAACTGTTGCTACAATATGCTGCGGTCTCCATCGATATGGGTACTGGATATTCCATGTATAAGACATGTGAGACAGTAAGATGATGTATGATGCACCCCTGAGGAGGCAGAGTAAGCCGATCGCGATCCCTGGAGGCATAGGGTATATCATCATAGATGCTCCCCATAAAATGTTTGATCCTGCGGTAATAATAAGAAATTCCGACCTCGCTTGCACTACATAAAAACGTTCAATGAGAACAAAAAATATTTCGCAATAATGAAGAAAGAAATAGAATACGAGAGATAAGAGAATAGTTTTATCTGCCAATGCGGCGCTATGGGATGCGATTTTTATTCCGATTACTATAACCATAATAGAGGAAAACATCATGAGCTTTGCTATAGAATGAAATGCTAAAGAAAAATAACGTTGTTTAATACGTTGCGACTCATTTTTGATGTGGGCAAAAAGCGTAGAACTTGTAGGCTCAATTATTTTTTCTAGGATAGCAAGCATGCTATGAATGCAATAGCTTGAAATCTTGAATACTCCAGCATAATGGGCACCAAACCAGTATGCGTATACAGGGACAAGAACATTGGCAGATATAATCTGCTTGCTCATGCTATGAAAATAGGCAAAGAGTCGGTTTTTCTGTACGCACTCACTTCTGATTGCATTATTAATGTCGCATATTTGTGGTAGCGTTGATACCCATCGAAATAATAAGATCAGAAGACCTATTAGCTCTAGAAAAGAAAAAATCATTGCTGGTGTAAAAATAATCCGTAAGTCCAGTGTGTGATAATAAGAATAGTATCCCCATATAACTAGCTGATATCCTGTGATAAAGGCAATTTCAAGAAATGCAACCGAGCGAAAGTGATGAGATAATTGAAGAACTTTTTTTGCGGGTACTTTTAAGGCCTCTGTTATTGTATACATACAAAGAATAGACAGAACGAGGGGGGTGATGTATGTGCTATATTGTATATGCAGTAGCATAAAAAGTGTTCCGGCGATTACAAAAAAGAGTATAATTGTGGGGAGCAGTTGTCTTCCGATGAATGATACAAATAATACTCTACTTCGAGAATATTCTAGATAATAGGTAGCAAGTATTTTACTGAGTCCTAAGTCAATAACTTTGACCCCAAGATATACCGCACCAAACAGCATACCAATGCATCCATATACCCCTTCTTCGGATACTCGAAAGAGCATGTATTGGTGCGCTAGTAAAAAGCTCTGAAAAATAATCGCCTCAATTGTCGACCATCGTATATTATACAGGTAAGAATGTAAGAGCGTAGGCAAAGCTTATCCTCATGTTATAGAACTTCTCATTCATAAGTATAAAAAATTTTTGCTCTTAAATAAATCGGATCTTTGTGTTAAGCTATGGTTGGTGTAAAAGCATGCCTCTTGCGAAGGGTTTTTTACCTTTTTGAAAGGGTAGCCATGTTTGCTCGTAACGAGAAGGTTGTATACCCGGGACACGGGGTGGCGATTATTATTCGTATTGTTGAAAAAAAAGTTGCCGATAGAATATCTCAATTTTTTGAGTTGCGTTTTTTAAACAAAGATATGACAATATTGGTTCCTACAGATAATGCACTCGAGGTAGGTATTAGGCCATTAAGTTCG
>Ga0307409_100000695_pt1 | contig 14957 bp, 9 predicted proteins | sample 322Ometagenome_2_FD_203888 | JGI IMG/M metagenome (GOLD analysis project Ga0307409, IMG submission 203888) | Maize rhizosphere microbial communities from greenhouse at UC Davis, California, United States - 322HYB-O-2 | ecosystem: Host-associated > Plants > Roots > Rhizosphere > Soil | place... | reverse complement strand
CGGTGGCCTCGTCACGCTCGACGTCCAGGCCGAGGTGAGCAGTCCCGGCACCGCCGACGTGGCGGGCGGCGCGCCGCCGATCGACACGCGCTCCGTGCAGACGCTGCTGGCCGTGCCGTCGGGCCAAACGATGGTGATGGGCGGGCTGATTCAGGAAACCAAAGGGAACACCAGCTCGGGCCTGCCCTGGCTCAACCGGATTCCGTTTCTCGGCGGCCTGTTCGGTAACGAGACGCTCACCAACAATCGCAGCGAGCTCGTGCTGTTCATCACTCCGCGCGTCGTGTCGGATACCGTCGACTACACGCGCGTGATCGAGGACCTGCGGCGGAAGATGGAACGCCTCGATAGCGTTTTTCCGCCGAAGCCGCCAAAAGTGTCGGGAGAGCCCGACAAATGACAATTTTGCGTGTTGCGCGAGCGCAACAGCGTTCTCGCGCGACTTGGCTCTGGAGTGTTCAGATTGACGGGGAAAATCGGAATGGCTAGGCTTTATTCAGCTTTAAGCGGGCTGCGGTCGAACGATAGGATGCGGTTTTGGACGCGGTCGCCACGGCGGGGGTGCGGAGTTAACAGCAGGTTTTGCGACGTTTTGCGGCAGTTTCGGCCGAGTACCGTCGCCAAACGACGACAATCGCTGTCTGCCGCGGCGTTGGCCACCGTCCTGGCGGTGGTGGGTTGCGCAAGTGTGGGCGGCCTGTCGGCGGATACGCCGGCGGAGGCCAAGCAGGAAGCGGTGGCGGCGCGGGCCAAGGCGCGCTGGGATGCGCTGATCAAGGCTGACATCGCCTCGGCCTACGGCTATCTCAGCCCGGCAACACGGGCGACCGTCCCGCTGGACGTATACAAGGCGAAACACAAGCTGGGTCTGTATCGCTCGGCGAAGGTCGACAAGGTGGAATGCCAGGGCGAGGCATGCACCGTGCATCTGACCGTCGTGTACGACTACAAGCAGTTCAAAGGCGTCTCGACCCCGCTTTCGGAGCGCTGGATCATCACCCAGGGCCAGGCGTGGTTCGCGGAGCAGAGTTGATCGGGACGTTGCAAAAATTCGACAGGACAGTGCGGAGGAAACGCGGAATTGTTTGTCATGAAACACCAACCTGTAATAAGATTCGCTCGCTGTTGTTTCTAAAGTGATCACTTTAAACGGCAACTAACGGAGTCATCACCAACCATGAATATTTTCAAGAAGAAGTCGCTGTGTGCCGCTCTCGCCGGCATGGGCGCGCTTGGCGCGACCGGGGCCGCGCAAGCGGTCAACCTGAATCCGGATGGGCTCGGCCAGGTGCTGATCTATCCGTACTACACGACCAGGTCCGACTCGGCCGGCAACGCCTTCAACTCGCTCCTCTCCGTCGTCAACTCGACGGCGTCGGTGAAGGCCGTCAAGGTCCGTTTCCTGGAAGGCAAGAACAGCCGTGAAGTCCTCGACTTCAACGTGTTCCTGTCCGGCTTCGACGTGTGGACTGCTGCGCTGACGCCCGTCGCGGGCGGGGGCACGCAGATCAACACGGCGGACAAGTCGTGCGTGCTGCCGTTTGGCCAATTCCCGCAAACGTTCCGCACGGGCCTGCTCGGCGCCGACGGCGCGGGTAACGACCTCGATCGCACGACGGAAGGCTACGTCGAAATCATCGAGATGACGACGTACTCCGACGCCTCGACGACGGCGGGCAAGGTCACCCACGACGGCGGCGTTCCGCCCGGTTGCGCGACCCTCACTGCGGCGGAAGCGCTTGCCGATTCCAACAGCGGCGCCGGCATCCTGGGCGGCCTGTTCGGCGGCATGACGCTGATCAACGTCCAGTCCGGCTCCGATTACACGCAGGACGCGGTTGCGCTCGACAACTTCGCGACGTTCGAAAACCTGTACACGGGCTCGGCCGATACGCTGCCTGATCTCGCTAGCGGATCGCCGCCGGTGAGCGTCACGATCGCCGACTTCGGCCTGGTGTTCACGTCCGATTGGTCGACCAGTCCCAACCTGGCCGATCCGGTCAGCGCCATCCTGATGCACGACAGCATCATGAACGAGTTCGTGCTCGACGCAGCCACCGATTCGGGCACCGATTGGGTCGTCACGATGCCGACGAAGCGGTTCTACGTCGCCAACGGCACCGGCTCGGCTTCGCGGCTGTTCCAGCGCAACTTCAACAAGACGGCCGGTTCGTGCGACGACGTGTCGCTCGACATCTTCGATCGCGAAGAAACGACGACTTCGACGCCGCTCGACTTCTCGCCGCAACCCGAAGCGGGCGTCAACCAGCTCTGCTGGGAGGCGAACGTCGTCACGTTCAACAACTCGAACGTGCTCGGCTCGGCCAACGTTGCGAACATCACAACCTCGTTCGAGAATGGCTGGCTCGACATCGGCTTCTTCCCCGAGACCGTGACGGGTTCGGTGCACACGCTGGATAACGACACGACGACGTTCGTCGACCCGACGGTGTCGCCGCCGTTCGTGTCCGGTACCGGTCCGGCCACGTACTTCGGCCTCCCGATCGTCGGCTTCGCGGTGCAGTCGTTCGCGAACGGCGCGATCACCGTGGGCGACCAGGCCGTGCTGTCGAATTACGGTGGTAACTTCGTCCACAAGGGCACGCGCTTCGTCGGCGGCGTCATCCTGGCGCAATAGTCGTAGAGGCAACACCCTTAGTGACGAAATTCCGCACGATGTAACGCAAAGGGCGGGACCCAAAAAGTCCCGCCCTTTTTCTTCCACGCGCCCGAAAGAGCGCAGCAAGACGGCTAGGGAAGGCCGCGAACAATAAAGGGACCATCCGTCGGCGCGTGCATGCCGCTCGGCGCGCCGGACAGGGAGACCATAATCACTCCAGAATTCATTCTTCACACTGGCGCAATGCTTGCGTTGCGCAATGGCGGCCTTCTGTCCGCCGCTTTTCGAGGTAAGCCATGGAAAAGTTTCAGCACTCATTCGGCCGCCTGCTCGCCGCTGCGGCCTTCGTCGGAGGCGCCGTCGCCTCGGCGCCGTCGTCGGGCCTGACGATCACTGTCAACGGCAGCTGCTCCGCGAGCGTCTCGGGCAGCAACGTCGTCGTCAACTGCGATACGAGCTCGGGCACGACCTGCTCGGTCTCGCCCGCCAGCCAGACTGTCGGTTCAAGCGGTGGACCGATTTCGCTAACGGCCTCGAACTGCGGCACGGGTTCGTGGACCTCGACCCGTTCCGGTGCGCCGGGCGGCAGCAGTACGACGTACAGCGATTCGCTTCCCGCATCGACGAGCGGCGCGACCTACACGTACACGTTCACGGGCAGCAACGGCAGCGACAGCGCGACCGTCACGCAATTGGCCGGCACCAGCAGTCCGCCGCCGACCGGACCCGTGTCATGCAATCTGCCCGGCATTTCGAACGTCAAGGTGGTTTCGCTTCCCTGGCAGTACCTTGCGACAACGGGCAATTCCACGGCGAAGGCAGCGGGCGGGTTCGGGGGCGGTGATGCCGTCGTATTCGCCATTACCCCACCGGCCGGTACCGACACCGGCGGCAAGTACGTGACCATCGGGCTCTCCCCGACGAACTCGCAGAGTTATAACCAGCGCTCGTACGCCATCTCGTCGTCGCCGTGCGACTTTTCGCGTTCGCTGGGTACGGCGACCGTCGTAGGCGGGCAATCGGGAACCCTCAGGTTCACGGTGGGCGGTTATCCGCTGAGTCGGCTTTCGCAGCAGCCAATCACCACCAACGCCGATCTGGTCGCCGGACGCACGTATTACGTTTCTGTCGTTCAGCAAGCGCTGCTTAGCGACGGAAGCCGTCCGTCGGGCGTGAATACCTGCATGAATTCATCCTGCGACGTCAACTATCAGTTGATCATTCCGTAACAAACCCGCTCCAACGGGTTCACGAATGCCCCGGGCCCCGCTACGCGGGGCTCGGGTATTTTTGTGGGCGGCAAGTGACTTCCTGCTAGCCTCGGCACGGGCCCGTAGGGCCTCTCTCAAGTACCATCTACCCATCCATGCGATACCGTCTTCCGCTTTTCCTCTGGGCGCTTGTCGCGCCGTTTCTGTTCAGCGCGCCGCTGCACGCCCAGCTGCCTGCAGACGTGCTGGCGAAGAACCGCTGGATGGAGCTCACGCGCGCCGATTTCGACGCCGCATTGCAGCGCGTGCCGCCGAACCTACGTTACGAGTTCGCCACGAGCCCGCGGCGCGTGCAAACGGTGCTGAACTCGCTGCTCGTCACCAAGACGCTCGCGGCACAGGCAAAGGCGCACGGCACGCGTCCCGGACCGCTCAATGCGCAAGCCACGGCGGGCCGCGATGAAGACCGCGCGCTCGCGAGTGCCGAGCTGAAGCGCATCGAGGCCGACGCAGCCGCAGCGTTCGACAAGAACAAGGCCGCCTTCGAGGCGAAGGCGCGGGAGATCTACGACCTCAATCGCGACGACTACAAGACGCCCGAGGAGGTTCGCGTGTCCGACGTCGCGGTGCTCGTGAAGGGGCGCGGCGACGAGGCGGCGAAACAGCGCGCCGCCGAGGCACGCGCGAAGATCGTGAGCGGAGAAGACTTCGCCGCCGTCGCGAAAGAGTACTCCGACGATCCGACGTCGCGCGACAAGGGCGGCGCGCTGCCCTTCGTCACGGCCAAGGGCATGGCGCCGGCGCTCGCGAAATCCGTGTTCCGGATGAAAAGCATCGGCGAGGTGTCGGAGCCGATTCGTGCGCCGTCGGCGTACCACGTCGTGCGCCTCGAGGAGCGGCGAGCGCCGCAACAGAAATCGTTCGAGGAAGTGCGCGATTCGATCATGCAGGCGCAGCGGCAGCGGTACGTCGCGGAGCAGCGCGACCTCCGGATCCAGGCGATCCACGCCGATCCGGAGCTGCAGCTCAACCAGCCCGCGATCGACGCGCTCGTCAATCGCGTCGACCCGAAGGCGTTCCGCGCGCCGCTCGAGCAAAAGCGCCCGCAGAAATCGCAATGATGCCACGCGGCGCGGGCGCGGCGTGAGACCCGCAGGGCCGTCCCAAGGATCGAATTCCGCCCCCTCGGGGGGCAGCGCAGCGCGCGAGCCCGACGGGCCGCCCCAAGGGCGAGCACGTGCGTGCGAAGCACGAACCTCGTCGGGCGAGCCGCAAGCGTGGGGGGATCATACAAGCGAGCGCGCCGCTGCCGGCCCGGCAGTCGCCGGCGTTATGCGCAATCCACGCGTGTCGCGCAACGGCGCGCTGTTCGTCAACTTCTTCCGGCGCGAGCTGACGACGCGCTATCTCGGCAGCGTCACCGGTTTCGCGTGGGCGCTGCTGTCGCCGCTCGCGCTGCTTGGTGTCTACCACTTCGTCTTCACGCATATCTTCCGCGCCACCGGTTTCGCCGGCGAAAGCTTCCTCGCGTTCGTCGCCGTTGCGTTGTGGCCCTGGCTTGCGGCACAGGAGGCGCTGCAGCGCGGCGCCGTGAGCCTCGCCGGCTATTCGGGCATGATCCGCAAGGTAGCGTTTCCGCACGAACTCGTCGTCCTCGCGTCGGTCACGGCGACGTTCGCGCTGCAATTCGCCGGCTATCTCGCGATTCTCGCGGTGCTGCGCATCGCCGGCGAGCCGATCGCGCTGCGCGGGCTCGCCGTCGCCATTCCGGTCTGGCTGATCCTGCTCGTCGCGGTTGTCGGCATCACGCTCATGCTCGCGGCGCTGCAGGTGTTCGTGAAGGACGTCGAGCACGTGCTGATGCCGCTTCTGATGATGCTCATGTATCTGACGCCGATCCTCTATCCACTGACGCTCGTTCCGGAGCGCATGCGCGCGTGGGTGGCGGCCAACCCGTTCAACTGGGTCGTCGGCCGCCTGCGTGACGGCCTGCTCGAAGGACGCATCGCGCCGCGGTGGTCGGACGCGGTGGCGCTCGCCGTCGCGATCCTGCTGTTCTTCGGCGGACGGTGGGTGTTCCGCAGGCTGTCGCCCCATTTCGAGGATTTCGTCTGAGGAACGTTTGAGCGACCTGCTCGCGCTTTCGGATGTCGGCAAGGACTATGCGAAGGTCGAGACGCGCGGCGGGCGCGTCCGCCTCGTCTTCGACCTGCTTCGCGGGCGCGGTGCGGCGCACGTCTTTCGTGCGCTCGACGGCGTGTCGTTCGCGATGCGTCGCGGCGAATCGCTCGGCATCATCGGCGAGAACGGTGCCGGCAAGTCGACGCTGCTCAAGGTCGTCGCGGGCGTGATCCAGCCGACACGCGGCAGAATCGCGGTGAACGGGCGCGTCGGCGCGCTGCTCGAGCTCGGTTCCGGATTCCATCCGGAGTACACGGGACTCGCGAACATCGATCTCGCCGCGGCGCTGCTCGGGCTCGCACCCTCCGAACTCGGCGCGAAGCGCGACGAGATCATCGCGTTCGCCGATCTCGGCGAGCACATCCGCGATCCGCTGAAGCAATACTCGTCGGGGATGGTCGTGCGCCTCGGGTTCGCGGTCGCCACCGCGCTGTCGCCCGACGTGCTGATCACCGACGAGGTGCTTGCGGTCGGCGACGAGTCGTTCCAGAAGCGCTGCATCGCGTGGATGGAGCGCTATCTCGGCAACGGCGGAACGCTGCTGCTGTGCTCGCACAGCATGTATCACATCCAGAAGCTCTGCACGCATGCACTGTGGCTGAAGGACGGCCGCGTCGAGCGCTACGGCGTGGCGGCCGACGTCACGCAGGCGTATCTCGCGTATCACGAGGAGAAGGACGCCCTCGCGCGGCAGCCGGTCGGCACGGACAAGGCGGCCGCGAGCGGCTGGTACGCGATCGAGGCCCTCACCGTGTCGCCATCCGATGCGCTCGCACAGGGCGGCACGCTGCGCGTGCAAGGCGACGTGTTCTCGCCGGACGATCGCGTTCCGGTCGTGCTCGTCGGCATCGTGCGTGCCGATGGCACGCCGGTCTACGGCGTCGCGACCGACATGGAGAACACGCAGCCCGAGCGCATCGCGCGCGGCCGCTATGCTTTCGCCGTCACGTTTCCCGAGCTCGCGCTTCTGCCCGGACGCTATCGCGTGCGGGCGCATGCGCTCGATCCCGAGGGCGTGCGGCTGTTCGACCACGTCGAGCACGCGTTCACGGTGACGGGCGAGTCGCGCGAGCTCGGCCTGGTGCGTCTCGCGCATCGGTGGCAATCGAAGCGCTGAGCGCCGGAGCGATCGGCTAGAATGGCCGCTCGCGAATCCGATGCGCCGTCCCACCCGGAAAACGACAGGGCCTGTTCCCAGATGAGCGACGCCGAGCTCGAATTCACCGGCGAACGCTACGTGCCGGGAACCGCCGGCGAAATCGCCCACGAGCACTGGCATCGCTATGCGTTCGCCCGCGGCCTGATCCGCGGCAGGCGCGTGCTCGACGCCGCCTGCGGCGAAGGCTATGGCAGCGCGCTGCTTGCAACCGCCGCGGCCGAGGTCACGGGCGTCGACATCGACGCGACCACGCTCTCGCACGCGCGCGCCGCGTACGCGGATCGCCGCAACGTTCGCTTCGTCGAAGGCTCGGCGGCCGCGCTGCCGCTGCCCGATGCGTCGGTCGACGCGATCGTGTCGTTCGAGACGATCGAGCACCTCGACGCAGCCGATCAGCCGTCGATGCTCGCCGAATTCGCGCGCGTGCTCGCGCCGGACGGCATCGTCGTGCTGTCGTCGCCGAACCGCCCCGAGTACAGCGACGCGCGCGGGTACGTCAATCCATTCCACCGGCGCGAGCTCGATCGTGACGAGCTCGCGCAGCTGCTCGCGCCGCATTTCCCCGCGCAGCGATGGCACCGCCAGCGCCGCTTCCTGGGCTCGGCGCTCTGGGCGGAAGAGCGCAACGACACTTACGAGGCATCGACCGGAGACGCGACGTCCGCGCATGCGGCGACACCGCCGGCGGCGATGTACTTCGTCGTCGTGGCGGCGCGCAGCGTCGCCGCGCTGCCGTCCGCGTATCCGTCGCTGTCGCTGTTCACGGACGACGACGGCCGCGAGCTCGCGCGCATCGACCATCAGGCGAGCGAAGTGTTGCGGCTCGACGGCTTGCTGCGCACGCGCGACGAGGAGCTGCGCGCAAGCCTGCGCCGCACGCGCGAGCTGGAAGCGGCGCTGACTCGCTGCGGGCAGGCGGTCGGCGAGCACGAGCGTGCGGAGGCGGCGCTTGCGCGCGAGCTCGCAACACGCACCGGCGAGCGCGACGAGCTTCGTGGTCAGGTCGCGGCGCAGGAGCGGATCATCCTCTATCGGCAGAGCGTCCGCTGGTGGTTCCGGCTTCCGTTCGTGCGCGCGCGCTGGCTGTGGCAGCGAATCAACGGAGCATGACCGCAGCGATCGACGTCGTCATTCCCGTCTACAACGCGCCGGACGACCTGCGCCGCTGCGTCGCGAGCGTGCTCGCGTCGACGCGCGGCGACTGGCGGCTGGTGCTGATCGACGACGGATCGACCGACCCCGGCGTCGGCGGCGTCTTTCACGAGCTCGCGCAGCGCGGCGACCCGCGTATCGAGCTGCTGCGCAACGAGCGCAACCTCGGCTTCACCGCCACGGCCAATCGCGGCATGGCGCATTCGCGGGCGGATGTCGTGCTGCTCAATTCCGACACGATCGTCAGCGACGGATGGCTCGACGCGCTGTTGCGCTGCGCGGCATCCGATCGGCGCATCGCGACCGTCACGCCGTTTTCCAACAACGCTGAGATCTGCTCGTTTCCGCGCTTCTGCGAAAACAACCGCTGGCCCGATGGACAGGATCCCGAGCCGGTCCGGGCGATGCTGGCGGCCGCGGCGGTGCCCACCTATCCGGATCTGCCGACCGGCGTGGGTTTCTGCATGTACGTGCGGCGGGCCGCGATCGACGCGATCGGCGACTTCGATCTCGCGTTCGGCGCCGGCTACGGCGAGGAAAACGATTTCTGCCTGCGCGCGGCGCGCGAGGGCTGGCGCAACGTGCTTGCCGACGACGCGTTCGTCGTTCACACGGGCGCGCGTTCGTTCGAAGGCCGCAAGGCGGAGCTCGGCGGGCGCAACCTCAAGCGCCTGCTCGACCGTCATCCCCATTATGCGGACATGGTCGAGCGCTACGTTCGTGACGATCCGTTGCGCCCGCTGCGCGAGGCTGCGCTGTCGCGACGCCTGGCCGGGCAGCCGGAACCCGGCGTGCTGCACGTCGTCCATCACCACGGCGGCGGCACCGAGACGCACGTGCGTGCGCTGATCGCCGCATCGGCATCGCGCTGGCGCCACTACCTCGCCGTGACGCTGGGCGATCGCTGGCAGATCGAAGAGCATCGCGCCGACGGCAGCGTGGTGGCGTTCGAGTTCGAGCGCAAGCCGGAAGAGAGCTTCGCCGCTTACCTGGCAGGAATCGCCGCGACATTCGGCATCGATCTCGTGCATCTGCACAACATTTCGGCGTGCCGCGAAGGCCTGCTCGAAGCGATGGCGCAGACGAGCCTGCCGTACGGGTACACGCTGCACGACCTCAACTTCGCATGCCCGACGATCACGTTCCTCGATCCGCGCGGCCGATACTGCGGCGGCGTGACCGATGCGCACACGTGCCGGGCGTGCGTCGAGGCGCAACCTGACTTCGCCGGCATCGACGTCGCCGGCTGGCGCGCGCAGCATGCACGGCTGGTCGCGCGTGCCGCGTTCGTGATCGCACCCTCGCGGTGGGCGGGCGCGATGTTCCACCGCTATTTCCAGCGTGACGACGTGGCGCTGGTTCCGCACGGCACCGAGCCGCCGCCGCCCGCTGCGGGCGCGCGCGTCTGCGTGCTGATGCCCGACGACGACGTTCCGGTCGTTGCGGTGCTCGGTGCGATCGGCCCGGACAAGGGCGCACGGCGGATCGAGCGCATGATCGAGATCGCGCGCGAGCGCGACGCGCGCATTCGCATCGTTGTGATCGGCTATCTCGACGTCGAGCGCGGGCCGTGGCAATCCGACGATGCTCGCCTGACCGTGCACGGCCGCTACGACGCGCGACATCTGCCCGACCTGCTGCGCTACTACCGCGCGCGCTTCGTGGTGTTTCCGTCGAGCGGACCGGAAACGTTCAGCTACACGCTGTCCGAAGCATGGCAGGCAGGCTTGCCGGCGCTGGTGCCGCCGATCGGCGCGCTCGCCGAGCGGCTTGCCGCGACCGGTGCCGGCTGGATCCTCGACGACACGGAATGGGAAGACGACGCGCGCATGCTCGAGCGCATCGTCGATCTTGCATCGGCAGAGGCAGCGGGCTTGCGGGAACAGGCGGCGGCGAAGGCGCGAGCCGTGACGCACGAGTCGCCACGACGGATGGTGGATGCCACGCTCGCGCGATACGAAGCGGCCATTGCCGGCCGGGCGCGCGCCTCGCACCGGTTTGCGAACGATCGCGTGCGCGATGCGCTCGGATTCACGTTGTGGACGCCACCCGTGATTGCGCGCGAGGAATCGTCCAGCGACGTGCAGGCGTTGGGCGCTGACGACGGGAGCTTCATGAGCCGCTTCGCGCGCCGTGCGCTTGCGATCCGGCGGACGGCGGTTGGCCGCGCGCTCTACCGGATGACGCCTTCGCCGCTGATCGACGCGCTCAAGGCACGCCTCGGCGGGTAATCATCCTCGCCGCATCGCGGATGACGCTCGAACGCTATTCCACCTGGCTTGCGCACGGCCGCGCGCATCAGGCGGAAGGCAGGGTGATCGATGCGCTGCTGTGCTATCGGCTTGCCTTGCGCGAAGCGCCGGACGGGATCGACGCACGGTTCCATCTGGGGGAGATCGCGTGGCATCTCGGCAATGCCGCCGATGCGATCACCGCCTGGGAAGGCGTCGTGGCGCGAGTCGCCGGCCATCGGCCCAGCCTGCATGCCCTGATCGACGCCTATGCCGCCATCGGCCGATTCGACGCGTCGGCGCAGGCTGTGAGCCGCGTGCTCGCGCTTTCGCCGCAGGAGCCGCGTGCCAACACGCTCGCGGTGCTCCTCCGCGTCGCACGCGGCGAGCCTGTGGAGGATCAAGCGCTCGCGCGTGCAGTCCGGTCCAACCGCACGTGGCCGCTGGCGCTGCTGGCGGCGGCCGGTGTGCACGCGCTCGATCGAGCGCAGGACTACGCCATCGCGCTGCCGTTGCTGCTCGATGCATCGGCGGCCGCTCCGGTCACGCAGGCGACCGAGGACGCCTTGCGCGCGCTGGCGCTCGCGGCGCATCGCGCGGGCAACACGACGCGTGCCGCCGCGCTCGCCGATCGCTACGCGCAGAGCTGCCGCGCGCTGCACCGGCCGGCGATGCCGCTGCTGTGGCCGTTGCGCGCGGCCGGATCGTCGATTCGCGTCGGCGCGCTCGTCGGAGGCGACTCGGCGCACGAGGCAATCGCGCGGCTGGAGGCGATCGGCCGGATTCTCGCGGCGCGATGGTCGTGCACGGTGTTCGTTGTCGCGGCGGCGGATGGCGGCGTCCCTGATTCGGCTGCGCTCGACGTGCGTGCGTTGCCGGTCGATCCCGATGTCGCTGCGCGGGGCATCGCGGCGCTCGATCTCGACGTGCTGCTCAATTTTGCCGGCTTGCAGGCGCCGCTCGGTCCGCTGCTCGCGCGGCATCCGGCACGCGTCGTCGTTTTCGTCGATGACGATCGGGGTCCGGTTGCGAGCGGTCTCGCTGACCGCGTGGTGCGCGCTGCAACCGACACGGTCGATCCGGTCGCCGAAGCGCTGGTTGCGTTGCATGCCGACGTCGAGCGGCAGCCGGCTGCCTCGATGACCGTCGGCGATCTCGCCGCGCTGTGGGACCAGTCCGTCCACGCGCATCGCCGCGGCGATGCCGAGACCGCCGCCGCCGGTTATGCGAAGTTCCTCGCCGTGCAGCCGGATTCCGCATCCGCGCGGTTCTTGCGATCGGAGCTCGCGCGCGCTGGCGGCGACATTTCGCAGGCGCGCGAGGATTTGCGCGCCGCCGTGCGCGCCGCGCCCGGCTTCGTCGACGCCGTCGTCGCGCTCGCGAATCTGGAAACTGCGGCGGGCAACGCGTCGGAAGCGGTGGCCGTCGCACGGCGCGGGCTCGAGCATGCGCCCGCCGCAGCCGCGCTCCGGCGCGCGCTCGGACAAGCGGCGCTCGCGCGCGCGGACGGAGAGACCGCCGCGGAGGCGTTCGCGGAAGCAGCGCTACGCGATCCGACGCACGCCGAGACGCACTACAACCATGGTGTCGCGCTGCAGATGGCGGGAAAAGCGAACGATGCGGCGCGCGCGTACCAGCGCGCGCTCGCGTTCAAGCCCGATCTCCATGATGCCGATTTCAACCTCGGCGTCATTTTCGACCAGCAGGGCAACGCCGCGGCCGCGATCGCGGCCTTTTCGAACGTGCTGAAGCGCGCGCCTTCGCACGCGCGCGCCTACAAGGCGCTGGCGGAGACGCTGCTGGCCTGCGGCCGCATCGACGCGTGGTTCGCCAACTTCGAGCGCTTCGAGCGCAATTGCCCGAACCATCTCGCGCTCGCGGCACAGGCGCTCGAGGTGTGCGCCTATCGCGCCGATTTCGCGCGACTCGAGCGGTACCTCGACGGCCTGCGCGCGGGTCGCTTCACCGACGGTGCGCAGAACGAGATGCAGGATGCGCTCGAGCAGCTGCTCTACCTGCTGCATTTCTTCGACGTCGAGCCGCCGCTGATCGGCCGCTACGCGCGCACGCACGACGCACTGGCACGCCGGATTCATGGCGAGCCGCGGCCACCGCGCGCGGAGCGGCAACCGGGCAAGCTGCGGATCGGCTACCTTTCCGGCGATTTCCGCAACCACGTGATGGGCAAGATGATGTGGCACGCGTTGCGCCATCACGACCGTGACGCGTTCGAGGTGCTCGGTTACACGACGACCGACGTCCGCGACGATTGGACCGAGCGTTACGAGACGATCTTCGACCGGCTCACGTCGATTGCCGCACGCAGCGACGGAGATGCCGCCGACCGCATCGCCGAGGACGACCTCGATGTGCTCGTCGACCTGTCGACGCACACGAAAGGCGCGCGGCCGGGCGTGCTCGCGCGCAAGCCGGCGCGCGTGCAGATCACGCATGTGGCGAGCGCGGGGACGCTCGGATTGTCGGCGATCGATTACAAGCTGACCGACGCCTGCGCCGATGTCGCCTTCGATCCCGATGCACAGATCGAGCCGCCGCTGGTGATGGAAGGCTGCGTGTACCCATACCGGCACGTGGCTCCGGTGGCGGAAGACCTCTTCACGCGGGCGCAGGCGGGCATTCCCGCGGGCGCGGTCACGATCGGCGCGTTCGTCACGCCGCTCAAGCTGTCGCAGCGCTGCCTTGCGCTGTGGCGCGACGTGCTGTTGCGTGTACCGGGTGCGGTGCTGGTGTTTTCGCCGCTGCACCCTTCGCTTCGCACCGTCTATCAGCGCATCTGCGCAACCGCCGGCATCGAGGCCCCGCGCGTCGCGTTCGTGCCGCAGGGGCGTGACGACGCGGAAAATCAGGCACGTTACCGGCTGATCGACTTCGTTCTCGATCCGTTGCCGTACGGCGGCGTCAACGGCACGCTCGAGGCGCTCGACATGGAGGTGCCGGTGGTGACGCTCGTTGGCCGCCGCCACGCCGAGCGGACGTCGTACTCGATCCTCGCGAATCTCGGCATCGCCGACACCGTCGCCACCACCGGAGGCGAGTACGTCGACATCGCCGCGCGGCTTTCGACGGATCGCGCGTTCGCAACCGATTTGCGCGCGCGCATTCGCGCCGCGCTCGCGCATTCGGCGCTGACCGATATGCCGCAGCATGCACGCAATCTCGAGCAGGCGTACGTGCGCGCATTGCGCGAGCGCGTGCCGAGCGTCGCCGATGAGCTCTCCGAAGCGGCCCGGGCCCGCTGATCCGCGCGACGCTCGGGCGCTCTATGCGCTTGCGCAGCAACAGGAGCGCGCAGGGGAGCGCACCGCCGCGATCGCGAATCTGACGCGGGCCGTCGTGCTCGACCCGGGTTTCGCGAGCGCGCACCAGTTGCTCGGCATCCTGTACGGAGAAGGCGGCGAGTCGGCACGCGCCGTCGCCGCCTTCAGTCGCGTCGTCGCGCTCGAGCCGGACAATGCGCGCGCGTACAACAACCTCGGCAACGCGTTGCGCACGCTGGGCCGTCGCGACGAGGCGCGCGCGGCGTTCGAGCGCGCGGTCAGCTTGCGCCCCGGCTACGAGCTCGCGACCGCGAACCTCGCGATGGCGTGCCGCGACGCCGGCGACAACATGCGCGCCGAACGGCTGCTGCGCGAGGCGCTCGCCCGGGCCGGCGGCAGGCCGCCGTTGCGGGCGATCGTCGTGCTGCTCGCGGGCGTCCTGCGCGAGCGCGGTGCGCTCGACGAGGCGGTGCCGCTGTACGAGCAGGCGATCAGGATGGCCCCCGCCGCGAGCGGTGGCGAATGGTTCAACCTGGGACAGGTGCTGAACGAGCGCGACGACACCGAGCCTGCACGCATTGCATACGGCAAAGCGTACGCGACCGATCGGCGCGATCTTCGCGGCGCGATCGCGGCGCGGCTCGCGCTGCCGATGATCGCGCAGAACGCGTCCGCAATTGCGGACGTTCGTGACGCCTATGCGCGCGGCCTGCTCGATCTCCACACGATGTCCGAGCGCCTCGCCGACGGGCTGACGGAAGCGGAAGCGCTGGACGGACTGCGCTGGACCAATTTCTTCCTCGCCTACCAGGGCGGCGACGATCGCGCGCTGCAGTTGTCCTATGGCCGGTTCGCCGCGGACATCGTGAGACGTCGCGCTCCGGCGTGGCGCGAGCCCATCGCGGCGCGCGATCGCGGCGGCTCGCGCCTGCGCGTGGGCTTCGCGTCGGCGTTCTTCCACGTCGGCACCGCCGGCCGCTATTTCCAGAGCTGGATCACCGATCTCGACCGCGAGCGCTTCGACGTCCGCGTCTATCACCTCTATCCCGGCGAAGACGAGATCGCGACCGCGATCAAGGCTCGCGCCGATCGCTTCGTCGAGTTCGGTGGTAGCCGCGCGCGGCC
>Ga0307409_100000694_pt1 | contig 14962 bp, 17 predicted proteins | sample 322Ometagenome_2_FD_203888 | JGI IMG/M metagenome (GOLD analysis project Ga0307409, IMG submission 203888) | Maize rhizosphere microbial communities from greenhouse at UC Davis, California, United States - 322HYB-O-2 | ecosystem: Host-associated > Plants > Roots > Rhizosphere > Soil | place... | reverse complement strand
CAGTTCGGTCTCCGGCGACAAGTCCGCCAGTGCCTCCAGCAGATCGGGATGTTGGTAGGCGGCGATCCGTGTCCGGTGGTTTCGCATCGTCTCGTCAATCTCGTGCTCTACCAGCAAGTAGTGGAGGAGGTGGGGCAGCTCCGCGAACAGTCGGTCGGTGAACCGGGTCTTCTCGTCGGGATCCGTGGGGAACATGTCGTCGGACTTGTTGACCTTGAGCAACGAGATCTTGTCCTCCATCGACTCGTCGAGGGTTGGAAGGCAAAGCAACGAACTGGGACCGTCATTCATCGCGAACAGCAACAGACTGTGCACCGGCAACATCACGGGGTTGCAGTATTTGGCCTCCACGCGGACCTCCCGGGCAAAGAGCCACTGCTTGATTCCTTGGGCGATGCGGGCTCGCGTCTTGGTATCCTTGGCGGCCATCTCGTCATCGATAGCTAGCGTTTCGGCTGCGATGATCTCAGAGTTGAAACGGGTCTTTCCGTTGAAGTAGGCGGAAGGATTGGCGGTGCGGTTGCCGAAGACGGCCGAGACGAGCGAAAGCAGCAGAGTCTTCCCGCTACCCTTCGAACCCGCGAATGCAACCGCCGGGAGAGGCTGGCGCGCCCACACCTTGCTCTGGTCGGCACGGATTGCCCACATGTGACGCGCGAAAACCGAAAGGACCCCGAGAAGGTGCTGGAACTGGAACTCGCCCAACAGCCCTACCATGAAACGGCGGAGAGTGCTCCAGTCGCCGGCTGTCGGTGTGGGAAGGGTTGCATCGGAAGGGACGAGAATGCGGCTCCCACCCGGGGTGGTGTGAAGCCCGGTGTTGAAGCCGGCCGCTTCGATCACGCTGTCGATCGAATGCTTCTCCTGGATCAGGATGAAGGCGTCGGTGATCGCGACATTGAGTTCGTCCCCAGCGTAGCCCTTCGCGGAAAGGAGTCGCTCCAACCGGACGCGAACGTCTCCCGAACACAGCGAGATGAAGCGCTGATCAGGGGTGCGGAACTGATACTCACGAGCCCCGTAATAGAAGTCGCCGATGGCGTCAGACACGTCGTCCGGCTTCAGCGCGTTAGCCTTCTTCTTCGGCACCTTCTTGTCGAGCCGGGCAAGAGCCTTCTCCAGTTGCTGGTTGTCCATGTTGCCGCCGGTCCCGCTGGTTGCAGCCGGTGACGCTTGGGCGGCGACGCCGAGTTGTTCCCGGACGCTCTGCTGCTCAGGGGCGGTCGGGGCGGGTTGGGTAGACTCTGGTTCAGTTTCTTTACTCATCGTGGTCGGTGCTTGTTCTTGTTGGTTGGTGGCGTTGCTTTCGGTTGGTGCCGAGTTGGAGCGTTGCTTTTTCATGACGGAGCTGGTGGTGGTTTGGATCAGGCAAGGTAGAGGAGCTGCTGGAGTACAGCGCTCTTGTCGGGGAACGTCCGCAGGCATCCGGGCAGCCGGCTCATGCGCGACGGATTTGAGGTGCTCGGGTCAGCTCCGAGGGTGACGAGGCGGGCGTAGATGCGCCGGGCGACGGCGCGGAACTCGGTGTGGTCCGAGGCCGAGACGCGGATCAGCGCATGGATGCTCTTCCCCCCGGTATGGACCGCGCTTGCAACCGGAATCCCGAGTTCAATCAGCTTCAGGAGGAGCGCCGCCTGGAGTTCCAGGGGGAGCGAGTCGCTCTCGACCAGCACGTAGTGGAACTCGGCGATGTCACAGTCGCGGTGACAGCCGCCCTTTCCCGAGCCCGGACCTGCAACGGGATTGAAGCGGAGGTACCCGCCGGGAGCCACCGAGGGAATCAGCCCCTGGTATTCCGGGCACATTAGCTCTTCCTTCTGGATGATCGCCCCGGGGAAACCAGGCCGGTCTCCAATACTGGCCAGCAGGTTGTAAAGCCGGCCGGGGCGGAGGATGTGATTGAGGAACGCGTCGCACTGCTCCCCCGGCCCATCGGGAATCGGAATCGGCGAGCTTGCCTTAAGCGCCCCGATGGGATCGGCTGGAAGCGCCGCGCCGGCCAGCACAAGGGCGTTTCGCTGGACTTCTTCGGCGGTTACTTTCGGAGTGCCGCGAGGGACGCGGCCGGAGGTAGGTGCGGGCGGATTTGCCATAGGGGGAGAATTCCACCATGTGCCCTTTGTTCTCCAAATTGAACTCTCTCAGAAAGACGTCCGGTCCGCGTTCAGAGCGGCGAGATCCGTAGGCGTAGCCATCGTAGCTTCTTTCGGACGGGCGGCTTTCTGAACCTTTCGCAACGAGTGAGAACGTGCAGGTCGTAATTCTCCAAGCAGACCAGATCCTCAATCAGTCTGTCGTACGCGTTTTGGCCAGGATCGCCTTTGGAACAAAAGAGGTAAAGTGGCCTGCCGGGGATCTTAGCACGGATCACATGGCAGCCACTCACTTCGATATTGTCGCCCCGATTCTTCGGAATTACAAACTTATCTATCAGCGCTATAGGCTCTAAATATCTAGACCCTGACCTTACTTCGTCCCAGAGCCGACCCGCCCTAACCAGATCTTCCGAATCGAATGGCTTTTCCAGCTTCAAGAGCTTCACTGCTCTAGCGATTATATGCGGTGACGGGCGGTACACGGCAACGGGGGAAGGGAACGGGGACCGCTTGGGCGAGTGATCATGCTGACCATCCGAGATCGTTTGGAACCATAGCTCGCGCGGCACTAAATGCAGTCCCCTCAGAGTAAACCAGGTTGCTGAACGAGTGCGTTTTCCACACCGCTTTTGAAGCCTCTCCTGAACCTTGATATCGTAGGGCTTGGTTTCCACCAAATATCGGAGGAAATTCTCCAGATTATCGTGTTGTTCATCGAATTTCGATTGAGATTCTTCGTCGCGGTAAGGCGTCCGTCGGCTAACCCAGCTCTTCCAACCGCTCTTCGTCACGTCACCGAGGGCAAATCGCTGGGCCAACCAACTGACCAGAAGCCAGGGCAATACATCGTCTCCAGGCTTGCCAATTGCGCGCCACCACGAAGCTGCATCCTTTACGCGAGCACGACTGAGGGCCTTCAATATCTTGAAAGCACCTGAAATACTTGTGCCTCTATGGTTTGGCTCCGCGATCAATCCGAGCTTCTCGGATAGAGTCTGGCATTTGGGAAGGCACCGCTGATCCGCGATCAGCAAGAGCGCCAGGAGCCACTTTCGAAGCGGGAGACGGCCCTCTAAAATAGTGCCGGTCCGCAGGCTGACTAGTTTCTTGGTGTGGCTGCAGCGAAAGCTCTCTGGCTTTGATGGGCGGAAAGCAAGCCTTCCGCCAGACCTGGAAGCCCCGACTTGATCGCCAAGCCATTGCCAGGCCGCCTTTTCGTCCGGCAGCCACTTGATGAATTCGTCTGTCAGGTCGAGGTCTTTGCTCACAATGGAGGCAAACACGCCCACCCTGTTCCCAAAAGAGAAAACAGAATCTCTCGGCAGACCCCCTAAACCGGGGATGACGGAGTTGGCTAGATTGGCGTCCAGTGGCTTACGGGCTCCTGAATAGGCCATTCGGAACGCAACGGGGGACGCGAAGATTTTCTCATTTTTAGGTAGGTGAAGAGCAATCACCTACATCTACACCGAGCCAAAATCGAAGCCGCCTATGAACCTCTGCCCTTCGAAATGAAGGATGGAGAAATGATCTCGCGCTTCGGAACGACGCGCAAGACCCCTCGCGGTTCCCTGGGATTCGAATCAATTAAAGCCCTCGCATTCATGGTCCGCACGTTGGAGCTTTGCTCGAAACGGCCGATCGTTTCTGGCGGGCGACTGGACATGATGCGAAGTTGGGACGCATTCGAACCCGATGAAATTGCCGCGCAGCTTGAAGCGGCATTCGGGAAAAAGAACCCGCTCGAATTCCTGCTCGAAGACGGGCACCTTGATGATCTAATCGAGGTTTTGAACCAGCACAGCCTCGACTTCGAGCCCGTGGCGAGCGAGTTCATCAAGATCCTCAATAAAGTTTACCCTCCTCACACGGGGATTCGAGAGAAGGATGACCGTGAATGGAACTCTTTCAGGTCGGCTATCTACCGATTCGCGGGTCAGCTCACAGCGCGTTTCGACCGCTGCCGAGATTGGGTGCCGATCCGGGGAGCCGGTGAAGAGCGAGCCGCCAAGCGCAAGGGTGAAAAGAAGCAGAAGCGCAATCCGAAGCAGAAGTAGAATTGAGGTGGAAACTCGGCGCGTCACGACATCCCCGCGAGGTAGCGGCGGATCGTGGCGGCCGAAACGCCGAGCTGGCGGGCGATGGCTGCCTGGGAGAATCCCTCGGCGGCCATAGCCTTTGCCTGGCTCCGGCGAGCCGTGGTTTCCGCCGGCTGCGGTGGGGTAGCCGCCGGGGCGGGGCCGGCCAGCTTCTTCGGCCGGGCCGCCTTTCGGGCCGGTACCGGGGAACAGCGGCGGCGGAAGTCCAGCAGCAGGATCTCGAAGCTTGAGAACAGCAGCAAGGGCGGGATAGCCCCGATCACCCCGCCCCACACGCCCGCCTGCGAATGTGCGAACACGTTCAGGACGAGGGACGCAAAAGTAACCGCGAGCACCAGCCCCTTTACCTTGCGCTCCGATTTGTGATCGCCGGTGATCGCGAGCCTGACCGCGGAGAGCGAGAAGACCACGATAGCGCCATCAAGGATAAGAGGGAAAAGGGCCGCGGTTCCTGGCTTCATAGCCCCAGTTCTGATTGCAATCTCGCGGAGGGAGTCGAAAGACAGCGAGAACGCGGCGAGCGAAATCAGCGACACGAGCGTTACGTTTGCGAAGGTGAGGAAGCGAAGGGCTTTCTGTTGCTCGTTGTTTTGATCGTTATCCATGGAGTCGAATTCTGCCGAGGCTTGGCGGGCACGCAGTAAAACACAGCCTGCCCATATTTCGCAAGATAGGCAGATAGCACGGGATCCAGAGTTCCGTGGCGGAAGAGGATCAATAGAATTTCGGATTATCTCTCGGCCGGGGTGATGTTACGATTTTCGGTACCGCAAAAGGCAGGGCTAGTCAGTGGGTCCGGGTGCGCTATCACACTGGTCCGTGCGAGTGATATTCCCGCCGGCGCTTTATCGGTCGTCCTTGAGCAGCGTAAGTAGCATGGACTCGACTCCAGCGAATTCGCGTTAGCCGATGAGCTAGTGGTGCGTGAAACGCGGGCCTTCTCTTGCCCTTCCTCGGGCCTCGGCTGTTGTTCGGCGGTTCCGGGGCCTGCTCCTGTTCGGAAGGCCAAGGAAGGGGCAAGGAAGCCAAGAGCAAAGGGCCTCCCTGCTCCCGCCCCCCGGCCGAATAGTTTTGGGGGCCCTCCCCCCCCCCAACCCCAGCAGAACCCCACCGGAGGTGGGGTGGGAGGGGGTGGGGGGTGCGACAAAACCAGTGCCGCTTGTCTACTCTTCTCCCCGAGGCCATTATCCCAATCAAGTTTGACGCCCGGAAGTTCCAGCGAGAGCTGGAACGGGAGGTGCATTAAGCGGCAAAGCAGGCCATTCTGATGCGTCTCCAGTCGCTCATCCGCCGCGGGCTCAAAGTCAAGGAACGGTCATCCTTTGGAACGAAGATCAACTTCGATCTTCAGGGAAGCCAGGAACTGATCGACAAGGCGAAACGCCTGCTGCGGTAGCGCCTCCCGATTCCCATGCGCTCCTGTCCAATCTCGGGCAGGAGCGCATGTTCGCGTGCTGCCGGTGTGATCAAGCGGCCCGAGCAAGCTCGCCCGCCAGCAGTTCCTTTTGCCAAAGCTTCGCGATCTTGCGGAGGTGATAGCGCTTGCCGCGTTCCGTGTTGTACCAGTAGGGGGCACGGATCGCCCAGAAATTCGGGCGATAACCGCCGCGACTGGAGACCTCCACCCGGAAGAAGTCATCGATACCGTCGATGCGCCGGACGAGGTCGTGGCTGGCATGAAAAGCGATGTAGAAGCCCTGAGGATGCCCTTCGCACGAGTACTCGGGGCGAGCACCCAAATGTTCGAGTGCGAGGACGAAGAAGTTCACGCCCGGATCGATGACCTCGCCCTCGGACCGGTAATCGTAGCGAACGAGTTCGAATCTCTTGGCGTCGTCCCACGGGCGCTCGGAATTGGCAAGTTGGATGAAGCGTTCGTCGACCTCGCCGACAACCGCCCGCTCGCAGCACTCGCACCAGGCCGCCGGGCAAGCCGCGAACTCTTCCGCCGCTTTTCGACTGTTCCAGAATTCGGGCGTCCCGTGCTCGCGGCAGAAAGTGGCCCAACGGACTCCGCTTTGGCTATTACGCCCGAAGTCCACGATCTCAATCTGGGTTTGCGTCTGGCGATTGGTACGGATGGCGATGATCTGAGGCATGCGATTGCTGACGGTACTGTTTCGGTGGTTCGTTTGGCGCACCTGCTACCCGCTGAATCTTTCGGCAGAGGAGAAGTGCACACCATTGGATACAACATGGTCGTCAACCCCCCTTCGGATTTCTCTGTAGCCCCATCGCGGCGGGCCAAAGCGGAGTCGCGAGATTTGGGGTGACGTGCAAGCCCGCATCCGGAACCATGGCACGAATGCATCGCTGGCGGGACTTGTCATGCTCTCCTCCGAGACACTCGCGCATGGGGGCGGCCTCGATAGGAATGGCGGGCATTTCAACCGCTCCACCGGCGACTATCACTACCATTCCGGCGAGCACCAGTATTCCCCCAAGAGCACGCCTCGTCGAAAACGGACAAGCGCTCTTTGCCCCGCTATAGCGTGCCTTGGCGTGCTCGGGCTAATCTTCTGGGGGATGAGCGGAAACCGGCGTCATTGAAGCCGGCCGTCAGAGATCGCGGTAGTCCCAACGAGGGAAGCGGGTGCCTGGCAGGCTCTTTCGGAAGCCACGAAACTCCGCCGAAAAAACAAGGGTTCCTACCCTTCCCCCCTCCCGCCCCACGGTTGTTCTGTTACAGTTCTTCCCGGCCCCGTCCTACGGTTCCTCCCCGCTCTGTGCCCGCAGGCGCTTGAGAAGCTTCCAGGTGCTCCGCAGGTGCCACTTCGCTCCGCCGGGTGAGGGGACGTTGCGTTCGTTGAGTGCCTCCATGGTGGCCTTGACGGTTTTGATCCCCGACCTCCGGAGTTCCTCGACGACAGAAGCGTAGTCTTTGGCCTTCTCCATCGCTTCCGCGTGGTGGCGCTTAGCGAGGATCTTCCCGGTTTTTCCAAGTTCCACCCCACGCGACTTTGCGGCATTCAACGCGGCCTTCGTGCGCAAAGAGATTCTTCGGCCTTCTTCCTCTGCGAAGGCTGCCTGCAAATGGAGCCAGAAGCGGTCCCGGGTCGGGTGCTCAATGCTCAGAAAGTCCACCTTGGATTCCATCAGGCCCGAGATGAAGTGGACCTTGCGCGAGAGCCGGTCGAGCTTCGCGAGCAGCAGGGTTGCCCGGTTCTTGCGGCAGAACTCCAACGCGTCGTTCAGCGCCTGCCGGTCGTTGCGCTTGCCGGACTGCACCTCCGTGAACTCGGCGAGCAGCTCGCCCTTCTGGCTCGCCACGAACTGCGCAACGGCCCGGCGCTGGGCTTCGAGCCCTAATCCACTGACCCCCTGCCTGGTGGTGCTCACCCTAATGTACGACACTCCTAGTAGTTTAGCCTGATCGGTCACGGTGCCATTCCAACATGGCCCGCAATTCCTCATGAATGTCGGTTCGCGTGTATTCGCGAAAGTTTCGAGACAGTTCAAGAGACACGGTCGAAAATCTGGAAATGCTCCGGATTCGTCACTCGTTACACCGCAGCCCGCTCACCTGGTGGTGAGAGGGTGGCTCAAGAGAGCCGGCGGTCCGCGAGGGGCGCTACCACAGAATCACCATTACCATGAACAACACCATCATCAATCCGTTCAAGCTCAATGCAACCCTGCCCGCCAGTTCCGCGGGTTCGATTCTCGGCGGCCGAGCCTTCACCGCCGCTGTGATCCAGGAAAACTGGAAGCCCATTGCCCGCAAGATCGGAAACGTGTTCGGTAGCTCGACGGACGTTCTCCGTGCGATGCACTCGCTCGATATCACCTACTCCATCGAGGGCAAGAAGCTCACCAGCAGCAATGCTATCGGCGACATCCTCGGCGCGAAGGTCTTCAATCTCCCCTCGACCGGCACGGGAAAGCGTCTTTTCTACCTCCCCGCGCTCGCGATGACCCCTGCCGAGCGCGAGGAGTTCCTCGCCCTTCCAAAACAGGAGATGGCGAAGGCGATCCGTCAGGCAAATGCCGAGCTGTTGGCGGAAGATCTCCCGGAGATCTCGTCCACGGTTGGTATCGAACCGGACCACTCCCTGGACGCCCCTGAAGTCGAAGCTTCGGAGCTTGATGTCCCTCATTCGGGACCCGCGTTCTTGGAAGCTGAGGACGACGGCGATCAAGATTTAGCTGCCGCATAAGGGAGAATGAGCGGGCCGCGCGCCTCCGAGCGCCTCCGCCAGACCGTCCGTTGAGGAACGAGCAAGGCAGCGAAAACCAGGGCCACCGGTGCGAGCAAAAGCGCCGGTGGCCCTTCTCATTTAGTGGAGATGGAGAGCAATCCAAGCAGCTCTATTATCGATCCAATTAGATCAAGACCTTCGCTAAAATGGAGAATTGACCGGCAAGCGGTCACCATCAGGCGGGGTCGGTTTCAACCGCCGATAATGAAATTCAACGTCACTAAGATCACCGGCGTAGACGCGCCATCCCCAACCCGTCGAAGCGAGATCCTCGCCGCCACCAGGTCTCGTGCCATCGAAGTCGCCCGTTCTTTTCAGCGTCCTTGGGTGACCGCAAGCGAGCTGTCTCTGTTCATCGGATTCCAGGCGGGGGAGATCACTCAGGCACTCCAGGAAGCTCTCCTCCCGGTGGTCCGCCTGGAGGGCGAGCGCGCATTCCTCATTCTGCCAGGCCGACCGTCGCCTGCCTTCCAACTGGTGGCCGACTTCTCACCCAGCGCCACGGCATGCGGGTTCCACGCGCTCGTCGCCAGCGCGCTCTCCGTCGGAGGGGCGGGCTCGCCAACGGCCGCGCATCGGGAGGCGGCCTGACTTCCACAAGGCCCCTCGGTCTCGTTCCCAGAGCAGTCCCGAACATCCCTACTTCCAACTCCCTTGCGGCGATGCCGCGTCCAGAAACCAACCCCGATGAATCCCACGCCACTAACCAGCACCTCGCATTCAGATCAAAAGTTACAGCAATTCCTCCAGTCAAAGGCCACCTGGCGCAGAGCGATGGAACGGCTCGCCGAGAAAGTCGCGATGAGCGGCCCAGACGAGTCCCGTGAAGACTGCGTGGTCGATAAGCGTGCGCGCATGTCGTCTGTCCTCTGGGTCGCGAAAGCCTACAACGAGCGGTTCCAGTTGCCCCCGTCCGAGATCCGGACGCTCGCGGCGATCAAGAAATGGTGGGACCTCCAGAGCTGTGCCGGAGGCGACATCGCGGTCGTGTCCGACAAGGCAATCAACGAACGCCTCTTCCCGTTCGCGCCTCATCCTTCCAACCTCGTTTTCCCGACGATGGAGATGCTGCACGAGGGGTTGGAGCGGCGGGGCTTGCGCACGGATCTGACCGATCTCGCCGGCAACCCGATCCATATCGTGTGGGGAGTCCTGCCCATGAGCTGGTGGGTCAGGGATCGGGCACGCTCGCGGATTGAACGTGAGATCGAGCGGAAGGCCTCGCAATGCTCCGGGGATCTCGACAGCTGCGGCCTGCTTTCCGCCCGGCCGGAATGGATTCGAAACTGGCTTGAGCCATACTTAGCGCCGCACTCGCCCCGTCGGCGCGCCACGTCGGCCGAGGCGCGCCAGGTCCAGGAGATCCGCGACCGAATCCTCGGACATTTGAAGCGCAGCCTCGTGGCCATCATCCGTGCGAACGATGGTCCCATCGCGACTTCTTCGGGCCTCTTCGAGATCGACCGGCTTACCCGTTTGCTCGGAGGCATCGACCTCGAACGCGGGAGGGCAATCCGCCTCATCGGCCGGCTTCTCGGCGAGCTGGGACTGGCGCGCTACTCCACGGGTCCGAACAAATCCTGCGAGTGGTTTCTCCCGCTGGTCACGATGAATGGGGCGCAGCGTGCGGCATTCGATGCTCTGCCTTACACCGAGAAATGGTCGCTCCGGCTGTTTGTGGGCAAGGCGCTGATCGAGGGCCGCAGCTTCGAGGACTGGGGCGAATCACAACCACTGAGCTTCGACGGGGAGTTCTGGCGGGAAGCACACAAGGCGGGGTATCTCGATGGGCGGCGCTCTTTCGCCAAGCTCCTGGCCTCCGAGTGCGTCGATCAATGCTCAGGAGCTAAGGGCTCTCATAACGGGTGCGACGACTGCAATTGCTGGTGCATGGCAGGCCGGCTCCCGCCGCGGACCAACCGGCACCCGGTCCTCTGCTTCGAACCGCCCTACTGGCGCGTGGAGTGATCCAGCCGTATCGAGAACGAGACCCGGCGGACGTGGGAAACTGCGTCCGCTCGTCATCGCCCAAAGCATGGGCTTCATGAAACGCCAACAACCCGACACGGCGTTGAAGGACGTGATCTTCCAGTTCGCTTCCCGGTGGCTATGGTGGTGACGGCTCGCAGTTGACGAGACAGCCTGCGAGATAGCCCACCTCTCCTTATTGACAGGTGGGAAAACTGCAGGGCGGGCACTCGTCAAGTAAGTCGCGCGCCCGTCGTCCGGGAGAAGGCGGCAACGCAGCCCCAGAGGTCGGCTTCTGTTTCTCTTGCTGCACTTTTTCTTCCATTGGCTCGAAGCCGTTCCTCTTTCGCCCTACACCTCGCGCCAATGCCTTCGTCGGGGATCGTGAAGGGGGGCAAATTGACAGGAACTTTCTCAGGAGTTTTAACTTTGGCCATTTTGCCAATGCCGTTGCTCCCCGAACATCTCCGCCAAAGCCTAGTTATTAACTGGGAGCTGATGAGGGTCTCGTCCGAAGCCGAGGTCAGTCCAGATCTTTTCCCTGAGGTGAGGCTCTTCACCCCCAATGCGAACGCCGTGTGGTTGCTCACCGAGCTGAACCCCGACACCAACGTCGCCTACGGGCTCTGCGATCTTGGCGTCGGCAGCCCCGAGTTGGGTTACGTCGATCTGGATGAACTTGAGAAGCTCGCCGCCACCGAGGGCTTTGAGATCGAGGTCGATCTTCACTTCGACACCCATACTCGGCTTTCGCAGTATGCCGAGCTAGCCAAGCTCGCCGGTCGAATTGAGGACTTGTAACCGAAGGTAAAACACAGACCCGGGTTCCTGTTAGGGACCGTGGCTCGCGGCCTTTTCCGCGCGAATGCCGCTTCTTCGAGAGCCACGGCGACGGTGAGATTGACGCGTGTCGGGATCCGAGTTTTCGAGAGAACGCTTGATCCGGGTCAAGGGACGACAGTCCATGACAGAGGGCCGTATGTGGGTTGTCACTGCGGCAATGAGCGGGAGTAGCTCGATGGCGGGAAAGGGGAGTTGCGCCCGGCGAATCCCGAGATCACTCGACTTTATCATTTCGGTTCAGCGCGCGAACCACTTCCTGGGCGACACGCCGATTCCCGTAGCTGTTAGGCGTGCTCGGCTTACCAGCAAGTGACCTTGCAACGGCGCTTTCCATTGCCACGGTGTCGAGCGCTTCGATCGCTTCGCGCAAGTTCCGCCGACCCAAGCAAACGAACCGAACCGCGTTCCACAAAATGATTCCTGCGAGGTAGGCAAAGAAGCCGAGGAGGCCGCAGACGCCCAAGTTCACGCCGATGGACTTGTTGCTGCCGAAGAAAGCGAGGAAGCAGAACGCAAGGAAGCCCGCCGTTACGTTGACGACGAAGTGAGGGAGCTTTTCCCACCAGGCCAGCATGACGAGGATGACAAGTTCGACGAGCAAGCAGTACCAGAACATAGGGAACAGAAGAGGTTGCTGAACGGTTACCGGGACAGAGTGCTACCTGCCCCCGCCTTATCGGCTTCGTTGCCAGAATGGGAGGCGTCGCGTGAGCGTTGGGTTTGAGACGACGCTTTCTCCATCCGCATCATATTGAGAGCGATGTCCAGAGTGCCCAGAGCGATCGCGACGAGCCCGACGACAGCGAGGATGTTGGCAGCTCGATCCTGCTTGGTAGGATCTGCCGCCTCCGGCGAGTCGAGATCAATAGTCGGCTGATCGACGAGCGGACTGTCAGCAGAGGGCGGAACAGCAATGATCTCGCTGAGTTTCATCCACCGCCCGGCGGTTTCGCTCCAAGCATCGTCGTTGTGGACAATTGAGCCCGCTTCCAGCATTTCTTGAATCTGCGTGGCCAAGTACGGCCCATAGAGACGCTCTCCACGTCTGATTGTCACTGCGGCGTCCGTCATTCTTGTATGTCTGGATCGAGTTCGTCCACCAGCCCCTGCAACCGCTTCTTCTCGGCTTCCAATTCTGGCGCGTCGGAGCCGAGCTTCCGGGCGTTCTCAACCTTCAGTTTCACCGCCGCGAGGTCGGCCCGTGCCTTCGCAAGATCACCGGCCACTGGTTTGCCGGCAGCGCCCGGAGGCTGTTCCTTCCCTGCACCGCGTGGCTTGGCTTTCGGATTCCACGACGGATCTTGTTCAAGCTCGGCGATGTCTTTCGCCCGCTGCTTCTGGCGCTCGGCCTCTCGTGCATCCAGTTCTGCCCTTTCCTTGGCCTTCTCTTGCGCTTCGCGGGTTGCCTGGGCGTCAGCGTAGGGTCTCAGCTCCTCCGTGGAAGCGCGGGCCGCTCCCGGCGCTTCGAAGTCCAGGTAGCCCTTCGAGGTCAGCATCCCGAACACGATCATCGCAGGGATCCGGCGGGGAGCACCGTCGACGGTCTCCATCTGCTCGGGTCCAGCATAAACGCCGACAAGCTGGGCAATTGACGTTCCTTCGGTGAGTGCGATGTCATCGAGTGCACGGGGATTGTCCGGGTGGAGCACCCACTGCTCTTGACTCGCGGTGTGTGTTGCCATGATGAAGCCATCGCCGACCTGATCGACCACGAGCCGTCCGGGAAGGACCGCGAGCTTTCCCTTACGCTCGTTGGCCGAGAACATGATCTGGCTCGCTCCGAGCGCCTTGGAGTAGTAGGCGAACGCTACCTCCCAGTCCGCCGATCCGGAGCGCTTGATCGGCATGCCGTGAAACTGATCCGCAAGATTGGAAGCTTCGGAATACCCTCCCTCGGCAGACGACGACCCCTCCGAAGCCGAGGAGGCCTTGCCGATCGCTCCGCTGCCCCCACGGAGAGCGGAGAAGGCTACCACGCCCAGAACGGCAACCACCGCCACCGGTGCTAGTTTTGGAAACGCCGAGGCTCTGCTCGCGCTCGCGGCGGGAACCAGAATGGCCGTTGAGCAATTGGGACAGGCCACCTGAGATCCCACGGCGTCCCGGGGCGCAGCGAGTTGTTTGCGGCATGAAGGACAGGCGAATTTCGTGGAGGAGGAAGGGGCTGCCATCGACGGGATTCCAACACGCCGCTTAATTCCGGTCAATTAGGCATTGTCCGCCTTAGGACAGCCATGTCCTCTCTCGGACATACCCGGATCAGCGCGTTCGTCGTTAGCTGGCATCTTTCTTGAGCCAGAAAGATCCAGACGAGTTTACGAAGGGCCTGGGGGCGGTATTCCGTGCCGAGAGGGAGCGGCAAAAGCTTTCCCAGAACCAGCTTTCCCGCGTTGCCGGGGTCGGCAGGACAGGCGTGATTATGTTTGAACGGGGTGACCGTATTCCCACCGTGTTCGTCTGCAAGGCTCTCGCAAACGCACTGGGAGTGAAATTGAGCACCTTGGTCCGCCGGGCCGAAGAGAGCGACGCCCGCTCTTTGGGGGGGAACGCCTAAGCGGTTGCCCTGCGGAGCAAGGCCCAGAATCCGCAGCACGTCGCCGAGCGACGTTCCCGCCACTCCCTTCTAGGCACCCGTCGAGCCGGTACCCGCCCTCGTTCGAAGCTCGCGGAAACCTACGAAGCCCCGGCGGCTTTTCGTAGCCCGAGCACTCCCATGAAGGCCCACGAAGCCCGCAAGGACGGGCTTTTTGCCGCGCTCCGTAAAAGTTCCCCTTGGGTATATCAAAGCGCCGGGCCTACAGCGCTCCCGCTCTAGCAGAAAGAGCAGGGGCCGGCTTGCGCCCCATGTTGGACTGGGAGTTCCCATGCCTGCCTCTCCCTTCCGCCCCGTTGTCCTTCCCCGGCGTTTTCCGGGCCAGCTTTACCTGACGAACATGCCCGGCTACTGGCGTCCTGCCGAGTTCCACGCCGGGTTCTGGCAGCAGCTGATCGAGGGAGGCGCGGAGGGCTGGGTCGTCTGCCTAGCCGGAGAAGCCGAGAGGAAGCGGAAGGCTCCGGACTACCCGAGGTTTCTGGAAGCTGCGAAGCTTGGAGAACGATGGATCGAGTTCCCGATCCGGGACCGCTCGTTTCCAGCAGACATTCCGGCATTCATGGCTCTGCTAGACCGGCTAATCGACCATCTACAATCACCGACGACAGTCGTGGCAATCCACTGCGCCGCGGGAGTCGGCCGAACCGGTACGGTCGCGGCCTCGCTACTCGTACGGATCGGACTCGCACCAGAAGCAGCATTGGTCCTGATCGAGGAGGCTGGAAGCGAGCCTGAAACCGCCCGCCAGCAGGCGATTGTCCGGGCGATCCGTCGTCACTAGAGCCCAGCCACGGTACACAGCGCTAACTTCCCAGAATTGCCCACACCGATGTAGATTCTGACTATGCGCCCGATTTACCGTTGGAAGTCGTTTTGGTTAGGAATCCTCGTGCTGAGCTTCCTCGGCTGGGCATGGGTGAGGTCTGTGACATGGAACGATGCAGCCGCCGAGTGGTACAAAGGTCGGGCCTATACGATTGGGCAAGGCTCAGGTTCACTGTATCTGGTGATTTATGAAATAGGTCGAAATCCCGACCACCCTCCGGTAAAGGGAAGGGGGACTTCGCGATCACCAGAAGGGCTACCATGGGTGCGTCCGGCATTTGAGAAGAAGTTAGCCCCGGGTTTGCAACGATACCGGGTTGCCCACTGGATCATCCTCCT